>LNFM01012198.1_pt1 | contig 14971 bp, 8 predicted proteins | sample 596031 | NCBI WGS metagenome assembly LNFM01 (sample SAMN04254537, study PRJNA301005) | activated carbon metagenome | isolation source: dual media filters at the Ann Arbor, Michigan drinking water treatment plant | place: USA: Ann Arbor
AAAACCGGATGCTCTTCACGGAAAAGCCCGAGTTCCTGCCAAACCGAGGGGCCATCGCGCGCCTCCCCTTCAATGGAATTGGCCAGCAGAATATCCAGCGGAACTGTCAACTTCTCGATCCGCTTGCTGTCATTGAAGAGCCGCGCACTTGCCTCGCGAATGGGCAGGGATAAAGGCTGGTCAACCGAAAACGACTGGCAGAACTCGATCGTTCGGGCCGCATCGAGCCAATCCTCGACGCTTTCCGGGCCAAGGCCTCGGGTTTTCCACAGTTCAGACCAGCGCTGTATGACGTCCTGAACAACCGGGAAGGTGGTTGCCATCGACGCCAGCCGCAGTTGCGCTTCCGCGACCTTGTCCTGCGTAAGTGTAAGTCCGAGAAAATTACCTAGCCGCCTGGCGTCTGCAAGATTGATTCTCTCGATGAATCCGCTATGGGCACCACCTCCGTCCCAGACGAGATCGACCGCACCCTCGGCACGCGCGGCTATCATCGTGGATTCAAAGGATTCCTTGCGCTGGAGCGAAGTAAGTCGCCTGTACTCGTCGAGGTCGCCCTTCGTCAATGAGGCGGCGCGCGAACGCCGTCCCGCCGCCAATTTCTCGCCGGACGCGAGCAGCCGCTCAAGATAGGATCGGGCCAGGGCATCCATGTCTTAAGCACCTGCTCCCTGCACCACGACGTTACTACGCCCGGACCGCGCTGCCGCGATTTCCTGCTCGACAAGGGCGGGATTGAACTCCGGAAGATCCTCCCTGAACTGCTCACGAACCTGCTGCGATATGTCATGCCCCTCCAGAAAGATGGCGTTGTTATCGGCGTCTCGCAGGATGTCGTAATAGCGATGAAGAAATGCCGTCAGGGTTCCCAAATTCTCGCCGGGGCTCGCCATAAAGACTTGCAGCCCCAGTTCTTCCAGATAGCGCATGGTGGCGATGATGTTGGTCATGTCCATCTTGTTGAAGGCCTCGTCCAGGAGCATGAGGCGCAGGCCGTCCTTTTTGCCCCTGTCGAGACGATAGGCAGAAGCCAGCGCCGCCCCCGCGATGACATATAACGGGGCGCGATGCTCGCCTCCTGATCCCGGCCCCAGACGTTTGCTCAGGTGGCCGACGACCTTTGAACTCTTGGAAATCGGGTCCTCCCGCAGAATCTCAATGTCAAATTCGAAGAATTCCCGGTAATCATCCAGCGGGCTTCGCACACCGGCCGCCCCCGGTGCGATCTTGTCCTCAATGAGCTGCCGAAATGCTTCGGGAACCTCACCTGGCCCGCCCAGAAGGTCGACCGTGGGTCCATAGGATGCAACGTCCTTCACGAACTTCAACAGTGAATCAAGCTGCGGACGAACCACTCTCCGGAAGCGATACCGCTCGCCATTGGAAAATGCCGGGCACGTCCTCAGCACGGAATTAAGGCGTTCCATTGTTTCTTCGAGCCAATCCAGGTTGTTGCTCAAAGCAATCGCCACGTCATTCCGGAAGGTTTCCTGAGATGTTCGGTAGGCCGCATCCATGTCGGCCTTGTGATTCGCGAGTTCCGTGCGGTCCAGTCGATGAAGAAGATCCGCCAGCCACTGGCCAGCGCTTCGCCAATCGGAAGTCGCCTCAACCGGCGCCTGTTCCCGGTAGTTCGCAAGGAATGTTCCGAATTCCTGCGTTCCCTTGGTCGTCGCCGTATTCATCCTTCTCACGGCACTGTCGCTTTGAGCCAGGCAGTGATCGGCCATCTCGACGTGCCGCTCACCAAATCGTTCGAGCAGCGGATCCCACTGCCGCATCCAGAATTCATGGTCATACTCAGCATGGGTACGTGCTTCGGCGGCTTCGGTCTCGGACCGAGCGAGCTTGTCCTGGGCGTCGGACTCCAATCGTTCTTTCGCGGTGAGTTCGATTTTGGCCGCGCCAACTTCTTGGTTCAGCTTGGCAATCTGCGGCCCCAGGGACTGGGCGCGCTCGAGCCATTCGCGCTCTTGAGCACCCAACCCGACGTACTCCGGGTCCGCCATGCCCTGCAGCTGCTGCGTCTTTGCATCCGCGTCTTCGACGGCCTTGCGCTGGTCCGTGAGCAGCCCCAGCAGATGTTGGATGACGATCTCCTCGCTGGCGATCTGACGCAACGCGGATAGCAACTGCTTCACTGACGTACGCTCTCGCTCCAAGCGCGCCAGCTCGGCTTTGTGTCCCTCGATTTCGCGATGGAGTGCGTCTCGCTGTCCGGAGCCGCCGGCGCCAATCCGGAAGGCCTCCGGTCGCACGAGTCGAAGTCGTTCGATTTCTCCCGCGGAAACGAGCATCCCGTCTTGCGTCATGGTGCGTTTTCCCTGCGAGAGCGCTTCGCTATCCGTCGTCGCACGCCGCAAATCCCCAAACTGTCGCCGCAGGTACGCTGTCGCCGCAGGAGAATCCCCGGTTATCAATTCGGCCACAGAACCCGCTTCCGGCGTCTTGCCAACCGGCTGCCGACTCTCCATCGCGATCTTTCTGCCGTACACTGCTCGGGGACCGGTCAGCCCCCGGTAGATCTGGAATGCTTCGCGCTCCTCATGCTCGGGCACCAGCAACGCGTCAATATGACGTCCCAAATACGCTTCGATGGCAGGTTGCCAGGTGGCATCTGATATTCGGACAAGATCGCAAACCGGGACGGGATTCAGACCGCGGTCTCTCAGCTCCGTCAATAATCGCTGTACCTCCGGCTCCAAAGGCGCACGCCCCTCGCGGACACGAGCCATTGCCGACTCGGCATCCTTCAATGCGCTGGTTACCTCCGAGCGACGCCGCTCGATGGTGCTGCCATGGTTGAACACCTCGGATACCGCCATTGCGGCAACTTCAAGGGGGCGCTTGAGGTTGGACTGGATGTCGCCGGCAGTGATGTTGTCCAGCCTCGAAATCAGAGCTTCGACAGACTCGGCAGCGGACTTAAGGTCGGTTGACTGAGGCTCCAGCAATGGCGAGCCCGCCGCGTCAGCGAGCGTTCGCCGAATCAGGCCCAGCGTGGTACGCAGCTCCCGACCTTTTCCCTGGCTGGTCTGGCGTGCCGACTGAATTTCGGTTTGCAACGCGCCGTAGTTCTTGTGGGCCGCATGTGCCTCGCGAGCCAGTCTGAATCTCGTCGCTTCCGCATTCGCATGCGTAAGCTCTGATTCCAAGGCCAGAAGCTCGGCGCTTTTCTTGGCCACGTTCTCCTGAGCGCTGAGCTTGGACACCTGTGTGTTCTCCAGGGACACGCGATTCGCCTCCACCGTCGCCATCTTTGCGATCGTGGTCCAGGTTTGCGCGCGGCGCGCTTCGGTTGCCGCCTTTTCGAACTCGGCCTCCACCCTGCGGCCGTCTGCAATCTTCGCTTCGATTTGCGCTACCAACTCGGCGAGCCTGCGGAACGAATCCGTGACCTCGCGAAACTTCCTGACATTCGTAGGGCGCGATTCAAGCACGTCATTTCGCACGATCTGATCGACCGATTTATCGAACCGCATGCGAAGTGCGAAGCGAAACGCGCGAACAAAGGCTTCCGTGTGCGGCGTGCTATCGCTCCCTCGCAGTGCGAGGAGCGCAGCCTGTATGTAGCGCTGTGAATCGTTGAATAGTGGATTGTTGATTTCCATCTAAAACTGAGCCACTTTCGGGGTTAATTTTCACTGAAATTTGAGCCACGCATGGACACTACCCTGCTCAAAACATGAGCAGGGGTTGCAGGAGTGATCAACGTGGCGATATGGGACGGGGTATCGATCCGGGAGATCGGGCGACGCACGGGACTGTCGCGCAACACCATCAAGAAGTACCTCTCCAATGCGGTCGTCGAGCCGCGCTATCCGAAGCGACGTAATGCGAGCAAGCTCGATGCGTATGCGGCCAAGCTGGTCGGCTGGCTCAAGACGGAGGCCGGCAAGGGGCGCAAGCAGCGGCGCAGCCTCAAGCAAATTCATACGGATCTGGTGCAGTTGGGGTTTACCGGTTCCTATGGCCGAGTGGCAGCGTTTGCCCGGGGCTGGCGCCAGGCGCAGCAGGAGGCCTCGCAGACAGTAGGCCGCGGCACGTTCGTGCCGCTGCTGTTTGGTCCGGGTGAGGCCTTCCAGTTTGACTGGAGCGAGGACTGGGCGGTGATTGGCCGGGTGCGCACCAAGTTGCAGGTCGCACAGTTCAAGTTGAGCCACAGCCGTGCATTTGTGCTGCTGGCCTATCCGTTGCAAACCCACGAGATGCTGTTTGATGCGCACAACCGGGCCTTTGCGGTGTTCGGTGGCGTGCCGCGCCGCGGCATCTACGACAATATGAAAACAGCGGTTGACCGGGTCGGCTCAGGCAAGGCGCGGGAGGTCAACGTGCGGTTTGCCGCCATGGTGAGCCACTACCTGTTTGAGGCCGAGTTCTGCAACCCGGCGGCGGGCTGGGAGAAGGGGCAGATCGAGAAGAACGTGCGCGATTCGCGGCACCGGATGTGGCATACGGCGCCCGCGTTTGAGACCCTGGATGCGCTCAATGCCTGGCTGCAGGCGCGCTGCGTGGCGTTCTGGTCTGAGCTTCGGCATCCGGAGCGGCCCGACAGAACCATTGCTGAAGTCTGGGAAGAGGAACGCGCGTACCTGATGCCGCTGCCGCGGCCCTTTGACGGGTTCGTGGAGTATGCCAAGCGGGTGTCGCCGACCTGCCTCGTCCATGTCGAACGCAATCGCTACAGCGTGCCGGCGTCCTATGCCAACCGTCCGGTCAGTGTGCGGATCTACGCTGACCGGCTGGTGGTGGCTGCCGAAGGCCAGATCATTGCCGAGCATGTGCGGATCATTGAGCGCAGCCACCACGCAGGGCGGACCGTCTATGACTGGCGGCACTACCTGAGTGTGTTGCAGCGCAAACCAGGGGCGCTACGCAACGGCGCGCCCTTCGCGGAATTGCCGGAGGGGTTTCGGCGACTGCAGGCGATTCTGACCAAGCGGGTTGGCGGGGATCGGGAAATGGTTGAGATCCTGGGATTGGTGTTGCATCACGATGAGCAGGCGGTGCTGGCGGCCGTGGAACTGGCGCTCGAATCAGGGGCGCCCTCCAAACAGCACGTGCTGAACCTGCTGGGCCGTTTGGTGGAAGTAGCGCCACCGGCACCCGTCAATGCGCCGCAGGCGCTCAGGCTGGCTGTGGAGCCGGAAGCCAACGTGGATCGATACGACCAATTGAGAGGAAATCGACATGCAGCATGATGCGATGGTCACGAACCTGAAGTCACTCAAGCTCTTTGGAATGGCGCAGGCGGTGGATGAATTGGCCCAGCAAGGCGCGCCGGCCTATCAAGCCGCGCAGACTGTGCTGGGCGATCTGCTCAAAGCGGAGATGGCTGAGCGCGAGGTCCGATCAGTGGCCTACCAGATGAAGTCTGCCCGGTTCCCGACTTACCGGGATCTGGCCGGATTCGACTTCAGCCAGAGCCCGGTCAACGAGGCGCTAGTGCGCCAGTTGCACCGATGCGAGTTCCTTGAGCAGGCCTACAACATCGTACTGGTGGGTGGTCCGGGGACGGGCAAGACACACCTTGCCACAGCACTGGGCGTGCAGGCGATTGGGCATCACCGCCAGCGGGTTCGCTTCTTCCCGACCATCGAACTGGTCAATGCGTTGGAGCAGGAGCAAGCCTGTGGTCGCCAAGGCCACATCGCGATGCGATTGATGCATGCTGATCTGGTGATTCTGGACGAGCTGGGCTATCTGCCGTTCAGCCAGGCGGGAGGCGCCTTGCTGTTCCATCTGATCAGCAAGCTCTATGAGCGAACCAGCCTGGTGATTACGACCAACCTGAACTTCGCCGAGTGGGCCAGCGTATTTGGTGATCCGAAGATGACTACGGCGCTGCTCGACCGGCTCACCCATCACTGCCACATCCTCGAAACCGGGAACGAGAGTTACCGCTTCAAGCACAGCTCGACTCAACCCCGAAAGGAACCCCGAACCAGAAAGATATCCACAACCTGAGGCATAATAAACATTGAAAAGGGGTGGCTCAAAATTCAATGAAAAACCCGGCTCAGCATTCAGTGGAAATCAACACCTCCGCCCACTGGCCATGGCACGCGGAACAATTTTTCTGAAATTTCTGCACCCCAAGCCCCAACCGAAACGGTACTCTGGGATTTTTTAGCAATCCGGTGATCGGGCTGGGCCCAGCAGGGCCATGATTCATTCCGGCGGCGCTTGTTTCTTGAATGGTTGGAAACGACATTGCAAGTGTCATGAGCGAGAATCCGATTACGATTGCCGCGTTACGCATTGTTGGGTTCACGATTCAATTTCCCTATATTATTTTTATCAACATTGCTTTCCCCATGCACTTGCAATTATGGAGTGATGAGTGGCAGTTCAGAGCATTCTAGAATGGAAGTTCTGAATAGAAACTGCGGGTACGTAGCTTAATCTTCATCTTGCTATATTGCACGCAGAGATACCAATCATACACGCGGTGGCATACACGCTATGTGGTCAGGTTGCCCCTTTTGTCCGCCAAGAGAGCCAGCCAATTCAAAGACTATTAAGTCGCCAAGACACCAAGAAGATCAAAAAGCGAAGTTTCGAAACGATCCGGGGAAATCACATCAACAGAATTTTGACTTCAGGCTTTCTGTGCGGCCTGTTCGAGCAGTCTCAGCCGATTCAGCGTTCCCCGCGTAATCGAATCGATTAATGCTTGAGGAAAACCCGGTGGCATTTGGTTCGCTGTTTTTTCCAGTGCGCCGGGCACATCGCGTCCCAGCTCTGCAAAGATGTTTTCCACCGATGCATCAGGAACTCCGCTGCTATTGCGGATTTGGCGGGAATGACGCGGCAAAATGTCAGTGACGACACAATGGCGTTTCGAGCCGACTGTCATGGCAATTTTCATTTTGTTTCACTGCGGATCGTCAGTGAATTTTTGCTATTAGTCGTTGCGACTGCTTGGCTTGAATCGAAGCAAGAATTAGCAGAACCACCCCACATGTGATTGCAACATCGGCCACATTAAAGGCGGGCCAGTGCCAGCCCCTCCAGTGGAAGTCGAGTGAATCCACGACGTAACCGCGAAACACGCGGTCGGCTAAGTTTCCCAATGCGCCACCTAAAATCAAGAAAAACGCAGTTGCCTCCAGTTGTACTCGCGGCTTAAGCAATGCCCAGGCGAGCCACGTTGAGACTCCTATCGCAAGCGAAATGAAGAGCCAACGCTGCCAACCGCCAGCATCAGCGAGGAAGCTGAACGCCGCGCCGGTATTCCATACATGTACAAGGTTGAAGAAGGGCGTTATCGGAATGACCTGGGCGTACTCCAACTGAGTGTGGACGAGTTGTTTGGAGATTTGATCGAGCAGGGCGATACCCATCGCCGCGTTCCACCAAGCGAACCGCCTCGTCGTGGCAAAGCGCGCGATTCCCGACGATAGCCCGCCGAGCAAGTAGCCGCCAAATACGTCCGCTGGGAAGTGCGCGCCGACTGCGATACGTGACCATCCCACCCATACCAGCCAAGCTACCAAAAGGACGCGAAGGGGGCGCGTTACAAGCGGCCATAGGGTTACGGCTACCAGCATGGCGTAGGCTGCATGCCCACTCGGAAAACTGTACTGCAGTTCCGGCTCGCCGGTGATCCGCACCATATCGATCAGTGCGGCAAATGGTCGAGGGAAATCCATGGCTAATTTTAGAAGGACGACTCCGAGCGCCGACAACGCAAACCCTAGCGCAAAGCGCTGTGCCTGAGTTCGTACAGCTGATGCTGTGAATTGCGGTTTGGTGCTTGAATTCAGAAGCCTAGACCACAGTAACAGCACTATCAGCAAGAATGGTCCGGTCCAGTAGCTACCCAGCGTGCTTCCGATGCGGGCAAGAGGAGTAAGCCACTCGGGGGTGGCTTGGTTAATCGCTTCGAACAACGCGAAGTTCAGGCCGTTCCAATCGTAGAAGAACTGCTTGAGCGTCATCGACGCAGCAATCTCAGTCCGTTGAACACTACCAACAAACTTGCACCCATGTCGGCAAACACCGCCATCCACATCGTTGCTTGTCCTGTGAAGGTCAGAACGAGAAAAACCGCCTTGATGCCAAGTGCGAGCGCGATGTTCTGCATCAGTATCGCGGCCGTGGCCCGAGACAAGCGCACGAAGGCGGGGATTTTGCGCAGATCGTCGTCCATCAGCGCCACGTCCGCAGTCTCGATCGCGGTGTCCGTGCCAGCGGCACCCATGGCAAAGCCAATGTCAGCACGGGCCAACGCGGGAGCGTCGTTGATGCCGTCGCCGACCATACCAACCTTTCCCCCATTCCCGCTCTTCAAAAGCTCTTCGATAATCTTGAGCTTGTCTTCGGGCAGCAAGTTTCCCGCTGCCTCATCGAGGCCCACCTCGCGGGCGATGGCCTCAGCCGTATGAACGTTATCGCCAGTAAGCATCACTGTTTTCACATTCAAAGATTTCAGCTCAGCGACAGCCTGGCGGCTCGTTTCCCGCACCGTATCGGCGACCGCGAAAATGGCGAGCAACTCGGTCTGATTCGTCAGCAGCACTGCTGTCTTGCCTTGGCGCTCCAGCGCAATGATCTGGCCCTCGGTTTCTGATGAACACAGCCCCAACTCTTCAATCAGCCGATGGTTGCCTAGTTTATAAATTTGCTTGTCAATGCTGCCTCGCACCCCTCGACCAGGAAGCGCGGAAAAATCAGCAACTTCGTGCAGCACCACTCCTCCCTCCGTGGCTGCACGCGCGATAGCCAGTGAGACCGGATGGTCGGAGCGCGCCGCGAGACTTGCGGCCAGTCTGCGGGTTTGATTGACGTCACCGCTTAACGCAATAAAGTCGGTCTGTGCCGGCTTTCCGTGTGTAATCGTGCCCGTTTTGTCGAGCGCCAGTGCCACAAGCTTGCGTCCTTCTTCGAGATACACGCCGCCTTTAACTAAAATGCCTTTGCGAGCCGCCGCGGCGAGACCGCTGACAATGGTGACTGGGGTTGAGATCACCAATGCGCATGGACAGGCAATTACCAACAGTACCAAGGCCTTGTAGAGCCAATCCATCCATATCCCATCAAAGACCAGTGGCGGCACGATGGCCACCAGTAGCGCAACCGCGAACACGACCGGTGTGTAAATCCGGGCGAACTGGTCAACAAAGCGCTGGGTCGGCGCGCGGCTGCCCTGCGCCGATTCGACGGCATGAATAATTCGGGCCAGCGTTGAATGACTTGCCGCCGCCGTCACCCGGTATTCGAAAGAACCTGCTTCGTTGACCGTGCCGGCAAACACGCTGTCGCCCTCGGTTTTGTCCACAGGCAGACTCTCGCCAGTGATGGGAGCCTGATTCACCGTTGAACTTCCGCTGGTCACTACGCCGTCGAGGGCGATCCGCTCACCGGGCCGCAGGCGTGCCACAGCCCCCAGCGGCACAGCCTTGGCCGGCATTTCCATCCAGCTTCCATCGTTCTGGCGTACAGTGGCGGTCTCGGGCGCGAGATCCATCAAACCACGAATAGCATTGCGCGCCCGGTCGAGTGACTTCGCTTCAATTATTTCGGCAAGCGCGAAGAGGAACATCACCATAGCTGCTTCCGGCCAGTGTCCGATGACCATCGCCCCCGTCACGGCAATCGACATGAGTGCATTCATGTTCAGATTGCGGTTCTTGAGAGCGATCCAGCCTTTCTTGTAGGTCGACAAGCCGCCCGTGAAAATCGCCACCAGAGCGAGTACCACGACAGCCCAGTGATTGCCGTCGTTGATCCAGTACACGACCTCGGCCAGCGTCGCGGTAGTCCCGGCAATTGCCATCGGCCACCAGTTGGTTTGGGGCACTGGTTCTGCTGGTGCGACCGCAGCCGCTGCGCCGTCCGACTGGACCTTTGTCTCAAAGCCGATGGCTTGCAGAGCAGACAAGACCGCGTCTAACGCCTTAGGGCTGTGCGTCAATGCCAGACTACGCTGCATCAAGTTGAACTCTAGCGTTGCCACACCAGCCATGCCGGTGAGCTTGTCACGGATCAACCTCTCCTCGGTCGGGCAGTCCATGTTGGCAATGATCAGTACCGTTCGCGTCCAGTCGATCGGTGTGTCTATCCGTTGCGCCTGCATGCCGATGGTGCGCAAGGCATCTTCGACCGGTGCAAGCGAATCGAGCCGATGACTCACTGCCAGCGTGCGCTGCATCAAGTTGAAGTCCAGTTCCGTCACGCCGTCAAGGGCCCCAAGTTTGTTGCGGATCAGCGTCTCTTCGGTGGGGCAGTCCATGTTGTCGATCCGGTACAGCACCTTGTTTGCGTCCACGGGAGATGACGCCATCGGTGCTAGTGGCACAGATGAACAACCGCCCCCACTGGCTTTACATTCACTCATATTCGATTCCTTAAGTTACCTTTTCCGGCGATTTAACAACCTGTAGCGACTACAGAGTCAAGCGGCTAAAATCATACCTACGACACCTGCTCATTCCCGAAGGCGAGAACATGAAAATTGGCGAACTGTCCAGAATTACCGGCACAGCGATAGAGACCATCCGCTATTACGAACGAAAAGGGCTGCTGGCTGCGCCCGCGCGTACCGAAGGTAACTTTCGCATCTACTTGGATGCGCACGCCGAACGGTTGTCGTTCATCCGTCACTGCCGGTCACTGGACATGACGCTCGACGAGATTCGGACGCTGGTGCGCCACAAGGAGGAACCCACCGAGAACTGCGGGAATGTAAATACATTGCTGGACGCACACATTGGTCATGTGGCTGCACGCGTCCGTGAACTTCGCGCGCTGGAGAAACACCTCAAGATCTTGCGTGAACGATGCCGCGAAGTTCAGGACGCTGCGCACTGCGGCATTCTGAACGAGTTGTCACAGACTCCGAGCGACAGAATAACGAAAGGAGTTGGACATGTGCTTGGGGCGCATGGCCGCGTCCGTGCTGGCAAGTTCTAGGCAAGTGCTGCGTGCAGTGTCGCGTTCGTCTTTAGATCAGTACTGATCGTGCGGGGCACGGCCATATTCTCACAACAGTGTCTAGATTTTCCCCTCTTGGCTCCCATGATGATGCCAAATCTAGGCACTGTTGTGAGGTTAACTACCTGGACTGAATAACCGATTTCGAAACGATCCGGGGAAATCACATCAACAGAATTTTGACTTCAGACTTTCTGTGCGGCCTGTTCGAGCAGTCTCAGCCGATTCAGCGTTCCCCGCGTAATCGAATCGAGCAATGCTTGAGGAAACCCCGGTGGCATTTGGTTCGCTGTTTTTTCCAGTGCGCCGGGCACGTCGCGTCCCAGTTCTGCAAAGATGGTTTCCACCGATGAAGCGGGCAGTCCGCTGCCATTGGCGATTTGGTGGAAATGACGTGGCAGAATGTCGCCGACGACATAATGGCGACGCGATCCGACTGCCATGGCAAATTTCATTTTATTATGGCGGAGTTGTCCGGCATCCACAGCAGGCTGTGCGGACATAACGTCATAAAGGGGTGTGAGGTGGAACCGGGTGCCGGGCATCAGACTCAGACTGAAATTTTTAGCGTGGCCGTCCGTTGCACCCAATAACCAGTAAACGATTTGGGCTTTCAGGAAACGTATGCGGTCCATCATCGCATCGTCGCTTCCTTTCAGAATATCGAGAATCTGCGCGATACCGGGTCCCCCGTCGGTTTCATATTTCGTTGACGGATGCGTTGCTAGCGCTTGGCAGCAGTCTTCCTGCGGCAATCGCAGCAGGCGTTCATCCTTGGTCCACAGTCGGTCAAAACGCTCGACGCTAAGTGCGCGCTGGTCATCGAAATCGATGATTTCGGTCTTGGCGGCAGGCATGTTGAGCATGGCGAGAAATTGCATGCAGAAATGCTCATTCTCGACGCTTTGACTCATATCTATCCCGTTGGGCAGCAGGCCCAACTGCGGCTTGAGAATATGCGTAGTTGCCGTAGTGCCATGAGGCAGGTGCCACTGTCCGTTAAGTCGCAGGAGCGCGGTTTTTTCCTGTGCGCCTGCGATAGAGATACGGAAGTCGTCGTCTTCGCCAAGGCCCAGCGGCGCGCGCGCCAGATTCACCAGCCTGCGCGCAATCTCGTCGTTGTTAATGGGGCGGCTGGATAGTGCGCCGGCCGGGCCAGGGTCTTGTCCTTCTGGCAAAAACTGAAGTGCACCCACACAATCGCGACCAATCGCTGCCAGCAGACTGGCTGCGTCATAACCATCTGCGTGTACGCGCTCAGCGATTTGCCGCCGGATAGGCTCGTTATCGGGTAAGAGATTGTCGAAATACGCTGTAACAGCGGCTCCCGTCAGTCTGTTTTCTCGCAAGGGGAGTGATAATGAGACGGGTAGTGCGCTTTCCCACGCAAGCCAGGAAGGTTCGTAGCGAAAGCTCACCGCACCACTTGCAGCCCGATCCAAGTGGCCAACGAGACGGCTGTTTAGAAATATATTGAGCGCGATACCTGTTTTGCGCCGAGCCATCAGAAGTTCTCTTCAATGTCGCGCGGGGATGATTTCGTGCGCGATCTAATCACCAGCTCAAGGTCAAGCGCCGTTAACACGTCAAACAGTGTGCTCAGGCGTGTTCCAGGCTCGCCGGTTTCCAGTTTCGAGATCGTGGCTTGCCGCAACCTGACCTGTTTGCCCATCTGTGTCTGTGTCTGCTTTTGCGCTTGGCGGCGGCGGCGTACGATTTCGCCAATCTGCTTGGGAGTTCTTGCGATTTGGATCATAGGTATCCCTGTTTGTCTATACTCTTAAACGTATATATATGATTATACGCAAGGACGTATAAAGTATTAATATACGCCTTAACGTATAAATGTCAAATATACGCTAATGCGCATATAAAAACAGAGGCATTCAACGCGAAATGCCAGTGGAGTGGGGCGGCAAGGTGCGTGATCGCATTGCTACGAAATGCCACATGGCTTCCCGTGTCGTCACAAAGCAGCGTCGTAGTTCTGCGATGCGCTCGCAGCGCATATCTGGCGTCATATCGGGTAGCGTCCTGAGTCCTTCAACAAGCGCAGTCATGCCACAGGCTCCGCTACCACGGGCCGTTCCCTCCATCGCATGCCGGATGTCAGCCAGCTCGCACCAGTCTTCGTTGGCAGTTATTGCTGCGAGCCGCTCGATCAGGTCACTCATGTCGAATGCGAAGGATTCCACGATGTCGGCGACAAACCGTGGTGAGCAGGCGTGCTTGTCCAGCTCGGCAAGTATGGATTCATCCAGAATGGGCACTGCCGGTGACGGATGGGTCGCGGCTTCCGTCGAGGCTTGCTGATCGGTAATAACCTGTGCGTCGCCCGTCAGGGCGCTGATGGTCTCGAAAAGCATCTCAGGATCAATCGGCTTGGTCAGAAAGGCCTGCATGCCCGCGGCCTTGCACTGCTGCATTGCCTCCGCCGTGGCCTCAGCGGTGAGCATGATCATTGGTGCTCGCGATTCTTCGCGCAAGGCGATGTAGCGTTCAGCGACCTCCATGCCACTCATGCCGGGCATGAATTTGTCGAGGATGACGACGTCGAATTCAGCCCGTTGCAGTGCTTCCACAGCCTGGGTACCAGTGGTGGCGAGGGTTACTTCGTACCCGCCATGTTCCAATACCTGGGCGATGATTTTCCGGTTGGTGGCGTTGTCTTCGGCCACGAGTACATGCAGCCGGCTGCCGGATCGGTTCCGGGGATGTTGTTGCTCCCAACGGGCAGTGCGTGCCTGGCTCGTAATTTCATCGATCGCGGCGAAATGCAGCGCCCGGTGCAGCGCGTCTGCTGTGATCGGCAAGGCGAGGGCGGCTGTGTAGGGCCACTGCACCATTTTCTCCCGATCGCCAGCTGCGGCCGGGGGATTGAACGCGATTACACGGGGGTGCCGTTCCCAGCCCGGTTGCATCTGATTCAGGTCAAGGATCGGTTCGGCATGGCCGTCCTGGTTCACAATGACGACGTGCCATGGCGTTCCGGTGCCTTTTGCCGGGAAGTTCATTTTCGCAGCATCGGTGCCGGGACTGGATTCCACGGTAACCTGCCATGACCGCAGAAGCCGGGTTAGGTGTTCGCCCAGTTCCAGTTTCAGGCCGAGCAGCAGTACGCGGATGCCAGGGAGCGGTGCTTGTGCATCGACAGCATCCCGGGTTCGCAGCGGAACTTCGAACCAGAAGGTGCTGCCCTGATTCGGCGCGCTGTAGGCCCCCATGCGCCCCCCCATCAGTTCAATCAGCTGACGGGCGATCGTCGTGCCGAGTCCCGTTCCGCCGAATTGCCGCGTTGTGCTTTGGTCAGCCTGGACGAATGGCTGAAAAATCTGCGTGATCGCCTCCATCGACATGCCGACTCCTGTGTCGATCACCTCACTGCGGACGGTAACGGTAGCGGATCGCTGACGCACGACGGTCATGCGCAGGTGTACTCCCCCATGGTCGGTGAACTTGGTCGCGTTCGACAGCAGATTGATAAATACCTGGCGCAGCCGGTGCGGGTCACCGACGACGAAGCGGGGAACGGCTGCGTCCACAAAGGCCCCGAAGTGGAGCCCCTTTGCTGCCGCGTGCGTTGCGGCGATCTTCATGGCGCCGTCGATCACCAGATGGAGGTCGAAATCAACCTGTTCGATCGGCATCTTGCCGGCCTCGATTTTCGCGATGTCGAGCACGTTATCAAGCAGCGACAGCAGGACCTCAGAGGACATGCCGAGAGTGTTGATGAGATCGAGTTGTTCGGGCGTCACCTTGGTTTTACGCAGAAGTGCGTTGATGCCGATGATTCCGTTGAGTGGTGTACGAATTTCGTGACTCATGACCGACAGGAAGCGGCTCTTGGCTGCATTCGCCTGTTCGGCCTTGTCCTGAGCGGTGGTCACACCTTTGAGCAGCACGGCACCGTAGAGCGGAACGGCAGCGAGCAGTATCAGAAAACCGCCAGCCATCAGTGCGTGCTGATGCCAGAACGGATTGAACGCCACAACCGCCCCAAAACCCGCCAAACTCATTGCGTGTGACCCATACA
>LNFM01023786.1_pt1 | contig 14970 bp, 15 predicted proteins | sample 596031 | NCBI WGS metagenome assembly LNFM01 (sample SAMN04254537, study PRJNA301005) | activated carbon metagenome | isolation source: dual media filters at the Ann Arbor, Michigan drinking water treatment plant | place: USA: Ann Arbor
CGTCCCCGCCGTCCCCGCCGTCCCAGCCGCCAGGCGTTCCGCCGGACAGACCCGTCAGGGAAGGGGGTGACCCAGCCAGCCCGGTCCGCCACGGTTCTCCCGCAGTGGATCCGTCGCGGAGACCCTCAGGGAAGGGGGTGGCCTCGCGCCGTCCGGCTGCGCGCCCACCGCCGCCGGGAGCGCCCGGAGAACACCCCGGGAACGGGCCGCCCGTCGCGCCCCTCCGGTCGTCGATCCGCCCCTCGTCTTCCACGATCCCGGCACACGCCACGGACGACCGCGGCGAGCCCCTAGTTCCCGGTGCCGTCCGGGTCGGGGAAGCGGACGTGGAGGTGGTCGTCGTGGTTCGGCCACCTCACGACCACCCCGGCGGGGCCGTGGAGGTCGAGGCTGGGGCCGATCAGCACGAGGCTCGCCCCCTGCGCGACGAGGCGGTCCACGACGAGCTGGGTGGCGGCACGGTCGTAGGAGTCGGGGCCGACCTGGGCCTCCCCGTCGTCCGACCGCACCAGGCGGATGTCGACGTCGAGGCCGTTCTGGTGCGACGCGTGGCCGACGACGGGGCCGGTGAACGACCCGCCCTCCGGCCGCGAGAGGTCGCCGATGCCGAGGCGCGCCCGGCCCGGCTGGGTCGCCTCCCACCACACGCCGAGGTCGATGACCTCCCGCACCAGGGCCGCCGTCCCCCACGTCCGGTCGTCGCCGCCGGGCGCGGACTGCGTCGCCGGGTTGTACGTGTAGTAACCGGGCCCCTCCGCCGGGAGGCGCACCGCGTCGCGCAGGGCGCCGCCGTTCGGGCTGCCGAGGGCGAGGCTCTCGCGCCACTCCACCGCGGGCCGGGCGGGCCGCGACGATGGCGCGGGGGCGTCCGGGGCGCGCGCCGGCACCGGAGCGGGCGGCGCGTCGGGGATCACCGGCGAGGGGGCCGCGAGGGCCACCGAGCCGCCCCCGCCCGCGTCCATCGCCGCCACCGGGACCAGCGCCGCGACCACGGCCAGCAGGCCGAGCCACGCGAACGGCGGGCGGCCGCGGTCGCGACGCCGGCGGCGGCCCAGGGACGCCGCGCACGCGGGGCAGCAGTGGAGCGCCTCACGGCGCAGATGACGGTTCGCCATACCGCATCCGACGGTAACACCGCCACGGCGTCCGGCCTGCAACGGGCGTTGTCGATTCGCGACCCCGCTACCCTCACCGGCAGTGTTCCCCGGCATCTTCCCCCGCCCCTGGCGCATCGTCGCGGTCCTCGTGCTGCTGGCCGCCGTCGGGGCGGGGGCGTGGCTGTGGGACCGCGCCGGATCGAGCACCCCCGTCTCCGCCGACGACGCCCTCCGCGACTTCCGGGACGCCGGCGCCGCCGACGGGGCCCCCGCCACCCCCGGCATCCCGCGGCCCGGCGTCTACACGTTCGCCCAGACGGGCTCCGAGCGGGGAGGGGCCGGGCCGGTGGGGATCACCCGCGGCCTCCCCGCCCAGGCGCGGTACGTCGTGACCCTCGTGGAGGGCGGGTACCGCGAGGAGCTCGACATCAGCCGGGAGCACATCGAGGCCACCCGCCTGCGCGTCGGCCCCCGCGTGACGCGCGAGGTGTCCCGCCGCACCGAGGTCACGTTCATCGGCGTCGGACGCGACGACCGCCGCGACCTCGAGCCACCCCCGATCCGCCTGCAACGCCCCCTCACCGTCGGGCGGACGTGGTCGTCGACGTACCGCGCCGGCACCCTCCCCGTCACGACGCGGTCCGAGGTCGTCCGCGCCGAGGTCGTCGAGATCGGCGGGCGCCGGTACGCCACCCGCGTCATCCGCACCGTCGGCGACACGGGGGGCACCCACCCGGGGCGCCGCACCGACCTCATCTGGTGGTCGCCGGCCCTCGCCCTGCCCCTGCGCTGGCACATCGACATGGAGATCCGCGGCCCCGTCACCCTCCGCACCCGGGCGCGGCTCGACCTCGAGGCCGTCGCGCCGCGGGTCTAGCGGGCCCCGGCGGGGACCCTGTGGAGCGCCCGGCCGGGGCGTGCTAGGTTTCCCGAGCCGTTCGCCGGCATTTCGTCCTGTCGCGCTCGAAAAAAGGCCCACGTGCCCACGATCAATCAGCTGGTCCGCAAGGGCCGCAGTCCCAAGGTCAGTCGCAACTCGACGCCCGCCCTGCGCGGCGCGCCGCAGAAGCGCGGTGTCTGCACCCGCGTCTACACGACCACCCCGAAGAAGCCGAACTCGGCGCTCCGCAAGGTGGCGCGTGTGCGCCTCACCAACGGCATGGAGATCTCCTCCTACATCCCCGGTGAGGGCCACAACCTCCAGGAGCACTCGGTGGTCCTGGTGCGCGGCGGACGCGTCCGTGACCTCCCCGGTGTGCGGTACAAGGTGATCCGCGCGGCACTCGACGCGGCCGGTGTGGCCGACCGTCGCAAGGGCCGGTCCAAGTACGGCGCGAAGACGCCCAAGTAATGCCGCGCAGAGCAGTCATCACACGTCGTCCGCTCGACCCGGACCCCGTCTACAACAGCGCCCTGGTCACGCAGCTCGTGAACAAGGTCCTGAAGGACGGCAAGAAGTCGACCTCCGAGGGTGTCGTCTACGGGGCGCTCGAGCGCATCCGCGACCGCACCGGCCGCGACCCCGTCGCGGTCATGGAGGAAGCGGTCCGCAACGTCACCCCGGCCCTCGAGGTCAAGTCCCGCCGTGTCGGCGGTGCGACCTACCAGGTGCCGATCGAGGTGGCGCCGCGGCGCGGCCGCACCCTCGCGATCCGCTGGCTGGTGCGCTTCGCCCGCGAGCGGCGCGAGAAGCAGATGAGCGAGCGGCTCGCGAACGAGCTCCTCGACGCGCTGGGCTCGCAGGGGGGCGCCTTCAAGCGGAAGGACGACCTCTACCGCATGGCCCAGGCGAACAAGGCGTTCGCGCACTACCGCTGGTAGACCCGCCCCCGCCCCCGCGGCGGGGGTCAGTATCCACAGGTATTCCCGCGAGCGGCCGGCCGACGGCCGCCGCGGCGACTTGGACGAGGTGAGGGCGTGACGACGACGGCGAAGAAGGTCTCCCTCGAGCGGACCCGGAACATCGGGATCATGGCGCACATCGACGCCGGGAAGACCACCACCACGGAGCGCATCCTCTACTACACGGGGCGTACGCACCGGATCGGTGAGGTGCACGACGGCGCGGCCACGATGGACTGGATGGCGCAGGAGCAGGAGCGCGGCATCACCATCACGAGCGCCGCGACGACGTGCTTCTGGCGCGACCACCGCATCAACATCATCGACACCCCGGGCCACGTCGACTTCACCATCGAGGTGGAGCGCAGCCTGCGGGTGCTCGACGGCGCCGTCGCGGTGTTCGACTCCGTCGCCGGGGTGGAGCCGCAGAGCGAGACCGTGTGGCGCCAGGCCGACCGCTACGGCGTCCCCCGCATCGCCTACGTCAACAAGATGGACCGGCTCGGCGCCGACTTCGGCAAGGCCGTCGCCACCATGGTCGACCGGCTCGGGGCGAACGCCATCCCGATCCAGCTCCCGATCGGCGCCGAGGGCGACTTCGGCGGCATCATCGACCTGATCGGCATGAAGGCCATCGTCTACAAGGACGACCTCGGCACCGACTTCGAGCTCGAGGACATCCCGGCCGACATGGCCGATGAGGCCGCTGAGGCCCGTGAGACGCTGGTCGCCGCCCTCGCCGACCACGACGACGAGCTCGCCGAGGCCTACCTCGGCGGCGAGGAGATCGAGAAGGACCGCCTCGTCAAGGCGATCCGCACCGCCGTGCTCGCCATCGCGATCACCCCCGTGCTCTGCGGCTCCTCCTTCAAGAACAAGGGCGTCCAGCCGCTGCTCGACGCCGTCGTCGACCTGCTGCCGTCGCCGCTCGACGTGGAGCCGGCCGCCGGCACCATCCCCGGCACCGACGAGGAGGTCGTCCGCGAGGCCGACCCCAACGGGCCGTTCTCGGCGCTGGCGTTCAAGGTCATGAGCGACCCCTACGTCGGGCGCCTCACCTACCTCCGCGTCTACTCCGGCTCCATGGCGAGCGGCACCGGCATCATCAACGCGACGAAGGACCGCAAGGAGCGGGTCGGCCGTCTGCTGATGATGCACGCCAACCACCGCGAGGACGTCGACGCGGTCTCGGCCGGCGACATCGTCGCCGCCGTCGGCCTCAAGTCGACCACCACCGGCGACACGCTCACCGACACGGCCGACCCGGTGATCCTGGAGCGCATGACGTTCCCGGAGCCGGTCATCCACCTCGCGATCGAGCCGAAGACGAAGCAGGACCAGGAGAAGCTGACGACCGCGCTGCAGCGGCTGTCGGACGAGGACCCGACGTTCCGCATGCGCACCGACGAGGAGACCGGTCAGACGGTCATCTCCGGCATGGGCGAGCTCCACCTCGAGATCATCGTGGACCGCCTGATGCGGGAGTTCAGCGTCGACGCCAACGTCGGCAACCCGCAGGTCGCGTACCGCGAGACCATCCGCAAGGAGGTCAAGAAGGTCGAGGGCCGCTTCGTCCGCCAGACCGGTGGCCGCGGCCAGTTCGGCCACGTCTACATCGACGTCGAGCCCAACGAGCAGGGCAAGGGCTACGAGTTCGAGAGCAAGATCGTCGGTGGCTCGATCCCGAAGGAGTACGTCCCCGCGGTCGACCAGGGCATCCGCGAGGCGCTGGAGGGCGGCGTCGTCGCCGGCTTCCCGATGGTGGACGTCAAGGTGCGGCTCGTGGACGGTTCGTACCACGAGGTGGACTCGTCCGAGATCGCCTTCAAGATCGCCGGCTCCATGGCGCTGAAGGAGGCCGTCCGTCGCGCCTCCCCGGCGCTGCTCGAGCCGATCATGCAGGTCGAGGTGGTCGTGCCGAAGGACTTCGTCGGCACCGTCGTCGGCGACCTGACGTCACGTCGCGGTCGCATCGGCGGCATGGAGTCCCGTGGGGCGACGACCGAGGTCATCGACGCGCAGGTCCCGCTGTCGCAGATGTTCGGTTACGCGACGTCGGTGCGCTCCGCCACCCAGGGCCGCGCCACCTTCAGCATGCAGTTCCACGCGTACGCCGAGGTCCCGAACTCCATCGCCGAGGAGATCAAGGCCAAGGTCGGGCGCTAGTCGCCCACCGCCGCCCCCCGGGCGGCGCGCGCATCGACGGGCCCCCGCCCGTTCAGGTGACGGGGACCGTCGGGCCCGATGTGGGGGTGGTCGGGGCAGGCTCGTCCTGGCGGGTGCAGTCGACGCCCGCGCGGCGGGCGTAGCCGTCCCACCGCGACTCCCACCGGTCGAACCCCCGGAAGGGGGCCTGGACGGCGAGCTGGCCGAGCAGCCGCACGTGGTAGCAGTGGTACCCCCGGTCGGCCACGTGGGTGCGCCACTTGAAGCCGGGTGTCATCAGCCCGTAGATGCTCCACGAGCCGGTGTCGTGCAGCGGCAGGTAGCGCTGCAGGCTCGCCTCGCCGCGCGACGCGAGCGCCGCCGCGAACCGGCCGGCCTTCAGCGCGCCCGGCGCGCGCGCCCGGCGGCGCTGGTCTCGCGGGCCGGTCCGGAGGGGCTCCGGACGTGAGGTCAGCAGCGGCGCGGTGCCGTGCAGGTTGAGCAACGTCACCATGAACCCGTTCAGCGCCGCCCCGCGCCAGCGGTTGCCGCCGGGGTACGCCCGCTCGACGTACCAGGGGCGCTTCGCCGGCCCGAGGGCGACGTCGCTCAGCACGCCCCCCTTGTCGACCGGCACCCCGAAGGCCCCGAGCGCGCCGACGGCGGCGTCCGAGAACCGGGCCTCCCCGGTGCGGTGGTAGGCGCGGGCCATGAGCTGGGCGACGCGTCCCTGCGCCATCCCCGACGCGCCGGGGAGGATGACCCCCGGCTGGTCGGGGACGTCGTAGTACTCCCACAGCAGGAAGTCGCGGCCGGCGCCGGAGTGGGGGACCCCGAACGGCAGCAACGCCGACGCCAGGTCGACCGGCCCGACGTCGTCGTTCAGGTCCTGCCAGCGGCCCGCGGTGGCGACGGGGTTGAGCGCGAAGCCGCGGCGGCCCCAGTAGGTGTGCAGGACACCCGCCGGGTCGCGGATGATCGCCCGGCGGTCCGGCGCGCCGCGGCGGGTGTACCACCACGCGTTGACGCGCAGCGTCCGGGAGATGGTCGCCCGGCGCGCCGGCGGCGTCTCGGGGCGGGCGGCGAACCGGGCGAGCCGCAGCACGTAGTCGATGTCGCGTGCCGTCTGCGACCCGGGGCGCGCGTAGATCAACGACGTGTAGAGCTGGAACTCGGCCGCGGCGTCGTCGGCGGGAAGCTGACCGGGGGCGATCGAGAACCCGGGCCGCGCGGCGGCGGCCGGGCCGGCGACGACCAGGCACAGCAGCATCATCGCGCCGAGCCGGAAGACGGGGTGGCGGTGGGCGACCCGCGCGGCCTGGGCGGCGGTGGGACGACGGCCGAGGTCGAAGAACCGCCCCGTCAGCCAGCCGAAGCGGCGGACGTAGGCGGCCACGACCTCCGCCTTCTCGTCCCCCTCGACCGGCGTGGCACCGACCCGCTCGACGTGGCGTCCGCGGATCAGCTCACCCCACCCGGCGTCGTCGAGGTTCAGCGCCCAGTCGGTCCGCCCGCGGGGGGCGACGAGGTACCGCGCGCCCCGGCGTCGCAGCACCATCACCGGGGTCGTGCGCAGCCGCCCGCTGCGGCGCCCGTGGACCCGGAGCATCCGCAACGCGGGCACCGGCAGGCCGAGGCGGCCGACCAGCAGCGCGACGACGCCGTTCAGCATCTGCGCCGGGACGCCGGCGCCGCGCCGCGCGCGGATCACGCCAGCCTCGCGGCCATGTGCTCCGCGGGGTGCAGGGCGGTACGCCCGGTGGTGCGCCGGATCTGCTCGCGGCACGACGTCCCGGCGGCGACCGCCAGGTCGGCGCCGCGCACGGCGGGGGCGAGGCGGTCCTCGGCGATGCGCCGCGACAGCTCGGGGTGGGTGTGGCCGAAGGAGCCCGCCATCCCGCAGCAGCCGGCGCCCGAGTCGCGGCCGCCGGCCCCCGGGACGCGGGCCAGGGCGGCCGCGCCCTCGCGGCCCCCGCCCAGCGCGCGCGTGTGGCAGTGCTCGTGAACGACGACGTCCTCTCCGGTGGTGCCGAGCGCCGGCCCGCCGAGGTCGGCGACGGCACGCTCGAACGTGACCGCCGCGTCGGCGACCCACCGGGCCCGGGGGTCGCCGGGCACGAGGCGGGGCAGGTCGTCGACAAGCATGGACCAGCAGGACGGTTCCAGCACGACGATCGGTCGCCCCGCGATCGCGTGCGGCGCGAGCCGGCCGAGCGCCGCCCGCGCCCGCGCCCGCGCGGCGCCCACGAGACCCTGCGACAGGAGGGGACGTCCGCAGCAGCCGGGGTCGACGACCCGCACCCGCGCGCCGGCGGCGCCGAGCACCCGCAGCGCGGCCTCGCCGATGCCGGGGTCGAGGAACCGGGTGAAGGTGTCGGCCATCAGCGCCACCTCGGGCGCGCCGTCGGCGACGTCCGCCGGGGGGGACGGGCGCCACGCCCGCACCGGCGCCGGCGGCGCGAACCCGAGCACCCGGCCGGCGAGCGGCGCCGCGCGGCGGGCGAGCCACGGCGCGCGGGCGCCGAGGGCGAGCAGGTCGTGGGCGTGCCCGGCGAGCCGGGCGGCGAGCGGGGTGCCGAGGGCCCGGTGGCGGTGGGCGACGGCCTCGACCTTCATGCGCGCCATGTCCACCTGGGCGGGGCACTCGGAGGCGCAGGCCTTGCAGCCGAGGCAGAGGTCGAGGGCGTCATGCAGCCCCTCATCGGCGAGTCCGCCCGTGAGTCGACCCTCGAGCGCGGCGCGGAACAGCACCGCCCGCCCCCGGGTGGAGTGGCGCTCGTCGCCGAGAGCCTGGAAGCTCGGGCACATCGCCCCGGTCGCGGCGCGGCACGCCCCGTTGCCGTTGCACGCCTCGGCCGCGCGGGCGAGCCCCCCCTCCGCCCCGAAGGACACGGCGGTGCGGCGCGCCCTCCGCGGGGGGGACGCCGTGAGCCGCAGCCCCTCGTCGAGCCGCTCCGGGTCGACCAGGACGCCGGGGTTGAGGATCCGGCCGGGGTCGAGGCGGTCCTTCAGCTCGGCGAACGCGGCGATCGTCTCCGGCGGGAACATGCGGGGCAGCAGCTCGCTGCGGGCCCGTCCGTCGCCGTGCTCCCCCGACAACGAGCCGCCGAGGGCGACAACGAGGTCGGCGGTCTCCTCGGCGATCCTCCGCAGCGCGCCGACCGCGCCCGGCAGGCGCAGGTCCATCCGCGGCCGGATGTGGAGGCACCCGACGCTGGCGTGGCCGTACCAGGCGGCGTCGAGGCCCTCGCGCCGGAGGATGGCGCGCACCCCGCGGGCCAGCTCCGGCAGCCGCGCCGGCGGCACGGCGGGGTCCTCGATGAAGGCGAGCGGACGCGGGTCGCCCGGCGTGCCGGTCGCGACCCGCAGCGCGCGGCCGATCCCCGCGCGCCGGACCGCCCACACCCGCTCCTGGGACGCGGCGTCGAGCAGCGCCCGCCCGCCCGCCGTGGCCCGCACCCGGTCGCGCACCTCGCCGGGCTCGCCGCTGAACTCGACGATCAGCTCCGCCGCGGCGCCGGCGTCGAGCGCCGCCGCGCCCATCAGCTCCACCGCGGAGGGTCCCCGCTCCAGCGCGGCGAGCGTCGCCTCGATCGCCGCGTCCACCGACGGCAGCGACAGCACGGCGAGGCCCCGGGCGGCGGGGCGCTCCACCAGCCGCACCTCCGCCCACCGCGTCACCGCGAGCGTCCCCTCCGACCCGCAGACCACCCGGGGCCAGTCGGGGTCGTCGCCCGCCAGCGCCTCCAGCGCGTACCCCGACACGCGACGCAGCAGGTCGGGTGGCCGCGCGGCTGCGCCCAGGTGCCGCGCGCTCGCGCAGGGTCGCGCGGGTCCCGTCGGCCAGGGTCACGCCGAGCGCCAGGACGTGGTCGGCGGTGAGCCCGTGGACGATCGAGCGCGCCCCGGCCGAGTTGTTGGCGATCATCCCCCCGAGGGTCGCCCGGCTCGACGACGCGACATCCGGCCCGAACGCCAGCCCGTGCGCCGCCGCGGCGGCGTTCAGGCGGTCGAGGACCACGCCCGGGCCGACGCGCGCCACCCGCCGGTCGGGGTCGATCGCGATCGCGTCGAGGGCCGAGCAGTCGACGACCAGCCCCCGGCCGACCGCCTGGCCCGCGAGGCTCGTGCCGCCGGCCCGCACCGTCAGGGGGACGCCGTGGGCCCCGCAGGCGGCCATCGCGGCGTCCAGATCCTCCTCGACGACGGCCCGCAGGGTCGCCGCGGGGAGCCGCCGGTAGAGGCTCGCGTCGCATGCGTAGAGCTCCCGCGAGGCCCGGTCGTCACGGACCCGGCCCCGGGCCGTCCGGCGCAGATCGGCGACCATTCCCGACGCGTCCACGAGGGGATGCTACGGTCTCCGAGGCCGCGCGAGATCACCACCAGTCGCGCGGCGCGAACGCCTTGCGGGCCGGGGTCCTTTTGCTAATCTACCCCGGCTCTGCGGAGCGCCCGGTTTCTCGCGCGCGGCCCTCGGGCCGCGCGTTCTGCGCCGGGGGGATATTTGGACAGGGAACGCGGCCCATCCGAGCGGTCGCGACGCCGAGTGCCCAGAGGGAGCGATCGATGGCGAAAGAGAAGTTCGACAGGTCGAAGCCGCACGTGAACGTGGGCACCATCGGCCACGTCGACCACGGCAAGACGACCCTGACGGCCGCCATCACCAAGGTCCTGGCCGAGAAGAGCGGCGGCGTCGCGGTCGCCTTCGACGCGATCGACAAGGCCCCCGAGGAGCGCGAGCGCGGCATCACCATCGCCACCGCTCACGTGGAGTACGAGACCGAGAACCGGCACTACGCCCACGTGGACTGCCCGGGGCACGCCGACTACATCAAGAACATGATCACCGGCGCCGCGCAGATGGACGGGGCGATCCTCGTCGTGTCCGCCGCCGACGGCCCCATGCCGCAGACGCGTGAGCACATCCTGCTCGCCCGCCAGGTCGGCGTGCCGTCGATCGTCGTGTTCCTGAACAAGGCCGACATGGTCGATGACGAGGAGCTCCTCGAGCTCGTCGAGCTCGAGGTCCGGGAGCTGCTGTCGCTGTACGAGTTCCCCGGCGACGACATCCCGATCATCAAGGGCTCCGCCCTGAACGCCCTCAACGGCGACGCCGCGGCGGCCGAGGACATCCTCGCGCTGATGCAGGCGGTCGACGACTACATCCCGCTCCCCGAGCGCGACGTGGACAAGGCGTTCCTGATGCCCGTCGAGGACGTCTTCACCATCACCGGCCGCGGCACCGTCGCGACCGGCCGCGTCGAGCGCGGCATCATCAAGGTCGGCGAGACCGTCGAGGTCGTCGGGATGACCCCGCAGACCACGAGCACCGTCGTCACGGGCGTCGAGATGTTCCGCAAGCTGCTCGACGAGGGGCGCGCCGGCGACAACATCGGCGCACTGCTCCGCGGCGTGAAGCGCGAGGACATCCAGCGCGGCCAGGTGCTCGCGGCGCCGAAGTCGATCACGCCGCACACCAAGTTCAAGGCGCAGGTGTACGTGCTCTCCAAGGACGAGGGCGGCCGTCACACGCCGTTCTTCACGAACTACCGCCCGCAGTTCTACTTCCGCACGACGGACGTGACCGGCGTGGTGAACCTGCAGGAGGGCGTGGAGATGGTCATGCCCGGCGACAACGCCACCATGGACGTCGAGCTGATCCAGCCGATCGCCATGGAGGAGGGCCTCCGCTTCGCCATCCGCGAAGGTGGCCGCACCGTCGGCGCCGGAGTCGTCGAGAGCATCACCGAATAAGCACGTAGGACCCCGACCCCGCCGTCTCCCTCCGGAGGCGGCGGGGTTTTCTTTCCCCACGAACAAGGCGCCGCTCGAGTGCAGCAGAACAAGATCAGGATCCGCCTCAAGGCCTACGATCACGAGCTGATCGACAAGAGCGCGGCTTCGATCGTCGAGACGGCGCAGCGCAGCGGAGCGACGATCTCCGGGCCGGTGCCGCTCCCGACGGAGCGCAACGTCTACTGCGTGATCCGTGGGCCGTTCAAGGACAAGGACTCGCGGGAGCACTTCGAGATCCGTACGCACAAGCGCCTCATCGACATCTACTCGCCGACGCCCAAGACGGTCGACTCGCTCATGCGGCTCGACCTGCCCGCCGGCGTCGACATCGAGATCAAGGCCTAACCGTGCCCGCGATCATCGGACGCAAGGTCGGCATGACCCAGATCTTCGGTGAGGACGGCGCACGCGTGCCGCTCACCGTCATCGAGGCCGGCCCCTGCCACGTCACCCAGGTCAAGACGCCCGAGACCGACGGCTACGACGCCGTCCAGCTCGGCTTCGGCGCCGGCAAGCCCAAGCACCTCACCAAGGGGCAGCTCGGGCACCTCAAGAAGGCGAGCGCGCCGCCGCTGCGCCACCTGCACGAGTTCTCCCCCGAGGAGCTCGGCGGCGAGGTCGCCGTCGGCGACGTCGTGACGGTGGCGACCTTCGAGCCCGGCCAGATGGTCCGCGTCACCGGGACCTCCAAGGGCAAGGGCTACGCCGGCACCATCAAGCGCCACAACTTCAAGCGCGGGCCGAAGAGCCACGGCTCCCACAACATCCGCCAGCCCGGGTCGATCGGCGCCGCCGCCTACCCGGCGCGCGTCTTCAAGGGCATCCGGATGAGCGGGCACATGGGCTCCGAGACCGTCACCCAGCGTGGCCTCCAGGTGGTCGACTGCGATCCGGAGCGGAACCTGCTCCTGGTGCGCGGCGCCGTCCCCGGGGGCGTCAACGGCATCGTGATCGTGAGGCCCGAGTAGTGACCCCGGTCCCCGTACTCGACGCCGCCGGCCTCGCGGCCGGCGTCGCCGCGCTCGCGCCCTCCGTGGCCGAGACGCCCATCAAGCAGCACCTCATCCACGAGACGGTCATCGCCGAGCTCGCGGCCCGCCGTGCCGGCACCCACTCGACGCTGACGCGCGGCAAGGTCCGCGGCGGTGGCGCGAAGCCGTGGCGCCAGAAGGGCACCGGCCGCGCCCGTCAGGGCTCGAACCGCGCCCCGCACTGGACCGGCGGTGGCATCGTCTTCGGCCCCTCGCCGCGCACCTACGGCGGCAAGGTGAACCGCAAGGTCCGCCAGCAGGCGTTCCGCGCGGCGATCCGCGCCCAGGTCGACCGCGGCTCCGCGGCCGTCATGGACGCGACCGGCTGGGAGACCCCCTCCACCCGCGCCGCGGTCGAGTACCTGCGCCAGGCCCCCGACGGCCTCCAGGTGCGCCCGCTGCTCGTGGTCGTGCAGGACCTCGACTCGGTCGAGGCCCGCGCGTTCCGCAACATCCAGGGCGTCTACGTCCTCGCCGGGATCGAGCTCGAGACGGTCGACATCGTCGCCGCCCGGGGCATCCTGGTCGAGCGCGCCGCCTGGGAGCGCCTCGTCGGCGAGCCCGTCGAGGTCGAGGCCGTGTCGCCCGCCCCGACGGCGAAGCCCGCCGCGAAGAGGACGGCCCCCGTCGCCCCGGCGAACACCGTCGCCCCGGCCGAGCCCGCGAAGCCCAAGCGCTCGCGGTCGAAGAAGGCCGCGGCACCGGCCGAGGAGTCCCCGGCCGCCGGGGCCGAGGTCGACGAGACCACCGCGGAGGCGCCGGAGGCCGAGGCCCCCGAGGCCGAGGTCGCGGAGGCCCCCGAGGCCACCGCGGACGAGGCACCCGCCGAGGACGCGCCCGCCGAGGACGCCGACGCGACCGACGAGGAGAAGAGCTCGTGAGCTCCCTGCGTCAGGACATCCGCAAGGTCATCGTGCGGCCCGTCATCTCGGAGAAGAGCTTCCAGCTCGTGCAGGCCCACAACCAGTACACGTTCCGCGTGCTGGACGGGGCGCACAAGACCGAGATCCGGCAGGCGATCGAGGACCTCTTCGACGTCACCGTGACCGACGTCCGCACGTCGGCCGTCAAGAGCAAGCCCAAGCGGCGCGGCGCATCGCGCGGCCGCCGCCCGGGCTGGAAGAAGGCCATCGTCGAGCTCCGGCCCGGCGACACCATCGAGCTGTTCGAGGGGGCATAAGCCGTGGGCATCCGCAAGTACAAGCCCACCTCGCCGAGCCGCCGGTTCATGACCGGGTCGGACTTCGAGGAGGTCACGTCGACCACACCCGAGAAGTCGCTGCTCGACAAGATCAGCAAGACGGGTGGTCGCAACAACAACGGCCGGGTCACCAGCCGGCACATCGGCGGCGGGCACAAGCGCCGGTACCGCATCATCGACTTCAAGCGGCGCAAGGACGAGGTCCCCGCCCGCGTGGCGACGATCGAGTACGACCCCAACCGGTCGGCCCGGATCGCGCTGCTCCACTACGCCGACGGCGAGAAGCGCTACATCCTGGCGCCGCTCCGCCTTCGCGTGGGCGACACCGTGATGAGCGGCCCGAAGGCCGACATCAAGCCGGGCAACTCGCTCGCGCTGCGGGACATCCCGACGGGTACCACCGTCCACAACATCGAGCTCCAGATCGGTCGCGGCGGGCAGCTCTGCCGCTCGGCCGGCACCGGCGCGCAGCTCATGGCGAAGGACGGCGACTACGCCACCCTCCGCCTGCCCTCGAGCGAGATGCGCCTCGTGCACCTGGACTGCCGCGCGACCGTCGGCCAGATCGGCAACGTGTCGCACGAGAACGTCACCATCGGCAAGGCCGGTCGCAGCCGCTGGAAGGGCAAGCGCCCCAAGGTGCGTGGCTCCGCCATGAACCCGGTGGACCACCCGCACGGCGGTGGTGAGGGCAAGAGCAACTCCGGTCGCCACCCGGTGACCCCGTGGGGCAAGCCGACCAACGGCTACCGCACGCGCAAGAAGGGCAAGCCGAGCAGCAAGTACATCGTCCGCGGCCGCAAGCGCGGCAAGCACACCGAGGGGCGCTAGAGCACATGGGTCGAAGCGCGAAGAAGGGACCGTTCGTCGACGAGCGCCTCATGAAGAGGATCGAGGAGATGAACACGGCCAACGAGAAGCGGATCGTCCGCACCTGGTCGCGTTCGTCCACGGTCTTCCCGGAGATGGTCGGTCACACGATCGCCATCCACGACGGGCGCAAGCACGTGCCCGTGTTCGTGAGTGAGAGCATGGTCGGCCACAAGCTGGGCGAGTTCGCCCCCACCCGGACGTATCGGGGCCACGCCGGCTCCGACCGGACCTCGACGATGCGCCGATGAGCACCGACGCCGCCGCCCCCGCCGTGGTCCAGGCCACGGCCCGCTACGTGCGGACGTCCGCCCGCAAGGGCCGCCTCGTGGCCGACCTCGTGCGCGGCAAGTCCGTCGCGGACGCGCAGGCGATCCTCGCCTACAGCACCCGTGCCGCGGCCGTGCCGCTGCGCAAGGTGCTGCAGTCGGCCGTCGCCAACGCGGACCACAACCACGGCCTCGACGTCCGCGAGCTGCGCATCGTGAAGCTGACCGTCGACGAGGGCCCGACGATCAAGCGCTTCCGCCCGCGCGCCCAGGGGCGCGCGACGCCGATCATGAAGCGCACGTGCCACATCACCATCGGCCTCGCCGAGACGGGACGCTAGACAATGGGTCAGAAGATCAACCCCACCGGGTTCCGCCTGGGCGTCCTGAACGGGTGGCGCTCCAACTGGTTCTCCGAGCGCGACTTCGCGAAGTACCTGGACGAGGACCGGGTGGTGCGCAACCACATCACCCAGAAGCTCAGCCACGCCGGGCTCTCCTCGATCCACCTCAAGAAGGACCAGACCAAGCTCACCGTCGACATCTTCACGGCCCGTCCGGGCATCGTGATCGGCAAGAGCGGGTCCGAGGTGGACGCCCTGCGCCGTGAGCTGAACCGGCTCATCGGCAAGCAGATCCAGGTGAACATCAACGAGATCAAGCGCCCCGAGCTCGACGCGAAGCTGGTCGCCCAGTCGATCGCCGAGCAGCTCGAGAAC
>LNFM01004234.1_pt1 | contig 14969 bp, 16 predicted proteins | sample 596031 | NCBI WGS metagenome assembly LNFM01 (sample SAMN04254537, study PRJNA301005) | activated carbon metagenome | isolation source: dual media filters at the Ann Arbor, Michigan drinking water treatment plant | place: USA: Ann Arbor
GCGGCCTCCGGAAGGTTGCGCCAGTATTTCTTCGGCATTTCTGCCTGCATCGCCTTCACCTTCAGCCGCGCCGGGTTGAAGATGTTCTTGAAATAGGTGAGCCAGAGTTCTTCCGCATCGTCCTGCGACGGCACGTCGGCCTTGCTGCCACCGGGTCCGATCGCCAGCGTCTCGCCGTCCCAGCGGGCGGAGGCGTGCGGAGTGACGATGGTCCAGCTCATGCCGGTAAAACGCCTGACGAAGAAGGACGCGTTGCGCTCGACGATGTAGTGCTGCGGCTCGAACCATGCGGCGTAGAGTTCGGCGCCTTCGGCGCGGATCCGGCGGAAGCGGACGAAAGCGCGCATCTTGTGGATGTCGCGGCGCACCGATTTCTCCATGTCCGCGAACCTGCGGACTTCGGGATCGGACTGGATGTGCAGCAGGTTCGGCTCGGTCCTGAGGCGCCAGAGCAGGCGGTAGAGAAAGGCGAAGCGCTCCGGGTCGCTGTGGCAGACTACGGCCTCGGCGCTGTCGAGAAATTGTTTCGGGACCTTCAGGGCGGAGGTCGGGACGGACGGTGGCTGAGCACCCCCACCCCTTACCTTTGCGGGGCGAGCCACGGATCTCGCCCGTCCTTCGGACCCCCACAAGGGGGAGGGGGGCGCCGACATCTCAGATTCTCCTCCCGTCGGCGCTAAAGGGGGTGACGACGTCTCAGAATCCCCTCCCCCTTGTGGGGAGGGGTAAGGGGTGGGGGTGATCGACATTGCCGCCGTGTCACGATCAGCGCGGCCGACCTCCCACGTCACTTCCTCAGGCCTAACGTCTCCCAGCGCGAGCTTCCGCGCCGCGTCGCGCCAGCCGGTAAAATCGGTCTCGCCCGCGAGGCGGACATGGTGGGCGGCGAGGTCGAGCGACGCGGTCTGCATGGTCAGAACAACGTTAGCTGCTGCGGAGGGGGAACGATCTTCTCGCGCAGTCTTGCGTGGTCGGTGAGCTTGCCGGGTTGCCAGCCTTCGGCGACGATGAAGGGCCGGACCTTGACGATCGACTGGCAGAGCCGACCGACATCCTCCAGCCGCAGCCTTCGGTAGCGGCGTGTTTCGAGGATGCGCTTGACGGCCTTGGTGCCGAGGCCGGGTACGCGGAGTAGCGCTTCGCGGTCGGCGCGGTTGACGTCGACCGGAAAGGCGGCGCGGTGGCGCAGCGACCAGGCGAGTTTTGGATCGATGGCGAGGTCGAGCATGCCGTCCGGCTGGCCGTCGAGGATTTCTCCTTGCGCAAAGCCATAGAAGCGCATCAGCCAGTCGGCCTGGTAGAGGCGGTGCTCGCGCATCAGCGGCGGCTTGATGAGAGGCAGGGCGGACGAGGAGTCGGGGATCGGGCTGAAGGCGGAATAGTAGACGCGGCGCAGATGATAGCTGCCATAGAGCCGCGAACTCGCCTGCAGGATGCCGGCATCGGCGGTGGCGTCGGCGCCGATGATCATCTGGGTCGACTGGCCGCCGGGCGCGAAACGCTCGCGCTTTTTTGTCCGCAGCGTCGGTTCGGACTTCTCCTCGATCTTGAGCCGGAGCGTCGCCATCGACTTGCGGATCGTCTCGGGCCGCTTTTCGGGCGCCAGTATCTTCACGCTTTCGTCGGTCGGCAATTCGACATTGATCGAAAGGCGGTCGGCATATTTGCCGGCGAGCGCGAGCAGGTCCGGATCGCATTCCGGGATGGTCTTGAGGTGGATGTAGCCGCCGAACTTTTCCTCGACGCGCAAGCGGCGGGCCACCTCGACCAGTTCGCCCATCGTCTCGTCGGGCGAGCGGATGACGCCGGAGGACAGGAAAAGGCCTTCGATGTAATTGCGCTTGTAGAATTCCATCGTCAGCCGGACCACCTCTTCGACCGAGAAGCGGGCTCTTTGCACGTTGGAGGAGGAGCGGTTGATGCAGTAGCGGCAGTCGTAAATGCAGAAATTGGTCAGGAGGATCTTCAGGAGCGAGATGCAGCGGCCGTCCGGCGCATAGGAGTGGCAGATGCCCATCCCCTCGGTCGAGCCGATGCCGCCCGATTTGAGCGAGTTGCGTTTCGCCGCCCCGGAGGAGGCGCAGGACGCGTCGTATTTCGCGGCATCGGAGAGGATCGCCAGCTTTTCGCGTGTGGTGGGTGCACTCATCCGTTCATGATACGTTCTCTACGCTCGGCGCGCTATGAAATTTGACACAGGGGCCGCGACATGGCGCCGCGAGGGTGAGCGCTGCCGCGGGCAACGCCCGGCGCGCCGCGCGAGAGTGCCGCGCAGCCAGTCGGATCCGACAGTCGATTTCTTGCGAAGATCGTCGGCCTTACGATGTGTCGTAGGCCCTGCGCGTCCAGCCGCTGCACAGGATGAGGACGAGGGGTGGTGCGTGGTTGCGCGATGGGCAATCCATGGCGACATTCCAGCGGTCTGCGGAACGGTCCATGCGCAACAGCGCGTAGAGAATGGCCGCCAGCAGCCGGAGGCGCCAGGCGAGCCACGCAGCATCGACGGGGCTGGTCTCGATCTCCAGCGCTTCCTCAAGGCACGGCCAGTCCACCGGCATGGCCTCCATGACGAAGGCATGTGCCACGGTCTCGGCGCGCCGCAGGATGCACAGGACAAGCCAGCGAACGGGGAGGGATCGGCCGGCGGCGCGCTCCGCCAGAACGGCGAGAGCGGTGAGCATGGCTGCGATGCGGATCAGCGTCCGATCATCCCGTCCTGCTCTGTTCATCCCGGGCCTCCCTGTGACCTCCGACCATTATGGTCAAGGTCGCCAGGTGTGGGGATGAATTGGGGTTAGAAATCGTGCAAGCCGTTGAATTCGTTGCAGGTGGGGTCGGAGTTCATGCACGCCAGCGCGGCGTTTCGCCTTTGTAATGGCTCTGGTGCGTGGCTTCGGCTCGGCCGCCGGAACCGGCTCAGGAGCGATATACCGAACGACCCCGCCTGACCTGCGGGCGCGGCCAGTAGCGCAGCATCATGCGGCGCGAGATGGCCCAAGCCAGCGGCGGCGTCAGCGCGAGCGCGACCAGCACGGCGTTCGGCATGAGGATGCCGACATGTGCCGCCAGTGCGGGAACGGAGAGGATTGTTATCGCGCCGATGCCGAAGAGGACGGCGTTGACGGGCAGGGCGGCAAGGATGGCGACATAGACGCGGGTCTGCATTGGGTTTCTCCGTCGTATCGCCGGAGAACTCCCGTCGGCCCCGCTGGTTCCGGCGGCTACACCTCGTGCAGGTACAGGTGATAGTCCAGTTCGCTCACCGTGCGGGCGACGCGGACATATTCCGCCTGCTTGATGGCGGTGAAGGTGCGGTGAAGCTGATCGCCGAGCGCCTGCCTGAGGAAGGCGGACGCCTTGGCAGCCTCGATGGCGCTGCGCCAGTCGGACGGGATCGCCTGGTTGGCGGGCTGTTCGTAGCCGTTGCCGGTTGTTTCGGGGCCGGGCTCGAGACCCTCGTCCAGCCCCTTGGCGATGCCGGCCAGAATGGTCGCGGCGACGAGATAGGGATTGGCGTCGACGCCGGAGGGCCGATGCTCGATGCGGCGGTTTCTTGCATCGCCGGCGGGTACGCGGAGCGCCACCGAGCGGTTGTTGACGCCCCAGGTCGGCGCAACGGGCGCATAGGACTGCGACACGAAGCGGCGCCAGGAATTGGCGTGCGGGGCAAAGACCAGCATCGATTCCGGCATGGTGGCGACAAGGCCGCCGAGCGCACGCAGGAGATTGAGCGACCAGCTCTCGCCGCCCGATTCGGAAAAGACGTTGTGGCCGGCATCGTCGAGCAGCGAGACGTGGAAATGCATGCCCGACCCGGCATAGGCCTCGATCGGCTTGGCCATGAAGCAGGCGGTGACGCCGTGCCGGCGCGCCTGGGCCCGCACGATGCGCTTCAGCATGACCAGGTCGTCTGCGGCGCGCATGACGTCCTTGCGGTAGTGCAGCGTCAGCTCGTACTGGCCGGGCGCATATTCGGAGATCACCGTTTCGGCCGGAATGCCCTGCTCGCGGCAGGCGGCATAGATGTCGGAAAACAGCGGCTCCATGCCGTGCAGATGGTCGACCGAGTAGACCTCCGTCTTGCCGCTCCTGCGCCCGTCGAGCACGGCATTGGCCGGCTGGACCTTGCCCTCGGCGTCGCGCTCATTGGCCAGCAGGAAGAATTCCAGCTCGAAGGCGCCGGCCGGGTGCAGCCCCCTATCGGCCAGAAGTGCGACCTGGCGCGCCAGTGCGTGGCGCGGGTCGGCGTCCATCGGCGTGCCGTCGAGATGGTACATCGACATCAGCACCTGGCCGCGTGGCGGGCTGGTGCCAAAAAGCGGCGTGATCGTGCCGGGGATGGGCCAGCCGCGCAGATCACCGTCGCCGGAATCCCAGATCAGGCCGGTCTCGTGGACGTCCTCGCCTGTTATGTCGAGGCCGAGGATGGAGATCGGCAGATGGCGCCCGCCCTCGTAGAGGCCCAACAGTTCCGCGCGGCGGATGATCTTGCCGCGGCCGACGCCGTTGGCATCCGAGAGCACGATGTCGAAGGCTTCGATGGCGGGGTGCTCGGCGAGGAAGCGCTGCGCTTCGTCTGGTGTGGAACCGGAGGGTGAGGGGGCCTGGGGCATAGGGGTATCTGTCACGTGGCCAGGTGGTTGGCAACATCGCCGAAGGCCGCGACCAGCCGGGCGACCTGGCGCGCCGACGTGGCGGGCGAGACGAGCATCATGTTGTGGAAGGGCGCGATCAGCACGCCGCGGTTGACCAGCGCGACATGGATGGCGGCTTCCAGCGCCGGCGCATGCGCCGTTTCGGCCTCGCCGCCGTTGCGGAGCGGACCGGGCGCGCAGATGAGCTCTACGCGCGCGCCGACACGGGCGACGTGCCAGGGCAGGCGATGGCGGGCGATCGTCTTGGCGAGCCCGGTCTCCAGCGTGGCGGCAAGTCTTTCCATATGCGCGTAGTTCGCGTCGGTCATGACGTCGCCAAGCGTGGCGCGCATGGCGGCGAACTGCAGCGGATTGGCCGACAGCGTCGTACCGATGCCGGAATAGCCTGGCTGCTTGGCCCTGGTGTAGGCGTCGTAGCGCGCCGCAACGTCAGCGGTCATGCCCCAGACGCTTGCCGGCACGCCGCCCGCCACCGGCTTGCCGAGCACGAAGATGTCGGGGTCCAGATCATAGCGCCTGGTGTAGCCGCCGGGGCCGGTCGAGATGGTGTGGGTCTCGTCGATCAGGAGCAGAGTTCCGGCCTTGCGCGTGAGCGCGCGCAGCGCGTCGTGGAAGCCGGGGTCGGGCAGGACCATGCAGCAGTTGGTCAGCACCGGCTCGGTGATGACGCAGGCGATGTCGCCTTTTGCCAGTTCGGCCTCCAGCGCGGGAATGTCGTTGAACTCGATGACTGCCGTGGCCGAGGTCAGGTCGCGGAATTCACCTGACAGTCCCTTCTTGTTGGCGGGGCGACCGTGGTCGAGGCGCACGAAAGTCTCGTCGACGGCGCCATGGTAGCAGCCGTTGAAGACGAGGATTCGGGGCCGCCCGGTGATGGCGCGCGCCATGCGCAGCGCAAAGCGGTTGGCGTCGCTGGCGGTGGTGGCGATCTGCCAGAAGGGCAGGCCAAAACGCTCGGCCAGGAGAAGGCCGACGGCTCGCGCATCTTCCGACGGCAGCATGTAGGTCAGGCCGCGCGAGGCCTGGCGGCGGATGGCGCGGGCGACGGGCGGCGGCGAATGGCCGAACATCGAGCCGGTGTCGCCGAGGCAGAAGTCGGCGAGCACATGGCCGTCTATGTCGGTCAGCGTCGCGCCCTTGGCGCTGTCGACCATGATCGGGCAGGGCGTTGGCCAGTCGTTCATCCAGTGCATCGGCACGCCGCCGAGGAACGCGTTCTTTCCCTCCCGAAACGCCGCCATGGATTTTGGACGCGCGGCCGCAAAAAGCGCGGCCTCGCGCTCGCGCAGCGCTGATATGCGGGCAAGCGAAACGCCGCCCTGCGTTGCGCCCCCTCGATGACCCTGGTCCATGATGCCCTCCGATGCCTTGGTAGCCGCCGCCCAAGGTCAAGGCAACCGCTTGACCGTTGACGCCGGCTGAGGCTCAATTGGCGGCGTCGGCTTTCTGGGGGATTTGGATGTTGAGACGTGGAATGACCGCGACCGCCCTGCTGTGCGGCGTGGCACCTGCGATTGCCTCTGGCGGATTGTCATGCGAGGGCGAGGACAAGCAGGGCACGGTCCTCGTGGAGACCGGCATGGCCCGCAGCATTCCCGGCTCCTTCCTGGACTTTCGGGGCAGGATCGAGTTCAGCGACACGAGCATAGCGGCGGACCTGCGGATGATGGATGTCAAGCGCGAGGATCTCGCTGAGAACTGGCTCGACGACAAGACGTTGAAGCTGCACATCTATCGCGAGCGTACCGGCGAGGCGCCGCACGGCTATGTCGACCTGGTCATCAATACCTGGGCGAAGGAAGAAGGCACCTATGACGGCAGCTTCGTGCTCACCGCCTTCGACATGACCGATGACACCACCGGCGAGGGCAAGACGGCGCGTGTGCAGGGCAAGGTTTCCTGCTTCGTCGAATAGATGGCGTCTGCCGTCTCACCCAGCCTGCATGGAGGCGATGACGCGCCGCATCAGGTCGAGGAAGGCGCGGCGCTCGTCTGGGGTCAGGTCCGCCAGCGCGACCTCGTTCTGCGCCATCGCGGCCGCCATCGCCGCCTCGCGCAGCGCGATGGCCTTTGGCGTGAGGTGAATCGACTGCGAGCGGCCGTCCCCGGGATGCGAGCGGCGCTCGATGAGCCCGTCGCGCTCCATGCGGATCAGCGTGTTCGCCATGGTCGCCTGCTCGACGTCGAGCTTCTGGATGAGGTCGCGCTGGGCGATGCCGTCATGCTCCCACAGTTCGAGCAGGGTCATGAACTGCGCCGGCGCAAGGCCGAGCGGCCTGATGCGCTGCTGCAGCCCCTTGGCGAAGAGACGCGCCATGTGATTGGCGAGGAAGCCGGCTGAATTGTTTCTGAAGGTCATGCCGCAACATTGGCATTGCATAGCGTGCTATGCAATAGTATATAGCATGCTATCCAAATATGGAGACCTGTCATGAAATCCAAGCTTCACGCGATTGCGGGCGGCGTCGCCCTCCTGACCATCACCATCTTCTGGCTGTCGACGCTGGCGGCCGAGCTTTCAGGCAACGCTGCCACGATCGCCGCGGTCAAGGCGGCCATCCTCGCCGGCATGGTCGTGCTGATCCCGGCCATGGCGCTGGCTGGCGCGTCGGGCTTTTCGCTCGGACGGGGATGGAAGAGCCCGGTGGTCGCGCGCAAGAGGACGCGCATGAAGATCATCGCCGCGAACGGCCTGCTGATCCTGCTGCCTTCGGCCTTCTTCCTGGCCGGCCGGGCGCAGGTGGGGCTTCTGGACGCCACCTTCTTCGCGGTCCAGGCCCTGGAACTCGTGGCGGGCGCGGTCAACATCGCGCTTCTGTCGCTCAATATGCGCGATGGCATGCGGATAAGGCGCAGAACCGCGCCGGTGCTCGGCCAGGCGTCCTGACGTCTGCTGCATCGGCCCGAGAACCGGAATCGGTTCGCGGTAAGCACGATGCAGCAGATTCAAGTGATAGAGCGTCCTTTGTGCGTCCAATTGGACGCACGGCGCTCTAGCCCGAAATGTCGATGACGCCGCAGTCGCCTGTCTCGGAGCCGAAGGCGATGCGGCGAGCCTCGGCATCCCAGGTCATGGACGTGATCGGGCCCTTGCCCGGGCGGCTAGCCGATGGCGGCGACGTCGTCGGTCGGGTGGCAGGCGACCGACGTGACCATGGCATTGCCGCGCGTGCCGAGTTCGAGCGGCGCCTTGCCCATCGGGCCGTCCTTGCCGGAGAATGGCCAGACGATGGCAGCGGGTGCGCCGGAACTGGCCAGCCAGCGGCCCTTGGCGCTCCACGACAGGCTTTTGACCTTGGCGGGGTAGCCGGTCATGCGCATGTGCTTGCCGTCGGACAGTTTCCAGCCGTGCAGCGCGCTTTCCTGCATCGTGGTGACGACGAAATTGCCGTCGGGCGAAAAGGTGATGCCGGTGTGGGCGCCGGCCCATTCGAGCTCGACCGGCTTGCCGGCGGCGGCCGGAAAATGCAGCGTCGCGCCATTGTAGCGGGCGACGCCGATGCGCAGGCCCTTTGGCGCAAAGGCGATGCCCTCGACCGAGCGGGGATGCGGGATCTCGCGCAGCGTGCCGCTGGGCAAGAGCACAGTGGCGCTCTTGCCGACCGCGAAGCCGACCGCACCCTGCGGGCCGGCGGCGATGCTGGTGACCCATTTGCGGCCGGCCTGCGCCAGCAGTTTCGGCACGCCGTCCGTGCCTGTCGCAAAGACCTTGCCGTCCTCGCCGCCGGTGAGCAGCCGGTGGCCGAGCGGATCGAGTGCTGCGCAGAGCAGGCCGTCATTGGCCTTCACGGTCTTGTGGCCGTGGTCGAGGCTGTGGATCGTGCCGTCGGCCAGCGCATAAAAGGGCACGTCGCCGATGAAGACGGCGGCGAGGCAGTGACCATCGAGGTCAAGGGGGGCGACTGTGGGCATTAGCAATGCCCCGTGTCATGCATGGATGCAGAGGTCAATGGTCAGGATCTTTGCGCGTTGACGTAGGCCTTGAGGACATTCTGCATCTTTGTCAGATGCCCTTTGCCGCCAGCCTGCTGGTGGAAGAAGTCGAAGACTTCGGCATCAAGCTTCAGATGCACGGAGCGTGGCTTTCGAGGGGCAACGATCTCGGCTCTCGCCCAGAAATCCGCGCCCAGCTTCTCTCCCTCCGGCGCATTCGGATCATGATGAAGTTCACCACTCTCCTTCATCTTTCTCAACTCTGCGAGCGACCCCCGCCTCATATTCTTTGCGGTCATCCCGGCCTCCTTTCCATGCCGTGATCAGTCTCGTGACGCCCTTTCGCTCAGTGTGAACGACGACAAAGCACTCGCCATCTACCAAGCCTATGGAGATCACCCGATCTTCGCCATATTCGAAACGGTCGTCCCGCCGCGAAAGAACGTCATTCTCGAAAACAAGAGCGGCATAGAGCAGGTCTACGCCGTGCTTGAGGATGACCTCCTGACGCTTCGTCTCGTCCCACTCGAATTCCAAACGGCACCTGGGCTAAAGATACATAAAAAGTGTACACTTTTCAAGCCTGCGACAAACTCAGGCCTGGCACGCCTCGAAGCTCTTCCGCAGCCGGTCCTCGTCGAGGTCGCGGCCGATGAAGACGAGGCGGCTTTCGCGGTTCTCGCCGTCCTTCCAGGGGCGCTGGTGGTCGCCTTCCATGATCATGTGGACGCCCTGGACGACGTAGCGGTCCGGGTCGGACTTGAGCGCGATGATGCCCTTCAGGCGCAGGATGTTCGGACCTTCCATCTGGGTGATCTTCTCGATCCAGGGGAAGAATTTTTTCGGGTCCATCTCGCTGCCGCGCAAGGAGATCGAGCGGACCGTCACGTCGTGGATCGCCGAGGCGGACGCCTGGTGGTTGTGGTCGGGGTGATGGCCGTGTTCGTCGTGCTCATGGTCGTGATGATCGTGGCCGTCTGCTTCGAGGAAGTGCGGATCGTTTTCCATGGCGCGCGCGAGATCGAAGGCGCCGCGGTCGAGCACTTCGGAAAGATCGACGCCGGAGCGCGTCGTGCGATGGATTTTCGCCGTCGGGTTGATGGCGCGGATGGTGGCCTCGACGTCGCGCAATTCGTCAGCCGTGACGAGATCGGTCTTGTTCAGCACGATGACATCGGCAAAGGCGATCTGGTCTTCCGCCTCACGCGAATCCTTGAGGCGCAGTGGCAGGTGCTTTGCGTCGACAAGCGCCACGACGGCGTCGAGACGGGTCTTCTTGCGCACGTCCTCGTCCATGAAGAAGGTCTGCGCGACGGGCACCGGGTCGGCGAGGCCAGTGGTCTCGACGACGATGGCGTCGAAGCGGCCGGGACGCTTCATCAGGCCCTCGACGACGCGGATCAAGTCGCCGCGCACCGTGCAGCAGACGCAGCCATTGTTCATCTCGTAGATTTCCTCGTCGGATTCCACGATCAGGTCGTTGTCGATGCCGATCTCGCCGAATTCGTTGACGATGACGGCGTAGCGCTTGCCGTGGCTTTCCGAGAGGATGCGGTTGAGCAGCGTGGTCTTGCCGGCGCCGAGATAGCCGGTCAGGACGGTCACGGGAATCTGTGTCTGTGCTTCGCTCATGTCTGGCCTCGAATGGGATTTGGGCTCTCATATAGGATGGCGGTTGGCGATTTGCACGGTCCAATGCAATGGTCCAAGGCCTCCTGCGGTGCCGGAGCCGGCGCTTTTCTGCCGCGGCGAAGCGACTGTCATGTGGATGTAAGAATCCTCTGTCATGAGCCATGTCGATTGCCGGCAAAGGGTAATTCTTCTCCGATGGCGGACCGTCGCCGACACGGGGACCGAAGGTCGAGCGGAATACGTCACGAGCTTGAAAAAACGGGGGCAGGAATGGCGAAAGCTGACAAGAGCGCGACAATGAGCCGGCTGCATTCGGCCGCGCGGCTTTCGCGCACCGCGCTCGCAAGCCGGCTTCTGGCACATGGCTTCTATGCCGGCCAGGACCAGATCATGCTGGCCCTGCACCGGCAGGACGCCCAGACGCCCGGCCAGCTGGCCAGCCTCATCGGCGTGCGTCCGCCGACCATCACCAAGACCATCAACCGGCTGCAGGCGCAGGGCTTCCTCGACAAGAAGGCCTCCGAGACCGATGCCCGCCAGGCCTATGTCTCGCTCACCGACACCGGCCGCGAGGCGATCCGCGCCATCGAGCGGTCCGTGCGCAAGACCGAGAAGGTTGCGTTCAAGGGGTTCGACAAGAAGGACCAGAAAGCGCTGACCAAGCTGCTGTCGCGCATCGAGGCCAATCTCTCGGAGATCGCCGTCATCGAGACGGATGATGCCGACGAGGCCGAGGAACAGGCCTGAACGGCTGCCCCCCATGACGATTGTCCCGCTCCAACCGGCGCGGGGTCGTTGAGCCAGCGGTACGTTTATCCTTGCGCCCCGTGCCCCTGGCGCCCAAAAGGCGTTATCCCCCAGGCCTGCCGCGCAAGGCTCTCGTGACCCAAAGATCCCGACTGTCCGATACAGCAACGCCGCTTCCGGCAATTCTCTACATTCTGGCGACAGGCGTTCTCTTTGCCTGCCTGGACGCCGGCGCAAAGTATCTCGTCGTGGCGGGCATGAGCGCGCCCTTCGTTGCTTGGATGCGCTTTGCCGTCCATGTGGCGATCATGGTCGTGCTGTTCCGGGGCTGGAGCAACGCGGCGATGCTCAGGACAAAAAGCCTGCCGCGCCAGGTTCTGCGCGGGGTTTTCCTGTTCGGCTCGACCATCTTCAACTTTCTGGCGCTCGACACGCTGCAGCTTGCCGAGACCACCTCCATCTTCTTCTTCGCGCCGATGGTCATCACGGCGCTTGCCGGACCGATGCTGGGCGAGTGGGCGGGATGGCGGCGCTGGGCGGCAATCGGCGCCGGCCTTGCCGGGGTGCTCGTCATCACGAGGCCCGGGCTGGTCGCGTTCGAGCTCGGCCACGTCTATGCGCTCTGCGCGACGGTGAGCTACTGCCTCTACGTGATCATGACCCGCCATATGGCGGCGACCGAAACGCCTGAAAGCCTGATCTTCTATTCGGCGCTCGCCCCGGTCGTGCTGATGGCGCCGGTGGTGCCGTTCACCGCCTCGCTGCCGCCGGACGCCTTCCACTGGCTGATCCTGATCTCGCTCGGCTTCTTCGGCGGCCTCGGCCACTGGCTCCTAATCAAGGCCTATGGGCTGGCGACCACGACCGCGCTGGCGCCCTATCCCTACATGCAGATGGTCTGGATGATCGGCTTCGGCTGGCTGGTGTTCGATCAGTTGCCGGACGGCTGGACGCTGGGCGGCGCCGGAATCATCATCGCCAGCGGGCTCTACATCGTGCATCGCGAGCGCAGCCTGCGGCTGAAGACGGCGGCGACGCCGAATGCCGAGGCTGCCGAGATCGCGGAAAAGCTGTGAACAGGCTTTGACTCGCCGTCGCGCGATAGCTTAAACCATTTTAAACTGTTTAAATCGCCGGCCGACAAGAGCCGGGATTCTGGGGCGGGAGGCTGCGCTGGCGCAGAAGATCAAGCTTTCGACGATTGCCGACGCGCTCAGCGTGTCGACGGCGACCGTCTCGCTGGCGCTGCGCGACAGCCCGCTCGTGGCCGATTCGACGCGCGAGCGAATCAAGGAGCATGCGCGCGCCATCGGCTACATCTACAACCGCCGGGCAGCCAGCCTGCGCACGTCGCGCTCGGGCATCGTCGGCGTCGTCGTGCACGACATCATGAACCCCTTCTTCGCGGAAATCCTGCGCTCCATCGAGAGCGAACTCGACCGCAGCCGCCAGACCTTCATCCTGTCCAACCACTACGACCAGCTGGAGAAGCAGCGCACCTTCATCGATACGCTGCTGCAGCTCGGCGCCGACGGCGTGATCATGTCGCCGGCGATCGGCACGCCCGCCGAAGACATCATCATGGCCGAGGAGAACGGCCTGCCTGCCGTGCTGATCGCGCGCACGGTGGAGGGCGCGAATGTGCCGGTGTTTCGCGGCGACGACGCCTATGGCACGGCGCTGGCCACCAACCACCTGATCTCGCTCGGCCACCGCCGCATCTCGATGATCGGCGGCACCGACCAGACGTCGACCGGCCGGGACCGCTACCAGGGCTACAAGACGGCGATGGATACTGCCGGCCTCGAGGTACGGCCGCACTGGCGCATTCCCGGACCGCGCACCAAGCAGGCCGGCTTCGAGGTCGCCGGGCAGTTCCTCGCCCTGCCGGACCATCCGACTGCTGCCGTGTGCTGGAACGATCTGGTCGCCATCGGGCTGATGAACGGCATCGCGCGCGCCGGCCTCGTGCCCGGCGTCGATATTTCGGTGACCGGCTACGACGACCTGGAGGAGGCGGCGATCGCGACGCCGGCGCTGACCACGGTCTGGAACGGCCAGCGCGAGGTCGGGCGGCGCGCGGCGAGCGCGCTTCTCGACAAGCTCAACGGCCAGAAGGTGCGCATCTCGCAGGACCTGATCAAGCCGGAACTGCATGTGCGCCAGTCGACGGGCCTGCCGCGTGAGCGCTGAGCACGCAGCAGCGGCCGGTCCGGCGGCCTGGCGGATCGGCGCGGCGGACACCGGCCGGACGCCGCTTCCCCCTTTCTGAAACCAATCCACGAGAGACATAGCCATGGCAAGAGACACAAGCGCGACCACCATCCTCGTTCCCGGACCGATGCATGAACGCGTCGTCGCCCGGCTCGGCGATGCGTTCAAGCTGGTGACGATCGAGACCGCCAGCGCCGACCGCGTCACCGACGCGCTGCGCCAGTCGGTGCGGGGCGTGGCCGCCATGACCAAGGTCGATGCCGCCTTCATCGACAGCCTGCCCAATCTCGAGATCATCGCGAGCTTCGGTGTCGGCTATGATTCCGTCGACGCGCGCCACGCCGGCTCGCGCGGCATCATGGTGACCAACACGCCCGACGTGCTGACGGAAGAGGTCGCCGACACGGCGATCGGGCTGCTGCTCAGCACGCTGCGCGAATTCTCGCGCGCCGAACGCTGGCTGCGCGACGGGCGCTGGGTCAAGGACGGGCCCTATCCGCTGACGGCCACCTTGCGCGGCAGGCGGGCCGGTATCCTGGGGATGGGCCGCATCGGCAAGGCCATCGCCAAGCGGCTGGAAGCCTTCGGCATTCCGGTCGCCTATCACAACCGTTCGAAGGTGGCGGAACTCGCCAACGACTATTATCCGACGCTGGTCGAGCTCGCGAAAAATGTCGATACGCTGATCTCCGTCGCGCCCGGGGGTGCCTCGACCGAGAAGATCGTCAATGCCGAGGTGTTGGCGGCGCTCGGGCCGCAGGGCGTCTTCATCAACATCGGGCGCGGCACGACCGTCGACGAGGAGGCGCTGGCCGCGGCGCTGAAGAACGGCACGATCATGGCCGCCGGCCTCGACGTGTTTGCCAAGGAGCCGCATGTGCCGCAGGCTTTGCTCGACGCGCCCAACACGACGCTGTTTCCGCATGTCGGATCGGCTTCGATCCATACGCGCAACGCCATGGCCGATCTGGTGGTCGACAATCTGTCCGCCTGGTTTTCCGAAGGCAGGGCGCTGACGCCGGTGCCCGAAACGCTTTCCGCGACGCCGCGCAGGGGCTGATCTTTCCGGCGCGCTTGCCACAGGTGTTAACGATCGTTTAAGTGTTAACGTTTCATGCTGAATTCTGCCGGACGGGGGCACCGCTCACGGAGAATATGCGATGAGGCGTAGCATAACGATCGGAGCCGCTGTTGCGGTGCTGGCGATCACGGGAACCGCGATCACGCTGGGTGTGTCGAGAGACGGGCGTGACACCGCCGTCCCGCAGGTTCCCACCGACCAGGTCGCGTCGTCTGAAACCTACAAGCTCCGCTCGACCCAGGCCGCCGCAACCTGCGCCGTGACGCGCGGCGACGCACTCGCCGATGGCCGCTCGCGGCTCACCGTCGACCCCTCCTGCGCGGCACTTTTGCCGGGTGTCGAGAAGGCGAAGTACTGGGTCGACAAGGGTGACGGGTCGGTCGCGTTTACCGAGAACGGCGTCGATCCGATCGTGACCTTCGGCATCGCCGACGGCGTGGCCTATGAATCGCTGCAGCCGGCGCAGCCGGTGATCTCGCTCGACGCCCAGGAAAGCAACGCACAAGAGGCGGAGTAGCCGAAGCGCTACTCGGCCGCGGCGCGCAGGCCCGATCTCGCGGCGGCATGGGACCTGACCGCGTCGCCAAAAGCCTGGAAGATTTTTGCCGAGGCGTTGTCTGACCGGAACCAGTATTCGGGATGCCACTGGACGCCGACGGCAAAGCCCTGCGCATCGCGCACGGACACGGCTTCCACCGTGCCGTCTT
>LNFM01008857.1_pt1 | contig 14968 bp, 15 predicted proteins | sample 596031 | NCBI WGS metagenome assembly LNFM01 (sample SAMN04254537, study PRJNA301005) | activated carbon metagenome | isolation source: dual media filters at the Ann Arbor, Michigan drinking water treatment plant | place: USA: Ann Arbor
GCTGCCCTGATCGTCTTCGCCACCTTGGCGATCTCTGTTCGGATGCAATGGGCACGCTGGGTGTGCGCGGGAATTGGCACCCTGGTGATGGCGGGTGTCGTTCCTCTTCTGGACGACTAACGCAGCTGCTTATCTTTCCGATACGCTCGTCGGGGCATTGATCTTCGGACTCGCGGTCTGCACGAAGCCAGAACCCCGGGAGTCTGCGGTCGCGGCGCTGACCGGACCAACAGTGCCGCTGGGCTGGACCTACAATCCGTCTGCTTGGCCGCAACGCCTGCCTCTCATTTTGATGGCGCTCTCCGGGGTCTACGTATCACCCAGCTGGCGGCCTTTCAGCTCGAGCATATTCCCACGGTCTGGGAGTCGTTCTTTGCCGGCTCGACGGATGATCCGAGGAACGGGACGGAGGAGATCATCACATCCTCGGTGGCGAAAGCGTGGCCCGTATCCGACGCCGCAGTCGGTGCATACACCTATATGCTGGAGATACTGACGGGCATTGTCGGTTCAAATGCGCGATGGCGCACCATGCCATGGCGCGTGATCCTGTTCGGGCTGATGATCGCGCCTTTGGGCAAAACCTCGATCTTCTTCATTATCATCCAGCCTGCCTGTCGTCATAGGTACATGGAGCACGATCGCGCTGTTTGGCGCTGCAATGATCCTGATCCAGATTCCCTATTCGCTCGATGAGCTGATTGCGACGGTGCAGTTCCTTCGCCGTCGTTCAAAGGCTGGCCAGAACTGGCTTCGCGTACTCCTGTTTGGTGATACCGACGTACAAGAGACGACGAAGCCGACCTCGAAAGGCACTCGAACGGACGAATTCGACCAAGCCGCTCCCTGTGATCAAGAGCATGTTCGCAGGTGGGATTAGATTGCCATGTATCGCGCGCCTGGCAAGCTATCTCACGCAGTTGAACTGCTCGCAGAACATATAGTTCATTCGCTTGAGCTCATGCCACACGGAGCCCCTTGTCAACACGCGATCACTACCTAGCGGCGAAGGTCGCGCCCACAGCAACGGGCCGAGACGGACGAGCAGCGGTTCGTCTGCTCGGCGCAGGCCGAAAGCGTTTGTTACGCTACCTTGGAACGGACGCGCCCGGTTTCTGCTTGGGGAAGCTCCGTCTCTTCAGAGGCTGCCGACGATTGCTCGAGAATTCTTGCGGCTGTCGTGAATTGCCGTTGGCACGCGAGCCCGTCGGCCATCACCCGTTGAAAGGTGCCGCTGGCCCATTCCTGATACTCGCGAAGCAGATCGACAGGCGATTCCGCCGTGCACATGCGCTCCGCAGTTTCCAGCGCGGCGCGGGTTCCGGTGTGTCGCCGCTCAAACCAGCCATTCGCGAAAGCTTGCATGGCATCGAGCACTTTGTCTTGATTCTCCCAGAAGCAGCATACGTTCTTCCGCATTCCTTCCGAAATGCTGGAAGCCGGCAAGAACATACGATGCATGTAATTCGGCTGCTCGGTCATGTTCACGCTTTTCATGATACGTCTCCACATGGGTTCACTTGTTGCATTCCCAGTCTCCGAGTCTTTTCAGCGGTCCAAGACGTAGCTTCGCGGCGCAGCCTCGATTGCGCCGTACCCGACCGAAGCCGCTCCCATCGGAGGCGGTCTTGTGGCCTCCGCCGAATCTTCCTTCAGCCACGCCGTCCAGGCCGGCCACCAAGATCCACGGACTGGCTGATGAGCGTCCAACCAGGCTTCTGGCGAAACGTAAACCGCCGTGTGCGGGGCGTTCCCATTTCCGTACTCGCGCTTCGAACCCTCGGGCGGATTGCGGTGGTGAGCACGAACGTGATGTCGACATCGGACGCCGACTTCCACGGCGCGACGTGATCCCACGCGTCGCGACAACGAACATCGGCACGTCAATGTTCGAGGGTCCGACCGGTGTCATCCCACCGACGATGTCAAGAGCCCGTTAATCCGTTTCATGCGGCGCGGTAAGCACGCCTCCGGCCGGTACGAACTTGTTCAACGTGCGCTGCATCTGCTCGGCCTCCTGCTCCAATCCCATCCATCGCAGTTTGCGAACAAGCTTTGTCAACTCGTCAGAGCTGCATTGGTGAACTGGTAGGCCTGGAAGCGTTTGTGTCACAGGCGGCATAGACGTTCTCCTCGCTGCTGTTGTGCTGATTCAGAACGGCGGGCTGCTAACTTTGGTGGGCTTTGCAGGCCCAGACGGCTTCAGCATCTTCTCTCGATGCTTGTCGGGAGCAGTCTTCCGTTTCCATCTCAAGCATCCGTCTAAATCTCTCAATGTTTAGGCTGATAATGTCACTCACAATCAGGATTTCCTCCTGGCAGCTCCTTGCACTCCGGCCTCGATGGGAAGCCATTGAGATTGTGTCCGTCATTTCGTGCGACACTCATTCTCGCCCATGCGATCCAGAGGCGGAGGCCGATTCTGGCCTGATCTCCTCTTAGCCGTCATTTTAGAGAGCACAATCACGCCACGATTGCTCCACATCGACAGAGCTTTCGCGCCGTCCGAAGCCCTGCGTACAGTCCCCGGTGGACTGGATTCGTTTCCTGTTGTGCACCGTTTCGGCATAAGTCATCACTGCCCTGTGGGCGATCATCTCTATCAACCTTGGCGAAACCTTCATGCCTTAGTGGCGCTGGCTTTGGAAACGAGTTCGCTCACTGACCCTCATTGAAAACGTCAATACCGTTTCGCGGCATCGAGTTCGCCAATGCCGATCATTTATTCCGGCTCGATGCACCCTTAGGCACCGTTCCTATCTAGTATTTGGCGCGGTCGGCGCGAAGAAAGAAGGGGAGGAAGCTTTAAACAAGATTGACGAGAGATTGGCTCATTCGCGTTTGACCTGAATCAAATCGCGCTGCAGCGATTCCGCTAATTTTATAATGATGGGGACCCGCGATGGCCGAGGCCGCGACCAGAAATCTCGCACGGGCAGAGGAACTGAAGCCTGACGAGAGGGCGTCATCTGCCCTCAAGGGCATACTTCTTCTTTTGGGGGGGGCGCCTGCCAGCTAATGCGTCTCGCCGACCCGAACTGCCTCGGGTTCACTTCGCTGCACGCTGGCATCAACGCAAGTTTCGCGCATCTCTCCGCGAGCGGGCGATTTCGCGCTGCTTAGTTCATCCGCCGCGATCGTCACGGCGATGCTCGACTGGGCGCATGACCGCGGGATCGGCTTTTCCCAATTGCTCTCGCTCGGTGATATGAGCGACTCGATTTCGGCGATGTGCTGAATTTCCTTTACGCCGAGAACATCACGCACGCCAAAAAATCATGCCCGCGGCGCGGATCGCGGCTCGCGCGAAGCCGTGGGCCACTTTGCCGTTTACAACTGGCGTGCCACAATCGCCTTTCGCAGTCATTGCTCGCGTGCGCCCTCGGTCCGTTTCGATGGCCGATATGCAGCTGGCCTGCTAGTGCGAGAGCAGCACGGGGAGAGGTGGATTCTCAAGAATGCTCTTCGTCGCTCCTCCGAGGATGAAGTCGCGGATCCGCGAGTGGCCGAAGGCTCCCATGATCAGCAAGTCAAGCTTGCGAGCTTCGGCGTACTCTGCCAGCGTGCGGCCGACAGATCGGCCGGCGGCGTCCTCTTCTTCAAGGACAAGGTCGATCCCGTGAACCGCCAGATGGTTGGCGAGTTCAGCTCTGGAGCGCCCCGTATCAATATTCTTCTCGTGCGTCACCGTGACAGCGCGAACAACCTTTGCTTGCTGCAGGAGCGGCAGAGCATCGGCGAGCGCTCGGGCAGCAGGCCGGCTGAAGTCCCAGGCTATGCCGATCTTGTCGAATGCGATGCTCCCGGTGGTGGTTGGCTTTTCGGGCATTACGAGGACCGGCCGACCTGAGCCGAATATCACGCATTCGGCGATGTACTGCTGAAAGCTGTCCTCTCGAACGGGAATGATCGCCAGGTCGCGCAGGCGCGCATGCTCGCTGACCGTAGCGGGTATTTGAGCCGTCAGGCCCCGCTGGACAGAGTGGCTAGCGCAGACGCCACGCAGGCGAGCCGCGTTATTGAACGTGCTTAGGACGTCTCGCGCACCATTGATGCTCTTTTCCCGCTCCGCTGCCACGATGCCTGGGAGGTCGAGGACAGCCCACGCGAGCGGGCTTCCCGGGATGGGAATGTCTATTTCGAACGTCAGTGCCGAGATGCGAGCCCCTAATGTGGCGGCAACGTCCACAGCGCGCTCGACAGCTGATTGCGACGTCGCTTCCGGGTAGCTGCTGAGCTGTACCAACAAATCTTTGTACGCCATCGTCCTGTTTCCTGGCTCCGCGTCCGTGATGCCAAGACAACATAGGCTGGAGCGGGACAGCAGCAAGCAAACTCAATGAATGGAGCTCATTGGCTTCATCAATACAAAGGTGCCCGTTGGAGGCGCGATCGTTCTGGCCCGAGCGTGGTGGGGCTCGCCAACATAACCGCAGCAAAAGACGCGATTGGCATATAAGCTTACGAACTGAGGAGGTTCGAAGCGCTGAGCTCTAACGTCTTCTCCGCGGAAGGCCGGAATTCCAGAAAGTCGCGAATCTTGGCGGCGGCCTCAACAGCGTTAGGTTCGTCACTCACCGAGAGAGCGAGCGCCCGGCCAGAGGTGGTAAGAATGAGCGGGATGCGCACTTGTGCGCCTCGTCGATCCGTGGTCTCCGTCACACGGACATCGGCAATCTTGCTGAGAGGCAATTCAATCCGCCGAGGCAGGAACAACAGCAACTGCCGGATGACGCGTGCCACCCCGGTGTTCTTATCGAGAATACAAGTGGTGGGACTGAATGGGCTCGTCGACTTCAGCACCAATCGTTGTGGATTCTGCTCCCGTATAATCATCTGGCTTCCTCGGTACTGAAAAGACGCACACGCGCCAATCGCCTTGGCGAGAATTCCGCAAGCAGCCGCACTGCGGTCGGCAGGCGGGTGCGAGCCGACGTCCGCCGTTCAATGTGACAGAAGAACCGGCAAGGGAGGCTTTGCGACAATGCTCTCGGTCGCGCCTCCAAGGATGAAATCACGGAACCGAGAGTGTCCATAGGCGCCCATGACGAGCAGGTCCACATTCCGCGTCTGGGCGTAAGCTTCAAGAGCTTGACCGATGGTCCGGCCGGCTGCGTCCTCTTCATCAAAGATCGCGTCGACTCCGTGAAACGCTAGATGCGTTGCCAGTTCCCCGTTCGACTGCGTCGTCTCGATGCGCTTTTCGTTGGCCACGGTCACGACGCGGACAACTTTCGCTCGCTGCAGCAGGGGCAATGCGTCACCCAGGGCGCGGGCGGCCGGACGGCTGAAATCCCAGGCGACAGCAATTGTATCGAGGGCAATCTCGCGAGAGGTGTCCTTCCGGTCGGGGAGGAGAAGCACTGGCCTGCCGGCGCCGAAGATGACGCGTTCGGCTATGTAGGGCTGCAAGGTGCCCTCCCCAATTGGGATCATAGTGAGGTCTTTCAGGCGTGCGTGTTCGATAACGACGTCCGGCACATAGGCGAGTGACGTTCGCTCTGTAGAATGTTTCAAGTGGACGCCAGCCTTGGCCGCTGAACCGTTGATAACGCTCAGAAGGTCATTGGCGACTTGAACGCTTCTTTCATGCTCGGCGGCTGCCATGCCTTGGACGTTGAGAATCGGCAATGCGAGGGGATTGGCCGGGACGGCAATGTCGACGTCGAGGGTTAAGGCAGTAAGTCGTCCACCGAGGCAGCTGGCCATGCTGACTGCCTTCTCGACTGCTACCGCGGTTGTGACGTCGCGGTAGGTCCCGAGCTGCAGCAACAGATCCTTGTACGGCATTTCGTTTCCAGTCTTCACCTGATTCTCCGATCGGCTCTGTGATCGCAGAGCAGTCACGTTTTCCCTGTAAGATGATGACCTCGGCCCGGAACGGCGCTGCCGGGCCGAGATATCCTCGTCGACATGTTCAGGCCGCCTCGGCTCGCTCCGGTGTGGTCACCGCGTCGAGCTGTGCTCGCAGGCCCGGGGCGAGCTTCAGTTCTGTGGCGAGCGTATTGAGCCAATCGCGCTCGGCCTGAGCGTCCGGCTCGATAGCGAGTCGGGCGGCCATATAGACCTCCATGCGGAGAGCCAGCGTCATCGCCTCGTTGACGATCTCAGCAATGCTGGCAGGTCGAGACAGACTAGAGTCCATATAGCGCTTCTCCTCGTCGGTAAGCGTGGAAGCCCAGAGTTGGTTGCGGATGCGATACATCTCATGGGCATCGAAGTGCCCATCCGCCGCGGCCGCGGCTGTCATCGCTTTGAGCAAGAGACGCGCAACCGCGTCGGTCTGATCCGGTGGCGGTACGAAGGCGTCTCGTCGGAGCCTGAGCCCGGCGCGCTGAAATTCGAGCGCAAAACGTCGCGAACACCCTGGGGGACGACGGGGCGACCCTGCTGGTAGCTCTGATAGGCCTTGTAAGCCAGCCCGCCGATCGCGGCGACCGCGCCGACCTGCAGGGCAGTTGATGCAACTTCGCGCATACGCCTAGAGCCAAAGAGGACGCTCGCAAGTCCCCGGCGAGTGCGCCCGCGCCGAGCGCTCCTGCGTAGCCGGCCGACTTGTCGCCAAGGAAGCTCCCCGCGTGCGCGAGAAAGCTGTTTGCGTTGCCGTGTGCGCTGCCGACGCGATGCGGCTCCTGTCCCTGGCCACTACTCAAGACCTGGGACAGCAGGTGTTCAACGTTGATCATAGACATCTCCATCTGGGCGGTGCTCGTATGTGCGTCGCATATCACATGTAATGCGGAAACACGGTTTCGAACCCAGGCGCCGAAACAAAAATGGCTCACATTGATGTCGTAAATGGCAGCACGCCGCGCGGCGATTGAAAGCATCAATGCTTGGCAGTTGCAGAACTCATTTCCCTCCAGCGTCATCGTCCGCAATAAGCGTCGAAGCCACCCACGCTGAAGGGAAAGCCGATCATGAGTGTCCGCATCCAGCCGACCGACGTCGCGCTCACGAAACTCCCGCCGCTGAACCTGGACCAGGCGGTCCGTGCCGGGGTCGCTCAGGCCGAAGTGGCAGCCCCCGTCAGCGTGGCATTTGGAGACGGCGTCGGGCCCGAGATCATGGAAGCGAGCTTGCGAGTGCTGTTTGCAGCCGGCGCCAAGATCGACGTCCGGGAAATCGAGCTTGGAGAGAGCGTCTATCTCAATGGCGAGACATCCGGCATCGACGAAAGCTCATGGGAGATCATCCGTCGCACGCGCGCCTTGTACAAGGCGCCGATCACCACGCCGCAGGCGGGCGGGATGAAGTCCGTCAACGTGACCCTTCGCAAGTCACTTGGTCTCTATGCGAATGTACGGCCATGCGTAGCCTATCATCCCGTCGTCGCCACCAAACATCCCGGTATGGACGTCGTCATCGTTCGAGAGAACGAGGAGGACCTCTACGCCGGGATCGAGCACCGGCAGACCGACGAGGTCTACCAGTGCCTGAAGCTGGTGTCGCGGTCCGGGTGCGAAAGGATCGTGCGTTACGCGTTCGAGTATGCCCGGTGCAACGGCCGGCGGCGCGTCGCATGCTTCACAAAAGACAACATCATGAAGATGACCGACGGGCTGTTCCACGAAGTGTTCATCGAGATTGGAGCCGAGTATCCTGAAATCGAGCAGCAGCATTGGATTGTCGATGCGGGCGCGGCCCAGCTGGCCGATGACCCGGGCCGGTTCGATGTGATCGTCCTGCCCAATCTCTATGGTGACATCCTATCAGATGTAGCTGCCGAGATTGCCGGGTCGATCGCGCTGGCTCCATCGGCGAACATCGGCCTGAAATATGCGATGTTTGAGGCCATTCATGGATCGGCGCCAGGACTGGGCGGGCGCGACATGGCCAACCCCTCGGGTCTCATCCTGGCAGGGGCGATCATGCTGGCGCACCTCGGGCAGGCACGCGCCGCCGAACTCGTCCACAACGCGTTGCTGAAGACCATCGAAGAGGGCATCCACACCTTCGACATTTATTCCGACGAGTTCTCATCCCGAGAAGTCGGCACAAGTGCCTTTGCCGCGGCCGTCATTGACCGCCTCGGCGAACGACCGGTCACCCTGAAGCCTGCCTGCTACATCGAATCTCCGGTACCAACACCGCTCGTGTCGCTCAAGGCAAAACCAAAGCCCAGGCCTGCGGTAAGCAAGGAACTGGTTGGCATTGATGTGTTCGTCCACTGGCAGGGACAACAGCCTCGGGTGCTGGCCGAAACAATGCGCTGCGCTCAACAGCAGGGCCTCGAGCTGGTGATGATCACAAATCGCGGGGTCAAGGTATGGCCTAAAGGTCACGAAGACACGATCAGGACCGACCACTGGCGCTGTCGATACAAGGTGCGAGAAGGTTCGCGGATATCGCTCGAACAGATCGCCGATCTGCAAATGAGGCTCGCATATCTTGGAGTGGAGTTCATCAAGACCGAGCATCTGTGCAACTTCGACGGGGTGCCAGGCTATTCGCTTGGCCAAGGACAGTAGCGGTCAGTCCGGGTCTGCGCGTCGGATGTCTATCCACCTCCACCCGTTAGGACTGCCTAGTGGGTTGTGGAATGCACGCAATGGCTAGAGCTGTGAAAATGAACGGGTTTGTGGCGGATATCGAGTCGTTGACGAAGAAGAACAAGGCTTCTCGGAGGGCGTTTATACCGGCAAGCACTTGGAGCTGGTGATGATGTCTATCGAACCCTGGTCCCGAAACTGGTAAGGAGACGCATCACGATCAAGATCAGTTCTTCCGAGTTGAGAAGGGCAAGGGAAAGCTCCTGATCGATCGCCGCACTCACAAGATCGCTCAGGACGACGCGATAATCGCGTAACGTCGTTAACACGGGAACCAAGCGGCTGCGACTTTACACCGTGCGCAGGACCCTGCGTCCGCCCCGAGGAAACGGAGACGCTTCCGTCGCGGGCAGCGAACCTGTTTTATCGGACGCTGCACCCGACCTGCCGACAGGTCGGGTGCCAGGGTACGTTTCGAGACGCGAAGGCTGGCAATCCGAGCAAGACCCGGCCCGCTCCCGGGAGCCCGATCACCCCGATCATTGCTCGCCACCGAGCGCCTCCCACGGCAACCCCCAGCTTTGCCGGTGGGAGATGGACCCCGCCCGGGTCGCAGGCTATTCTGCGCCCGTGCGCCGGTCTGCGTCAGAGAACCCTTCATGTCAACTGCGCTCTCACTGCTTGAACTCGATTTGCTGCGGACCTTTATTGCGGTGGCGGATAACGGCAGCTTTACGCGCGCCGCCGAACGAGTCGGGCGCACGCAGTCGACGGTCAGCCTTCAAATAAAGAGGTTAGAGGACGCGCTCGGGCGCAAGGTGTTCGACCGCGGCGCTCGTGATTTGAAGCTCACGCCAGACGGCGAGATTCTCTCCGAATATGCGCGGGAAATGCTTCGCCTGGGCGACGAGGCCTGCGCGAGGATCCTGGAGACGGACGTCGAAGGGACGGTCCGCCTCGGCACCACCGAAGACTTCGGCACTGCCTACTTGCCGCAGGTTCTGAGGCGCTTCGCACGAAGCCATCCGGGCGTTGCACTTGAGGTAAGCTGCAATTTTAGCTTTTTCCTGCTCGATGGCTTTGCCAAGGGAGAATACGACATTGTACTCGTAAAGCGGGAGCCCCAGGGCCCTGCCGGCGGAGTTCCGGTGTGGAGGGACCGCCTAGTCTGGGTGAGGGGGCCTGAACTCGCATTGACGCCCGATCAACCAATCCCTCTCGTGCTTGCGCCAGCGCCAGATGTTTATCGAAAGCGCGCTCTTAATGCTCTGGACGTGATGAAAACGAAATGGAGAGTGGTTTTTGCCAGTCCGAGCATGGAGGGTCTCCATGCGGCGGTTCGCGCCGGACTTGGGCTGACTGTCTTGTCACGAGACATGGTTCCCCCGGACCTCGTTGTGATGGGCTCAGACTGCGGGTTGCCGGAGTTGCCGGAGGCTGAGATTGCGATGTATCGCGCGCCGGGAAGGCTTTCTCAGGCAGCCGAACTGCTCGCCGAACACATAGTCCATTCCCTGGAGATCAGCCCGCGCGGCGGCGAGGGGCGTACCTGACGTTTCATTGATCAAAGGTCCCCTTCGGCAGGGGGATCCCTGGCCGGCCTGATGCTCGCGGATGGGATCGGCCTTGGGCGAGCTCGCCTCTGCCCGGTCGACCCCAGTGTCATCTGTATCCACCGGGCAGGTGGCGCTGGCGAGCACGTCAGGTCGCGCGGGGCACGGTATCCCGCTATCCGCGACGATGGTCCGCATCCTTCCTAATAGAACGCCAATGCGCTCCATTGGATGACCCAATTGGTATTCGTCCTCCAAGGGTGACATATTAATCCGGTCAACAGCGCAAGACAGGACGGATCATGTCTCAGGCTCCGCAAACGCTAAGCCCTTCCGCAATTGCAGCACGGGAGTCGAGGTATCGACGACGCAACACACATACCGAAGGTCTCACCGAGCCGCCGCAGACCAGTGCTTTGAAAGTTCTTATGCTCGCAAGCGTGTTGCTATTCCTGCCAGGAACGTTTGTCGTTCCCGGTCAACTCGTGTTGCCGACGTTCAGCCTTCTTGCCTTGGCCCTGGCCGTCACTGCTTGTGCGGCTGCATGGTCCATGAACCTCGACAAGAGCAACTGTGGAACGTCGGCGGGCTGCTCGCCTTTGTCGGTTTTGGCGCGGGGACGCTAAGCCAGCCGGAGTCGATTCCGCAGCCCATTTGAGCTCAGCCCACGTCATCCGTGAGTCTCGACGCTTTGCTGAACTGCGCTGCACGCCTCTACTCATAATGGATCGAAGTGATGTTTGAATTTCTGACAGCCGACGCGCTCGCGGCCCTCATGAAGGTCATCATGATTGACCTCGTGCTGGCTGGAGACAACGCGATCGTGATCGGTCTGGCGGCTGCTGGCCTTCCGGCGGAGCAGCGTGCCCGCGCCATTCTGATCGGAATCGTTGCTGCGACCTTGATGCGTATCGGCTTCGCGTCTGTCACCACGCAACTGCTGTCGATATTCGGCTTACTGCTCGCCGGCGGCCTGCTGTTGCTGTGGGTCTGCTGGAAGATGTGGCGCGAGTTGCGCGAGCAGGCGCTTGCGCACGAACTCTTCACCGAAGCGCAGTTGAACAACGTTTCCGTGAACTCTGACGGGACAGTCGCGCTTGGTGGGCCGCCTAAGAAAACCTTTCTGCAGGCGACTTGGGTGATCATTGTCGCCGACGTGTCGATGTCACTCGACAACGTGCTGGCGGTTGCTGGAGCGGCTCGCGAGCATCCCTGGGTCCTGATCTTCGGCCTCGTGCTGTCGATCGCGCTCATGGGCGCGGCGGCGAGCTACATCGCGCGGCTTCTGCAGAGGCATCGCTGGATCGCTTATGCGGGCTTAGCCGTCATCCTTTACGTGGCTCTCGACATGATCTATCGAGGAGGCTTGGAGGTGTGGCCTGTCGCGAGGACCTGGGCAGCTTCCTTTTGAACAGACAGCACATGAAATCCTGCTAACCGCGAACTTCGATGCGCAAGAGACCCAGAACATCCATGGAGAACCGCACATGGCACCGCCCGTTACCAGCAGCTCTGTTCGGCAAAGTTCGCGCCATGTCGCCCCGGAGGCTCCCGTGAACCGTTTTCGCAAAGCTGGCGCTGAGTTTCTGATTGAGAGTCACACGCGAGGTGTCCAGATGCACCCGCAGCTCGCGGCTGTGCAAGGTAGCTTTGTGGCGGCCTGGACCGACGATATACTGCCCGCCTGCGAAGTCGGCGGCTCCGACGTCAGGGCCAAGCTTTTCAGCGTGAGCGGCAATCCCATTCGTGGCGAATTCCTCGTCAACAGGGAAACCATCGCATACCAGCGCGACCCCAAGGTTGCTGGCTTTCCGAACGGCGGCTTTGTCGTGGTCTGGCAGGATTTCAGCGGCAGGGGCGGAGACGATTGCTGCGGCGGCATCAAGGCAAAGCTGTTCGGCGCCGACGGCAGGGTCGTTCACGATGAGTTGACTGTCAACGTCGACACCTACGGTACCCAGTTCAATGCAACCGTAGCGGCGCTTGCAGACGGTGCTTTCGTTGTCGCTTGGCAGGGTTACAAGGGCGTGGGCAAGGACGCGGTTCGAGGCGGTGTGAGGGCGCGGCTGTTCAAGCCGAGCGGCGCGCCGGCGGGGGACGAGTTTCTGTTGAGCGCCTGTCCCGAGGGCCGCCAAGACAGTCCCCTGGTCGCCGGGCTTGCTGACGGAAATTTCGTGGCAGTGTGGACTGACTTGAGCGCCAAGTCAACTCAGGGGAGTGGGGGTGTCATCAAAGCCAAGATTTTCGGGCCGAATGGCGCGATGGTGCGAGACGAATTTCTTGTCCCGCCCACAGCGAAGAGCCAGGCCGCTACTGCTGTTGCGAGCCTCCGCGACGGCGGTTTTGTGATCGCCTGGATCGATCGGGCGATCACACAGAACAAGAGCGAGGTCAGCATCAAACTGCGGGTGTTTGATTCCAATGGCGAACCCTCGGGCGACGAATTCTCGATGGGTCCAGGGACGCTGAACGACCAACCGGGACCCGTGCTGGCGCCTCTTCTGGACGGCGGCTTTGTCTTGGTTTGGTCCGGGTCCATTGCGCTTGGCGACGATGCGGGCAGATCAGCTGTCAGAGCCGCAGTGTTCGAACCGAACGGAACGCTGATCGGCAGGGACTTTCTGATCAGCCCCGAAACGACGGCGAGTCAGCGTAGTCCCACCGTCGCTGGACTATCCGACGGGGGCGTCGCTGTGGCATGGGAGCACGCTGCCGCCGACGCAAATGGCGCCGTCAGCGTCCGGGCACAGATATTTAGTCCCGCTGCAAGCTCAGCTGCTGTGGGAGCTCATCCGTCGGCTTGAGGCGCAGACATCCGGGTAGATTTCCACACCGAAAGCTCTCAGCTTGCGACGGGAGGCTTCCCGAGTTTCCCTCCCGTTTGATGCCTGCTAAGTTGTACCCTGGCCGGGTGGGACGTGCAACACCGGGCCTATGATGCTGCGGCCTGACGCCCGGCCGCTTTTTGCCAATGGGGGACCCCATCGAAAAGGATCTCACTCCTCGGGCGCCTGCCGCCCTTGCTGAGCGCTGGGTCGAGCGGGCAATTCTCGCCAGCCGCTGGCCGCTCGTCCCGTTTCACTTCGGTCTCCTCGTCTCCGTTGTCATCCTGCTCGCCAAATTCGGGCAGGTAACTCTGGCCACGTTGACCCAGCCATTCACACTCAGCGGCAAGGAGATGATCGTTGCGAGCTTGTCGCTGATCGAATTCGCTCTGATTGCCAATCTGCTGCTGATGGTCATCTTGAGCGGGTACGAGGGATTTGTCTCGCGCTTGGACGAACATCGAGACGCGGAGGAGCGCCTGGACTGTAGAGGTAAAGTCGGATTCGGCGTCCTCAAGGTCAGATTGATGGCGTCAATTGCTGCGATCGCGGGAGTCTATCTGCTTGAAAAGATCATAGAGCCTGATCAGGCGCGCGTGCAGCACATCTCCTGGGCTGCAGGAGCCTTCGTGCTGTTTGTACTCGCCAGCGTGGTGTTGGCGCTTATGGAGCGCCTCTCGGAGCGTGGGTCCTTGATTACCGGACCCTTGGCGATCACCGCGCAGCGGAAATGCGCTCCGAAAGCGAAGACCCTATGACAGGCATGATCGAGAAGCCCCTTGTTGTCATTACCGGAGCTGCGGGCAACCTAGGTCGCTCGATCGGGGCGGCGCTCTCGACTGACTACCGTGTCGTGGGTCTGGACCAAAGCGACGACACCGCCACGTTTCGGACCTTCAAAGCCGATTTCGCGTCGGACGCGTCCGTGGAGTTGGCGCTGCAGAACCTGCGCGCGGAATTTGGGTCCCAAATAGCAAGCGTCATCCATCTCGTCGCTTACTTCGACTTCAGTGGCGAAGACCATCCGCTCTATCGCACCGTCAATGTCGACGGGACGAAGCGTCTACTCCGAGGGCTTCAAAGTTTTGAGGTGGGGCAGTTCGTTTACGCGAGTACCATGCTCGTTCACAAGCCGTGCCGGCCTGGAGAGCGGATCGACGAACGCCAACCCATTCAGCCGCGCTGGGCTTATCCTGCGTCGAAAGCGGAGGCCGAGCAGGCCATCCGCGCCGAACACGGCCGAATTCCCTATGTCATTCTCCGCCTCGCCGGAGTTTACGACCAGCGCTGGCTGGTGCCCACACTGGCCCATCAGATCGCCCGCATCTATGAGCGTGACTTCCAGAGCTATTTCTACGCGGGCAGCACGCTCGTCGGCCAGGCGATGCTCCATCGCGAGGACATGCTGGACGCATTCCGCCGGATCGTTGAACACCGCAGCGCATTGCCGGCTGGCACCGAGTTGTTGATCGGCGAAGCCGACGCGATCGGATATGACGCTCTTCAGGACGAGCTCGGCCACCTCATGCACGGCGTGGAGGATTGGCCCACGCTGAGACTGCCAAAGCCTCTCGCCGCGGTCGGAGCATGGGCGCAAGCCAAGCTTGAGCCGGCGATACCTGATCTCATCGACGAAGGGGTGGCGCCCTTTGTACGGCCGTTCATGGTGTCGTTAGCGGACGACCATTATGCCCTCGATACAAGACGGGCACGCGAGCTCATCGGATGGGAACCGCGTCATCGCTTGAACGACGACCTGCATAGTATCGTAGTCACGCTGAAAAGCGATCCTGCTGCTTGGTATGCGGCCAATGGCCTTCCAGCGCCAGCTTGGGTCAAGGACGCGGCGCTCGCTGGCGAAAACCCTGAGGACCTACGCGTGCGCCACAATTCGCAGGTTCGGGCCGAACATGGCGCCAATCGTTGGGCGCACTTTGTCAATGTCGGCTTGGGCACGTGGCTCCTCACCCAGCCGCTGCTCATCAATGTGACCGAACCGCTTCTGCGCCAAGCGGAGATCGTGCTTGGCGCTGCCCTGATCGTCTTCGCCACCTTGGCGATCTCTGTTCGGATGCAATGGGCACGCTGGGTGTGCGCG
>LNFM01009667.1_pt1 | contig 14968 bp, 9 predicted proteins | sample 596031 | NCBI WGS metagenome assembly LNFM01 (sample SAMN04254537, study PRJNA301005) | activated carbon metagenome | isolation source: dual media filters at the Ann Arbor, Michigan drinking water treatment plant | place: USA: Ann Arbor
ATCACACTGCCCGCGACGGCGATGCCGAGACCCTCCAGCAGAAACACCAACAGAATTTGATTGCCGCGGGCGCCGATGCTTTTGAGGGTGCCGATCTGTTTGGCCTTTCGTTGCACGGAAACGATCAGCACGGAGGCGATGGCAAACGAGGAGGCAACGAGCGTGAAGCCCGAAATGAGATAAGCGGAGGCGGACTGCGCCTGCAGCGAAGTGACAAAGTTGGGGAACTCGCTCGACCAGGAGTTTGCTTCGCAATCGAGCAGCACGGACAACCGTTCGGCGACGGCATCGGCGCTATAGATATCGAAGACCTTGACGTAGACGACGTTGACCGAATTGCCGATCCCCAACATGCTCTGCCCGGTTCGCAACGTGACGTAGGCGCTCCCGCGACCTTGGCCCTTCGAATAGATGCCGGCAATCCGAAGTGGTTCGGCAGCTCCCGTAATGGAGGTGATGCGGATGCGGTCTCCCACTCCCACGTTCAGGTCCTTGGCGAGTTCGTAGTCGACGACCACCTCATCGGCGGCGAGGTCCTGGTAGTGTCCAGCAATCAGGTTCTTCGTCACCGGGGTGATGAGTTCCTGTTGCGCCGGGTCGGCGCCAATCAGCGTGACGCCGATGGGATTGGCGCCTTTGGAGGCGAAACCTTGCCCGGCAACGGCGGGGGTGACGGCGCGAACATTGGGAATCGTGCCGGCGACGGCCAGGATGGTGCGCCAGTCGTCGATGTTTTTCCGCTGGGGCGCCTGAATTTCGGATCGGGACGAGCTGGCGTTCGCCGGGCGCTCCGGCAGGTCCGCGTACGGGATCGGCTTGCCTTCGGGGACTTGCACGGTGACGTGCGGAATGGCATCGGTGAGCAGTGCGGTCAGGCGGCGTTGCAGCCCGAAGATCAGGCCCATGATGAAAATGACGATGATCACACCCGAGGCCACCGCGGCGATGGTGAGCCAAGTTTGGCCGCCCCCGGAACGAAGGTGACGCCACGCCAGTTGGCTTTCGAATCGGATTTGCCGTGGCAAGAGCGTGTTGATGTTCATCGCTGCTCTCCTATTGCTTTATCCTGACGGTATCGCCCGGCTGGATCTTCCCGGGATGGAGTACAACGAGATCGGTTGATTCGAGACCGGCGAGCACGGGGACCCCTTGGCCGGTGGGTGGGCGCGTGACCAGGATCTTTTCGATGGCCCGGTCTTCCTGAACGACCAATGCGACGGTTCTCTCGCCGGAGCGCCGCAGTGCGCTGGCCGGTACCAACAACCGCATGGCGGACTGATTCGTGACGAGGTTGACGTTGAGCGTCTGGCCGGGCTTCAGCCAGGCAGGCGCCGCCAGGGGCTCCAACTTCACGGAGACCGTGCCCCGGACCTTGTTCACCGACGGAGAGATCTCTTTCAGCCGGCCCTCAAAGATCTGTCCAGGAAATGCCGCCGCGGAAAGTAGTGCTTTTTGCCCCACCGAAAGGTCGGCGAGATTGCTTTCGTCTAGGTCGATCCGGATTTCGAGCGAATCGCTCACCAGGGTGAACAGACCCAGAGCATCGACATTCTGGCCGACCTCAACATTCACCGCGGTAATCGTGCCGGGAAACGGCGCGATGATGGTGGCTTCCGCCGCTTGTTGCCGGACGACTAGAAGGGCCTGCCTGGCTTCGCTGAGCCGGTCGCGGGCCAACTCCACGTCCTCCTTGCGCGGCGTGGCTTTGAGCGTCAGCAGTTGGGCCTCCGCCAGCCGGATGGAGGCGCTGCCCGATCGGGATTTGGCTTCAGCCGCGGCCAGGGCCGCGGCCGAACCGTCCATCTCGCTTCTCGATACGACTCCGGCATTCGATAAAGCCCGGGTCCGTTCCTGGGTTTTGCGTGCGAGGTCGAGCTCTGAGACGGCCTGCGCCGCGAGTGCTCGCGCCTGGCTGACCTGCATTCGGGCGGCTTGGAGTTCGGAGGCAAGCGGTCCGCGCGCGGTTTGTTTCAGTTGCGCTTGCGCCGTCGCCACCGCCGTTTGGGCTTGCGCCACCTGCGCCTGGGTGATGTTGTTCTTCAAGACCGCCAGCGTTTCGCCGGCTTCGACATGGTCTCCCAGCACTTTGGGAAGCTGGAGAATCGAGCCGTTGTAAGAGGCGCCAATCACGGACTCCTTGACCCCGCCCACCAGGCCACTGCTGGCGATGGTTTCGCTGACGGCGGTAAGAAGCGGGTGGATGATGGCGACCTCAACCGGCCGCTGAATCCGCCAGTAAGCCACGCCACCCGCCGCGAGAGCCACGATTGCCGCCGCCGCGAGCCGACGGCGGAAGCGGCTGGACTTCGGCGGCGCCTTTTTCAGGTAGGCCCCGTCGCGCGCCATGAGTACCCCGTCCTGCGGCATCGTAAGCGCCGTATTGGGGGAATCGTTTTCGGACATCACACAGCCTCCCTAAGGCGCAATCTGGTTCGGAAGTCGCAAAGCCCACGGGGGTGCGGCGCTGCACTGGCGCTCTTCCCCCGCTACCCTAAGCGAGCGCCAGCGACTTTGGTTCCTCCGCGATCCAGTAGGGCGGGCGGCCATAGTGGAAGTAGAGCTTGTTTTCGTATTCGCGGCTGATGGGCTCCGAGTCGAGATACTCGGGACAAGTCTTTATGGCGTCGCGTGTAACGCCGACGAAAACCTTTGATTCCTGCCAACTGACCCGTTCCACCCATGCCGGCGAAAGTAGCACCTTCTTGCCGGGCCACCAGTTCTTTGTATCCACTTCGAGATAACGGATGGACCAGGTTTCGTCGTCAACGACGAAACTCTCGACGTGGCCAATGTCGCCGTCTTTTGCTTCGATGCCGTAACCGGCGACGGCATCCGTCGCGCGGAGGTGCGAATCGGCGGACTCATCGCGGGCGCGTTCGGCGATCATGCCGGGGGACGCTTCCATTGGGACGACGCCACTGGGAGCATAGGTAGCGCCCCATAGATACGGACCGTCCCAATAGTAGGGATATCCGTAGTAGCCGTAGTACTCGGCCTCATGCTGCCGGGAAACCGGCCGTTGGGTGTCGATATCGGGCGCATTTTCAATTTGCTTCCGCGTCAGCGACACATCGATCCTCCCGGACGTCCAGTCCACTTGCAGGATGGAGTACGGAGAGATGAGAACGCTCCGGCCGTTGAGCCAACTCCCTGTATTCACAGTCAGGTAGCGGATTACCCAGATCTGATCATCGAAATAGAGTTGGTCGACGGTTCCGATCTCGCCGTCGGTGGCGCGGATTACTAGACCCTTCAGTTTGTTATAGTTCGTCAACATCGGTTTGGCCCTCCCAGGTCGAAACTAAAGCGCGCCGGCGCCCACCGCTTCACCGGCGTAAATCGCGGCGCTCTCTCCGCCTGTGCTCTCAAGGATGCTGCGGGCTCTGTGCACTTCCGCGGCGGTGCCGGTGAGCATCAATAAATATTTGTCGGTCCTGATCGCCAGCTCATACTCGATCACGCTGTTCTTGGGTATCCCCATGCCGGCCAGGCCGGCGCCAACGGCAGTGATGCCACCGACGACCAAAGCTCCCTCTAACGCTCCTACGATCCCCGCGACCATCGGGCCGGCGACCAGCACGGGTCCGATGCCCGGGATCACGAACATGGCCGAGCCGAACAGCAGTCCCCAAAGGCCTCCCCAGAAGGCCCCAGCCCTGCCCCAGTACTTCATGCGATCGCCAGTATTGTAATAGCCAACGACGTGTTCGTCGGTATGAGTATCTTTGCCGATAATCGACAGGGTGCGCATGTCGACGCCGGCGCGCTGGAGTTCTTTCACTCCGGCTTCGGCCCCGTCATGCGTGCCGTAAACGGCTACCAGTGCTTGTGTCTCGGACCTATTGGTTTCCTTCGATTTCATCGATTGCACTTACTGCGACATTGAGGGGTGCACGCGCCTAGCCAAAGCCTGCTGCCTCAAGGGAACATCCTGATACGGTTGGCCTGCGGCCTCGGCACCCGTCTCCGGCCAACAACACTCCTCGCGACGGTATTGACTCGGGGAGGTCAACTGACGCCCCACTGTCGCTGGGTCCGCGCAAACGGAGGACGGGACGCGTCGCATGGCGCGGCCATCGCAGGGCGTTTTGTGCGCTCCGGGTTTGGTCTGCCAAGTGCAGTTCCTTTGCGTGTGCGACACCTAGCTCTGGAATGCGAACAGGCGTGACGACGAAAGCGAAAGCCTATCTGGTCGGTGGAGGGATCGGATCGCTCGCCGCCGCGGCGTTCCTGATCCGCGACGGCAACGTCCCAGGCCACAACATCACGATTCTCGAATCGGCTCCGATTCTGGGCGGAAGCTTGGACGGTGCGGGCGACCCGGTCCACGGGTACTCGATGCGTGGCGGGCGGATGATGACGACGGATAACTATGAGTGCACCTGGGATTTATACAAATCAATTCCTTCGCTCACACGGCCCGGCATGTCCGTCTTCGAGGAGACCGTGGAGTTCAACGAGATTCACCGATCGAACGCCATGGCGCGCCTGGTCGACCGGCGTCGCGCGAAGGTGCCCGTCGCCTCAATGGGGTTTTCCATGCAGGACCGCCTGGAACTGCTTAAGCTCAGTCAGGCCACCGAGGAGAGTCTGGGCGCCAGCCGGATCACGGACTGCTTATCCCCGGCCTTCTTCGAAACGCCGTTCTGGTACATGTGGTCCACCACGTTTGCCTTCCAGCCGTGGCATAGCGCGGTGGAGTTTAAGCGCTACCTGTTGCGCTTCGTGCTCGAGTTCTCCCGCATCGAAACACTGGGCGGCGTCAAGAGAACGATCTACAACCAGTACGACTCCCTGGTTCTGCCCTTGCAAAGCTGGCTGATGGACCAGGGGGTCCAACTCATCACCGGGTGCCAAGTGACTGAAATCGGTCATCAAACCAACGGCGACGAGTTCGTCGTCACGGCTCTGCATTGCTTGCGGGCCGGCAAGGTGGAACACATCGACGTCCTGGACGGCGATCTCGTCTTTCTGCAGAACGGCTCCATGACTGACGCCTCCAGCCTCGGTTCGATGGGGAGCGCGCCTCCGAAGCGGACGAAGGCGGATAGCGGCGGTTGGGCGCTCTGGGAAAGCTTGGCCGATGGGCGCCCGCAATTCGGGCGGCCGGCGGTGTTCAACTCCTCCATCGCGCAGGCTTGGTGGGAGTCGTTCACGGTCACCTTGAAGCACCCGTCGTTTTTTGATCAGATGGAGCAATTCAGCGGGAATGAGGCCGGCACGGGCTGCCTGGTGACCTTCAAAGACTCCAACTGGCTGATGTCCATCGTCCTGGCCTTTCAACCGCACTTCGCCAATCAGCCGGCCGACGTCCAGGTGTTTTGGGGATACTCGCTGTTCCCGGATCGCATTGGAAACTACGTCGCGAAATCGATGACGGAATGCAATGGCGCCGAGATTCTGGAGGAGCTCTGCGGTCATCTGCGGTTCGAACTCACCACGATGGCCACGGCCAATTGCATCCCTTGCCGGATGCCCTACCTGACGAGCATGTTCATGCCACGCGTGCCCGGCGACCGGCCTTTCCCCGTTCCCACGGGTTCGAAGAACCTCGCTTTCGTGAGCCAGTTTGTGGAGATTCCGGACGATGTCGTCTTCACCGTGGAGTATTCGGTTCGGGCGGCGCAGATGGCCGTTTATCAGTTGCTCGGCATCGATCGGAAGATCCCGCCGGTGACGCCCCATGCTGCGTCCCACCACGCTCAGTTTGATGCATTGCTGAAGGCCTTCAAGTGAGGGGTGCCATTCGCCGCCAAGACGTCCTGAAACTAGTTTCGGTTGGCGGGATCGCCGCGCTCTCGGCGCACGCGCTGCATGAGTACGTCCCGTGGGTCGACTATGATGGGCAGGCGGCCACGTCCAGAAAAGGCTCGTCGCCGAATGCCCCGGCTCCGCTTAAGATGCAGGGCCTCGTCCGTTATGCGACGCTTGCCGCCAACGGGCACAACGCTCAGCCTTGGAAGTTCGAAACGCTTGCGGATGCGATTGAAATTCACCCGGATTGCTCGCGCCGCTTGGTCGCGGCCGACCCATCGGATCGGGAGCTCTGGATCAGTCTGGGGTGCGCGCTCGAGAATCTCGTCGTTGCTGCTCGCGCGATGGGGTATGAACCCGCGATCACTTATCCCGATGCCAACGACGTTATCCGCGTCTCCTTATCCCCAGCCACGCCGCGGTGGAGCGCCACATTCGATGCCATTCCCCGGCGGCAGTCCACGCGGTCGGAATACGACGGCAAGGCCGTGGCTGCCGGCCAACTCCACCAGTTGCGGACGATGCCCCTTGAAGAAGGGATCGCCATCCACACCGTTGTCGACCGCAACGGCGTGTCCACCCTGGCTGGCTACATCTATGAAGCCACGCTGAGACAGTATTCGAACCCGCCGTTTCTGGCCGAGTTGATCCGCTGGTTGCGTTTCGACAAGAAGGAAGCCCTCGCATCGTTTGACGGACTGTTCTCCCCGTGCGCGGGCAGTCCGGCCGTGCCACGTTGGCTGGGACGCTTGTTCGTTAGCGGCGCCAAGCCAGAGAACCTGGCTGCGGCCGACGTCAGGAAGCTCGAAAGCTCGGCTGGCGCCATCGTGATCACGTCGGCCGCAGAGGGTAAGTCCGACTGGGTGCGTGCCGGCCAGGTTTGTCAAAGGCTGACGCTGACGATGACCTTGGCGAATATCAAGTCCGCCTATTTGAATCAGCCCATCGAAGTGCCGCCCCTGCGTTCGCAGTTGCGCAGCAGTTTGGGCCTTGACGCGGCCTATCCCCAACTATTAGTTCGATTCGGCTACGCCAACGCCATGCCACGCCCGCTGCGTCGCCCGGTGGAACAAGTTTTGATGCCGTCATAACAAAAGGAACCCATGTCATCGATCAAAAGCAAAGAAGTTCGTCTTGTCAGCCGCCCGGAGGGAGTACCGACGGCCGCTAATTTTACCGTGGCTACTACGGAGCTCCCGCCGCTCCAAGACGGAGAGGTGCTGGTTCGCAACCTCTTCCTCTCCGTTGACCCGTATATGCGCGGCCGCATGAACGAAGGGAAGTCCTACGTGCCAAGCTTCGAACTGGGTAAAGCCATGGATGGAGGGGCCGTCGGTGAAGTGGTCGAATCGCGCGCGGCTGCACTCAAGACCGGGGACGCTGTCGTTTCCAGCCGCGGCTGGCGGGAATACTTCATCGCGCAACCGTCAGAGCTGCATGCGGTAAGCCGAGACCTGCAACCCTTGTCCCTGTACTTGGGAACCCTCGGCATGACGGGGATGACCGCGTGGGCCGGCCTGCGGCTCGTGGACGTGAAAGCGGGAGAAGTGATCTTCATTTCCGGGGCTGCTGGCGCGGTGGGCAACGTTGCCGGACAACTGGCGAAGCTGCGGGGGTGCACGGTGATTGGATCGGCAGGTTCGGAGGAGAAGGTTCAGTTTCTGCTGCGCGAATGCGGCTTTGACTACGCCTTCAACTACAACGCCGGCCCGATGTCGCCTCACTTGAACACGGCCGCGCCGAACGGCATCGATGTCTACTTCGACAACGTGGGCGGGCCGGCTCTCGAAGCGGCGCTTTCCGCCTTGCGCATTCACGGCCGGATCATCGCCTGTGGCGGGATCTCTCTGTACAACGAACAAACTCCGCAGCCCGGCCCTTCGAACCTGTTCAACATGACAACGAAACGGCTCACCATGAAGGGTCTGATTGTGGGCGACTGGATGAGCCAGCAAGCTGAGTTCGAAAAGGAAGCGGGCGGCTATTACCAATCCGGCAGGTTACGGCATCGGGAAACTGTTGTGCAGGGCATCGACCAAGCGGCGGCGGCCTTCATCGGGTTGTTCGACGGAGACAACATCGGGAAGATGGTGGTGGCGTTAGCGTAAGTCCTGGATTGACTCCTGGGGCGAATGAGATAGGATGTGGGGGATGCAAAGACGGACCCTTCTCCTTTCCGCGCTGGGAGCGCCACTTTTCGGTGCGCCCGCCCGCACCGAAGTGGCGATCGACGGCGACCGTTTCCTGATCAACGGTAAGCCCACCTACGCTGGCCGGACCTGGAAGGGCAAGAAGATTGAAGGTCTGCTGATGAATTCGCGCATGATCCAGGGCATCTTCGACGATCGCAATTCCCTCACCGTCGACCGTTGGAAGTACCCCGACACCGGCAAATGGGACGCGGACCGCAATACCCGCGAGTTCATCGCCGCCATGCCCGAATGGCGCCGCCACGGCCTGCTCAGTTTCACGATCGGTATGCAGGGCGGGAGCCCGGAAGGGTACTCGAAGTCCCAACCCTGGGAGACCGGCGCCTTCCGGCCCGATGGCTCCCTCATCCCCGAGTATCGCAAGCGCCTCACCCTGATCCTCGACCGCGCGAACGAACTCGGTATGGTGCCCATTGTCAGCGTCTTCTACTTCGGCCAGGACGAACGGCTCACCTCCGACCAAGCCGTCCGCAAGGCGCTGATGGAGACTGCCGATTTCATCCTCTCTCGCGACTACCGCAACGTTCTCCTCGAAGTAGCCAACGAGTGCGATAACCGCGCCTACCAGCAGGCGACCCTGAAGCCGGAGTTGATCCCGGTGCTGATCAGGGATGTGCGCAACGTCACCAAACGCGGACGCCGCTTGCTCACCGGAACCAGCTTCAACGGCGGTCGCATCCCGGCAGAGCCGGTGGTGGCTGCTTCTGACTACGTGATTCTCCACGGCAACGGCGTGAAAGACCCGGCCGTGATCCGGCAGATGGTCCAGCGCGTGCGCCAGCAGCCCAGTTACCGGCCCAAGCCCATCCTGTTCAACGAAGACGACCACTTCGATTTCGACAAGGACGACAACAATTTTAAAGCGGCCATCGATGAGTACGCCAGCTGGGGCTACTTCGATCCCGATGGCTACCAGAGCCCGCCCGTGAACTGGGGCTTGAATACGGACCGCAAGCGCGCCTTCTTCCGTATGGTGAGCGAGGTCACCGGCGAGAAGTAGCGCCGGGCTATTGCCGTTGGGAACTACCGTCACCTGAATATCCCGCACGGCCCGGATCACCCGCATCATCAGAATCTGCCGGGCGCTCCAGCGCCATAGTGGCGGCTTGGGTGGCTTGGCGAGGAAGATTTGCGTGATGCCGTTGGTGTGGGCAAAACGGGCCAGGGCTTCGGCCGGGTCATCGGCTTGAAGGGACCGAGCTTCAATGTGGAGCTTGCGGGCTAAGTCCAGGTAGCGCGCCACGGCCGGTCGGCGACTCAGAGAGATGGCTGGCTGCGAGCGTCGTCACGAGAAAGGCCAGCGGCGACACCCAGTTATCCCAATCGGCAATGGTGAATCGGCCCACGGGCGGGAGAAAGAGGTAGCTGAAGCAGAGCATCGCCACCACGGAGAGGACCGCCGAAACGCGGAACCCCGTTGCGGTGGCCATCCCGAGCACGACCAGCAGAAACCGAAATCCCACCGTCGAGGCGTTGAGGGTGACGAGACCCGTGAAGAGGGTGGTGACAGCAGCGCCGCCGGCCAGCCCGAGGAGTAGGCCGCGCCGGGATCCGGGTTTGGGCGGCAGGGTTATCACGATTGCAGCGTTTCTTCCATCGAAGCACATCAGGCCGCCCTCGTTGGCCCAGTTGGCCGCAGGTTGACACATAGACCATCGCGGTGGCACCGTAGTAACTCGTCCGCAAATCGTCTTGAGGGATCCTGTGCCCACTGCCTCGCGTAATGCCCGGTGGAGTTGCGCCTTTATCGAAGGCGGAGTAAGTTTTCATTACAGTAGCTTGCATGTCTGTTCGGTGCCGCACCACAATACCGGCCAGCCCAAGATCAGCAACTTCGATGGTGGCGCGTTTCCCCTCGAAGCGCTGATCGCCTTGCGCGAGGAGATTCAGCAAGCGAACCAACTCCCCGAACGCTATCCGGCGTGCGCCGGCTGCGCCATGCTTGAATACAAGGAATGGCCGCAGAAAGAATACGCGATTGACTACCTGGGCTTGGGTAACTGGGTTTACTGCAATATTGAATGTAACTACTGCGAATTACAAACCAAAGGCTTGGCCGTGGCGGCGCAGAAGTTTCAGCCCTATCTGATCGCCGACACCGTTCGCGACCTGCTGCAGCGGGGGCAATTGTCACCGGACGCGATTGTGGACTGGGGCGGGGGCGGGGAGCCCACGTTCTACAAAGACTTCCCGCCGGTGCTGGAGTTACTGCTCGGCGCCGGCACCTTCAACTACATCCACACCAACGGCACCCGCAACCCGGATACGCTGCAGGTGCCGCGCCCGGAGAACGTGCACATCATCTGCTCGGTGGATGCGGGCACCCCGGCCACCTATCGCCGCATCAAAGCCCGCGACTACTTCGCCCGCGTCTGGGACAACCTGAACGGCTGGAAACAACGGGGCGCCCAGGTCAGCGTGAAGTACATCATGAAGGAAGAAAACGCGGGCGCGGCGGATCGGCTCGGCTTCCTCGAACAGTGCCGCCGGCTCCAGCCGGATTCCGTCATCCTCGATATCGACTTCGATGAGCCGGATTCGAAGCAACTAGTCGTTGAGGCGCTGGCCGCGTTGCGGCACGCCCTCGAAGCAGAGAACCACCACGTCACGTTCGGGCACACCGGTAACCGGTTTACCCCGGAGATGGAGATCGGCCAGCGCGTGGAGCGGGCTTATCAGGTCGTCCGTTCTCCATTCCCTGAACTGGTGCAGATACAAAACGCGATTCAGGCGCCGGAAATGGAATACCGGCCTCTGGGCCGCTCCGGACTCCACGTTTCGGCAGTTGGCTTCGGCACGTGTCAGTTCCAGGTCCTGCCGGAGCGACAGGCCATTGAGACGCTCTTGGCGGGTTTTGAGGCCGGGGTGAATCTGATACACACCGCGCCGGACTACGGCCGTGCCGAAGAGCTGATTGGTAAGGCGTTGCGGCAGACCCGGGCCAAGGTCATCGTGGCCTCGCAAGCGTTCGACATTCCGGGCAATCGGCTGGGGCCAGTGGTTGAGTTTGAACGGCTGTTTGAACAGACCTGCCGGAGGCTCGGGACGGACCGGCTGGATTTGTTTGGCATCGCCTGCATTGATGATCGCGAGGCCTACCAGGAGAACGTCTGGGGCCGGTACGGGATGGTGCAGTTTCTCGAAAAGAAGAAGCAGGAAGGCCGGCTGGGCGCGACCTTCTGCACCACGCACGGTTCTCCGGAGTACATCGCAAAACTGGCTCGCAGCCGCCATTTTGACGCCATCATGATGGCGCATAATGCCCTGGGGTTTCATCTGCTCACCTCCCCGCCGCCGGACGATCGGGAAACGGAGAACCTGACCCGGAATAGCGAGATTCTAGACCTCTGTGCCGCGCAAGGCGTGGGGGTGCTGGTCATGAAGCCCCTGGCCGGAGGACTGCTGACAAGAAGTGAGGCGTTTCCGCCCCGGCGAGGACCGCTGGCCGGGCATGCCGTGGTTCCTGCCGAATCCATACTGCGCGAACTGCTCGAAGACCCGCGTATTGCGAGCGTGGTGCCCGGCACCGCCTCCGTCGCCGAGGCCCGTCAGAATGCCGCCGCGGGGGTGAAGGGACGGCCGCTGGCCCGCGGTGCGCGGGAAGCTTTGGCGGGTCTGCTGACGGAGGCGCAGACCACGGTCTGCAGCCGGTGCGGCCAATGCGACGAAACGTGCAGCCAGGAGCTGCCGCTGGCGAACATGCTCCGCTCGGCGCTCGTCAATCAATACCCTTCCGCCATCTATGAATTGCACAAGGATTGCGAATACTTCGAGGTCTATCCGCATGCGGAACTGGCCTGCACAACCTGTTCGCAGGTCACATGTAGCTGCCCGGTGGGGTTGCGTGTTCCCGCGCTACTGCAGGGCGCTCACCAGCAGATGCGGGAAATGGCGGAGCAGGGAATCATACCGGCCCTGAAGGAGCGGCAAACCCTGGTTTACGGCGGGCCCGAGTTCGGCGCCCGGCTGCTGAATTGGCACATCCCGGCTGAGTGGGAGGTGGCCCGTCCGCTGTGCCTCTATGCCCATGTTGAAAACACGGGTAGCCGTGGTTGGTATCCGCCCAAAGGCGAGCATCCCGCAGAGGTGCGCCTTTTGGTGGACGTCGATGGCCAGCCGACGCAGGCGCTGCTCCTGCCGCGCGATATCCAACCGTTCTGCCGGTACCGGTTCGTCTTCGACGTCACCCCTCCCGACGTCGCCGGAGAGGTGATGATTCGCCTGACGTTGGTCGCGCAGCAAGAGGAGTTTCGGCCGGAGGCCGGCGTGGTGATCTACGAAGGACGGGTGGCGGTGCGCGAAGGTACGGTAATGAGCCGGGACAACGCGCCAACGCGGCGAACGCCCAGTCAGACCGTAGCCGCCGCCGGACCGTATGGCGTCGGCTGGCTAGCCCACGAACTGCCCGCAACGCTTCCGGCGGGCGTCGAACACCGGGTACGCCTTCGCGTCGAAAACCGGGGTTCCCGCCGCTGGCCGGCGAGTCATCCGGCGGGCTACTCGGTGAACCTGCTCGTCTATCAAAACGCTAAGCTGCTGCGTACTGTCGACCTTCCCTATGACGTCGAAAGCCAGGCCACCGCGCAATTGGAGTTTTTCCTTTCGTTCCCGCCCGAACAGGCGCGCGGTATCCGCAACCTCCGCTTCACCTTCGTCGAACAGAACACAGCCTGGTTTGAGCAGCACGGGGTGCGCCCGCTCCAACTCACCATCCCGGCCACGGAAGCCGACCGGCGGCCCGAGTATGGCGTCCACTGGCTGGAGCACAATCTCCCCACCACATGGCCCGCCGGCGCAGCCTATCAGGTCTACCTGCGCTGCCGCAACACGGGAGCCCGCGTGTGGAAACAGACCGACAGTGAGGGCCGGCCCACCCAACTCGCCGTGCTGATCAACGGCGTCCTGCACCGGCAGATCGACCTGCCCGCCGATACGCTGCCCGATGAGGAGGCGCTGTTCACCTTCCGTTTGGAGGCCCCCGCCGTGGCCGGCGCGTGTAATCTGCGCTTGGCCCTCCTCGAACAACACGTGGCGTGGTTCGCCGGTCCCGGCGCCGAATCGCTCGATTGGGATCTCGATGTTGGGCCGCCGCTGGCCGGGCCCTCGGCGGAGGCGATGACCATTTCCATGGACTCCAATTGGGCCTTCTGGTTGCCTGGGGAATGCATACTCAGGAGCCGGACCGGCCGGCCTTACCCGAGCGTAATGGCTAGTGCGAAGGGCTGCTGGTTAACGGACTTGGAAGGCCATCAGTGGATCGATATGGCGATGACCGGGGGCTCGGCGCTGCTCGGCTACGCGCACCCGGAGATCCAGGCGGCCATTGGCGCGCAGTTGGCGTCGAGTGCTCTGCTGACATTGCCGCATGTGCTGGAAATCGAAGTTTCGCAGATGTTGCGGCGGCGCACTGCGGGCGCGGAAATGGTGCTTTTCGGCAAGCACGGTTCGGACGCGTGTACCGTAGCCGCGCGCGTGGCGCGCCTTCACACGGGTCGGCGCAAGATTCTATACAGCGGCTACCACGGCTGGCACGACTGGTACATGCAGCACGTCCAGCCTGGCCTCGCGGTGCCCGGCGGCCCACCGGAGCTGTTCCGCTTTCCGCCGAACGACCTGCGTAGTTTGGAGCAACTCCTGGCCGATCATGCCGGCGATGTGGCGGCGGTGATGATCGAACCCGGGGCCCAAGCCGTCAGCGTTGATGGGCCGATCCTGGACGCGGATCCCGAATTTCTGGAAGCGGTTCGGCGGCTCTGCGACCGGCGTGGCATCGTGCTCATCTTCGACGAAATCATTACCGGCTTCCGGTATCCGCGCGGCAGCGTGCAACAGGCCGCGGAAGTGGTTCCGGACCTCACCTGCTGGGGCAAGGCGCTGAGCGGCGGCATGGCGCTTTCAGCACTGACGGGGAAGAAAGCCATCATGGCGGGCGCGCTTTCGCGCGCTGCTTACTATCCCACCTTTGGCCGCAGCCAAGGCAGCACTCACCATCTACGACCGCGACGATGTACCGGCTTCCGTCGACCGCATCGGGCGGCGGCTGTTCGCAGGGATCGACGCCGCCAGCCGCGAAGTCGGTGCCGCGGGCGCCATGATTGGTCTACCCATCCGCATGATCTACAAGTACGACGAGCCCAACCCCTCGCAGCGCCGCCTGCGTCGCACCCTGCTCCAACAGGAGCTGCTGCAGCGGGGCGTGTTGACGTTCGTCGGCTACATGCTCCCGTCGCTCGCGCACGATGACGCTACGCTCGAACGGGTGGTCGCGGCGTATCGGGAAGCGCTCGCCGTCGTCGAGCAGGTGGCGGAGGCCGGCGCCTTTGCCCGCCACCTGGAAATCCCGTTGCTCGAGTAAGCCGGGTGCTACACCTGCGGCAGCGACGCTGCCGCTGCCGCCTGGCCCACCCGGCGGCTCGCTTCGTCCGGCAGGCGAATATCGATGCTCAGGTTCGGGAAGTCCTTCGCCAGCACCTCGTTGGCTACCTGGAGAATGATCTCTCCCCCTTGGCCGGTCGTTACTCGTCCCATCACCAGCACCGTTCCGATGTCGTAATAGTTGGCATAGTGCGCCAGTGCGTAGCCGAAGTACACCCCAATCGTCTGGTAGATCTTCGCCGTCCGCGGGTCGCCCTGCTTGTGCATCGCCTGCACATGCTCCAAGCGTTCAGGCACTCCCATCTCGGCAGGGAACTCGATTCCCGCGGGCCCGAGCAGCCGGTTCACCGCCTGCTGCGAGAGATACTGCACCCCGCACCCGCGGTCGTTCGACCACTCATCGGCCGGAGCCAGCGGGTTCATGTCGATCGGAACAAACGCGAGTTCGTCGAGCCAGGTGGTAATGTTCCCCGCCGCATCGACGTAGCCCGCCGCCAGGCTGCTGCCGAACGCCAGACCCAGCACCCGATTGCGGTTGAGCGACATTGACCCAGCCAGCGCCGACACCGCCCCATCATTGGCAACGACGAGCGGAATTCCCCCGTACTCGGCCTGAATGCGGTGGTAGA
>LNFM01008860.1_pt1 | contig 14966 bp, 13 predicted proteins | sample 596031 | NCBI WGS metagenome assembly LNFM01 (sample SAMN04254537, study PRJNA301005) | activated carbon metagenome | isolation source: dual media filters at the Ann Arbor, Michigan drinking water treatment plant | place: USA: Ann Arbor
CCTTCGAGGATCGGTTCCGCAATAGCGGCGATCTCTCCAGCTTGGCCGTGCTCGACCGCGAACCGCGCGCTGGCCGCTGGGGCCGCGTCGGTCGTGGGAGGCGAATTTTCAGGTTCTTGCCGAATGTGGTTGTTCATGTCCGAACGCCGAGGCTACCTGGCCGGAGCGTTGATGGCCCCGAACCGGCCGGCTCGAACAAAAAAGAGCGGACCCCGTAGGGGCCCACTCCCGAAGTTGAGATGATCATGAGCCGTTCAAACATATGTGAGGAGGCTTTCCAAGGCAAGAGCAAATTGTCGGTGAGGCTGGCGATACTTTCGACCGGCTAGTAGGTCGCAGACGCTCTAGCGAGGGGAAGGGCCTATCGTTCAGCCCGTCCCGGAGCGCCGGAACCGTAGGTAGTAACGGTTGCGCCCCTCGCGGACGGCCTTTGCTTCATAGCGGGTTTCGGGCCAGTCGTCCGGTCGAATACGCCAGTCGCCGGCGCTCGATGCCTGCCATTGGAAACTTGTGCAGGTTTGCATCGCCAGGAGTACGGTCCGTGCGTAGTCGCCGATGTCGGTGCCGATCCGGAGCTCGGCGCCGGATTTCATCACGCGTGCGAGAAGGTCCAGCATGGGTGGCGAGATCAGCCGCCGCTTGGCGTGCCGCCTCTTCGGCCACGGATCGGGAAACAGGATGAAGCAACGATCGATGCTCGCAGCGGGCAGCCAGCGCAAGACCGCGCGGGCGTCATCGGCGTGAAGAAGCACGTTGGTGAGGGACTGGTCCGCGATGGCGGCCAGGGCTTTGACGACACCCTCCTCGTATGGTTCGCAGCCTATAATTGTGACGCCGGGATTGTGTTCGGCCTGAAAGATCAAATGCTCGGCGCCACCGAAGCCGATCTCGAGCCAGAGTGGAGGGGGCAGGCCCGGTGGGGCCGAGACCATCGACAGGGGATTCGTCAGATCGACACGCACGCGAGGAAGAAGATCCGCGAGCAGAGCTTCTTGCCGCGGGCTGAGTTTGCGGCCGTGGCGGCGACCGAAAGACCGCAGTTCACGCTTGTCGATGCTCTTGTCCACCGGTGTTCCTGAGCGAGGTCGAATCCGGGCCATTGCGGTGAAGTGCGAGGCCCGGAGTCGCGATTAGATGTCGTTCAGCCGCGATGCATCGCGCAAAGCTTGTTGCCGCTGGGATCGCGCAGGTAGGCCAGATAAAGTCTGCCTGCAGCACCCTCGCGCCAGCCCGGCGGATCTTCGATGCTGGTGCCGCCGTTCGCCAGTCCGGCGGCATGCCATGCTTGGACCATTTCGATGCTGTCACAGGCGAAGCCGATCGTCCCGCCGTTGGCCGGTGATGCGGGTTTGGCATCGATGGGTTTGGTAATGCCGAAGGTGCCGGTCTTGGTGCGCCACCAGGCACGGCCCTTCGGATCGATCTTCGAGGCGGGTACGCCGAGCGTTTCGAAGACCGCATCGTAGAACTTCTTGGACGCAGCGATGTCGCTGGCGCCGACCATGATGTGTGAAAACATTGTTCCTCTCCTCTACTGTTCGAAAGGCAAGACTGATAGCGCATCGGGGCAGCGCCCATGCGCCACCCCGACTGAAGCTCCGTACTATCTGTAGGTGGCGATCAACCACCGACTGCCTTTTTGATCGCGGCGGCGAGGTCGATCTTCTCCCAGGAGAAGCCGCCGTCTGCGTCCGGCGCGCGACCGAAGTGGCCGTACGCGGCAGTGCGGCGGTAGATCGGCTTGTTGAGCTGCAGCGAGCGGCGAATGTTCGTCGGCCGCATCGGGAACAGCTCGGCCAGCACCTGCTCGAGCTTGGCATCGATGTCGCCGCCCAGCTTGCTGGAGCCCTGTGTATCGACCAGGAGCGACATCGGCTCGGGACGGCCGATGGCATAGGCGACCTGGATCATGCAGCGCTCGGCAATACCGGCTGCCACGACGTTCTTGGCGAGGTAGCGCGCGGCGTAAGCGGCCGAGCGATCGACCTTCGTGGGGTCCTTGCCGGAGAACGCACCACCGCCGTGGGGGGCATATCCGCCGTAGGTGTCGACAATGATCTTGCGGCCGGTGAGGCCGCAATCGCCATCGGGGCCGCCGACCACGAAGTTACCGGTCGGGTTGACCAGGAAGTCGGCTCCGGACTTCGGCATCCAGCCCTTCGGTAAGGCCGATTCTACGGCGCCGGCGATCATCTCCTTGACCATCTCGGGCGTGTAGTCGGTGCCCTTGCCGTTCGACTTTTGATGCTGGGTGGATACGACCACCTTCTCGCACCCGACGGGTTTGCCGTCCTCGTAGCGCACCGTGACCTGGCTCTTGGCATCGGGGAGGAGGTCGCCCAGCTTGCCGGAGCGGCGCTGCTCAGAGAGCACCTGCAGGATCTTGTGGGAGAAGTAGATCGGCGCGGGCATCAGCGAGTTCTTTTCGTACGCTTCGCTGTCGGTGCAGGCGAAACCGAACATCATGCCCTGATCGCCCGCTCCTTCTTCGCCCTGGCGCTCGTCAACGCCCATGGCGATGTCGGGTGACTGGCCGTGCAGGAGTACCTCGATGTCGGCGCCGTGATAGGAGAAGCCGACCTGATCGTAGCCGATGTCCTTGATCACGCCGCGCGCGATGTTGGAGATCAGTTCGCGGTTGATACGGGCTTCCTTGCTGCCGCTGTGCTGATGGCTGTCGAACACCTTGAAGAGCGGTGCTTGCCCGCGTCCCTCACCGGCGATGACGACCTTGTCCGTGGTGACCAATGTCTCGCAGCCGAGGCGGGTGTTCACCGCGCTTTTGTCGGCGATCCCGAGTTTGATGTCGTTGCGAAGGAACTCGTCCAGGATCGCATCCGAGATCTGGTCGCTGACCTTGTCGGGATGGCCTTCGGAAACGGATTCACTCGTGAAGAGGAAGTTTTTGCGCGCCACGTGGCATTCTCCGGGGTCGAGGGATCTGACGATGCTGCTCGCTCGGTCGCCATGCGCGATCGAGGGTGCGGGCCCCAGCGGATCTGGGATGAGCGGATCTGGGATCGGTCGGGTGCCGCAGTGGGCGGGTTCTTGCAGCCTTTCAAGGGTGGGTCAATAGTTCTGCAAGGGGGGTATGTTGCCCAAATCGGAGGCGATTACCGACATGTTGTCGCACCTTCTCATGTGCGCAGCCGCCGACCGGTCACGCGGTTTTACCACCGCCTTTGAGGTATCATTCCGGCGGTTGAATGCTCGGATCGTTGCCCAGCGAGCGCACTAGATCGATGATGGAGCGGCGAACCTTCGGATCGGTGATCCGGGTGAAGGCCCTGTTCAACTCAAGCCCTTCACGGCTGTTGAGGAAGTCGACGATGTAGTTCTCACCGTTCGCTTCGGCGAACCCTGGGTTCATCGGCGTCATGGGGTTGGTGACCGGGGCGTCCTCGTAGAAGAAGTCGACCCCGACGCCGAGAAGTTGAGACAACTCGTAGAGCCGGCTCGCGCCGATGCGGTTGGCGCCCTTCTCGTACTTCTGGACCTGCTGGAACGTGAGGCCGAGTTTTTCGGCCAGCTTCTCCTGGCTCATCCCGAGCAACATCCGGCGCAGCCTAACGCGTCCGCCGACGTGCGCGTCGATCGGGTTGGCGCGACGGGCGTTCTTCTCGGTTCGTTCGCCGTCGTCCATAGCAGCCATGGTCGGATCCGTAGTTGAGGCGTAGTGAGCTTGTTCAACCATCGGTGGTCGAGCCGCCGATGGTGGGCTCCATGTCGCAAGTTGCTGCAGTATCGGCACTCGGCCTATCTAGAGCTGAGTACGATGCGTGCCTGCAAGTCATAATAGAATCCAATTGCGCAGAGCTGAGTCAACAAGTTTCGTTAATTCGGAAAAAATACAACTTAAGGTTTATTTATTCGCGTATTTCTCGTTGCAGGCAGTCCAAGTAATACGAAACATAGCAACGCGAAAACAATATCACCCAACCGCGCATAGACGGTCGGTTCGATCGATCCAGGCAGACCGGTGTCGACCACTCCAGCTACATCGAGATCGATCCGAGCGAGTTCGCGCCCATATGCGTCATAGGCGGCCGATATCCCATTGTTGGCAACCCGGATCATCGGCAGACCCTCCTCCACGCTGCGGAGGCGGGCCTGGTGCAGATGTTGGCGAGGGCCGGTGGAATTGCCGAACCATCCATCGTTCGTGACGTTGATCATGACGTCGGGCCGGCCGGCGCTGCGCGCTGCGATGCCGGGAAATACCGCCTCGTAGCAGATGAGAGGACCGGCGCGGAGCAGCCCCGGAATGGCCAGGAGCGGGCGGGGTTCCGGGCCGGTCGCGAAGCCGCCGCGCTGGCGTGTCAGCGAGGACAGGCCGATCCCTTCCAGCAGGGACTGGAATGGCAAATACTCGCCGAACGGGACCAGATGCGACTTGTCGTAGACAGTGATCGGCCGTCCCTCGCCGTCGAATACGGCGAGGCTGTTGTAGACCCTGTCGGTTTCGCGGCCAGCGTTCTCGCCGGAGGCACTGTCGCTCGAGTTGGGCTGAGTGCTTGCGCGCTCCAGCCTGAGGATGCCTGCCAGGAGGAATACCCCATCGGGCAGCGCATCGCCGATCGCTCTGATCACTTCCGGGCGATGTAGGGGGAGGAACGGCATCGCGGCCTCGGGCCACACGATATGCGTGATGCCGGCGAGATTGTCCGGCTGGCTGGTCGGGCCGCGGAGGGACAACTCCAGGTGGCGGGCGACGAATTCGGGTTGTTTTGCGGCCTGCCACTTTTCGCGCTGGTCTATGCTGGGCTGCACCAGCCGGATCTTGACGCCTTCGACATAAGGCGGTGGCTGCGCGCGCAATCGGAGAGTGCCGTATGCGAGCAGGAGGGCCAGCGGTCCCGCGAGGGCTGCGGCGGCCGCGAAGCCTGGGGACCAGCGCAAGAACCTCCGGCCTGCGCCCTGCCCCGAGTGCTGGCTGTGGGGCGCCCCCAGAAGAACGCCGGGTAAGCCCAGAACCAGGACAGTGACGACCGTCAGTCCGTAGATCCCGAAAACTGCGGCCGACTGCATGAGAACGAGGGGGTAGGTCAAGGCTTCGCCGAGTACGTTCCAGGGAAATCCAGTGAACGCATGGCCGCGGAGCCATTCGCCGACGCCCAGGCCGACCGCTAGAGCGACGACCCGCAAAGGACCCTCATTGCCGAAGCGGGCGGCGAAAACAGCGGCGAGGCCATGATAGAGCGCGAGGTAGGCGGGTAAGCCCAGGACGCCGAGCGGCCAGAGCATCGCGAGGTTGCCGCCTGTCACGAGGAAGGCCTCGCGCAGCCAGTAGAGGCCGGTGACATGGAATGCGTAGGCGAAACACCAGCCCACCAAGCCGGCATGGAACAGGCGGCGCCACGTGCCGGCCGAGGTCCCGGGTTGCCCCGTAGCGGGTTTCGGCCCGGCGGCGCCATCGATGAGCCAAACCAGCACCGGCAAAGTCAGCAGTAGCACGGGCCACAGGAAGAACGGCGGCATCGCCAGCACGGAGAGAGCGCCGGCGCCGAGTGATGCGACCGCCCGCCGCCACCCCGTCAGCGCTCGAACGCGTCTTGCGATATGTTGGACGCGGAGCGCCAGCCCGCCGGTGCTGCCATCGGTTCGTTCCAGGTTCAAGGCGGGTTTATTCCTTTACTGCCGGTTCCGCGATGGTGGCCGTTGGCAGCCCGCCGGACGAAGAGCCGGAGGAAGCCCCTGAAGGAGACCTTGATTGAGGCCCGGTTCTGGGGCGATGGACACGAATGCGTTTCACCCGGCGCGGATCGGCGTCGATTACTTCGAACTCCACGCCACAGGCATGATGGAGCAGTTCGCCACGTACCGGCACCCGGCCGCTCATCGTCACGAGGAGGCCGCCGAGCGTGTCGATCTCTTCGGCAGCCTCTTCCGACAGAAGTTTGACCCCGAGGAGCGCCTCGACTTCCGTCACGGGGGTTCGTCCGGCGGCGATGAGCCCGCGGGGGCCATCGTCGAGAATGTGGGCGGCCTCGGCCTCGTCGTGCTCGTCGTCGATTTCTCCGACGATCAGTTCGACGAGATCCTCGATCGTGACGAGGCCATCCGTACCGCCGTACTCGTCGACCACGAGGGCCATGTGAATGCGTGTCGTCTGCATTTTCAAGAGCAGGTTCATCGCCGGCATCGATGGGGGCACATAAAGCAATTGCCGGCGGATCTTCGCGGCGGTGACGGACTGGCTGAGATCGACGGTCGACAGGTTGATCGGGGCAGCTGTGCGCTCCGGGATGAGCGGTGCTACCGGCGATTGCTGCGCGGCGGCGGGTCTCGCCTGGCCTGCCCTGATCGCGGCGGGACGCAGCTCGGGCATGGTGCGACCGGCTGCGGTTGCGATGATCCAGCTCACGAGATCCTTGATGTGGACCATGCCGCGGGGATCATCGAGCGTCTCGCGATAGAGGGGGATGCGCGAGACACCGGCTTCGTCGAATGTAGCAAGCAGTTCGGCAACCGAAACGCTCTCCTCGATCGCGATGATGTCGGCGCGGGGAACCATGACGTCTTCGACGCGGAGAGCCCCGAAACGGAGCAGCCGCAGGAGCATGTCGCGCTCTTCTGCGGTGAAAGCGGCGTGTCCGCTGGCTTCGCCTTTCAAGGCGGCTTCGAGCGTGTCGCGCAGCGATGGCGAACCCGTGAGGCCCAGGCGATTTCTCAGTGCTGCGAGCCACCCCGCCTGCGGGTTGGGTGGCCTTGCTGGCTGCGGCTCGGCCGGCGCCTCTGCCCGAGATGCCGGATGCTCTGGCGTGTCGTTGCTCATCGCAGTCGTTCGCCCGGCCGGTTCGGCGTCGCAGCGCCGTCGGGCGCCATGACATCGGTCCCGGCATAAGGATCGGCCACGCCGAGAGTGGCGAGTATCCGGGTCTCGAGCGCTTCCATCACTTCAGCCTCATCGTCGTTTTCGTGATCATATCCCAGCAGATGGAGTAATCCATGTAGCACGAGATGCCGGAAATGGTCGTGGACGGATATGCCCATTTCCGCGGCTTCACGCACCAATGTCTGCTCGGCGATGATGATGTCGCCGATTTCGAGCGGGCCAGCGCCGCGGACGCCCGGCGGCGCCTGCATCGGAAACGACAGAACATTGGTCGGTTTGTCGAAACCACGCCATTGCTTATTGAGGAGACGGACGGCGTCGTCGTCGGAGAGCATGAGCGAAGCAGTCGTATCGAGCGCCGGCAGAGAGATCTCGCCTGCGATTGCGGCTGCAACTTCTGCCGTGATCTCTGTGGGATCGTGCTCACCTAGACATGTCCAGGCAGTTTCGTCAGCCTCTTCACCGGCGATCTCGACCGTGAGGGTGCAGGAGCGCGTGGCCGCTTTGCGCGCACGTGCAGGAGGGGACTTGGGGCGTCCGTCGGTCATCGTGTTCCCGTCGGGATCGGCTGGAGGCGAGGGAGCTTCAGTCCTTCTTCGCGTAGGGGTTGTCGCCCTTGCGCAATTGGAAGCGGATCGGCACGCCCGGCAGGTCGAAGGCGCGGCGAAGGCTGTTGACCAGATAGCGCTTGTAGTCGTCGGTCATGCCATCCGCGCGCTGGCAGAAGCCAACGAAGGTCGGTGGCCGGGTCGACGGTTGAGTCATGAAGCGAACCTTGATCCGGCGACCGCGGGACGAGGGGGCGGCGTGGCGGGCCATTGCCTCTTGCAACCAGCGATTGAGATCGGGCGTCGAAACGCGGCGGTTCCAGATGTCGTTGGCCGCCATGATCTCTTGCATCAGCTTGTCGAGGCCGCGTTCGGCCAGCGCCGATACGGGCACCAGCGTGACGCCTTGCACCTGCGCTAGACGCACATTCACGATCTCGCGCAGCTCCTTCAGCTTCTTCTGCTTGTCGGCGACGAGATCCCACTTGTTGACCGCGACAATGATAGCACGGCCCTCGTCGGCGACGAGTTCGCCGATTGTCAGATCCTGTTTTTCGAAAGGGTGCTCGGCGTCGACAGTCAGCACGACCACCTCGGCGAACCGAATCGCACGGATCGTGTCGGAATTGCCCAACTTTTCGGCGGCCTCTTCGACGCGTGCGCGCCGTCTGAGCCCGGCCGTATCGAACAATCTGATGGTCCGCCCCTGATAGTCGAGATCGGACGAGATGGCATCTCGCGTCAGGCCGGGCTCCGGGCCCGTGATCATGCGCTCTTCGCCGAGCAGGGCATTGACCAGCGTGGACTTGCCGACGTTCGGCCGCCCGACGATCGCGACCCGCAGCGGGCGGGCACTTGCCGGATCGATGGCTGCGGCCTTGTAGGCTTTCTTGTCACCCAGGGCTTGGGCGATGTCGCGCTCGAGATCAGCCAATCCCTCGCCATGTTCGGCGGAGATGGGGACGGGGTCACCGAGGCCGAGGGCGAAGGCTTCGTACATACCGTCGATACCGCGTTTTCCCTCGCACTTGTTGGCGACGAGAATAGCGGGTTTCCCGGTGGCATGGACCAGCCGGGCGAACTCCGAATCGGCGGGCACGATACCTTCGCGTGCATCGACGACGAACAGCACGATGTCGGCCCCGTGCATGGCTGTTTCGGTCTGCTTGCGCATACGCGAGGGAATTGTGCCGGGCGCGCCTTCCTCGAGGCCGGCGGTGTCGACGACCACGACGTCGCGTCCGTGGACTTCCGCATCGCCCTCGCGGCGGTCGCGCGTGAGGCCGGGCAGGTCGGAGACCAGCGCCGAGCGTCTGCCGGTGAGCCGATTGAACAGCGTGGATTTGCCGACGTTGGGTCGGCCGACGATCGCAATGACTGGGGCGGTGCTCATGCAGGCCGAGATACGCTTTGACGGGCTTCGCATCAAGGATTGATGCATCCAAAGTGAATGTTCATGCAGTTTTCCGGTGAAGCCAGCGCCTTTTTTCGAAATTCAATTGTGGCTAAAAGATGATTGTGCCTGATCCGTGGGCATCGTAAACGGGGTTGTTGATGGAAGTCGACGGCATGGGCTGCGGGGCTGTGCCGGCGGCGGGCCGGTTTCGAGGCGCCCGGCATCGTACCAGAGCTTAGGAGTATCCCCGTTGGTGATGCCATCGTTTCTGGCGCCAGCGCCGACTTTCGACGTGGAAGCGGCAGCGGGTGATGACAGAGCCAAGGGCGGTCGGCTGCTGCGTCTAGACCAGATCGAGCAGTCGGTGGCCCGTGCCAAGGTTGCGCTCGGCGAGGCGGAGCGGGCGATGCGGTCTGTTCGAGCAGGACTGGCCCTCGAACCAATGCCACTCGCCGTGGTGCCTCCAGCATTGGTGCAGCCAGAGTTGGCAATGGGGGGAGTACCAACTCATCAGATGTCTTTCGGAGGGAACGGCGGACCTGGGCACTCGTCGTTCTATGATCCCGCCGATCTCTACCGGTGCCTCCCGTGGACGCTTGTGCCGCGGGTCGCGATGGGGGTGGCGCTCGTGCTGCTGGGGTGGAGTCTCGCATTCGGCTTGAAGGTCGTACTGGGCAGCCAGCGGTTCCACGATTTACTGGCGTCAGTCGGCTCGATCGCGGTACAGGCGACGCCACCGGGTTCGGCCGAGTTGGCTGTTGCTGCTGTTGCTGCTATCGCAGTCGATCCGGCGCGAGACGAGGCTGTCGTCATCTACGAACGCACGTCGCCTTACACGGCGCTGTTCTCTGAGATCTCCACCAAGGACAGGATCTGTCTCGCGGAGGCGATCTACTACGAGGCGCGCGGTGAGCCCATCGCCGGCCAGATAGCGGTAGCGCAGGTGGTGCTCAATCGGACGCTGGGGGGGAGTTGGCCGAAGTCGGTCTGCGAGGTAACGCATCAGGGCGTCGAGAAAGGCGTGAAGTGCCAGTTCTCCTATGCTTGCATGAAGGGCGCGCTGGGCAAGCCGCAAGGCGACGCATGGGATAACGCCCGGGGTATGGCTGACGAATTGCTCGCTGGGGGGGCGTGGCTCGAAGAGATGCTCGATGCTACGCACTTTCATCGCCACGACCTGAAGCCGGTCTGGCGGTTGTCGCTGGTGCCGGTCGGACGTTTTGGCAATCACGTGTTTTACAACTCGCCCGGCGAGAACAGGCGTCCCTTGAGCCTCATCTCGGGACGCTGAGCGAATCCAAGCCGTAGATCCATGCCGTTGAGGCTCGACGGGGCAGGCGACTTGGGCTCTATTGCGGCCCGAATTGATCCAGACGAAACCCCCGAGGAGATGCCCCCATGGCCGAAAAGCCGTTCACCGTCACCGTCGATGCCGCCAAAGGCGTCGCCACCGTCGAACTGTGCCGACCCGACAATGGTAACCGGCTGACAGCTCCCGAGGTTCAAGAGCTAGGGCAGGCTATCCGCGCGGCCGGTGCGCGCAAGGACGTGAAGGTGATCGTGGCGCGCGCACAAGGCGATGCCTTCTGCCTGGGCCGGGTGCCGGGAACCGGCCCGCAGCCCAAGACTGCGCTCGAAATCCGCGCCGCCGTGGCCGATCCGATACTGTCGCTTTATGAGAATGTCCGCGCGACCGAAGTGCCAGTGATCGCGCTGCCGCAAGGACCGGCGCTCGGGTTCGGCACTGCGTTCGTCGGCGTCTGCGATCTCGCGATCGCCGCCGATACGGCGAAGTTCGCTTTCACCGAGATGGCGCACAACCTGCCGCCGACGCTGGCGATGTCGGCCGTGCTGGAGAAGATCCCCTACAAAACGATGATGCACATGGTGCTGACTCGCGAGGAGATCGACGGCACCGAGGCGCTGCGCCTGGGATTCGTCAGCCAGGTCGCGCCGCGCGCCGGGCTCGATGCCGCGTTGGCCGCGACGCTCGCCAAGATCGTCGACCGCGACCGCTCTGCGTTGTGCGCTGTGAAGGAATACCAGAACGCTGCCTGGAACCTCGACGCTCATTCCGCCGCCCGTCTCGGCGCCGGCATCATCGGCACGATCCTGGCTTCGCAGGCGGGGCATTGAGAGCTATCCGCCGTAGGGTGCGGTAGGGCTCTGCTCGGACCGCACCCTGCGCTACGGCATTCAACGGCAGGTAGTTCATGTCCATCCGAACCTATGCCGACCTCCGGGAGCATCTGGCGCGTCTCGACGAGGCGGGGCTGCTGCAGCGTATCGACCAGGCGATCTGCAAGGACACGCAGATGCACCCGCTGGTGCGCTGGCAGTTCCGCGGTGGGATCGCCGAGAAGGACCGCAAGGCGTTCCTGTTCACGAACGTCGTCGATGCCAAGGGCCGAGCCTTCGAGGGCTGGAGCGTAGCGGTCGGAGCGATCGCGACGAACCCGGAGATCTACCGTATCGGGATGAACGTCCCCACGCTCGACGATATCGGCCCGGCGTGGGAGAGCGCGATGGCGAACCCGGTTGCGCCGCGGATCGTCGAGACGGGGCCGGTCCACGACGTGGTGATCACGGGCGACGCGTTGAAAGGCGCGGGCAAGGGGCTCGAAGGCCTGCCCGTGCCGATTTCGTCGCCGGGTTTCGATGCAGCGCCCTATCTCACGCAGACCTGCACGATCACCAAGGATCCCGAGACCGGCGTGCAGAACATGGGCACGTATCGGGGCCAACTCAAATCGTCCGACCGTCTCGGCATGATGATGCTTGTGTCCAACCGTGCCGGCGGCATCGAGCATTGGTCCAAGCACAACAAGACGCGCGAGCCGATGCCGATGGCGATCGTGCTGGGCGCGCCGCCGCTGGTCGCATTTCTGGGGCCGCAGAAGGTGCGCATCGGCGTCGACGAGTTGGGCGTGGCGGGCGCGCTGGCGGGCGGCCCGATCAACGTCGTCAGGGCGAAGACCGTCGACCTGCTCGTGCCCGCGGAAGCGGAGTGCGTGATCGAGGGTTTCGTCGATCCCGAATATCTCGAGCCCGAAGGTCCGTTCGGCGAGAGCCACGGCTACGTCGCGCTGGAAGATTACAACTGCATCGTCAACGTGACCGCGATCACGCATCGCCGCAGTCCGATTTTGTCGTCGATCATCAGCCAGGTCACGCCGTCGGAATCGAGCGTCGTGAAGCGCCTCGCCTTCGAGCCGATGTTCCTGTCGCATCTGCGCGATCAGTTGGGGATCAAACAGGTTAAGCGTGTCGTGATGCACGAGGCGCTGACCAATTTGCGCCGCTTCGTGTTCATCCAGTTCGAGCGCGGCGCGCCGCGCTCGGAAGTGTGGCGCGCGCTGCAGGGGCTTACGACGCTGCAGGCCTACGTGGGCAAGTTCGTCATCGCTGTCGACGACGACATCGACCCGGAGAATGCCGACAGCGTGTTCTGGGCGATGTCGTATCGCTGCAATCCGATCGAGGACACGAAGGTGATCCCTTATCGCATCAAGGGCCATGGTCCGCGCCAGGAAGTCAATCCGGGGCCCGACAGCGCGATGCTGATCGATGCGACGATGAAGGGGCCGATGCCGCCCCTCGCGTTGCCCAAACGTGAGTTCATGGAAGGCGCGAAGGCGCTGTGGGAGAAGTTGGGGCTGCCCGCGCTGCGACCGGAGAGCCCGTGGTTCGGCTACGACATGGGTGATTGGTCGGAGGAATGGGATCGCAATGCGATGCAGGCGGCGCGCGGCGAGTGGATGGAGCGTTCGGAGCGCTACCGTCAGCGCCGCGCCAAGGGCGTCGAGCCGAATTCGCCGGTGCGGGGGCAGGAGGAAGAAATGTAGGTGGGTTCAAGGTCGGCACTGCCGGGCGCGACCCAACACTCCCACGCACACCCGGGCATGTCGGATATTGGGCCAGTGGCTCTTGACCCGAACTATGAGAAAGGAGTTCTCATGCATACCTTCGATCTGAAGGCCGAGCAGGCCTTCGACCTGAAGCACCATGTCGAGAAGATTCTCGGCGTCGAGAGCGGCGGCGATTTCACGGTGGCGTGCTGGGAGCCGGGCCAGTTCAGCCCGAACCACCTGCATCCCAACTGCGTTGAAATCTACTTTTGTCACGAGGGCGGCGGCGTCATGCGCACGGCGGATCGCACCATCGAGGTCGTGCCCGGTTCGTTCGTCGTCCATCCGCGCGGCGAACTGCACGAATACGAGAACGGCCCGAAGCGCTCGCTGCTGTTTCGCATCCGCTACGGCGACGACTTCTCCTGGCTGACGAAGGAATTTCGCGGGCAGCCCGCTTGGAAGCCGACCGAGAAGGACAAGGCGTTCTTCGGGCTGTAGCCTTGGCGACTGGTATAGACAGTTGGCGGGTTGGGAATTCTGGACGTGCGCTGTTTTCCCGCGTCGCAGATGGTGTAGCTTGTGGCTACCCAAGAACAATGAAACGCTATTTCAGTGAGGTCGACGCCCCATGCAAGCTGCCAAACCCCCGTCCAATTCCGCCAACATCGCCTATGACGACCTGCGCGAGTGGCTCGACATCGCCGAGCGGATGGGCGAGGTTCGTCACATCAACGGTGCGACTTGGCAGGAGGACATCGGGCTTGCTGCCGAAGCGATCCTGCGTGCTGAGCATGGTCCGTGCGTCGTGTTCGACGAAGTGCCGGGCTGCCCCAAGGGCTTCCGGCTGCTGTTGAACGTATTCGCGGGAAAACGGCGTAATATGACGCTGGGTCTGCCCGACCACCTCTCCAAGTGGGAGATGTCGGACGCCTATCGCCAAGCGTATCTGGAAAACCCCCGGACGATCCCGCACGAGATTGTCGACACCGGCCCCATCTTCGAGAACATTCTCACGGGGGATGCGATCGACGTCACGCAGTTTCCGTCGCCGGTCTGGCACGAAAAAGACGGTGGCCGTTACATCGGAACTGGCACGTATTCGATCACGCGCGATCCGGAAGAGGGCTGGCTCAACGCCGGCGCCTATCGTGCGCAGGTCCACGACAAGTCGACTGTGGGGCTACTGATCGCAAAGGGCCATCACGGCTGGATCCACCGTCAGAAGTATTTCGCCAAGGGCGAGCCGATGCCGGTCGCGATGGTGCTCGGCGGCGATCCGATAGCGTTCTTCTACGGCGGGGCGGAGGCGCCTTACGGCACGTTCGAGCTCGACATCGTCGGCGGAATGCGTGGCCGCGCGGTGAAGATGGTCAAGGGTAAGGTCACGGGCCTTCCGATCCCCGCCAACGCGGAGATCGTTCTGGAAGGGTTCTGCCATCCCGGCCGGACGCATATCGAAGGACCGTTCGGAGAGTGGACCGGACATTATGCAGGCGGGGCGACGCAGGTTCCCGTGCTCGACATCAAGGCGATCTACCACCGCAATAATCCGATCCTGCATGGCGTGCCGCCGATGGGCGCAGGCCCCGACGAGATGGCCAGATATCGCGCGGTGATGCGCTCGGCGATGATCAAGCAGTACATGACCAACGGTGGCGTCCCGAACGTCACGCAGGTGTGGTGCCACGAGACTGCGGCGGCACGGCAACTTCACGGCATCGCGATCAAGCAGAGCTACCCGGGCCACGCCATTCAGGCCGGTTTCATCGCCGCGCAGTGCGGAGCGTCCGCCTACGCATCGAAGTACGTGATCGTGTGCGACGACGATGTCGACGTGTCCAACCTCGAGCAGTTGATCTGGGCGATGTGCACACGCACCGATCCGAAGGTGTCGATCCAGTTCATCGAGGGGTCGTGGGACAGTCCTGCAGATCCCAGGCTGACGCCCGAGCAGCGTGAAGCCGGCGACATGACCCACTCCGTCGCCGTGATCGACGCGTGCCGGCCCTACAAATGGCGCGATCAGTTCCCCCCCGCCAACACACCGTCTGCCGAAGTCGCGCGCAAGGCGCAAGAGAAGTTCGGCTGGCTTCTGGAGGGCGGACGCTGACCCGAGACAGGTCGGTCGCCGAGAACTTTTGGACAATGCTGCACTGCGATGACGGCGAGTGCAGATTCGCTGCGAAGCGATCGTGTTAGTGAACTCGGTCCAATTGGGCTTGTATTAAGTCAGTCCGCTGCTAGCCTGAATTGGCGCTTCCTATGACGTGCCCGGCATCCGTAGCCCCGCATCGATCCAGGCGCACGACGACCACGACGAAAGTCCGTGCGAGCCG
>LNFM01008861.1_pt1 | contig 14965 bp, 14 predicted proteins | sample 596031 | NCBI WGS metagenome assembly LNFM01 (sample SAMN04254537, study PRJNA301005) | activated carbon metagenome | isolation source: dual media filters at the Ann Arbor, Michigan drinking water treatment plant | place: USA: Ann Arbor
CCGAAATTCCCCTCATCGTTTGCATCACCGAGGGTATCCCGGTGATGGACATGATCCGGGTAAAGCGGGCACTTTCGGGAAGCTGGTCGCGCCTGATCGGGCCGAACTGCCCCGGCGTGCTGACGACGGGCGCCTGCAAAATCGGCATCATGCCGGGCAATATCTTCAGGCCGGGCCGCATCGGCATCCTTTCGCGCTCGGGCACTCTGACCTACGAGGCCGTCAAGCAGACGTCGGATGTCGGCCTCGGCCAGTCCTCGGCGGTCGGCATCGGCGGTGACCCCGTCAAGGGGACCGAGTTCATCGACGTGCTCGACATGTTCCTCGCCGACCCCGACACCGACGCCATCGTCATGATCGGCGAAATCGGCGGCTCGGCGGAGGAGGATGCCTGCGAGTTCCTCAAGCGCGAGCGCGCCCGCGGCCGGTCGAAGCCCATGGTCGGCTTCATTGCAGGCGCTGCTGCCCCCCCGGGACGCCGTATGGGCCACGCCGGCGCCATCATTTCGGGCGGCAAGGGCAAGGCGGAGGACAAGTTCGAGGCCATGAAGTCCGCCGGCATCCACATCTCGTATTCGCCGGCAGGCCTGGGCAAGACGATGCTGGAGGCGTTGAAGGGGTAGGGGCGCAGCGAACGCTGGGGGTCACCTTGGCGCGACGCCTCTCCCCAACGAAGCTTGCCATCCCCGCCCCCGGGGTCTATCGAGCGCGCCGGCACAACTGACGCTCAATCCCCGAGGGAGCCCCATGGAAAAGCCCGATTTCGAGGTCCTGCACGAACTCGTCGCACCCGCCAAGGCGGCGCTGACGAAGGAGACGTGGGACTATCTGATGGGCGCCGGCGAGACCGAGACGACCTTCGACAGGAATCGTCTCGGCCTCGATAGCCTTGCCTTCCGGCCGCGCGTCCTGCGGAACGTGGCCAATGTCTCGACGCGTACCAACTTCCTTGGCCACGACCTGCGGCTGCCGGTAATCCTCGCGCCGATCGGGTCGCTGCAGGACATGCACAAGGATGGCGTTCTGGGTCCGAGCCGTGCCGCAGCTGAGTTCGGCGTGCTGCATATGCTGAGTTCGGTCGCCAAGCCCGGCCTCGAGGACGTGGCCAAGGCCGTTCCCGATTATCCCAAGCTCTTCCAGCTCTACGTGCGTGGCGATGCCAAGTGGGTCGACGAGCGCATCGCTACGGCTGTCGAGTGCGGCTATGCCGGTGTCGCGCTGACCGTCGACCTCGACTACTACGGCCGCCGCGAGCGCGACCTCGCCAAGCGCTACAAGCCGACGGCGCGGCGAGCGTCGGGAGGCTCCGGGCACGGCGATCCGTTCCAGGCGGCGTTCTCGTGGGACGACATCAAGCGCATCCGGAAGAATTGCAAGCTGCCGCTCTTCCTGAAAGGCATCGCCACGGCAGAGGACGCCCGCATCGCTGTCGATCACGGCATCGAGGTCGTCTACGTCTCGAACCACGGAGGACGCCAGCTCGATCACGGCCTCGGCGGCATCGAGGTGCTGCCCGAGGTGGTGGACGCGCTGAAGGGCTCGGCCAAGGTGGTCGTCGATGGCGGCTTCTATCGCGGCACCGATATCGTCAAGGCGATGATCCTCGGCGCGGACGCCGTCGGCCTCGGCCGTCTGCAGGGGCTCGCACTTGCGGCCGGCGGAGAAGCGGGCGTGGTGCGAATGCTGGAACTGCTCGAGATCGAGATCATCAGCGTGCTTGGCCTCCTCGGCGTCACGTCGTTCGCCGAGCTCGATCGCACCTACATCACGAAGGCGACGCCGATGTTGCGCCCTGGGTCATTCCCGGCGTTCCCGTTGCTGAAAGAGGGTTATTGACGCTTCGCGCCGGAGCGATCCGAACACGTCGTTGCGGCGCCACCCAGACGAAGGGATTGGCGCCGCTGCCATTTCGAGGCGCCACGATCATGCCCGTCCGTAGCGGTTCGGCCCATAGATGCCTTTGCCCTGGACGATGGCCTCAAGTGCCTGATCGGCTGTCCAAGTCGTGAAGACGGTCGCCGTCTCTGGTGCGGGGCCCGGGCCTGCGTCAGCATTGCCGTGCGTGATGACGAACTCGTGGCCCGACGTGCCGATCAGCTCGAGCCGGTAGTAGCGAAATCGGTCGCCGATATCCTCTGGCCGCCAAATCAGCCAGCTGATGTCGTTCGGCATCGCCTCGTCTGCCGGCAGATGCTCGACCCTTGGGCTCATCATCACGCGAAATCCCCACCCGGCCGGCAGATGCGCCCTGAGCAGATCGCCGACGATCTGCTTTGTCTCGTCGATGGCGGCAAAGGGCATGGGACCTCGCGGGACCTTCTGGCGAACTTTCTACTGCACCCGCTCGAGCTTCTGGAGCGACCGCAAGGGCCGCGGCATCGTCTGGCCGGGGAAGCTTGTGGGCCAGTTGGTATAGGCCACCTCGCCGACATAGATGTCGCCGCGTGAATCGATCGCGAGCCCGTGCGGCGACATGAACCGCCCCACTTCCATGCCCGGCCCCTCCGTCCCGCCGAGGCGCGAAATCAGCTTGCCTTCATGATCCACGACGGAGAGGCGTGGCCCGAGATTGCGGTACTTGAGGTTGACCGGCATGCCGGGCCCCAACTCGCCGACGAAGAACGTTGGCTTGGTCGTGCCTTTGCCACAAGCGCAAAAGAGCGCACTCGGCCGGTGAAGGTTCTTCCATTCGGTCTCATAGCGGCCGTTGCCGTCGAAGACCTGGACACGATGGTTCTCCCGGTCGGCGACGTAGACCCAGCCGTCATCGTCGGTGACGATGTTGTGCACGAGGTTGAACTCGCCGGGTCCCGTGCCGGTGTGCCCCCAGGTCTGGATGAGCTTTCCATCCGGCGTGAATTTGTGCACGCACGAGTTTCCGTAACCGTCCGATACGTAGATCTCGCCCTTCGGCGAAAGGGCCGTATGTGTGCACCGGTGGAACGGCTCGTTCGACATGAATGGGGCCGGCCGCCCAGGAACTCCAATGGTCATCAGGACCTTGCCGTCCGGCGTACACTTGCGGACGCTGTGGTCGCCGTCGTCGGTGCAGTAGAGGATGTCGTCCTTGTCGATATGGAGCCCGTGCGCGCGCTTGAACACGCCCTCGCCCCAACTCCTGAGGAAGTTACCTTCCCGGTCGAACACGATCATCGGATGCTCGCCGCGATTGAAGACGTAGACCTGATCCTTGGAGTCGACGCCCACGGCGGCGCAGTCCATGAACTCCCAGCCGTCGGGCAGCTTCGCCCAGCTCTCGATGACTCGGTAGCGATGTTCGCCCGTTCCCAGAATGACCGACATCGGGGCTTCCTCCTCGCGGCTCTCGTTCCACGGCATGATGCGCGATTTGCCGGCTCGCGCAAATCAGTGACGCTGTGGCGAGGTTTGGCTAGGCAACCGTCACTCGCAATGTCAGCATAACGAAAATAACCCCGGACGCCGAACCTGATGACTGCCCCGAGCCCCTCGACCGGCCTCACTCCCCTTCGCCGGGCGGCTATTCTGGCTTCGGGTATTCTGTCCACCACCCTCTATTTTACGACGATCCTCGTCACCTCGACGGTGCTGCCGCAGATCCAGGGCACGATGTCGGCCACGGCCGACGAGGTCTCCTGGATCGTGACCTTCAACATCCTGGCGATTGCGATTGCGACGCCGATGGCCGGCTGGCTCGCGGCGCGCTTCGGACGCAGGACGGTCATGGTGACCTGCATCGCGGGGCTCTCCGCCTCGACGCTGATGTGCGGCCTCGCACAATCGCTCGAGAGCCTGATCTTCTGGCGCATTGTGCAGGGGGCCATCGGGGCGCCGACCGTGCCGCTGGCGCAGTCGATCATGCTCGACATCTTTCCGCGCGAGCAGCACCGCTTCGTCATGAGCCTCAACGGCATGGGTGTCATTCTCGGCCCCATTATCGGTCCCACGCTGGCGGGCAGGCTCGCCGAGGACCTGACCTGGCGCTGGGCCTTCTTCATGCTCGTGCCGGTCAGCCTGATCTCGTTCATCGGGCTCTACTTCGCCTTACCCAAGGATCAGAAGCCTTCCCCGATCGGCTTCGACTGGATCGGATTTCTTTCCCTTTCGACGGCCATCGGTTGCTTGCAGTACGTGCTCTCGCGCGGCCAGCGGCTCGATTGGTTCGAATCGAACGAGATCGTGATCTTTCTGTGTGTCGCGGTGCTAGCGTTCTATGTGTTCATTGCCCACAGCCTGACCGCCAAACAACCGTTCCTCAATCTCAAGCTTCTCACCGACCGCAACCTGGCGCTGGGCCTGATGCTTGTTTCGTTCTTCGGCATGCTGAGCTTCACGCCCATGGTGCTGCTGCCGACGTTGCTGCGCCAGTACGCTGGGTTTCCCGACGCGCTCGTGGGGCAGGTGATCGGCGCGCGCGGTCTCGGTGGGCTTGCAGGCTTTTTCATCGCCATGTGGAGTGAGAAGCTCGATCCGCGTCTGAGCATGGCGCTCGGCTTCCTGGCCCTCATGATCTCCGGCCTCTGGCTGATGACCGTCAATCTCGATGTCACGCCGCTCGAACTTGCCTTGAACGGCATGCTTCAGGGCACATGCATCGGCCTCCTATTCGTGCCGCTGTCGATCATCACCTTCTCAGGAATCGAACCGCGTTACCGTGCCGAGGCGCTGGGCGTCTTCCACCTCCTGCGCAATTTGGCCTCGAGCCTCTTCATCTCGATCAGCGTGGCTGAGGTCGTGCGCTCGACGGGTATCAACTATGCGCGGCTCGTCGAGGTGGTCAATCCGTTCAACCCGTCGCTGATGCTGCCATGGGTCATGGGTGGCTGGAACGCGGAAACCAATGCCGGATTGGCCCGCCTGTCGCGCGAGATCACGCGGCAGTCGGCGATGATCGCCTACCTCAATGCTTTCGGGTTGTTCACGGTTGTTGCCGCCCTCGCCATTCCGTTTGCGCTCGCTTTCAAGAGCGTGCGTTCTGCCGCTGCAGCCGTTGGAACTCCGGCTCCCGCGACGGCTACAGCTCCTCCGTCACCGCCAGAAGAACGATCCCCGCCAGGATCAGACCACACCCGCAAAGCTGCAGCAGAGTGAGGCGTTCGCCGAGGAACAGGATCGAGATGAGAAACGTCGTGACGACATGACCATGCAGCGCTGCATAGGAAGGCCCGACCGGAGCGTGCCGCAGCAGCCACGAGTAGACCACAAACGCTGCGACGTAGAGACCGAGTAGGACATAGAGCAGCGGCTCGTCGGCGAGGCGCCTCAGCCAGTCGAGTTCAAGGATGAACTCCCCAATCCGGTCGCCAGCAAATTTGGCGAGGATCTGTTGGGTGGTATCGATCACGAGCAAAGCCAGGAAGCCGAGAATGACCAGGCGTTTCATGCGTTGCACCGCGACGCCGAGCTGGCTCGTCTCCTCTCGCCTTTCCCACCCTGCAATGAGGTGGGGGGGAATTCGCGCTCATGCCGCATCATCCGCGCTCCCATCCAACCAGCACCACACCTACTCCAATCAGCACCGCGGCAAGTGCCCGCATGGGCGTGATGCGTTCGTTGAAGAAAAGCCGTCCGCCGATCATCACGCCGGCAATGGTTATGCAGCCCATCATCACGCCCTGCGCGAGGCCCACCACCGAGTAGAACCCGATCCACACCACCATCATTCCGAGGAAGGCGGCGATGGCGACCCAGAAGATGGGCACGCGGAACAGCCGCCGGATGAAGTGCATGTCGCGCGTATCGGCATGGGCGCGCGCCGACGAGGCCTTGAGCATCAAGTGTGAGGCCGTGTCGAAGACGAGCATGGCGCCGAGCAGCAACCAGGCGATGGCGGTCATGGATGTAGCTTTCCTGACTGGTACTTGAACGGCAGCGATCCGCGCTCGGCAGCGATCTTCTTCAACTCGGCCTCGTTGCGCTCAAAATCGAAGAAGCCGTGGAACGGTCGTGCAACTCGGTTGAACAGGCCGCGCCGGAACCGAAAGTGCAGCCAGCGCCGCTCGAGATGGCCCCCGAAAAGCAGCTTGGCGGCATACGTCGTTGCGCCCATCTCGATCTCGGGAATGCCGCGCTCGGCGGCGATCTCGATGATCTTGAGCCAGTTGATGAAGTAGAGGTTGAGTTCTCTCGCCTCGGGGTAGCGCATGCCCATCTTGTTCGAGATGATCCGATGCGCGCCGACGTGGAACAAGTGGAACGAGACCAGCGTGTCGCCCTTCCAGAACAGCATCAGCTGAGCCCGCTCGCCCTGACGCTCGAGAAAGGCGTGGAAATAGCCGGGTCCGATCCGGTCGAACTCGCCGTAGGACACGCCGGATTGCGCCAGCGTGGCTTCGTAGAGCCGAATGAGTTCGGCTTCGAGGCCATCCGCCGAGCGCCTGAACTCGATCCTGATATCGGGTAGCGTCTTCAGCTTGTTGCGAAAATACGAGCGGTGCTGCCGCTTGAGACCCTTAAGATAATCGTCGAGGCTCGCCGCGGTGACCTCCAGTGTCACCACCGGCACGCTCGTCACCTGGGCCATGCCAGCGGCCGCGAAGGCCGCATCGAAGGCGTCGGCCTCCATCCCCATGCTCTTGACCGCCAGGATCGCCGCTCTGGTACGATCCGCCTCGGCCTTCAACCAATCGAGCATCGCAACGAGGATTGCCTCGCGCCCGGACGGATGAAGCGACGGAGCAAACCCGATGCTGCAGCTGTCCGACAGTGGCGATCCGAGACCCACCACTCCGAGGCTCGTGAGTCCCGGCCGGCGGGCGTGGACCCAATCCGCGATCTTCCGCAGGCGCCCCTGAAAAGGCGTGTCGAGGCGGTAGTCCACCTGGAACATCGGCGCTGCGGCGAGCAGACTTCCATCCGAGGTGGCGACTGTGAGTGCGCCAAGCTTGAAATCCTCGGGCGGACTATCCTCGACTGCACGATAGAATGCCCAATCCTCGGGAGAGCCAGGAAAAAGGGAATCCCAGGCCTCAGGCGCAATATCGTCGAGTGAGGCATGATGCCGGACGCGCCATCCCTCGGCCGGCGCAAGGGCTCCGTCCGCTCTCGGGCGTGTGGCAGGGGAAGCGTCCATGCTCGAGCGGGCTCCTCGGAAGCCCGGGAACCTAACATCGAACCCGACGGGGCCGAGGCGGATTCCGTGCCACTGGTTTCCGCCGACCAAATACGTTTTACATGCAAGTCTTCGAATGACGTGAGGCCATAGTCTTTGCGACCCACATCTATCACCGGCACGCTGTTCCTGTGCTATTGTGATAACCTCCCGAAAGCCGTGGTCGAGCCTCGTGTCACACCCCAAAAAACGCATCCTTCTGATCATCGGCGGCGGCATTGCTGCCTACAAATGCCTGGATCTGATCCGGCGCGCCCGCGAGCGCGGATTTGCGGTGCGCGCCTTGATGACCAAGGCGGCCGGCGAATTCGTCACTCCCCTCTCCGTCGGTGCCCTGACCGGAGACCGGGTTTTCCAGGACCTGTTCAGCCTCGACGACGAGCGTGAGATCGGTCACATCCGCCTCTCGCGCGAGGCCGATCTGATCGTTGTTGCGCCAGCAACCGCCGACCTGATGGCGAAGATGGCCGGTGGCCATGCCGACGACTTGGCCACTGCCGTGCTGCTCGCGACCGATAAGCCGGTGCTGATCGCGCCGGCCATGAACCCCTACATGTGGCGTCACCCAGCCACGCGACGAAACGCCGATCTGCTGCGTGGCGACGGCGTCGCGTTCATCGGCCCGAACGTCGGCGAGATGGCCGAGCGCAATGAAGCCGGCCCCGGCCGCATGGCGGAGCCGCTGGAGATCCTCACGGCAATCGAGGCGCGACTTGCTCGTCCAACGTCGGCGCTACCGCTTTCCGGCCGCCACGTCCTCGTTACCTCCGGCCCCACCCACGAGCCGATCGATCCGGTGCGCTACATCGCCAATCGCTCGTCCGGAAAGCAGGGGCACGCGATCGCCGCAGCTGCGGCCGCACTGGGGGCTCGCGTCACGCTCGTGTCCGGCCCCACGACGCAGCCGGATCCGAAAGGCGTTGATGTGATCCGCGTCGAGGCCGCGCGCGACATGCTCGCCGCCGTTGAAGCGTCGTTGCCCGCCGATTGCGCGATCTTTGCTGCGGCCGTTGCCGATTGGCGGGTCGCCACCGAAAGCGACGAAAAAATCAAGAAAGACGGCAAGAAAGCCGCGCCGAAGCTGGAGCTGATCGAGAACCCTGACATCCTGAAGACGATCGCGCACGAGGGCCCCGGCAGGCGTCCGACGCTTGTGATCGGCTTTGCTGCCGAAACCGAGACTGTCGTCGCCTTTGCCCAAAGGAAGCGCAAATCCAAGGGTTGCGATTGGATCGTCGCCAACGACGTCAGCCCCGAGACGGGCATCATGGGTGGCGACCGCAACACGATACATCTGGTCACCGCCGATGGCGTCGAGGACTGGCCCGAGATGGATAAGGTCGCGGTCGCCGAGGCGTTGATCGCGCGAGCTGCGGATCATCTTCTCTCGATCACTGCGAACGCCTGATGGCAGCCGCCCCACCACGGCGCCCGCGCGTCAAGATCGTGCGTCTTCCGCATGGCGAAGGCCTGACCCTACCGGCCTACCAGACGGCCGATGCTGCTGGCCTGGATCTCTCGGCGGCCGTTCTTGAAGCGGAGCCCATCACGCTCGCACCAGGCAAACGCGCGATGATTCCAACCGGTCTCGTCGTCGCGTTACCACGCGGCTTCGAGGGCCAGGTGCGACCCCGCTCGGGCCTCGCCGCCCGCCACGGCATCACGGTGCTGAATAGCCCTGGGACTATCGACGCGGACTATCGCGGCGAGGTGCAAGTGATCTTGATCAACCTCGGCGACCAGCCGTTCAAGATTGCCCGTGGCGAGCGCATCGCCCAACTCGTCGTCGCACCCGTCGTGCAGGCGGCGCTGGTCGAGACGAAAATCGTCGGCACAACGGCACGCGGGGCTGGTGGTTTCGGCTCGACTGGTGTCGGAACACCATCGACGGCGAAGCCGACAAAGAAAAGCAGCCCTTCACGCCGTACCCGGCCTCGAGCGAAAAAATCTTCCGGCGGATAGGCGTCTTCCGGAATAGTGCTGCGTTTGCCGTCGCACCACAGCCATGCTCTCATCGCCGGGTCAGCTTGCCGCACTCTGGCAAAGCGTCCATAGCAGACGGTATTCCATTCCTCGAGACCGATCGCGGAGATCGACCGCCCATGACCAGCTCGAATGAGATCAAGACGCTCGCAGCCCTCGGTAAGCCAGGCCGTGGCAAGGTCTACAACAACATCGCGGAGACGATCGCCAACACGCCGCTGGTCCGGCTCTCGCGCCTCAAAGCCGAGGCGGGTGCCAAAGCCGACATTCTCTTGAAGCTCGAGTTCTTCAATCCGCTGCAGTCCGTGAAGGACCGGATTGGCGTCTCGATGATCGATACGCTCGAGGCCTCCGGTCGGCTTAAGCCCGGTGGCACGCTGGTCGAGCCGACCTCGGGCAATACCGGCATCGGCCTCGCCTTCGTTGCGGCGGCGCGCGGCTACAAGCTGATCCTCACCATGCCCGAGTCAATGTCCATCGAGCGACGCAAGATCCTGGCCCATCTCGGTGCCAAGATCGTGCTCACCCCGCGCGAGAAGGGCATGAAGGGTGCAATCGCCAAGGCCGAGGAGATCGCCGCCGAGACACCGGGTGCTATCATCCCGGGGCAGTTCGACAATCCCGCGAACCCGCTCGTCCACGAGAAGACCACTGCCGAGGAGATCTGGAACGACACCGGCGGCAATGTCGATGCTCTGGTGGTCGGTGTCGGCACGGGCGGTACGCTCACCGGCTGCGCCCGTGCGCTGAAGCCCCGTCGTCCCGGCCTCAAGGTGTTCGCGGTCGAACCGACGGCAAGCCCAGTTCTCTCCGGTGGCCAGCCGAGCCCCCACAAGATCCAGGGCATCGGCGCCGGCTTCGTGCCGTCGATCCTCGACACCAGTCTCATCGACGAGGTGGTCACGGTGCCGAACGAGATGGCATTCGAGGTCGCGCGGACGCTGGCGCGGATCGAGGGCATTCCCGGCGGCATCTCGACGGGTGCCAACGTCGCCGCCGCTCTTACGGTCGCCGCGCGAGATGATATGGCGGGCAAGACCATCGTCACGTTCGCGCCGTCCTTCGCCGAGCGCTATCTCTCGACAGAGCTCTTCCCGCAGGAGTGACCAGCGTCGACGGCGCGGCTTGCGCCCTTTCCCTCGACGATCGGGCGCGGCGAACCTGTGACTGGACCTCGGACGCGTGGCGCGTAGACTGTCGAGCAATGGGCTCCAAGACGGCCCAGTTTCCGGAGGAAAGGATCAGCCTATGATCACGGCTATCGTCCGATTCAAGCTGCCCGACACGGTCAAGCTCGCCGACGCAGAGAAGATGTTTCAGGGATCGGCGCCGAAGTACGAGGGCCTCTCCGGTCTCGTCCGCAAGTACTACCTGTTCGACGAAAAGACCCACACCGGCGGCGGCGTCTATCTCTGGGAAAGCCGCGAGGCGGCCGACAGGGTCTACAACGCCGACTGGCAGAAGATGATCGCCGAGCGGTACGGCGCCCCGCCCGAGATCAACTATTTCGAAAGCCCGGTGATCGTCGACAATGCCAAACCGACGAAGGCGCAGGCGGCGGAGTAAAGGCAGGCGTTAGCAGGCGGGGGACAGCACATGCGCTACCAGCACCAGCGCTTCCCCTTCGTTCGCCCGCCCGATCTCAACGGTCGTCCAACGCGCGCGCCCGTCCTGATCGTTGGCGCCGGCCCCGTCGGTCTGGCGCTGGCCGTCGATCTCGCGCTCCGCGGCGTGAAATCCGTCCTGCTGGACGATGGCGACACCGTCTCCGTCGGATCTCGCGCGATCTGCTGGTCGAAGCGCACGCTGGAAATTTTCGATCGCCTGGGCGTCGCCAGCCGCATGGTCGCAAAGGGCGTCACTTGGAGGGTCGGGCGTCTCTTCCATCGGGACAAGGAAGTCTACAATTTCGATCTCCTTCCCGAGCCTGGGCACAAGCATCCGGCCTTTATCAATCTTCAGCAATATTACGTAGAAGAGTACCTGATCGATCGCGCGCGCGATTTCCCCGAGTTGATCGATCTGCGCTTCAAAAGCAAGCTCGTCGACATCGAACGCGCCAATGACGGTGTCACGGCCGATGTCGAGACTCCGGAGGGTCATTACCGCCTCGAAGCCGACTGGCTTGTTGCGTGCGACGGCGTGCGGAGCACGGTGCGTGGGCTGTTGGGCCTCGGGTTCGTCGGTCGCACCTTCGAGGAGCGCTTCCTGATCACCGACATCAAGATGAAGGCCGACTTCCCGTCCGAGCGCTGGTTCTGGTTCGAGCCGCCGTTCCACAGCGGCCAGTCGGCCTTGCTGCACAAGCAGCCAGATGATGTTTACCGTATCGACCTGCAACTCGGCCCCGAGGCCGACCCCGAGGTCGAGCGCCGGCCGGAGAACGTCCGGCCTCGCATCGAGGCGATTGTCGGCGACCGTCCGTTCGAGATCGACTGGATCTCGGTCTACACTTTCCAGTGCCGCCGGCTCGAACGCTTCGTGCACGGCCGTGTCGTCTTTGCGGGCGACAGCGCCCATATCGTCTCGCCGTTCGGGGCTCGCGGCGGCAATGGCGGCATCCAAGATGTCGACAATCTCGCCTGGAAGCTCGCGGCAATTGCGAAGTCTGAGGCGTCTGAAAGCCTTATCGCTACCTACGACGAGGAGCGAATCCGCGGCGCCGACGAGAACATTCTGAACTCGGCCCGATCGACGAGCTTCATGACGCCGAAATCCCAGATGGAACGCATTTTCCGGGAGGAAGCGCTCGCCATGGCAGCGACCGAACCGTTTGCGCGCCGGCTCGTCAATTCCGGCCGCCTGTCGCTGCCGTGTTTGCTGGATCGGCTGTCGCTGCAGAGTGAGGACGATCCCGGCTTCTTGGGCGGCCTGGCTCCGGGTAGCCCCTGCCTTGACGCACCAATCATTGATAACCTCGGCAATCGAGCATGGTTGCTGAATGAGATCCTTGGCCACTTCCTCGTGTTGAGCTTTGGACATCCAGTAGATGTGCCGCATGGGGTGGCGCAACTGACCGTCGTTGACGGACCTGCCGACTGCGCAGACGGCCACACGCGGGTGCAAGATGCCGACGGCCTCATCGCGCAGCGTTATGGCGGCATCCCGGGGGCGGCCTACCTGCTTCGTCCCGACCAGCATGTCGCGGCCCGTTTCGTGAAACCTACGGCCGAAAAGATTGCGACCGCCATAGAGCGCGTGCTGGGACTGGAGGCTGCATGAGTGAGGCGAAGCTCGACACTTCCTTTCGTCTCGGAACTCGTGGCGACGACGTCTACGCCGCTCTCATCGCGGCGCACGACGGTCTCTCTGCCGATGAGAGCGCCCGCCTCAACGCCCGCCTCGTCCTGATGCTTGCCAATCACCTTGGCGATGCGGCGATCGTGATCGAGGCCATCGAGCGGGCACGCGCAGGAATAGGTAAACTGTAGCGCCGGGTATGTGACGCGCTCTGACGCTCCTGTCACGCCGTCTGACAATTCGGTGAGCGGCGCTTTCCGAGCTTGAGCCGCGGGGCGACGCCTCCTATGCCGGAGCGACCGGTGGAGGACGCGCCAATTACAACGCCAGCAGACTCGATTTCGATGCCCCCTGACGCCAGCGTAGATGTGGCGCGGCAGGCCGTCTTGCCTTTGTTGATCGTTGCGGTCGTTCTCGTCGCCAGCCAGTGGCAGATGGCGCGCCTTTCGCCGGGCTGGACCCAGGCGAGTTTTCGCACCATCGCCGAGATTCTGCCCTTGATTGCATTGCTCGGTCTGCCCGCTTTGCTTGCCCTCGCCGCGGTGCCGTTAGTCGAGCGGTTGGCGACGGGTCCCACCGCTTTTTGGGTCATGCTGGCCACCGGCCTCGTGATGCGGGGCGTCTGGTATGGCGTACCTGTCGTCATCGACGACGACTATTTTCGCTATCTTTGGGACGGCGCCGTCGTGGCGGCAGGCGCCAACCCCTACGCCATCTCCCCGGGCTCCGTCATGGCGGGAGATCCGGCGGCGGCGCATCTGGCGGGTCTTGCCGCACAAGCCACCTCAATTCTGGGAAACATCAACTTCCCGGAGCTGACCACAATCTATCCCGGCACCGCACAGCTCTCATTCGCCCTGGCCTATTACGTGGCGCTATTCTCGCTCGACGGCCTGCGGCTGGTGTTCCTTTGCGCGGAGCTGGCTGGCCTCGCCGTGCTGATCGCGCTCCTGAAGGATCTCGGCCGGCCTCCGTTCATGGCCGCTCTGTTCTGGCTCAATCCGCTGATCGTCTGGTCAAGCCACGGCACGGGGCATACGGAGGCGTTGCTGGCACCGCTACTGCTCGGCGCGTGCCTCCTCGCCTGGCGCGGCCGTGAGCTCTTCGCAAGCGTGCTGCTGGCGCTTGCCGTGGGCGTCAAGCTCTGGCCTGTGCTGCTGGTGCCGCTGTTCGCGCGTCTCGCTCATGCGCGCGGCCGTAGCCTCGTTGTCCCGGCACTGGCCTTCTCGCTCGTATCGGCAGTGATGCTGGGCCCACTAGCCTATTCCGCGATGGCTGGGATGCGCTCCGGCCTCGTCGCATACTCGGATCACTGGTGGACCAACAACGCGCCCTTCTCTTGGATCAGCTACACGGTCCATCTGGCGACCGGCGGTAATGCCTGGGGCCAGCGCGCGCTGCGAGCGACGATCGCGCTGGGCATGGGCGTCCTCGCGCTCTATGTCGCGCGGCGCCCGCCGGCGGACCTGCGCGCGCTTCTCGTCGCCGTCACCGCGATAGCGGCGATGACGTTCTACCTCGCGCCCGCGCAATTCCCCTGGTACGCGCTCTGGTTCCTGGCGCTGGCCGCGGCAATCGAGAGCCGACCGCTGCTGCTCGCCTCGGCCACGCTCGCCAGCTATTACTTCCTGCTGCCGCTCGTGAACCAGGGCGCCGGCGAGGTCCACAACTACGGCCTCGCCTTCATCCACGCATTGCCGGTGTGTGCGTGGCTCTTATGGAGATACGCGCGTCCCGCCGTCCCGCCGGCCGGATTGAACCCGCGACCTCCGTCCCCGACCGCTTCGTAGCCGCCTTCGGTCACGATGATCGTGTCCTCGAGCTTGACGAACCCGCGCTTGGGATGGGCCATCGTCGTCTCGATCGAGATGACGTGCCCCGGCTCGAGCGGGCGCTCCTTGTCGTAGCCGTCGTAGGAGAAGCGGGGTGCATCCATCAGGCGCGGCGCCTCGTGACTGACGAGGCCCATGCCGTGCGCCATGAAGTGCGTGTATTTGCGATGCGGAGAGGCGTCGAGCAGGCGCTCGGCCACTTCACAGATATCGCCGCCTCGGCCACCGGGCTTGACGGGCTTCCTGACTGCCTGTTGCACCTCCTCGACCAAGCCGAGCAGGTCCTGCAACTCCTGGTCCGGCGTCGCCTGCACAATGCCCATCCGGCAGAGATCGCCGATGTAGCCCTTCCAGTTGCCGCCCGAGTCGATGGTCATGATGTCCCCCTTCTCGATGCGCTGCTCGGAGGGCGAGCGGTTGAGGCTGGTCCCCGCCGTAATCAGGCAATAGTCGAAGACCAACCCGCGATTGACCTCCTCGCGCCGCAGGGCCTCGACCACCTCGGCCTTCGTGGCGCCGGGGACGCAATACTTCGCGAACGTGACTTGCATGGCATCGACGACCAGCTCGGATGCCTTGCGCAGTGACGCGACCTCCCCGGGCGTCTTGCACGCGCGCAAGCGCTCCAGCGGGAAGTTCGCGTCGGTCAGTTCGACATTTGAAAGGCCACGCCTGAGCGCCGCCTCGGCATCGGAGGGAAGGAAGCCGGTCTCGATGCCGACGCGGCGAACGCCGCCGAGCTTGGCGATGTGCGCCGCTGCGCCGGCCATTGCCGCCTGGCTGCCGACCGGACCGAGTTCCACCTTCGGCGTCCAGAAGC
>LNFM01016940.1_pt1 | contig 14964 bp, 16 predicted proteins | sample 596031 | NCBI WGS metagenome assembly LNFM01 (sample SAMN04254537, study PRJNA301005) | activated carbon metagenome | isolation source: dual media filters at the Ann Arbor, Michigan drinking water treatment plant | place: USA: Ann Arbor
GGGCAGCGCAGCGCCGGCTTCGCCGGGGGAGGGCTAGGGTGGGGGCAAAACCGCCGCCGCCCTCACGGCATGTAGTTGATGACCTTCTCCGCCTGCTTCAGCAAGGTCTCGGCATCAGACACTTCGAACTTTCCCGGCCCTTCCACGTTGAGGCTCTTCACCACGCCGTCGACGACGATGGCCGAGAAACGCTGCACGCGCGTACCGAGCCCGCGGGCATTGAGATCGAGATCGAGTCCCAGCGCCTTCGCATAGGTGGCGGAGCCATCACCCAGCATCCGCACCTTGCCCTTGGCGCCCTGCTCGCGCCCCCACGCGCCCATCACGAACGCGTCGTTGACTGACAGGCACCAGATCTCGTCGAAGCCCTTGGCCTTCAACTGCTCGGCCTGCTGCACGAAACCGGGCAGATGCTTGGCCGAGCACGTAGGCGTGAACGCCCCCGGCAATCCGAACAGCGCGATCTTCTTGCCCGCCGCGATCTTGTCCACCTCGAAGCCATTGGGCCCGATGCTGCACCCGGGCGTCTCGTCCTCGATGAATTCCCACACCGTGCCCGGTGGCAACTTGTCCCCTACCTTGATGGCCATGACCACTCCTCCCAGTTGAACGTGCCCAAATTCTACGCCGCCAGGCGGCCAGCGAATCGGCACTGAACTCACCACCGCCTATAATTCGAGACGTTGCGGTCTTGCGTGCCTTTGTTCTCGCGCTGGGCGCCGGGCCGCCCCAAGGCCAGCGTGCACTTCACCCCGATTGAAGTGCACGTGCATCGCCCCATCGGGGCGATGCGTACACTTCAATCGATATGAACAAGGCGTTCACGAAGGAATCCGATCAGGACCAGGACGATGAGGAGCTCGACGAGCCCTCACCGCTGCCGGTCGGCACCAAGAACTACATGACCCCGGCCGGGCACAAGCGCTTGAAGGACGAGGCGCTGCACCTGCTCGACAAGGAACGGCCGGAGCTCACCAAGGTGATCGCCTGGGCGGCGTCCAACGGCGACCGCTCGGAGAACGCGGACTACATCTATGGCAAGCGGCGCCTGCGCGAAATCGATCGCAGGATCCGCTTTCTCACCCGCCGCCTCGACAACGCCGAGGTCATCGACCCTGCGACGCGTGAGACGACGGACCAGGTGTTCTTCGGTGCCACGGTGACCGTCGCCGACGAGAAAGGCGACGAGCGCACCTACTCCATCGTCGGGATCGACGAGGCCGATGTAGCGCGGGGGCGCATCAGCTGGATCTCGCCCCTCGCGCGGCAGCTGCTCAAGACGCGCGAGGGTGATCGAGTGGTGGTGCACACGCCCGGTGGCGACGAAACGCTCGACATCGTCGCCGTGGAATACAAGGCGATCGAGTAGCCGCGCCGCTGGCGATGCTGGAGGAACTGCTCCCCACGCGCCAGATTCCCGGCGAACCGCCGCGGCGGTGGTTCGCATCGGACGACATGGACCTCATCGTGTGGTGCCGGGAAGACGGAACGCCGATCGGCTTTCAACTCTGCTACGACAAGCTTGGCTACGAGCGCGCGATCACCTGGAAACCCGCTCAGGGATTCCGTCACACGGCCGTCGACGATGGCGAGCGTTTCGGCGCCAGCCACAAGGCAGCGCCGATCCTGGTCGCGGACGGCGTGTTCGACGCGGCGTTCGTGGGGCAGCTGTTCATCGGCGCCAGCACCCGACTGCCGCCCGTGATTGCCCGGTTCGTGTCGGACGCGATCAGGACGCACCCGAACTACAGCTCGCAGGACTGACTGTGGAGCGGTCGGTCAGGGAATGACACGCTCCCGGCGAAATCCGTCGAGCAGTGCCAGCAGCATCTCCTCGGAATCCACCGCTTCGCAGAAACCGAAACGCCGCGCCTTGCCGGTGTCCGAGACGATGTCCCAGGTGGAACCGAACACGAAATCGGCGAAGCCCCAGCCGGCGATGTCTTCGTAGCGCAACGCTTGCAGGCCGTGCTTCCGCACGATCCCGCGCCACTCTTCGCTCCGGTCGCCCAACTCGGACCTGAGGCTGAAATGCCGCTGCGGACCAGGTTCCACACCAAAGAACCGCGCGAGCCGGGGCCACAGGTTCTCCCAGCGGATCAGATCGCCGTTGGTCACGTTGAAGGCCTGATTCGCGCAGCGCGGTACTGTCGCCATCCACACCATCGCCTTGGCGAGCAACGTCGAATCGGTGAGCTGGTACAGGCAACGAAAGTTCGTCGCCGGCCCAGGATGCGAGAACTGCACCCCGAGCTCACGGCACAGCGTCCCGTACACCGCCAGTGCCAGCGCCAGATTCATCGGACTGCCAACGCTGAACCCGCACACGGCATGGGGCCGCACGGCGGACCAGGTCCACGCCTTGCCGCGTTGGCGCGCTTCGACCCAGTCCTGCTGATCGAAATAGAAGTTGGCACCGGCATGGCGCGGATGCTCTTCCTTCGCGGGCGTGCGGAAAGGCCCGAGATGGCTGCCGTACCATTTCGTACCCTCCACGAGATTCACGTGCACCAGCGCCGGCGAGGCATTCTCGACAGCTTCGACGAGATTGACGAGCATCGAGGTGTTGCGCTTCAGATGCTGCGCCGGATCGGAATCCTGCAGGAACGCCGTGTAGAACACGTGGGTCACGTCCCGATGGCCGGCGAGTTTCAGGCGGCAGTCCGCCGCATCGAGCAGATCCACGGGGAGATGTTCGTACCGGCCGCCGATGTCGGGCTTGCGCCGGGATAGCGCGAGGATGTCCCAATCGCCCTGCTCGACCAGGTGCTGCAACAGGTAGCGGCCGACCACGCCGGTCACGCCGGTGACGAGAGCCTTCTTCAAGCCACTACGGCGACAGGCGCTCGATCTTCCAGGCGCCCTTGTCCAGGGGCGAGTACTGCAATCGATCATGCAACCGGCTCGGCCGCCCTTGCCAGAACTCGTAGCGATCGGGCCTGACGCGGTAGCCGCCCCAGTGCGGCGGGCGCGGCGGATCGTCGCCCATCTCGTGCGCGATCGCCTCCACCTTTCGTTCCAGAAACTCGCGGTCCGGCAGGACGGCACTCTGCGTCGACGCCCACGCACCGTGACGGCTGCCGAGAGGTCGTTCGCGAAAATACGCGTCGGAATCGGCGGCATCCACTTTCTCGATGACACCCTCGATGCGCACCTGCCGTTCCAGTTCCACCCAATGGAACAGCAGCGCCGCGTGCGGATTTTCCGCGAGCTCGCGGCCCTTGCGGCTCGCATAGTTGGTGTAGAAGACGAAGCCGCGCGCATCGAACGCCTTCACCAGCACGATCCGCGCACTGGGCCGTCCGGTGCGGTCTACCGTGGCGAGCGTCATCGCGTTGGCCTCGGGCAATTCCGCCTTTAGTGCCTCGTCGAACCAGACACGGAACTGCTCGACCGGGTCGCGCGCGGCATCGGCCTCGTCGAAGCGCTTGCGGTGGTACTCCTTGCGAAGGTGGGCAATGGACATCTGCCAGATCAGGGGCTTGTGGCTGGGGAAAAGTCTAGACCGGATACCCGGGTGCGCGGCGCACCAGGCCGTCAAACGCGTCGAGCAACCGCTCGCGCCATGCATACACCGGATCGTCCTCGGCAAGCAACCGGAACGGTGACGAGCCCCGGGCCCAAAGGAAGGCGCCGAACACCGTGTAGTCGGCGTAGTTGGGTTCCGTGCCGCCGAGCCAGGGCTGGACTGCGAGCGTCGCGCGCAACGGTTCGAGCGCTTCGCGAAACCGGAGCAATGTCGTCTCCCGATCGGCGACGATCTCTTCCAGCCGCTTGCCGAAACGCTGCTCGCGCGACGTGCGGAAATACTCCCGATCCTCCGGCCGCAGGATGTCCACGATGTCGCGCAGAAGCATGCGCGAGAGCATCGGGTGCAGCGTGCGCTCGGTCCAGAACTTCAGGAACAGCCCCTCGGCCCGCGCCGCTGCACCGTCGAACAATGCCGGTCGATCCGCATAGCGCTCGTCGAGATAGCCCTGGATGGTCCAGGAGTCCACCACGGCACGATCGCCGTCCAGCAGCACCGGCACTGTCTGCGACCCGTGCGCCGCCAGACGCTCCTTTTCCGTGAAGCGCCAGGGCACGGTTTCCCACGCGAACCCCTTGTGGGCGAGTGCCAGGCACGTGCGCCAGCAGTACGGCGAGAAACGCCAGGCAGGATCGGCGCCGGCAAGTTCGAACAGGCGAATGCTCATCGGACTCTACTTGACGATCGACGCGTCCTGACCGAACAGGACCTTCTTCGCTGCGTCGTCCACGGTGGGCTTCACGTTCACCCGCTTCGCGAGTTCATAGGCCCGCTGGACCGCGGGCCGCTCCTTGATCGCGTGGAACCAGCGCTTCAAGTGGGGGAAATCGTCCAGGCTCTGCCCCTGCCGTTCGTAGGGCACGACCCAGGGATAGGAGGCCATGTCGGCGATCGAATAGTCGCCCGCGACGTACTCGCGATCGGCGAGGCGCTTGTTGAGGACTGCGTAGAGCCTCGACGTTTCCTTGACGTAGCGGTTGATGGCATACGGCAGCTTCTCCGGCGCGTACTGGGAGAAATGATGGTTCTGCCCCGCCATCGGGCCGAGGCCGGCCTTCTGCCACATCAGCCATTGCAGCACGTCGACCCAGGCGCGAGTCTCCCGTGGCAGAAACCGCCCGGTCTTGGCCGCGAGGTACACCAGGATTGCCCCCGATTCGAAAATGGAAATCGGCTCACCGCCGTCGCCCGGATCGCGGTCGACGATCGCGGGGATGCGGTTGTTCGGCGAGATCTCGAGAAAGTCCGCGTCGAACTGCTCGCCGCGCCCGATGTTGATCGGCTTCACGGTATAGGGCAGTCCGGTTTCCTCGAGGAAGATGGTGATCTTGTGGCCGTTGGGCGTGGTCCAGTAGTAGAGGTCGATCATCGGGAGCTCGATTCGGAAAGGAATCGCCGAGTATACGTTTCGGTGTGTCCGCCGCCCCCTCCCGCCCTCCTCCGGCGAAGCCGGCGCTTCGCTTGCCCCCACCCTCCGCCCTCCCCCAGCCAAGCTGGGGGAGGGCGCCGGGGGAAGGCTGGGATGGGGGCTGCCCGCCGTCAGCTTCTCGGTCCTGCCGATTGCAGGTAAGGTTCGGCCGATCTTATCTCTACAAGAGCACGATATGTCACGACATTTCGACCTTCTGTGCATCGGTGGCGGCAGCGGTGGCGTGGCCACCGCCAACCGCGCCGGCAGCTACGGCGCCAAGGTCGGGTTGATCGAAATGGGGCGGCTCGGCGGGACGTGCGTCAACGTCGGCTGCGTTCCGAAGAAGATCATGTGGACCGCAGCGCAGTTCGCGCACGGTTTCGAGGACGCGGTCGGCTACGGGTTCTCGGTGCCGTCGCACCAGTTCGACTGGAAGAAGCTCAAGTCCGCACGCGATGACTACGTGGGCCGGATGAACGCCGCCTACGAGCGCTACCTCGGGTCGAACAAGGTAGAGATCGCGCGCGGCCGGGCCGCATTCAACGGGCCCCGATCGGTGGCCGTGAACGGCGCGACCATCACCGCCGATCACGTCGTCATCGCCACGGGCGGCCATCCCCTCGTGCCCGACATTCCCGGCGCGAGCTTGGGCATCACATCGGACGGCTATTTCGACCTGGAGGAGCAACCCAGGCGCCTCGCCGTGATCGGTGCCGGCTACGTCGCCGTGGAGATCGGCGGGTTGATGCATGCGCTGGGGTCGGAGCTTTCGCTGTTCCTGCGCCGCGATCATTTTCTGCACAGTTTCGATGGGATGCTGCGCGACGCGTTGATGGAAGAGATGCGCGCCAATGGCGTCACCATGGTGACCCGCTTCACGCCGACGGCGCTCGAACGGGATTCCGACGGACTGTGGGTCGTGTCCGGTACGGATCGTCATGGTCCCTTCGACTGCGTGCTGTGGGCCATCGGGCGGCAACCGAATACCGCATCCTTGAACCTTCCGGCCACCGGCGTTCAGGTCGCGGCCGATGGCGTGATCCCGGTGGATGCCTGGCAGCAGACCAACGTGGCCGGGGTGTACGCGATCGGTGACCTGATCGGCCACCATCAACTGACACCGGTCGCCATCGCGGCCGGGCGACGGTTGGCTGACCGGTTGTTCGACGGGCAGACCGGACGCAAGCTCGACTACGAGAATGTGCCGACGGTGATCTTCAGTCACCCGCCGATCGGGACGGTCGGCATGACGGAAGACGAAGCCGTGGCGAAGTTCGGCGATGCCGTGAAGGTGTACGAGACGAAGTTCACGCCCATGCTGCACGCTCTCTCCGGGCGTGCGCAGAAGGTGCACATGAAACTCGTCGTGACGGGCACCGAGGAAAAGATCGTCGGTTGCCACGTGATCGGTCCGGGAGCCGACGAGATGCTGCAAGGCTTCGCCGTCGCGGTGCGCATGGGCGCGACCAAACGGAATTTCGACGACACGGTGGCGATTCACCCGACCGTGGCGGAGGAGATGGTGACGATGAAGGTGGCGCGGGCGGGGAAAGCGTCGCCGCAGTAAGCGTCGGATTGCCCCCACCCTCGCCCTCCCCCTTTGCCGGGGGAAGGTGGGGATGGGGGCAGCAGTGCCGCCGCGACCCCACAGGTCAGGGTTGGGCACAAGCTGGTTACACTAGGGCGACGTCGAGCACTACCGCAGCACCCATAACCATACGGAGGAGACGATGACCACGATCGCGACGCAGCCGCTGGCCGATTCGGCACCGAAGCCGCACTTCGATCCGTATCAGCTCGACCCGAGCGATATCCTCGAACCGCCCCAGACCATGGGCGCGATCCTGCGCAAGATCGGCCCCGGTGTCGTGCTGGCCGCCTCCATCGTGGGCTCGGGTGAACTGATCGCCACCACCGCCCTCGGCGCCAAGGTCGGCTACACCATGCTGTGGCTGGTCATCATCAGCTGTCTCATCAAGGCCGTGGTGCAGGCCTTCCTCGGCCGCTACGTGATCGCACGCGCCGAAACCGGCCTCGACGCCGTCAACCATATCCCCGGCCCGCGCGGCAAACGCATCAACTGGGTCGTCGCGGCCTGGGCGGTCATGGTCTTTCTCACGTTATTCCAGATCGCCGCGATGTTCATCGGCGTCTCGCAGGTGATGTTCCAGGTGACCAACCTGCCGGTCTGGGGCTGGGTGCTGGCGTTCTGGGGACTCACGCTCGTGTTGCTGCTGGGCGGCGGTTACGCGCGCATGGAGAAGCTCGCCATGGTGAAGGTCGGGCTCTTTACCCTCATCACGCTGCTGGCCGCCGTGCTGCTCATCATGTCCCCGAGTTTCCACGTCGCGGACCTGTCCAAGGGTCTCACCTTCGAAGTGCCGGCCGCAGGCATGAGCATCGCCATTGCGGTGTTCGGGATCACCGGCGTGGGCGCCACCGAGCTCTACATCTACACCTACTGGTGCGTCGAGAAGGGCTATGCGCGCTACACCGGCCCTTACGAGAATGCCGATGCGTGGCGGCGCCGTGCGCGCGGCTGGGCCCACGTGATGAACGTCGACGTGGTGTTCTCCATGGTGATCTACACCGTCGCCACCGTCGCGTTCTATCTGCTGGGTGCAGGCATCCTCAATGCCATGGGCCAGGTGCCGAACGGCACCGAGATGATCCCGGTGCTCTCCAACATCTACACGCAGACCCTGGGTGGGTGGGCCAAGTATCTGTTCTACATCGGCGCCATCATCATCCTTTGGGGCACCATCGTCGCCGCGACGGCCGGGCATTCGCGCATGTGTTCCGACCTCGTGCGCATCCTCGGCGGCTTCGAGCGCGACGACCTGCGGGCCCGCAACCGCTATCGCGACATCTTCGTGGTGGTGCTCACGGCGATACCGGTCGGGATGTTCCTCGTCGTGGGCCAGGCACCGGTGCAGATGGTGACCTGGGGCGGCATGGCCCAGGCCGCGATGCTGCCGATCATCTCGGGGGCGACCCTGTACCTGTACTACAAGCACATGCGCAAGACCCTGCACGCCACGCCGTGGATGGTGGCCCTGCTGTGGGCTGCATTCCTGTTCATCGTCGGTTTCGTCGTACCCTCGCTCGCCAACGAGCTCTCGAAGCTGTTTGCCTAAAGGACTGATCATGACCGTAGAAAGAAAACACGTAGGCCCGCGCCTGTCCGAACTCGTCATCCACGGGGACACCGTGTACACCGCCGGCATCGTTGCCCGCGATCCCGTGTCCGACGACCCCGCGGCGCAGACGCGCGATATCCTGGCGCAGATCGACTCGCTGCTGGCCGAAGCGGGCAGCGACAAGACGAAGATCCTGTCCGCCACCATCTGGCTTGCCGACATCTCCTATTACGACGCCCTCAATTCCGTGTGGGATCCGTGGGTCCCGAAGGGCCAGTCACCGGCCCGCGCATGTGTGGAATCGAAGCTGGCCCGGCCGAAGTACAAGGTGGAGATTCGGGTCATCGCGGCAAAGTGAGGGCACCGTAGTGCGATGACCCTGCTCTCGGAAACCGCGATCTTCCTGGTCGCGGCGGTGGTGATGGTGCCGATCTTCAAGCGATTGAAGCTCGGCGCCGTCCTCGGATATCTCTCCGCGGGCCTGATCATCGGCCCCTGGGGGCTGCGCTTCATCACCGATGTCGAGAGCATCCTCGGCTTCGCCGAGCTGGGGGTGGTGCTGCTGCTGTTCGTCATCGGTCTCGAGCTGCAGCCGTCGCGCCTGAGGGCATTGCGCAAACCGATCTTCGGGCTCGGCGGGCTGCAGGTCGGCGGTACGACTCTCGCGGTCGGCGCCATCGCGCTCGCGTTCGGCATGACCTGGCAGGCGGCGCTGGTCATCGGCGTGGCGCTGTCGATGAACTCCACGGCCTTCGTCCTGCAGTTGCTCGCCGAACGCCGGCAACTCGCCTCCCGCCACGGTCGCTCGGCCTTCGCCATCTGCCTGTTCCAGGACATGGCGGTGATACCGATGCTCGCGCTCATCCCGCTGCTGGTGGCCGGCGAAGCCGCGCACGCCGCCAATCCCTGGCTCGGTGCGATCAAGGCTGCCGCGATGATCGGGCTCGTGATCTTCGGCGGGCGCCACCTGCTGCGTCCGGTCCTCAAGGCCATTGCCGACAGCGGCATCCAGGAGATCTTCACCGCCGGAGCATTGCTGGTGGTACTGGGCGTTGCCTTGCTCATGGAGTCGGTCGGCCTGTCGATGACGCTGGGGGCGTTTCTCGCCGGGGTGCTGCTCGCCGATTCGGAATACCGCCACGAGATCGAAGCGAGCATCGAACCCTTCAAGGGCCTGCTTCTCGGATTGTTCTTCATCGCCGTCGGCATGTCGGCGAATCTGGGCCTCTTCCTGTCCCACCCGCTGCAGATCGTCGGCGCCGCGCTCGGGCTCATGATCGTCAAGGCGGCGCTCCTCTACCCCATAGGCCGCTTCTCCGGGGACGGAACCGAAGGTTCACGCAGCCTCGCGGTACTGCTCTGCCACGCCGGTGAGTTCGCGTTCGTGCTCTTCCATGAAGCGTTGGCCGCGCAAGTGCTGTCACCTGAGACGGTCGACTTCCTCATCGTCACCGTGACGCTGTCGATGGCACTGACGCCGGTGCTCTTCCTCGTCAACGAAAACGTCGTCGCGCCAAGGTTACGTCCCAAGGTGGAACCGCGGTTCGACGCAATCCCCGACAGCGAGGAACCGCGTGTCGTGATCGCGGGCTTCGGTCGCGTGGGTCAGATCGTAGGGCGCGTGCTCAATGCACGCCGCGTGCCGTTCACCGCGCTCGACATCAGCGCCGATCACGTGGAAACCGTGCGCCGCTTCGGCCGCAAGGCGTACTTCGGCGATGCTTCCAGACTCGAGCTGCTGCGCGCCGCCAAGCTCGACCGGGCCGAGATCTTCGTTCTGGCGATCGACAGCGTCGAAGCATCGATCCGTGCCGTGGAGACGGTCCGCAAGCATTTCCCGCACGTGCAGATCATCGCCCGGGCACGCGATCGCTTCCACGCGCACAACCTGATGGAGCTCGGCGTCAAGCTGATCACGCGCGAAACCTTCCTCTCCTCGCTCTCGATGGCGCAGGAAGCACTCGAGAGCGTCGGCTTCTCCGAGGTTGAAGCGCGCGACACCGTCGCCCGCTTCCGCCGTCACGACGAGGAGGTCCTGCTGCGGCAGTTCGCCGTGCGGCTGGACGAAGCGCAACTCATCCAGACCTCCAAGGAAGCGATCGTCGAACTGGAGAGCCTGTTCGAACAGGATCGCGACGGCGACGCCGAGCCGGCGCAACCATCAGCGGTCGACCTCGCTCGAAGCTGGAAGTAGCTCCTGCAGGCCGCTAGTGTGCGGCGCCGGACTCGACGCAACCGTGGCCCTCAGTCGTCCTCGACCTCCCGCTTCAGGATCTTGAGCGTCTTGGCATCGAGCTTCAATTCGTAGCGCTTCCCGTCGGTGTGGAGCACGTCCTCCACCTCGATGTATTTGCCTTCGATCTCGATCTCGCCGGGGGCCGAGTAACCGTTCTCCTCCAGCACCTTCATGATGCGGGCGTGCTCCTCCGGTGTCGGCGGACGGTCCTTGCCGGCCATGGTGGTGGCTGCAGCGCCGCCGAGCGCGGCAGCGAGGACAAGCGGCAGGACGATCTTGAGTCTGGTTCTCATTTCGGGGCTCCCCTTTTATGGACGATGGCAATACTGATCCGATCGACCAGCAATTGAAACCGGAGGTTCCCGCGCCGAGGCATCGCGATCGAATCACTTGAACGGGTAGCCGACGTGACACCGGCATTCAACCGATGCAAGGATTGCCCGGCCTCGGCACGACAAGGGCGACGCCATGGGTCGAGTCGTCAGGCGGTCGCTCGAGCAATACGGTCCGCGAATATCCTCGGAAACGTCTGATCAAGGCCCCGGATTTCGGCCCCGTCCAGGATGCCGTGAGCAAGCAACGCATCGTGCAGCTTCGGCAAGTAGTAGTGCGGCACCGCCGGATACAGATGATGCTCGATGTGGTAGTTCACGTGGTGCGGGAACAGGAAATAGCGCTGCCACCAGTTCGGCAGATTCGTACGCGCTGCTGTCAGCGGCGACGAGAAATCGGTCAGCGCCCCGTGCTCGCAGATCGCGCGCAACCGCAGGATCACCTGCGTCACGGTGAGCAGCGGCACGATCCACAGCACGATGTAGTACCAGCCCCAGCCGACCGCGAAAGCACCTACGGGCGCCGCGACGTGGAAGCCGAGCACGACCCAGCGGTCCCGCAGCGCCGCCGCGCGCAGCCGCGGGCTGGTGTCACCCAGTGGATTGGCGGCCTTGTTGGTATCCGCGTTTGCCGCAGGTGCTCCGAAGAAGTACGCGTAGGTCTTCCAGGCCGTGAGCCCGGCGAGATCTTTCGCGAGCTTCTTCATGAGATACACCTTGCCGCGCGGATACCCGCCATGCAGGGCAATGTCCGGATCGTCAGGGCCGTAGAGATTGTTGTGGTGCAGCCGATGCGTGACCCGGTAGGTGCACATGGACAACCCGGGCAGGGTCGCGCAAAGACGGCCGACCAGATCGTTGAGCCAGCGCGTCTCGTACAGACGGTAGTGCGCCGCGTCGTGCGACAGGATGAACAGCGCGTGTGCGAGCGGGCCCATCAGCACGATCGCGACGAGCGCCGCCCACCATGACCAGAACGCCACGGCGAAGGCCACGACGATCGTGATCATCGCGAAGGTCCGCACGACAGCGGCCGTGGAACGCACCGGGTTGATGCGGGTGAACGGCGCCAGCACCTCGCGCGGCAGACGCTTGCGAACGTCGTCGCGAAACTCTTCTCCAGTGGCGGGAGCGGCTGCGGCCACAGTGTTTCCTTCCCATTCGCGGTGGCGAAAGGTTACGCCGAATCGGGAACGGGGTCCGACGGGACTGGCCCGAGGGAACTGCGTCTCGCCCTGAGGGTCGATACCGGCACAGGCGTCTTGACCTCGCCGCATCGCGGTACTGAAATATTGCCATGGCTCTCGCCCCCATCGCTGCTCTCCCCCCGACCATCCGCGGCGCCGGCTTCATTCCGCCGTTCGTGTCCCCGGCCGTTCCGCAAACGCCGGTGGACACCCTCAACCGGATCGTCGAAACGGCCCGTGCCACGGATGGCCCGCTGCCGACCCGGGGCCTGGACAACGCGGTCGGTCAGACCAACCTGGTCTCGCTGCTCGACCGGTCGTTGTTTCGGGACCTGGTGTCGAATTTCCAGGGCATCACCGGGGTCACCACCCTGCCGCAGAACGAGACTGCCCTCTTCACGGCCCTGGGCGTGGAGGGGCTGCTCGGGCGCAGCGGTCTTCCGACCTCGCTGCAAGGGTTGAGCGAACGTGACGCCGGCATCCTGACCGGCTCGCTCGCGAGCATCTTCGCGACCATCCAGGCCTTCGGCGGTGGCAACACGGCCGCACCCGGCGTCGGATCGCTGCTCGACATCGCAGCCTGACGGTCCGGCCGCCGGCACCAACTGAGGGTGCCGGCGCCAATCGATGCACTGCGGTGAGGCGATCGCCGTCGGCTGCTACGCTCCTTGCCGACGTTCGCGGCACGTCCATGGCCCGGAGCGACCGCCCCAAGTACCCGGCAGGCCTCGAAAATTCACCCATTGGTGGGTGGTCCCCGTTCCCGGCGGCGCTCAGAATGGTTCCCGCGGCAGGCTTCTTGCGATCGAGCCCGTCGCCCGTCGCCGCCGTGCGGCGCGCGCAACGATACGAATCCGATTCGCCGTTTCGAGGAGAGGAACCATGCACCCGATCAGCAGTTCGCAACATGCCGCCTGGCGCAAGACCGTAGCGCTCGGCGGGCTTCTGCTCGCCGCCGCGCTGCCCGGCGCAGTCCAGGCACAGAAGCACACCCCCGTCACCGACGCCATGCTGCTAGGCGCCGCGAAGGAACCCAACAACTGGCTGATGGCCGGCCGCGACTACGCCGGCACGCGCTTCAGCCCGCTCGCCACCGTCACGCCGAAGAACGTGAAGAAGCTGGTGCCGGTGTACTCGTTCTCGCTCGGCACGCTCGACGCGCAGAACACCACGCCGCTGGTGGTGGATGGCGTGATGTACGTCACGGCCGCGCACGGCAAGATCTACGCGCTCGACGCGAAGACCGGCAAGGAGTTCTGGCAGTACTCGCACCCGCTGCCGGACAACATCGGCAAGATGATGTGCTGCGATGTCGGCAATCGCGGCGCCGCCGTGTACGGCGACAAGGTGTTCTACGCCACGCCCGACTCGCACGTGATTGCACTCAAGCGCGAGACCGGCGAGAAAGTGTGGGACGTCACCGTCGGCGATTGGCAGAAGGCACAGACCATGACGGTCGCGCCGCTGGTGGTGAAGGGCAAGGTGGTGGTCGGCATGTCGGGCGCGGAGTATCCGACCCGCCTGTGGATCGACGCGCTCGATTCGGAAACCGGCGCGCAGGTCTGGCGCCGCTACACCATCCCCGGTCCGGGCGAACCCGGCTTCGACACCTGGGGCAACCAGGATCCCGAAGCGTCGGCCTACGGCGGCGGATCCACCTGGATCACCGGCTCGTACGATCCCGAGCTCGACACCCTGTACTGGAGCACGGGCAACCCGAATCCTGACTGGGACGGCATGGGCCGCATCGGCGACAACCTCTACACCAACTCGACGCTCGCGCTGAATCCGGATGACGGCTCCATCAAGTTCCACTATCAGTACACGCCGTGGGACGTGTGGGACTTCGACGGCGTCAACGAGACCATCCTCGCGGACGTCGGCGGCAAGAAGGTCTGGCTGCACGGTGATCGCAACGGGTTCCTCTACAAGATCGACCGTACCAACGGCAAGTTCGTCTGGGCGAAGGAGATCTCCAAGGTGAACTGGGCGACCGGCTTCACGCCCGAGGGCCGGCCCATCATCGACCAGGCCAAGGTGCCCACCTACGATCACAAGGCGATGAACGTGTGCCCCGCCTCCGAAGGCGGCAAGTGGTGGAACCCGATGAGCTACAGCCCCAAGGCTTCCATCGTCGTGGTCCCGAGTCGCGAGATCTGCGTGGACATCCTGGCGGGCAAGTCGGAGCGCGTCGAAGGCAAGTACAACCTCGGCATCGCGGAGGCCGACTGGATCAAGGGTCACGGCCAGCTCGTCGGCATGGACCCCGTCACCGGCGAGAAGAAGTGGCAGGTCACCGCGCCGTCGCCGTTCACCAGCGGCGTGCTGACTACCGCAGGCGGCCTCGCCTTCGCCGGTACGCCCGAGGGTGAGTTCAAGGCCTTCGACGTCAAGTCCGGCGAGGAGTTGTGGTCCTACCAGACCGGCTCGGGCATCGTCGGCAGCCCGGTGAGTTTCGCCATCGACGGCAAGCAGTACATCGCGGTACCGTCGGGCTGGGGCGGCTGGACCGGCTGGGCCACCTGGGGTGGCAAGGGCGGTGCGCCGCACCTGAAGAACATGCGCAAGGGCGGCACGGTGTTCGTCTTCGCGCTGTTCGATCGCTGATCGGCTTTCGTTGCATCGAAACGGCGAGCCGCAATGCGGCTCGCCGTTTTCTCGACCACTTCACGGCATCTCATGTACAGAACTGTTTCGACTCTTGCCCTGTTACTGATCGCAGGGCCGAGCGGCGCGGAGCCGCTCACCAATCCGCTCTCGCCCGAACCGGCCATCGTGGCCGAGGGCAAGAAGCTCTACAACCGCACCGGCTGTCTCGCGTGCCATGGCAACAACGCGCGTGGCGCCGTCGGCCCCGACCTCACCGATGACGAATGGATGCGCGCCCCGAGCGACGAGATGGTGTTCAACACCATCAAGAACGGGCGCTCGGGGACGGCGATGTCCGGGTTCGCGGGTGATCTCACCGACGAGCAGATCTGGACGATCATCACGTGGTTGCGGGATGAGAATCGCAAGAGAAAGGAAGCGGCGAAGTAGCACCGCTGCCCCCATCCCAACCTTCCCCCAACTGCGTTGGGGGAAGGAGCCGTACGTCCCCTCCCCCGGCTTTGCCGGGGGAGGGCGGAG
>LNFM01020738.1_pt1 | contig 14964 bp, 14 predicted proteins | sample 596031 | NCBI WGS metagenome assembly LNFM01 (sample SAMN04254537, study PRJNA301005) | activated carbon metagenome | isolation source: dual media filters at the Ann Arbor, Michigan drinking water treatment plant | place: USA: Ann Arbor
CCGCTCAACTCGTCTCGCAGATTCAGGCCTGGGGCCAGGAGCTCGCATTTTCCCAAATCGGCGTGACCGGTGTGGATTTGTCGGCTGCCGAGCCGGGTTTGATGGCCTGGTTGTCGGCTGGATGTCACGGTGACATGGGCTACATGGCCGCGCACGGCCTCAAACGGGCCCGCCCGGCCGAGCTGGTGCCGGGCACGCTGAGCGTGATCACCGCGCGCATGGACTACCTGCCGCGTGCCACGCCCGAGGGCTGGCAGGCCATCGAACTCGATCGCCTCGACCGATCGCAAGAGGCGGTGGTCTCGGTGTACGCGCGGGGCCGGGATTACCACAAGGTGCTGCGCAACCGCCTGCAGACCTTGAGTGATCGCATCGCGGCACACATCGGGCCCTTCGGGCACCGCGTGTTCACCGACTCCGCCCCGGTGCTCGAAGTGGAGCTGGCCTCGCGCAGCGGCATCGGCTGGCGCGGCAAACACACGCTGGCACTGCACCGCGAAGCGGGCTCGATGTTTTTCCTGGGCGAGATCTTCGTGGACCTGGCACTGCCGCCCACCGAGCCCACCAGCGAACACTGCGGCAGTTGCAGCGCCTGCATCGATGTGTGCCCCACGCAAGCCATCACCGGCCCCCAGCGCTTGGACGCGCGGCGCTGCATCAGCTACCTCACCATCGAGCACGCCGGGCCGATTCCGCTGGAACTGCGACCGCTCATGGGCAACCGCATCTACGGCTGCGACGACTGCCAGCTCGTGTGCCCCTGGAACAAGTTTGCGCAGCGCTCGGCCCTGCCCGATTTCGACGAGCGTGCAGGGCTGTCGGGCGCCTCCCTGGTCGAACTGTTTGCCTGGAGCGAGGCCGAATTCCTTCAACGCACCGAAGGCAGCGCGATTCGGCGCATCGGGCATGAGCGTTGGTTGCGCAACATCGCAGTGGCCCTGGGCAACGCGTTGCGTGTGCGGGCCGAGTCCGGCATTGAAAGTGCCTTGCAAGCGCGTGCCGACCACCCCAGCCCGGTCGTGCGCGAACACGTGGCTTGGGCGCTGGCGCAGGCTCAGCCTGCGTAACGCAAGCGCAGTTCCCGCTTGAGCAGCTTGCCGCTGGGGTTCTTGGGCAGGCTGTCGGTGAACACCACGCGCTTCGGCGCCTTGAACGTGGCCATGTGCTGGTTGCAGTGCGCGATCACCTCGGCCTCGTTGAGCTGGTGCCCAGCCTTGACGACGACCACGGCGGTGACCGCCTCCACCCACTTTGCGTCGGGCAGACCGATCACCGCCACCTCGCTCACACCGGCCAGGCGGTAGATCATTTCCTCCACCTCGCGGCTGGCCACGTTTTCGCCGCCGGTCTTGATCATGTCCTTCTTGCGGTCGACCACGGTGATAAAGCCCTCGTCGTACGACGCCGCGGTGCGCTCCGGGTCGTTGAAATAGCCCAGCATCAGGTGGGGCGAGCGGTGCACGATCTCGCCGACTTCGCCCACCACCACATCGTCCATCGCTTCGTTGACGACCCGCGTTTCCACGTTGAGCACGGCCTTCCCGCACGAGCCGGGTTTGCGCAGCTGGTCCTCTGGTCCGAGCATGGTGGCCAGCGGCGCAATCTCGGTCTGGCCATACAGGTTCCACAAGCGGACAGCCGGCAGGCGCGCAGCGAGTTCCTTCAAGACCTCCACCGGCATGATGGATGCGCCGTAGTAGCCCTTGACCAGGCTCTTCAACTTCGCCGCGTCGAACAGGGGCGAGCGCAGCAGCGCGATCCACACGGTGGGCGGGGCGAAGAAGCTGGTGATCTGGTGCTTTTCGATCAAGGCCAGCAGGTTGTCGGGCACCGGTTTGGCGGTGATCACGTTGCTGCTGCCGATGTAGATCGCGGGGCCGAAGAACACGTCGAGCTGGGCGCAGTGGTAGAGCGGCAATGCGTGCAGGGCGCGGTCCACTTCGGCGATCTCGGCGTTGATCACGCAGCTCACGTACTGCCACAGCACCGCGTCGTGGGTGAGCATGGCGCCCTTGGGTGTGGACTCGGTACCGCTGGTGTAGACGATCTGGGCCAGATCGAAGCTGCCCAGGCCCACCTCGGGCAGCGGGTCGGGGCAGGCCGCCAGGTGGTCGAAGCGGTGCATGGCGGGGTCGGGTTCGCTCGGGTCTTCGCTGGGCAGCCAGATGAAGCGCTCCACGGCGGTGTCCTGTTCGGCGGCTTCGCGCGCCAGCGCAGTCAGCCCGCTGTCGGTGGCCAGGGTCTTCGCACCCGCATGGCGCAGGATGTAAGCCACTTCATCGGCCTTGAGCATGAAGTTGATCGGCACCAGCACCGCGCCGCGGCGCGCCAGGGCGAAGCGCAGGGCGGCGAAGCCGTGGGAATTGCGCGCCAGCACAGCCACCTTGTCGCCCTCGGCCACGCCCAGGTGCGCCAGCCCGGCGGCCAGGCGGCTCACCAGGGCGTCGAAGTCGGCGTAGGTCCAGCGGGTGTCGCCGCAGACGATGGCGGTCTTGTCGGGCAAGCGCAGGGCCGTGCGGTGCAGGGCGTCGGCGATGGTCTGGCGGCGCACCACCGGCGGAAGGGTCGAAGACATGCATGGGCTCCTGAAGGGATGGTCGGCCGTCGGGGCCGGTGGCTTGATTGAAGCCCATCCAACCGGTTTGGCCATGCGCGTTTTCACCAGCCTGCTGTCACCTTTGCACACCGCGCACATGTCAAGCGTTCACCCACCGCGGACTATCATCAAAACATGAACCCCGTCGCAGCCAGCCAAACGCTCATGACCCGTTGGGGCCAGCGAGCGCGGCTGTGGTGGACCACCTGGTGGCAGGTGATCATGCTGGGGGCGCAGATCCTGGTGATGGCGCTCGCACCCTCGAGCTACGCCAGGGGCGCGCCTCGCCAGCGTGTGTTGTTGCACGTTCATCAGGCCACCGCGCCGCTGCTCACCGGTTTCCTCGTGCTCTCGGCGCTCATCAGCCTGGTGTTGATCCGCATCGTGGTGGCCACCGCCTACAGCTATGGCCTGTCGCAGTACGCCCTGGGGGTGCTGGTGCGCACGCTGGTGCTGGAGCTCATTCCGCTGTACGCGGCCATGTTCGTCGCGGCGCGTTACGCCATGCCGGGCGCGCAGGTGGTGCGCGAGCAGCTGTCTGCCCACCAGCGCGCGGGCCGCGAATGGGGCCAGGGGGTGTTGTTGACCACCGAGCTGCTGCCCCGCGCCCTGGCGTCCATGTTTTCGGTGCTGATGCTCGCAGCGCTGAGCTGCGTGATCGCGCTGGTGCTCACCTACCTCACGGTCTACGGCTTTTCGCACTGGGGCCTGCCCGGCTACACGCGCAGCGTGGGCCAGGTGTTCACCCCGGCGGTGACGCTGATCTTCACGCTCAAGACCTTGTTCTTCAGTCTCGCGGTGGCGGTGGTTCCGCTGGCCGGCAGTGCGCAGCAGGACGCGCAAGGCCTGTACGCGCAACGCAGCGACATCTCGGAGTTCGCGCGCCTGTTCTCCGTTGTGCTGCTCATCGAAATCATGTCGCTGGTCGGCAACTACTACTGATCTCCCATGAACGCCACACCCGACGATCCCCCGGTTTCCGCGATCCCCGAGGTCAAGAACCTCGAATTCAAGGCAGCGCTCTTGCTCGTGGCCATGCTGGTGCTGGTGGTCGGCTCGGCGCTCTACGTGATGTATGCGCGCGGCATGTTTGAAGACACGCAACGGCTCGTGCTGATCTCCGACGACTCCGAAGGCGTGGTGGTCGGCATGGACATGACCTTCGCCGGTTTTCCCATTGGCCGCGTGGGGCGCATCGAGCTGGGTGCGGACGGCACGGCGCGCATCCTGATCGATGTGCCGAGCCGGGACGCCAAGTGGCTGCGCACCTCCAGCATCTTCACCATGGAGCGCGGTCTGGTGGGCGGCACGCGCATTCGTGCCTACAGCGGCGTGCTGGACGACCCGGCCTTGCCCGACGGCGCCGAACGCTCGGTGTTGCGCGGCGACACCGCGGCCGAGATCCCGAAGCTCGCCGCGAGCATGCGCGAGGTGCTGGAGAACGTGGCGGCGCTGACCAAGAAAGACGCGGCGCTGGACACGGCGCTGAACAACGTGCAGAGCGCCACCGAGCGGCTCAAGGGCCCGCAGGGGGCCATGGGTGTGCTGATGGGCAACGACGAAGACGCGAAGAAACTGGTGCTCACCATCGATCGCGCCAATGCCTTGCTGGCGCGCGCTGATGCACTCACCGCGCGCATGGACAGCCTGGTGAGCAACGCGAACAAACAGGTGTTCGGCCAGGGCACGGCCGAGGGTGGCCTGGTGGCCGACGCCCGCGCGACCGTCCAGCAGCTCAATGGCCTGCTGGCCGAGGCGCGAACCAGCCTGCAGAAGGTGGACGCGGTGCTGGTGGAGGCGCAGGGCATTGCCAGCAACACGCGCGAGGCCACGACCGACCTGGGCGTGTTGCGCGGCGAGGTCGAGTCCAGCCTGCGCAAGGTGGACGGGCTCATCAACGACATCAACCGCAAATGGCCGTTTGCGCGCGACACCGAGATCAAACTCCCATGATCGAAATCACCCCCGTCGCTTGCTCACTGCGTGTAGCCGCATCCCCCCTCCAGGGGGCAACACCCTGCGCCCCGGCAAAGCCGGTTGCTTGCTGTGGCCGCCTGCTCCAGTAACCCACCCCCACCCCAGTGGCCGGCCGAAGCCAAGGGCGGCAGCGAACGCGCCACCGAGGCCTGGCTCGGCGGCAACAGCCGCATCGAGGCGGCGGAGTTCAACCGGGCGCGTGCCGAATTGGCCAGCACCGGGCAGGTGGCCTTGGTGGCTCGGCTGGAGCTGCTGCGCTGCGCCACGCGGGTGGCCAGTCTGGTGGTGGAACCTTGCGCGGGTTTTGAAGCGCTGGCGCAAGACACGGCACCGGCCGAGCAGGCCTATGCGCGCTACCTGGCGGGCACGGCGCAGGCAGGGGATGCGGCGCTGTTGCCCGAGGGGCAGCGCGCCCTGTTGGGCAACGCTTCACCCGACACAGCGCTCGCATCGATCCAGGACCCGCTGTCGCGACTGGTGGCCGCCGGTGTGCTGTTTCGCAGCGGGCGTGCCACGCCCGGCGTGATCGCCACCGCGGTCGACACCGCTTCGGCGCGCGGCTGGCGCCGGCCTTTGCTGGCCTGGCTGCAGCTGCAACAACAGCGTGCGCAGGCCAGCGGTGATGCGGCTGCCGTTGCCGCCTTGCAGCGGCGCATCGACCTGGTGGCGCCGCCGCGCTGAATCAGCGCATCGGTATCACCGTGCCGGCGGGCAGTGGCACCGCCGTGATGCTGTTGTCGGGCGAGCCTTCGATCACACGGTCGGAGTAGCTCAGGTAGACCAGCGTGTTGCGGGCCTTGTCCACCATGCGCACCACCTGCAGCTTTTTGAACAGGAACGAGGTGCGCTCGGTGAACACCACTTCCTGTTGTTTCATGGGGTCGCCCGCAAACGACACGGCACCCACCTGCTTGCACTCGATGCTGGCGTCCGACGTGTCCTCGGCCAGACCCAGCCCGCCCTTGATGCCGCCGGTCTTGGCGCGCGACACATAGCAGGTGACCCCCTTGACCTTGGGATCGTCGAACGCTTCGACCACGATCTTGTGGTCGGGCCCGAACAGTTTGAACACCGTGTCCACCTCGCCGACGGCCTGGGCATGGACCACCGGGGCGGTGAACAACAGGCCCAGCACCAGGACGGACAAGGGGGCGGAGCAGCGCAATGGGTTCATGGTGACTTTCAGAAGAGGGTGAATCATGCGCCGGCCAGTGGCCGCAGCACGCCGAGGGCAAACGGCAGGCTCACGATGCCCAGCAAGGTGGACAGTGTGACCAGCCCGGCCACGTAGGGTCCGTTGTAGCCCATGCGCGCGGCCAGCACATAACAGCTGGACGCGGTGGGCACGGCCGAGAACATCAGCAGGATGGTGGTCTGGGTCGGGTCGAGGCGGAACAGCAGCGCCAGCCCCAGCGCCATCACCGGCATGCCCAGGTGTTTGACCGCCAGCACCAGCCCACCCAGTGTCTTGGCACTGGCCAGCATGCCGAACTGCATGCCCGCACCCGCGGCCATCAGACCCAGGGCCAGCGAGGCTTGCCCGATGCGGTTGACCGTGGGTTCGAGCCAGAAAGGCATCGAAAACCCCAGCAGGTTGGCCACCAGGCCGGACACCGTGCCGATGATGAGTGGGTTGCGCAACAGCTCGCGCAGGAAGCCTTTGTTCGCGTGCCGCGCCATCGGCCAGACCGCCCCCACGTTGAACAGCGGCACGCACACGCCGATGAGCACCGCGATCATGAGCAGGCCGGGTGACCCGGCCACTTTCTCGGCCAGCGCGAGCGCAATGAAGGAGTTGAATCGAAAGCCCACCTGGGCGCTGGCCGCGTGCAGGCGCACGTCCAGGTGCTTGCCGATCCAGGGCCAGTGGGGCAGCGAGTACGACAACGCGATGCCGCACAGGCCCAGCGAGATGCCGGCGCCCATGAGGCTGGAGGCCTGGCTCAGATCAAGCGGGCTCTTCACGATGCTGTGGAACAGCAGCACCGGAAACAAGAAGTAGTACACAAGACTCTCCACCTGCTCCCACACCTTGCGGTTGAGGGCCGTGAAGCGGCACACCAGGTAGCCACAGAGGATGAGCGAGAAGTCGGGGAAGAGGAGTTGGGCGAAATTCACCGGGGGAGCATAGCGCGCTCCCCCGGGTGTTCAGGGGTTTCCACTTATGTAGTTGTCCCATGGTCATGCGCTTGCCCAGCGGCTACATTGCAGGCTCGCATCGCGCGACCGTACCCCGCTCGCGCGGAACAGGCCAACCCCGGCCTGCCTTCATCGATGTCTCAAGCAAGGAGCAAGTCTCATGGTTTCTCGTCGTCAACTGGTTGCAATCGGTCTGTCCTGTGCCACGGTGGTGGCCGGTGGTTCCGCCTGGGCTCAGGCCTACCCCAACAAGGTCATCCGTCTGCAAGTCCCGTTTGCACCCGGCGGCACCACCGACATCATTGCCCGCGTCATGTCCGAGTCGCTCGGCAAGGCCCTGGGCCAGAACATGATTGTTGAAAACAAGGCCGGTGGCGGCGGTGTGGTGGGTGCGCTGGAGCTGTCGCGCGCCCCGGCCGACGGTTACATCCTGGGCATGGCCACGGTGTCGACCACCGCGGCCAACCCGGCGATCAACGCCAAGATCCCGTACAACACCCTCACCGATTTCACGCCCATCATCAACATCGCGGCCACGCCCAACGTGATCGCGGTGCACCCCAGCTTTCCGGCCAGGGACTACCAGGGTTTTCTCGCCGAGCTCAAGAAGAACCCGGGAAAATACAGCTACGCCACCTCGGGCACCGGAGGCATCGGCCACCTGCAGACCGAGCTGTTCAAGAGTCTGACCAACACCTTCATCACGCACATCCCCTACCGCGGTGCAGGCCCTGCGCTCAACGACACCGTGGGTGGCCAGGTCCCGATCATTTTCGACAACCTGCCCTCGGCGCTGCCCTTCATCCGCGACGGTCGCCTGATCGCCATCGTGGTGGCGGCGCCCCAGCGCGTGGCCAGCATGCCAACGGTGCCCACCTTCAAGGAAGTGGGCCTGGAGCCGGTGAACCGCATGGCTTACTACGGGCTGATCGGCCCCAAGGGCCTGCCGCAAGAGGTGGTGGACAAGATCTCCAGCGCCACCAAGCAGGCGCTGACCGACCCGGCTGTGAAGAAGCGCGTGGAAGACACCGGCTCGCTGATCGTGGCCAACTCGCCGGCCGAGTTCTCGGCGCAAATCAAGGCCGAGTTCGAGGTCTACAAGGACGTGGTTGCCAAGCAGAAGCTCAAACTGGAGTGATGGACCCGGCCCTGGCATCGACCAGCGAGGACCTTGCCGGGGCTTTTGTCGACGCGCTCTGGCTCGAAGAGGGACTCTCTCGCAACACGCTGGACGCCTACCGGCGTGATCTGGTGCTCCTGGGCCAGTGGCTGGCCGGGCAGGGAAAAACCCTGCCCGAGACCACCGAAGCCGATCTCAACGGCTATTTCAGCGAGCGCCACAGCCAGACGCGCGCCACCACCGCCAACCGCCGGCTCACGGTGTTCAAGCGCTACTTCCGCTGGGCGCTCCCCCGCGCGCCAGGCGATGCGCGTGCCCAAGACGATGTCGGAAGCCCAGGTGGAGGCCTTGCTCAACGCGCCCGATGTGGGCACACCGCTGGGCTTGCGCGACCGTTGCATGCTGGAGTTGATCTACGCCAGCGGCCTGCGGGTGAGCGAACTCGTGACGCTCAAGACCTGGCACGTGGCCATGAACGAACAGGTGTTGCGCATCACCGGCAAAGGCAACAAGGAGCGGCTGGTGCCGTTTGGTCAGGTCGCCGGGCAGTGGCTTCAACGTTACATGGGCCAGGGACGCGGCGAGATACTGAACGGCCTGCAGAGCGAAGACCTGTTCGTCACGTCACGGGGCTCCCGCGTGGGTGAGGCCATGACGCGCGCGATGTTCTGGCAATTGGTGAAGAAGTACGCGCTGGCCGCCGGCATCACCGCGCCGATCTCGCCCCACACCTTGCGCCACGCGTTCGCCACCCATCTGCTCAACCACGGCGCGGATTTGCGCGCGGTGCAGATGCTGCTTGGTCATGCCGACATCTCCACCACCACCATCTACACCCACGTGGCGCGGGAGCGTCTCAAGACCATCGTCGCGCAGCACCATCCGCGCGGTTAGTTCTTGACCGGACCCCAGAGTTGTTCAAGGCGTGCGTCGCGCCCACAGCTCGTGCGGTAGTACTTGTAGCGAATCGGGTTCTTCAAGTAGTAGTCCTGGTGGTAGTCCTCGGCCGCGTAGAACGTGCTGGCGGGCACGACCTGCGTGACGATGGGCTCCTTGAACGGCTTGGTTTTTTCCAGCGCCGCCAGCGAACGTTTCACCACCTCCGCTTGTGCCGCGTCGTGCGTGAAGATGGCGGTGCGGTAGGGGTTGCCGGTGTCGCAGAACTGCCGGTCTTTCGTCGTGGGGTCGATGGTGCGCCAGAACTTTTCCACCAGTGTGGCGTAGCTCACCTTGGCCGGGTCGAACACGATCTCCACCGCTTCGGCGTGGCCCGTGCTGTTGCGTGACACCTGCTGGTAAGTGGGGTTGGCGGTGGTGCCGCCGATGTAGCCGGAGGTGGTCGAGAGCACACCTGGAACCTTGTCGAAGTCGGCTTCCACGCACCAGAAGCAGCCGCCAGCGAACGTGGCCTTGGCGGTGACGGGCGCGGTTTGCGCATGGGCTGCGCCAGCGGACAGCAACACCGATACCAGCAGGCCGCCCATCCAGCGCGCGCTCATGCCGCCGCCTTGAAGGTGAGCGCCACGCCGTTGTTGCAATAGCGCTTGCCGCTGGGCTTGGGGCCATCGTTGAACACATGGCCCTGGTGGCCGTCGCAGCGCACGCAGTGGTATTCGGTGCGTGGAAAGATCGCCTTGTAGTCGGTCTTGGTGCCCAGGGCGCCGGCCAGGGGCGTGTGAAAACTCGGCCAGCCGGTGCCGCTTTCATACTTGGTGTCGGACGAAAACAGCGGCAGATCGCAGCCCGCGCAGTGGTAGGTGCCTTTGCGCTTCTCGGCGTTGAACGGGCTGCTGCCCGGGCGCTCGGTGCCTTCTTCGCGCAACACGTCGAACTGGGCGGGGGTCAGGCGCTTTTTCCACTCGGCCTCGCTGAGCTGCCAGGGGTCGGTGGCAGCCAACGCGTTGGCGACGGGAGCGGCGGCCTGTGAGCCCAGGCCAAGCAATGCGAGCAGTTTCATGGTCTGGCGGCGGGTGGGATGGGATGGGTTGTTCATGCACGTGAGTCGACCACAGCCAGCATTCCTTACACGGCCCCACGGGTACTCCGTGTAAAGACCCGCTTACGTTTGCGCCATGCGCAGGCGCCGGGCGGCGTCTTCGTCGCGCGCATCGTCGATCTCGCGCATCACGCTGCCCAGGTCCACCGTACCGGGCGCGCGCTCGTAATGGCCCGAGAGCGGCGTGTCGTGGCTCAGCAGGCCGCTCTGGTACAGGCTCCAGATCTCGGCGCCGAACTGGGTTGTAAGCAACTCGGGCGCGAACTGGCCGAAGAAGTCGCGCAGGTTGGCCACGTCGCGCAGCAGCATGCGCTGGGCGTGGTTGTTGCCGGCGGCGTCCACCGCTTGCGGCAGGTCGATGATCACGGGGAAGTCATCGCTGCCGTCTTCGCCCGAATGCGCGAGCAGGATGTTGAACTCCGACAAGTCGCCGTGCACCACGCCCGCGCACAGCATGCGAACCACCTCGCCCACGAGCGTGGCGTGGTGCTGCCGCGCCTGATCGGGCGTGAACGACACGTCGTTGAGGCGGGGCGCTGCGTCGCCGTCGGCATCGGTCACCAGTTCCATGAGCAGCACGCCGTCGGCGAAGTTGAAGGGTTGGGGCACGCGCACACCGGCCGCGGCCAGGCGGTAGAGCGCGTCGACCTCGGCGCTTTGCCACGCGGCCTCTTGCGATTCGCGGCCGAACTTCGTGCCCTTGGCCATGGCGCGGGCCTGGCGCGAGTTCTTCACCTTGCGGTTTTCGGTGTAGTCCACCGCCTGGCGAAAGCTGCGGTTGTTCGCTTCCTTATAGATCTTCGCGCAGCGCGTCTCGTCTCCACAGCGCACCACATAGACCATGGCTTCCTTGCCGCTCATGAGCTGGCGCACCACGGTGTCGATGAGACCCTCTTCAACGAGGGATTGCAGTCGGGGAGGTACTTTCATCGGGCGATTGTGCGCCCGGGCATCAAAGGGGCTTGAGCACGAAGCCGATCACCAGGCCCGTGTCGGTCACCGTGATCGCGCCGGGCTGCATGCCCATGGCGTCGGCCATGCGCAGGTCTTGCGGCTGCAGGCGGTGCAACACCACCTCGCGCAGCGACTGCTCGGCCAGCGCGGGGGCGTAGGTGTTGAGCAACTCCACCACACCGGGCTGCAGGCTGGGAAAGCGCAGGCGGTCGATGCGCAACTGGTGGGCGCGCAGCGTGCGGTCGCTGGCCTCGTAGCGCAGGGCAAAGTCCAGGTCGAACGTACCGCGGTGGCTGCGGTTGAGCGCTGGTCCGGCGGCGTCCACCACCATCTCGGCGCGCAGGCGGTTTTGCGCCGGCAGCAGGCTCAGTGTGGGGGGCTGCAGGTCCAGGTTGAGCAGGCCTTGCACCGGGTATCGGAGGGGAAAGCGCTGCGCCACCGAGCGCTGCAGCACAGCGGTCGGCACGGTGACACCGGGCGGTCTGGAGGGTGGATCGTCCGCATCAGGTGATTGGGCCTGAGCCCATGGTCCGAGCGTTCCGCACAAGGCGGCTGAAAAGAAGGTTCTGCGGCGCATAGGCGGGGTGTGAGTCGGGCGCGCGCCGGGCGTTCAGCGCCAATGGTCTCTATTTGTAGAAAACCTCGACCCGACCCTTGAGCTGGATCAGCAGTGGCTGGCCCTTGCGGTCGAGCGTCTTGCCCGAAGGCACCTTCACCCAGCCTTCGCTGATGCAGTACTCGGACACGTCGAAACGCTCCTTGTCGTTGAATCGGATGCCGATGTCGTGCTCGAACACAGCGGGCACGTGGTGCGGACTGCGCACATCGATGCACAGGCGGTCGGGGAGGGTGGGACGGTTGTTGGGGGTGGGTGTCGATGCGGTCATGGGGCGATTGTCGACCAGTTCACGGCACACCCGGTTGCGGGCCGCGCACCGCTTCACTTTCAGGCCCAAACGCCGATACTCAAACACCATGAAACTACAACACAAGGCCTGGGGCTTGATCCTCCTGGCCGTCGCCGTGTGCGCGGGCGGTGCCGTCATGGGCGCGCGCACCGTGGTGCAAGACTCCTTCTCCCAGCTGGAGACAGAGCACGCCGAGCGGGAGGGTGAACGCGCCAAGCGGGTGCTCAACCAGCAAGTTCAGGGCCTGAGCGCCACCACCCAGGACTACGCCTACTGGGCCGACGCCGTGGAGTTTGTCCATGGCAAACGACCCGATTTCATGGTCGACAACTTCGACGTGGACAACATGGGGTCGCTGCGCATTTCGGAGGTGCTGGTGTTCGACCGCCAGGGCCGTGCGATGGCCACGGTCAAGCGCGAGGACAAGGAGCGCCTGATCAAGCTGACTCCCGAGCGCATTGCACCCTTGCAGACGCTGGCCATGCAGGTCATGGAGCGATCCGACCCCAAGGCGGTGCTGCAGACGCTGCGTGTGGTGGATGGCGAACTGGAGATCGTGATCGCGGCTGCGGTGCGTCAGCCTGACTGGCAAGATGGTGCGGCACAGGGCGTCATGGCCATGGTGCGGCGTTTTGACCAGACCGAGGTGGATCAATTGGGCGACGTGCTGATGATGCCGGCGCGCTTGTCGTTTGAAACGCCTGCGCAATCGGGCGCGCCGTTTTACGTGCAGCGGGTCAACGCCGAGCGGGACGACCTGCACACCGTGCTGCAAGACCACGAAGGTCGTCCGGTGGCGGAGCTGGTCCTCGGGCTGGATCGACACCTGCAGGAGCAAGGTCGGGCGTTGAACGGGCAAGGCATGGTGGTGATCGCCTTGACATCGTTGATGGCCAGCTTGCTGCTGGTGCTGATCCTCGACCGGTTTCTGCTCAAGCGGCTGCAGCGCCTGTACAGCGACATCGACGTCATCACCCGGAATGGCCCCACGGCAGCACCCCCGGTCCGGGTTCAGGGCGATGACGAAATCAGTTCCCTGGCGCGCGGCGTCAACCAGCTGCTCCAGCGGGTGCAGTCGGACGCACAACAGCAGCGACTGTCGTTCGAGCGTCAAGAGACCATCCAGTCACAGCTGATGCAAAGCCAGAAATCCGAAGCCCTCGGGCGGCTGGCCGGGGGCATCGCGCACGACATCAACAACTCGCTGGCGGCCGTGACCGGTTGGGTGCGGCTCACCATGGAAGACCTGGAGGAGAAGCACCCCGGTCACGAGTCGCTGGGGCAGGCGCTCAAGGCCACGAAATACGCCGATGGCCTGATCCGCCAGCTGCTCGCTTTTGGTCGCAAGACAGCGCCCAAGCTGCAGCGTCTGCACCTGCGCACCCTGGTTGATGACACCCGTCGGCTGGTCGGCTCGGGGCTCACGCGGGAATGCGAGATCGTGGCCATCCACCGCGTGGATCAGGATCTCGTCCAGGGCGATCCCACGCAGCTGCAGCAGGTGCTGGTGAACCTGTTGATCAACGCCGCCGACGCCCTGGACGGCAAAGGGCGCATCGAAATCACCATCGATGAAGTCGTCCTGCCGGTCGCAGACGCTCGGCGCTTGCCCGCCGACATGGCGAAACTGGTCCAGGGACGCTTTCTGACGATCGAGGTTCGGGACTTTGGACCCGGCATGCCGCCGGAGGTGGCGGACCGTGTCTTCGAGCCCTTCTTCACCACCAAGAGCGTGGGGCGCGGTACCGGGCTGGGCTTGTCGGTTGCCCAGGGCATCACGGCCCACCATGGCGGGTACATCGGCCTGTCCAGCGTGGTGGGCGAGGGCACCCGCTTCTGCCTGTACCTGCCGACCTGCGAGGACAACGGGTCCTCGCTCGCGCTGACACAACCTTCATCAACAGACCGGCCCAGGCGGGAACTGCTGTTTGTCGATGACGACCAGCTGGTGCGTCAGTCGTGGAGCGCCTTGCTGGAGCGCAAGGGCTGGAACGTGACCCGTGCCCGCGACGGCGAAGAGGCCTGGAGTTACCTGGTGCAGTCGGCCCTGCGTTGGGATGTCGTGCTCACCGATCTGTCGATGCCCCGGCTCGATGGTATGGGTCTGGGCCGGCGCATCCGTTCCATGGACCAACCGCCGCCGGTGGTGCTGTTGAGCGGCAACCTGGACGAGACCGACGCCGCGGTGCTGAAGGACTTGTTTGCGGCCGCGCTGCGCAAGCCGGTTGAAGCCGGTGATCTGGATGCGTTGCTTGACCGGGTCGTGCGCCAGGCCGCCCAGCCAGCCGCAAGGTCCTGAACCCGGTGGTTCAGTCCTCCAGCACCCGCACCTTCACTCCCTTGCCCTTGATGCGCCCGTCCTTCAATCGGCTGGCCACCTGCTGGGCGATGTCCCGGTCCACGGCCACGTAAGTGGACCATTCGTTCACGTTGATCTTGCCCACCTGCTCGCGGGTGTAGCCCAGGTCGGCGGTGAGCGCGCCCAACACGTCACCGGGGCGGATCTTTTCCTTGCGGCCGCCCTGGATGTGCAGCGTGACCATGGGCGGCACCAGCGGGCCTTTGCCGGTGGGCACGAGTTCGCTCAGGGGATGCCACTTCGATTCGCGCCCCTGCAGCTGCTCGATCTTGCCCACGCTGCCCATCTCGTCCATGCTGACCAGGTTGAGTGCCAGGCCGCTTTCGCCCGCGCGGCCGGTGCGGCCGATGCGGTGGATGTGCACCTCGGCGTCCGGCGTCACGTCCACGTTGATCACGGCGGCCAGGCTGGTGATGTCCAGGCCGCGCGCGGCCACATCGGTGGCCACCAGCACCGAGCAGCTGCGGTTGGCAAAGCGCACCAGCACCTGGTCGCGCTCGCGCTGCTCCAGCTCACCAAACAGCGCCAGCGCGCTGATTCCTTGCGCCTGCAGCACGGCCACGAGGTCGCGGCATTGCGCCTTGGTGTTGCAGAACGCCAGCGTGCTGGCCGGGCGAAAGTGCGCGAGCAGTTGGCTCACCGCGTCCAGGCGCTCGGTGTCCTTCACTTCGTACCAGCGCTGCTCGATCTGTGCGCCCGCGTGCTGCGCCTCCACCTTCACGGTGACCGGCTCGCGCATGAACTGCGCGCTCAGCTTGGCAATGCCTTCGGGGTAGGTGGCGGAGAACAGCAGGGTCTGGCGCGTCTTGGGGCATTGCTTCGCCACGGTCACGATGTCGTCGAAGAAGCCCATGTCGAGCATGCGGTCGGCTTCGTCCAGCACCAGGGTGTTGAGCGCGTCCAGCGGCAGGCTGC
>LNFM01008862.1_pt1 | contig 14962 bp, 16 predicted proteins | sample 596031 | NCBI WGS metagenome assembly LNFM01 (sample SAMN04254537, study PRJNA301005) | activated carbon metagenome | isolation source: dual media filters at the Ann Arbor, Michigan drinking water treatment plant | place: USA: Ann Arbor
GCACGGTGAAGCCGCTGTTGAGGCCACGGTTGCGCTTGGCGATCACCACGCCTTCGTAGGCCTGCACACGCTTGCGGGTGCCTTCGACCACGTTGACGCTCACGATGACGGTGTCACCGGGGGCGAATTCGGGGATCTTCTTGCCCAGGCGGGCTATTTCCTCTTGTTCGAGGGTCTGGATCAGGTTCATGTTTACCTCTAAGGATCTTGTCCGCGCTAGTGTTTCGAGCGCATCGGCTTGATGCGCCATGCCAACTCCACCATGGAGCCAGCAGCCGGCCAGAGGATCGGAAAGCCTGCAATTATAGCAGCAAGCAGCGGCCTCAGGGCCCCGGGTGGGGGAGCGCGGCCAGGAAGGCCTCGTCCTGGCGGCTCAGGCGGCCGGCGGCCCGCGCCTGCGTGATGAGTTCCGGCCGCAAACGCTGCGTCAGCGCCAGCCGCTGCTCGCGGCGCCAGCGCTCGATCTGGCCATGGTGGCCCGAGAGGAGCACGTCCGGCACGGCACGACCTTCCCAGGACTCGGGCCGGGTGTAGTGCGGGTTGTCCAGCAGACCGTCCAGGGCCGGGTTGAAACTGTCCAGGGCATGGCTGTCGGCATCCCCCAGTACGCCGGGCTGCAGGCGGGCCACGGCGTCCAGCAGGGCCATGGCGGCAATCTCGCCACCCGAGAGCACAAAATCCCCCAGGCTGATCTGCTCGTCCACATGGGCGTCGATGAAACGCTGGTCGATGCCCTCGTAACGGCCACAGACCAGCACTGCGCCCTCGCTGTCCGCCCAGCGTTCGACCATGCGGTGGTTCAGAGGCTGGCCCAGCGGAGAAAACAACAGGACGGGCGCGGGCGCCGCCCGTTGGGCCTGGGCCTGCTGCAGGCAGCGTGCCAGCGGCTCGGCCATCATCAGCATGCCGGGGCCGCCGCCGAAGGGACGGTCGTCGACCCTGCGATAGTTGCCCTCGGCATGGTCACGTGGGTTGTGCAGCTGCACCTCGACCTGGCCGGATTCGTAGGCACGGCGGGTGATGCCGCTGCTCAGCAGCGGTGCAAAAAGTTCGGGGAACAGGGTGAGAACGTCGAAGCGCATGGACTGATCCTCGCGCTCAGTCGCCGCGGGGCCGCCTCAAGGCAACTACGGCACCCTCACGGGGCAGCGCAGTACACGCAGTGACAAGCGTGGGGGCCATCAATAGTCGGGCTGCCAGTCGACGCGGATACGACGCGCCTTCAGGTCCACCTCGTCGACATAAGAGGCCACGAAGGGAATCATGCGCTCGGCCGGTTTGCCGTCCTGCTCATGGGAGATGACCAGCACGGTCTGCGGACCGGTGGACAGCAACTCCTGCACCGTGCCCAGATGCACGTCTTCCCGGTTGACCACGTCAAGGCCGATCAGGTCGACCCAGTAATATTCGTCCGCGTCTGGCGTGGGGAAGCTGGAGCGGGCTACGAAGATGCGGGCACCGCGCAGCGCTTCGGCACTTTCGCGATCAGGCACCTGGGGTGAGGTGGCGACCACCGAGTCCGAATGCTCTTTCGCTTCCTGTATGGACAGCCCCACCGGTCCGGTGAAGGTCTTGGCACCTCGCTCCGACGGCAGCAGGAACCAGCGTCGGGAAGAAAACAGCGCCTCCGGGGAGGCGCTGTAGGGCAGGACCTTGAACCAGCCCTTGATGCCCCAGGCATCAAGGATGCGCCCTACTTCGATGGCGTCCGCTGGGAGTTCAGCGGCTTCGAGTTCGAGCGCCATGGAACAAGGTATCAGGCGGCCTTCTTGGCTGCCTGATTGATCAGGCGTTCCACGGTGGGAGAAGCCTGGGCACCGACGCCCAGCCAGTAGCTCAGGCGGTCCTGGGCGATACGGATGCTTTCCTCGCTGGCCGTGGCGATCGGGTTGTAGAAACCGATGCGCTCGATGAAGCGGCCGTCACGACGGGTACGCTTGTCGGCGACGACGATGTTGAAGAACGGACGGGCCTTGGCGCCGCCGCGGGAGAGTCGGATCACGACCATGATTTGTCCTTTGGATGATGCAGCCTGCCTAGATAAGCAGCAGGCCACGATTCCTCCAGTGTTTGAGACACGCGACTGACCACCAAGCCAGCGACACACCGAAGAGCCTGCGATTATAGCCTGCCCTGCTCCGACCGTCCCGGGCATTGTTGGCCGGGCACGCAAACCGCCCCGTTCCCGGCACAATAAGCGCATGCTGAAAAACAAGACCCTGGCCACCTGGCTGACCTTTCTGGCCGGCCCCCTGGGCCTGCACCGCTTCTACCTGCGCGGTTTTTACGATCTGATCGGCTGGCTGCTGCCCATCCCGACCGCACTGGGCCTGTATGGCATCGAGCGGGTACTGGCGTACGGGGTGGACGACCCCTGGAGCTGGATGCTGATCCCGCTGCTGGGCTTCACCATCGCAGCCTGCGCCCTGAATGCCATCGTCTACGGCCTGATGACGCCCGAAAAATGGAACGCCCGCTACAACCCTCAGGCACCGGCCGACGCACCGGCGGGCCGGACCGGCTGGCTGACCATCAGCGCGGTGGTCTGCGCCCTGCTGATGGGCACCACGGTGCTGATGTCCAGCATCGCCTTCAGCTTCCAACGTTATTTCGAGTACCAGGTCGAGGAAGCGCGCAAGATCAGCCAATGAGGCAATCCTGAGCGGCTGATGCCGCTTCCCCTCAAGGGGACAAGGCCAGTGGTCCGGCCGAGCCGGTTCCATGGCATTCACCGCAAAAAGCCCTTCGCGCCGGGCCTCGGGTCAGAACAATCCGAGGCTGACCCAGTAAGCCAGGATGGCCACGAAAGCACTGGCCGGAATGGTGAAGATCCAAGCCCAGACGATGTTGCCGGCCACCCCCCAGCGCACCGCGCTGGCACGGCGGGCCGAGCCCACACCGACAATGGCACCAGTGATGGTGTGGGTGGTCGACACCGGAATGCCCAGGGACGTGGCCAGGAACAGGGTGATGGCACCGCCCGTCTCGGCGCAGAAGCCGCCCACCGGTTTGAGCTTGGTGATCCTCTGGCCCATGGTCTTGACGATGCGCCAGCCGCCGAACAGGGTGCCCAGGCCGATGGCCAGATAACAGCTCACCACCACCCAGCCCGGTGGCGCGGTGTCGGCGGAGGTCATGTAGCCCGTGGCAACCAGCAGCATCCAGATGATGCCGATGGTCTTCTGCGCGTCGTTGCCGCCGTGGCCCAGGCTGTAGGCACCGGCCGACACGAGTTGCAGACGGCGAAACCAGCCGTCCACCCGCGAAGGGGCGGTGCGGCGAAACAACCAGGCCACCGCCAGCATCATCAGCGAACCCAGCAGGAAACCCAGCATCGGCGACACGAAGATGAACACCAGTGTCTTGATGATGCCGGCCGACAGCAGCGCATCCGTGCCTGCCTTGCCGATCACGGCGCCCACGATGCCGCCGATCAGGGCATGCGAGGAACTGCTGGGGATGCCGTAGTACCAGGTGATCAGGTTCCAGGTGATGGCGCCGATCAGCGCACCGAACACCACGTGGGTGTCGACCACCCCCGGTTGCACGATGCCCTTGCCTACCGTGGCCGCGACGCTGAGGTGGAAGACGAAAATCGCGACGAAATTGAAAAAGGCGGCGAACAGCACGGCCTGGCCGGGCCGCAGCACGCCGGTGGACACAACCGTGGCGATGGAGTTGGCCGCGTCATGAAACCCGTTCATGAAGTCGAAGGCCCACGCCAGGACCACCAGCATGATGATCACCCAGAGGGCAGTTTGCGGAATGTTTTCCATGGGAGGACAGGCGTTCAGGCGTTCTCGAGGACGATGCCTTCGATCAGGTTGGCCACGTCCTCGCACTTGTCGGTCACGGTCTCCAGCAACTCATAGATGGCCTTGAGCTTGATGACCTCCCGCACATCGGGCTCCTCACGGAAGAGCTTGCTCATGGCGTTGCGCATCACGCGGTCGGCGTCGGACTCCAGGCGATCGATTTCCTCGCAGGTCTTGAGCGCGGCTTCGGCTGTGCTGGCATCGCCGATATTGTTCAGCAAGTAAACCGCATCCTTCACGCGTTCACAGCACTTCACGCTGAGTTCGGTCAGACGCACGATTTCCTCGGTCATGTGGCGTACGTCGTACAGGGCCATGGTCTCGGCCGCATCCTGGATCAGGTCGGCGACGTCATCCATGGTGTTGATCAGCGAGTGGATCTGCTCGCGGTCGATCGGGGTGATGAAGGTCTTGTGCAGCGACTTGTTGACCTCGTGCGTGATGCGGTCGGCGGCCTGCTCCGCGCTGTCCACATCACGGTTGTACTGCTCGCGCAGATTGACGTCACCATAATGGGCCACCAACTGGGAAAAGGCCCGGGCGGCTTCCACGATGCGGTCAGCATGCTGGTTGAACATCTCGAAGAAATTGCCGTCGCGCGGCATCAGCTTTCCAAACAGCATGGGGCACTCCTGATTCTGGTACGGTCATGAGACCGGAAGGGCGTGAAGTTTAACCGCCGCCTCCTGGCCTGCGGTGGTTCAGGCGCTGCGGAAGATGAAATACACCGCACCGACCATGCACAGTGCCGCCCAAAGGTAATCGAGCTTGAAAGGCTCCTTCAGGTACAGCACGGCGAAGGGTACGAAGACGCTGAGCGTGATGACCTCCTGCACGATCTTGAGCTGCGCCACGGTGAAACCGGCCTGCTGGAAACCGATGCGATTGGCCGGCACCTGCAGCAGGTACTCGAACAGGGCAATGCCCCAGCTCAGGAGCGCCGCCCAGTACCAGGGCGCCGTGGCCAGGTTCTTGAGGTGGCCGTACCAGGCGAAGGTCATGAAGATGTTGCTGCCGACCAGCAGCAATACCGTCTGCAAGGAGAAGGGGATGGACTGGAGGGTGTTCATGCCGGAATTATCGATGCCACCATGAAAAAAGCCCTGCGGCTCACGCCGCAGGGCTTCAGATCAGCGCGACGAGCGGATCAGGCGGTAACCTTGTCGGCCACCTCCTTGTATTCGCTGATCTGGTCGAAGTTCAGGTACTTGTAGACCTTGTCGCCGTTGGCCGACAGCACGCCCATATCGGCCTGGTACTCGGCCTTGGTCGGGATACGGCCCAGCTTGGAGCAGATGGCAGCCAGTTCGGCCGAACCCAGGTACACATTGGTGTTCTTGCCCAGGCGGTTGGGGAAGTTGCGGGTGCTGGTCGACATCACAGTCGCGCCCTCCTTCACCTGCGCCTGGTTGCCCATGCACAGACTGCAGCCCGGCATTTCCATGCGGGCGCCCGCGGCACCAAAGGTCGCGTAGTGCCCCTCCTCGTTCAGCTGCTGCGCATCCATCTTGGTCGGCGGGGCCATCCACAGCTTGACCGGGATATCCCGCTTGCCCTCGAGCAGCTTGGAGGCGGCGCGGAAGTGGCCGATATTGGTCATGCACGAACCGATGAAGACCTCGTCGATCTTGGCGCCGGCCACGTCGGACAGGGTCTTGGCGTCGTCCGGGTCGTTGGGGCAGCAGACGATGGGCTCGGTGATTTCGTTCAGGTCGATCTCGACGACGGCGGCGTACTCGGCGTCCTTGTCGGCCTTGAGCAGGTCGGGCTTGGCCAGCCAGGCTTCCATGGCCTTGATGCGGCGCGCGATGGTGCGCTCGTCGTGGTAGCCCTGGGCGATCAGGTTCTTCAGCAGCACGATATTGCTGTTGATGTACTCGATGATCGGTGCCGGATTCAGCGCGACCGTGCAACCGGCAGCAGAACGCTCAGCCGAGGCATCGGCCAGCTCGAAAGCCTGTTCCACCTTGAGGTCGGGCAGGCCCTCGATCTCGAGGATGCGACCGGAAAACTCGTTCTTCTTGCCCTTCTTCTCGACCGTCAGCAGGCCCTGCCTGATGGCGTACAGCGGGATGGCGTGCACCAGGTCACGCAGGGTGACGCCGGGCTGCATCTTGCCCTTGAAACGCACCAGTACCGACTCGGGCATGTCCAGCGGCATCACACCGGTGGCGGCGGCAAAAGCTACCAGGCCGGAGCCGGCCGGGAAGGAGATGCCGATGGGGAAGCGGGTGTGGCTGTCGCCGCCCGTGCCGACCGTGTCGGGCAGCAGCATGCGGTTGAGCCAGCTGTGGATGATGCCGTCACCGGGCTTGAGCGAGATGCCGCCGCGGTTGCTCATGAACTCGGGCAGCTCGTGGTGCATCTTCACGTCCACCGGCTTCGGATAGGCGGCGGTATGGCAGAAGGACTGCATCACGAGGTCGGAGCTGAAACCCAGGCAGGCCAGGTCCTTGAGCTCGTCGCGTGTCATGGTGCCCGTGGTGTCCTGCGAGCCGACCGAGGTCATCTTGGGTTCGCAATAGGTGCCGGGCACCACGCCCTGGCCTTCGGGCAGGCCGCAGGCGCGGCCCACCATCTTCTGCGCCAACGTGAAACCCTTGCCTGTGGCCTTGGGCACCTGGGGCAGGCGGAACAGCGTGCTCGGGGGCAGGCCCAGGGCCTCGCGTGCCTTGCCGGTCAGGCCGCGGCCGATGATCAGCGGGATGCGGCCACCGGCACGCACCTCGTCGAACAGCACGTCGCTGCGGACCGTGAACTCGGCGATGACCTTGCCGTCCTTGAGGGCCTGGCCTTCATAGGGGCGCAGTTCGATCGTGTCGCCCATGTTCATCTGGCTCACGTCCAGCTCGATCGGCAGGGCGCCGGCGTCTTCCATCGTGTTGTAGAAGATTGGGGCGATCTTGGAGCCCAGGCAGACGCCGCCGAAACGCTTGTTCGGCACGAAGGGGATGTCCTCGCCGGTGAACCACAGCACGGAGTTGGTCGCCGACTTGCGGGACGAACCCGTGCCCACCACGTCGCCCACATAGGCCACCAGATTGCCACGGGCGCGCAGGTCCTCGATGAACTTGATCGGGCCGCGTTTGCCGTCTTCCTCGGGCGTGATGCCGTCGCGCTTGTTCTTGAGCATGGCCAGGGCGTGCAGCGGGATGTCGGGACGGCTCCAGGCATCGGGCGCGGGCGACAGGTCATCGGTGTTGGTCTCGCCGGTCACCTTGAGCACGGTCAGCTTGATGCTCTTGGGCACTTCGGGACGGCTGGTGAACCACTCGGCATCGGCCCAGCTCTGCAGCACAGCCTTGGCGTGGGCGTTGCCCTTGTCCGCCTTGTCCTTGACGTCGTGGAACTGGTCGAACATCAGCAGGGTCTTCTTCAGGCCTTCGGCCGCAAACTTGCCCATCTGGGCGTCGTCCAGCAGGTCAATCAGCGGGGTCAGGTTGTAGCCGCCCAGCATGGTGCCCAGCAACTCGGTGGCCTTCTCGCGCGAGATCAGCGCGCATTTTTCGCTGCCGTGGGCCACGGCGGCCAGGTAACTGGCCTTGACCTTGGCGGCGTCATCCACACCGGCGGGCACGCGGTGCGTGATCAGCTCGACCAGGGTGGTCTCTTCCCCCTTGGGCGGGTTCTTCAGCAGCTCGATGAGCTCGCCGGTCTGCTTGGCCGTGAGTGGCAACGGGGGGATGCCGAGTGCGGCGCGTTCAGCGACGTGGGCGCGGTAGGCTTGCAACATGATGACTCCTTCTTGGCAATTTCAAAAATGCGTTCCTGCCTCAGGCGGGAACCGCGGGGGGTTTCAGAGCGACAGCGGTCGCAAAATAGGCCTGCATGGCGGCTGGTAGCGCGCGCCCGGTCTGGTGGGCCCGCTCCAGCACCTGCCAGAAATAACGGTAACTGGCACGGTCGTGCAGCTGGCCCTCGAAACTCACAGGGGCCCACTGCGCCGATTCGGCCGCCTGGATGATGGCGGTCGCACGCTCGATGTCGGCGCCACTGGGCGCCAGCGCCTCCAGGATGGGGCGGATCTGGCTCGGGTGGATGCTCCACATGCGCGTGTAGCCAAACTCGCGCGAGGCCTTGCGGGCGGCCGCTTTCATGGCCTCAGTGTCGCTGAATTCAGTCACCACACAATGAGAAGGCACTTTGCCGTGGGCATGGCAGGCCGAGGCGATCTCCAGCTTGGCGCGCAGCACCAGCGGGTGAGTGAACTGGCCCAGTTCGCCACTGACGCTGTCCAGCCGAGAACTCATGGCGCTGTCGGGAATGGCGCCGCCATGCGCGGAGACGAAGTCCATCAGCCCGAAGCTGATGGATTGCACACGCGGATGCGCCGCGATATCGAAAGCCCGATGCACGGCGGCCGGCGACTCCAGCAGCACCTGCAGCGGCAGGGGGGTGGTCCGGCCGGCGCTGCGCGCGGCGGCATCGACCGCAGCCACGGCGCGCTCGACGTCGGCCACCGACTCGACCTTGGGGATCATCAGATGGCACAGGGCCTGGCCGGCGCCGCCCACGATGGTCGCCACATCGGCCTCGAAGGCGGCATGGTCGACCGGGTGCACGCGCACGGCGATGCGCGGTGCCACCGGCAGTGCCGCCTGGCGGGCAGCGGTTTGCGCTTCGTTGGCCAGCGCCACCACCATCTGGGCATGGTCACGCTCGCCGCCCACAGGCGCGCCGTCCTCGCAATCGAGCGAGACGTCGAACACGCAGGCGCCGAACTCGGCCGTCATCTCGGCCTGCAACTGCAGGCTCTTGCGCATGCGCAGCTCGACGCCGCTGTAATGGTCGCAGACCGGCAGAAAGCCGGCCGCGGCCTGGGCGCCGAGGAGGATGTCGCGCGGATGGGCCATACCGTCAGGTCCCGGGGTTCAGAGCAGGTGGGCCACGCCGGCCTGCTCGTCCTGCAGTTCCTTCAGGGTCTTGTTGATGCAGGTCTGGCTGAACTCGTCGATCGCCAGGCCGTCCACCACCTTGTACTCGCCGCCTTCGCAGGTGACGGGGAAGCCGAACATCACGTCCTTCGGGATGCCGTACTGGCCGTCCGAGGGAATGCCCATGGTGACCCACTTGCCGTTCGTGCCCAGGGCCCAGTCGCGCATGTGGTCGATGGCGGCGTTGGCAGCCGAAGCGGCGGAAGACAGGCCGCGCGCCTCGATGATGGCGGCGCCGCGCTTGCCCACCGTGGGCAGGAACACATTGGCGTTCCATTCCTGATCGTTGATCATCTTGGCCACGCTCTCGCCCTTGATGGTGGCGAAGCGGTAGTCGGCGTACATGGTGGGCGAATGGTTGCCCCACACGGTGAGCTTCTCGATGTCGGCCACGGCCTTGCCGGTCTTGGCAGCGATCTGGCTGGCGGCGCGGTTGTGGTCCAGGCGCAGCATGGCGGTGAAGTTCTTGCGCGGCAGGTCCGGCGCGCTCTTCATGGCGATGTAGGCATTGGTGTTGGCCGGGTTGCCCACCACCAGCACCTTGACCTTGCGCGACGCCACGGCGTTCAGGGCCTTGCCCTGGGCCGTGAAGATGGCGCCGTTGACGGCCAGCAGCTCGGCACGCTCCATGCCCGGGCCGCGCGGACGCGAACCCACCAACAGGGCGTAGTCGGTGTCCTTGAAGGCGGTCATGGGGTCGCTATGGGCTTCCATGCCGGCCAGCAGCGGGAAGGCGCAGTCGTCCAGTTCCATCATCACGCCCTTGAGCGCCTTCTGGGCCTTCTCGTCGGGAATTTCCAGCAGTTGCAGGATGACGGGCTGGTCCTTGCCCAGCATCTCGCCGGAGGCGATGCGGAACAACAGGGCGTAACCGATTTGACCGGCGGCACCGGTGACGGCGACGCGGACGGGCTTCTTGCTCATGGTGGAAACTCCAGATGGTGGTATGAAAACGGGTCCGGGCCGCCCCACCGGGCAGGGGCGGGTCGGGTACCTCGGATGTGCCTGGGAGTGTAGCGCGAAAACCCTGATTTATCAATTTGTCTTATGTCTTATATAAGATATGATTCAAGTTGTTTTTGCACCTCCCAACCGACCCGGCACACCGCATGAACTCCAGCGCCCCCCCTCTGGCTGACAGCACTTCGGCCGCCGTCGACCCTGGCGCCCCGGCGGCGCCAGCACCCGCCTTCAGCCCGCTGTACCAGCAGATCAAGGGACTGATCCTGCAAAGCCTGCAATCGGGCGAGTGGAAGCCCGGTGAAGCCATCCCCAGCGAGATGGACCTGGCCGCACGCTACCGGGTCAGCCAGGGCACGGTGCGCAAGGCCATCGACGAACTGGCGGCCGAACACCTGCTGGTGCGTCGCCAGGGCAAGGGCACCTTCGTGGCCACCCATGCCGAGCAGCATGTGCAGTACCGCTTCCTGCGCCTCATGCCCGACCAGGGCGACCGCGAGAGCGAGGGGCCGGCCGAGCGCAACATCATCGACTGCAAGCGACTGCGCGCGCCGGCCGAGATCGCGCGCGCGCTGGCGCTGCGTACCGGCGACAGCGTGCTGCAGGCCAGGCGCGTGCTGTCCTTCGCTGGCCGCCCGACCATCCTGGAAGACCTCTGGCTGCCGGGCACCCCTTTCAAGGGGCTGACCGCCGAGCGCCTGAGCCAGCACCCTGGCCACATGTACGAGCTCTTCGAAACCGAATTCGGTGTGCGCATGGTGCGCGCAGAGGAAAAAATCCGCGCCGTACTTCCCGATGCCGCCCAGGCCACACTGCTGAAGGTACCAAAGACCACACCGCTGCTGAGTGTGGAACGCATCGCTTATACCTACAACGATGTGCCCATGGAATTGCGTCGCGGCCTGTACCTGACCGACACCCACCACTATCGCAATGTACTGAGCTGAGAAACTTGGTTACCAGTGTCAGCACGCAGAATGAACCAGCGCCAGGCCCGATTGAATGCTGCATTGCAATAGAATTTGCCACTGTCCGAGCCCGAAAATTACAAAGCGGTTACATCCATAGAAAGCCCATCCATGACTGAGCTTGCCCCCTCCTCCCGGCCGCAGCGGCCCGAGTTCCGTAACATCCACGCGCTGAAAGACCTGCCCAGCTACCGTCTGCCCCCGGCCGGCTGGGTTTCCATCCTGCACCGCGTCAGCGGCGCGCTGATGTTCCTGCTGCTGCCCTTCATCATCTGGCTGTTCGACACCTCGGTGAGTTCCGAATATTCCTACGCCCGTTTCAGCGCCCTCTTCAATGCCGGTCTCGGCTTTGTCCCGGGCTGGTTCTTCAAGCTGGTGGCCCTCGCCCTGATCTGGGCCTATCTGCACCACATCATTGCCGGCCTGCGTCACCTCTGGATGGACATGGCCCATGCCGTGAGCAAGGAATTTGGCCGCAGCTCTGCCATCGTCACCCTGGTGCTGAGCCTGGGTCTGACAGCGGTGCTGGGCGCCAAGCTGTTCGGTATCTATTAAGCAGAAGGAGCAAGCATGTCTGTCAATTACGGCTCCAAGCGCATCGTCGTCGGCGCCCACTATGGTCTGCGCGACTGGCTCAGCCAGCGCATCACCGCCGCGCTGATGGTGCTGTTCACCTTCGTGGTGCTGGCCCAGGTCCTGTTCACCCGCGGCCCCATCGGCTACGAACTGTGGGCCGGCATCTTTGCCGCACAGTGGATGAAAGTGCTGACTTTTGCCATCATCATCGCGCTGGCTTGGCACGTCTGGGTCGGCATGCGCGACATCTGGATGGACTACATCAAGCCGGTCTGGCTGCGCCTGTCCCTGCAGGTATTCACCCTCGTCTGGCTGGTCGGCTGTGCCGGCTGGGCCATCCAAGTCCTGTGGAGACTCTGACCCATGTCCTATTCCGTATCCAAACGCAAATTTGACGTCGTCATCGTCGGAGCCGGTGGCTCCGGCATGCGCGCCTCGCTGCAACTGGCGCGCGCCGGCCTCAACGTGGCCGTGCTGTCCAAGGTCTTCCCGACCCGCTCGCACACCGTGGCGGCCCAGGGCGGCATCGGCGCCTCGCTGGGCAATATGTCCGAGGACAACTGGCACTACCACTTCTACGACACCGTCAAGGGCTCCGACTGGCTCGGCGACCAGGACGCCATCGAGTTCATGTGCCGCGAAGCGCCCAAGGTCGTGTACGACCTGGAGCACATGGGCATGCCCTTCGACCGCAATCCCGATGGCACCATCTACCAGCGCCCCTTCGGTGGCCACACCGCCAACTACGGCGAGAAGCCCGTGCAGCGCGCCTGCGCCGCGGCCGACCGCACCGGTCACGCCATGCTGCATACGCTCTATCAGAAAAACGTCGAGGCACGTACGCAATTCTTTGTCGAATGGATGGCGCTGGACCTGGTGCGCGATGCCGAAGGCGACGTGGTGGGCGTGACCGCGCTCGAGATGGAAACCGGCGACCTGCATGTGCTGCACGCCAAGACCGTGCTGCTGGCCACCGGCGGTGCCGGCCGCATCTATGCCGCCTCCACCAATGCCTTCATCAACACCGGTGACGGCTTGGGCATGGCCGCACGTGCCGGCATCCCGCTGCAGGACATGGAGTTCTGGCAGTTCCACCCGACCGGCGTGGCCGGCGCAGGTGTGCTGCTGACCGAGGGCTGCCGTGGCGAAGGCGCCATCCTGCTCAACAGCAACGGCGAGCGCTTCATGGAGCGTTATGCCCCTACGCTGAAGGACCTGGCGCCGCGCGACTTCATCTCGCGCTGCATGGACCAGGAGATCAAGGAAGGGCGCGGCTGTGGTCCGAACAAAGACTACGTGATGCTCAAGCTCGACCACCTGGGCGCCGAGACCATCCACAAGCGCCTGCCCTCGGTCTACGAGATCGGCGTGAACTTCGCCAACGTGGACATCACCAAGGAAGCCATCCCTGTGGTGCCCACCATCCATTACCAGATGGGCGGCATCCCGACCAATATCAACGGCCAGGTCGTGACGCACGACGGCAGCGGCAACAAGGTCGTCAACGGCCTGTACGCCGTGGGCGAATGTTCCTGCGTGAGCGTGCATGGCGCCAATCGCCTGGGCACCAACTCGCTGCTGGACCTGCTGGTCTTCGGCCGCGCCGCCGGCAACCACATCGTCGAATTCGCCTCGCGCACCAAGTCGCACAAGGCGCTGCCGGCCGATGCCGCCGACCGCACTCTGGCGCGCCTGGCCCGCCTCGATTCGGCCAGCACCGGGGAATACGCCCAGAACGTCGCCAACGACATGCGCGCGACGATGCAGCAACACGCCGGTGTGTTCCGCACCCAGGCCAGCATGGACGAGGGTGTCAGGAAGATCGCCGACCTGCGCGAGCGCAGCAAGCACATCGGGCTGAAGGACACCTCCAAGGTCTTCAACACCGCGCGCATCGAGGCACTGGAAGTCGACAACCTGATCGAATGCGCCCAGGCCACCATGGTCTCGGCCGCAGCGCGCAAGGAATGCCGTGGTGCCCACACCGTGAGCGAGTTCGAGCGCCCGGTGGATGATCCGGTCGCACCGCTGGGCCGCGACGACGCCAACTGGATGAAGCACACCCTGTGGCACAGCGCGAACAACAGCCTGAGCTACAAGCCGGTCAACCTCAAGCCGCTGACCGTCGAGTCGGTTCCGCCCAAGGTTCGTACCTTCTAAGACGTCACGCCGAGAGACCACCATGACCCTACGCACCTTCCAGATCTACCGCTACGACCCGGACAAGGACGCCAAGCCCTACATGCAGACCCTCGAGGTCGAACTCGACGGCAATGAGCGCATGTTGCTCGATGCCCTGATCAAGCTCAAGGCGGTCGACCCCACCCTGTCCTTCCGCCGCTCCTGCCGCGAAGGCGTGTGCGGTTCGGATGCCATGAACATCAATGGCAAGAACGGCCTGGCCTGCCTGACCAACATGAACACGCTCAAGGGCACCGTCGTGCTCAAGCCGCTGCCCGGCCTGCCGGTGGTGCGCGACCTGATCGTGGACATGACGCAGTTCTTCAAGCAGTACCACTCGATCAAGCCCTACCTGATGAACGAGGACGTGCCGCCCGAGAAGGAGCGCCTGCAGTCGCCCGAGGAGCGTGAAGAGCTCAACGGTCTGTACGAGTGCATCCTGTGCGCCAGCTGCTCCACCAGCTGCCCAAGCTTCTGGTGGAACCCGGACAAGTTCGTCGGCCCGGCCGGCCTGCTGCAGGCCTACCGTTTCATCGCCGACAGCCGCGACCAGGCCACCGGCGAGCGCCTGGACAACCTGGAAGATCCCTACCGCCTGTTCCGCTGCCACACCATCATGAACTGCGTCGACGTCTGCCCCAAGGGTCTGAACCCGACCAAGGCGATCGGCAAGATCAAGGAAATGATGGTCGCCCGCGCGGTGTAAGCAAAACACCAAGGTAGACCGTGGACAATGAACTGATCGATGAGAGGGCGCTGAGCAAGCTGAAGTGGCGCTGCCGCCGCGGCCTGCTGGAAAACGACCTCTTCATCGAGCGTTTCTTCCGCCAGTTCGAGTCCACCCTGACCGTGCGCCAGTCGCAGGGCCTGAATGCCCTGATGGACCTGAGCGACAACGACCTGCTCGACCTGCACCTTGGCCGCAAGCCCTTGGCCGAGGTGGAACCCGGGCTGGATCGCGAAGAGGTACGCGAAGTACTGAAGATGTTGAGAACCACCTGCTGAAAGGTCAAAAAATGAAACTTGCTGATAACAAAGCCACCCTGTCGTTCAGTAACGGCAAGCCCAGCGTCGAGCTGCCGGTCTACCAGGGCAATATCGGCCCGGACGTCATCGACATCCGCAAGCTGTATGGCCAGACCGGCATGTTCACCTATGACCCGGGTTTCCTGTCGACCGCCTCCTGCCAGTCGGCCATCACCTACATCGACGGTGACAAGGGCGAGCTGCTTTACCGCGGTTACCCGATCGAGCAGCTGGCCACCCAGTGCGACTTTCTCGAAACCTGCCACCTGCTGCTCTACGGCGACCTGCCCGACGCCGCCAAGAAGGTCGAGTTCACCCAGCGCGTGACGATGCACACCATGGTCAACGAGCAGATGCAGTTCTTCCTGCGCGGCTTCCGCCGTGATGCACACCCCATGGCCGTGCTGACCGGCCTGATCGGCGCCCTGTCGGCCTTCTATCACGACAGCACCGACATCAACAACCCCGAACACCGCGACATCGCCGCGATCCGCCTGATCGC
>LNFM01008865.1_pt1 | contig 14960 bp, 16 predicted proteins | sample 596031 | NCBI WGS metagenome assembly LNFM01 (sample SAMN04254537, study PRJNA301005) | activated carbon metagenome | isolation source: dual media filters at the Ann Arbor, Michigan drinking water treatment plant | place: USA: Ann Arbor
AGCTTCTCGGCGCTGCGGCCGAAATAGAAGGCCAGTTCGTTCCGCAGCCGCGCCTGTTCGAGCGCGAGCCCGGCACCAAGCGCGATAACGGCAGCCGCGACCGCCAGCCACAGCGGATAGCGCCAGCCGAGCCACGCGACACCGACCACGGCCCCGATCTCGACAGCGAGGATGACGAAGTTCACGAACAGTCTGACGATGATCATGCGCTATCCCATCCCCCCGGGCCTGCAACGCGTCCGCGACGGCGGCGATGCAAGCTTCAATCCCCATCACCCTGACTGCGCCTGCCCGCCTTGACTTCCGAGCGCCGCTTCTTGCCCTCGATACGGCGCACCTTGGAGCCATATGTGGGCTTGGTGGCCTTCCTCGGCTTTGGTACGTGGAGCGCCTGCCGTATCAGGTCCGCCAAGCGCTCCCGCGCGTCGTCGCGATTCTGCGGCTGGTTGCGAAACCGATTGGCCGTGATGACGATCTCGCCCGCGCCGGTGGCTCGGCTGCCGGCCAGTTTGATGAGCCGCTCCTTGACCGCCAGCGGCAGCGACTGCGACCCCGAAACATCGAACCGAAGTTGCACCGCGCTCGACACCTTGTTGACGTTCTGGCCGCCCGGTCCCGAGGCGCGCACGAACGTTTCCTCGATCTCGTCGTCGGGGATCTCCAGCTTGTCGTTGACCTGCAGCATCGGTTGCGCCGTGACGAAAGGGGTGTCGCCCGTGCTAACAGAGGCCAAACACCGTGACCAGAGCAGCGCGCGACAGATGCGCCACAGCATCGAGGGTAAGACGATGGCCGACGACACCCGGGCTCCCCGGGAAAGTGGGGCGAAGAACCGATCGATCGGTGATCTCATCGCGGTCATGGTGGCGCTGCGGACGCCGGGAACCGGTTGCCCATGGGATCTCGAGCAGACCTTCGCGAGCATCGCGCCATATACGATCGAGGAAGCCTACGAGGTGGCCGACGCGATCGAGCGGCAGGATATGCCCGATCTCAAAGAAGAACTCGGCGATCTCCTGCTGCAGGTCGTCTATCACGCGCGCCTGGCCGAGGAGGCAGGCGAGTTCTCGTTCCCCGATGTCGTCGAAGGCATCACCACCAAGATGATCCGCCGCCATCCACACGTCTTCGGAGACGAGGAAGCGCGAACATCGGGAATGGCCAAAGGGGCCTGGGAGCGCATCAAGTCCGAAGAGAAGGCCGCCAGATCAGCCGAGCGCAACGCGCTCGGGCTCCCACCGAAGAACAAGGGTGGCATTCTGGACGACGTCCCCACGGGTATGACGGCCCTCACCCGCGCAATGAAGTTGCAGGACAAAGCCGCCAAGGTGGGGTTCGATTGGCCGTCGCTCGGCCCGGTCCTCGACAAGATGAAAGAGGAAGTTGCGGAGTTGGACGAGGCGCTCGCCGCAGGTCTTCGAGGCGAGGGCAAGGGAACGCCGATCCCCTACGACGACCGTCGCGCTGGCGACACAGCCGCGCAAGGGCCGGCGCCGACGTCGGAGATCGAGGAAGAATTCGGCGATCTGCTGTTCGTGATGGCGAACGTCGCTCGCCACCTGCAGCTCGATCCCGAAGCCGCTCTACGCCGTGCGAACGCCAAGTTCACCAGGCGCTTCGCCTACATCGAAGCCGAACTCCGCCGTCGCGGAAAAAGCCCGGCGCAATCCTCGCTCGAAGAGATGGACGCCATCTGGAACGAGGTCCGCGCGAAGGACAAGACGGTAGGGTAGGCCCGTAACCTTGCAGGCTGGGTCAAGGCGTAGCCTCGACCCAGCTTTGGCATCACACGGGATCGATGCCGGGTCGCACTCCGCGCTGCCTCGCTCGACACAAGCCGACGACGGTTCCGGCATTCAGTCGTGCTTATGGCCGTGCTTGTGGTCGTGCTTGTGACCATGGTCGTGCCCGTGATCGCCATGGTCGTGGCCACAGCCGCAGTCGTCGCCGTGCTCGTGATCGTGACCATGATGCGAATGCGGATCGAGCAGGGTCGAATGCATCCGGCGCTCGAGGGCCACCGAGGCCTCGCGCGGTGCGTTCGCATCTTCGATCGACAGCCCCATCAATTCGGCCGCGAGCCGTATGTCTTCGACATGCCCGAAGTAATGTCGGCGAAGGCGGCCGGCGCGATCGAACAAGAGCACGGTCGGCGTGCCCCGCATCTCGAACGCTTCCATCGTCTTGGGCATCCCCTTGCCGGTGTCACCTCCGGGCGCGTCGATGGCCACCGGGAAGGGCCAAGCGTACTCGTGCATGAAGGCTTCGAGGGCTGCTGGCGTCATCACGTCGTGATGCTCGAATACGCTGTGCAGGCCGATCACCACGACCTCGTCGGGACTGAACTGCTCGGCAATCTTCTTGGCTTGCGGCAGACCATGCTGCACGCACCCCGGGCACAGCATCTGGAACGCCATCAGCATGACGACCTTGCCCTTGAGAGCTTTCAGCGACAACGGCTGGCGGCTGTTGACCCAGCGCGTGACGGACAGCTCCGGCGGTTTCTCGGGATCGAACATGGCGCTGCCCTTCTGTGCTCGTGAGGTGAAATCGACCGAGCCCTGATACATCCACGGCCGCCTTCCCGTCCATCGCCATTCAGGCGGCGGGGACCATCAACAATCAACCCGGAGCTCCCTCTTGACAGGAGCCCGCCCGAGGGCCTCAACGGGTTGCAGATACGGGAAAGTTCGATATCCCACGAGATCCAAGGATACCACCGCATGTCGACAGCCAGCCGCACCCGCCTCCGCGATATCATCAAGGCGCGGTCGTTCTCCAAGGGCAGCAACGTCAAGCTCGCGTCGGGCCGCACGTCCAGCTTCTATTTCAACATGAAGCCGACCATGCTCGATCCGGAAGGAGCGGCTCTGATCGGGGAGCTTACCCTGGAAGCCATCGCCGACATCCCGGCCGACTACATCGGCGGCCTCGAGATGGGCGCTGTTCCCCTCGCGACCGCCGTCGCCATGGCGAGCCACCTGCGCGGCAAGCGCTTGCCCGCGTTCTTCGTTCGCAAACAGGCAAAGGACCATGGCGCGGAAAAGCTGGTCGAAGGTCTGGCCCCCGGCGAAACGCTCAACGGCAAGCGCTGCATCATCATCGAGGACGTGACGACAACGGGGGGCTCCTCGATGAAGGCGATCGAAGCGGTGAAGAAGGAAGGCGGCATTATCGCCTGCGTCATCACGATCGTGGAGCGCAAGGAAGGTGCGGTCGAGAACTTCGCTGCCGCCGATCTGCCGTTCCGCGCCATCCTGACGACCGACGATTTCGCGTGAATTGAAGCCACTGGTTCGAACGAACTTCATCGCCAGCATCTCCCGACATGAGCCGTCCATGACCACGACGAACGCACCGACACTCTCCCAGCAGATCGGTTCGTTCGCCGCCACTGCCGATCCGGCACGACTGCCCAGGCCCGTCGTCGATATGATCAGGTTGCTGATGCTGGACGTGGCCGGGCTGTGCGTCGCGGCGCGGAAGACCGACTATGTCGCGGCCGCACTCGCCAGTGCGGCATCGTCGGGTCGCTGCACGGCTATCGGGCACGCTGAGCCACTCGGCCTGTATGACGCCGCGCTCGTCAACGGCACTGCTGCTCATGGGGAGGATTTCGACGACACCTTCGAGGGAGGGCCCGTGCATGCCGGCGCCGTGATCGTGCCGGCCATCCTCGCCGTTGCCGAACACCGGGGGCTACCGGGCACCGCGGTCCTGAAAGGCATCGCGGTAGGTTGCGAAGTCATGTGCCGGATGGCGCTCGTCGCGCCGCAGGCAACGCACAAAGCATGTTTCCATCCGACCGCTGTATTCGGCGCTCCCGCTGCCGCAGCTGGTGTCGGTGCAGCGCTGGGCCTCGACGCTGATCGGATCGCGCACGCTATCGCGATTGCAGGAAGCCTGTCTTCGGGCATCATCGAATATCTCTCGGATGGTAGCTGGACGAAGCGCATGCATGCCGGTCAAGCGGCGCAATCCGGCATCCGCGCGGCTCTGATGGCGGAGGCCGGTTTCATCGGACCCGCTACAGTTCTCGAAGGCCACCACGGTTTCTACAAGGCGTTCGCACCATCGAAGACGCCCGACTTCGGGCCGATGATGGACAAACTCGGCACGACCTGGGTCATCGAGGCGATCGCCTTCAAGCCGTATGCCTGCGGGACCATGACTCAACCGTATATCGATTGCGCCATCGAACTCGCACGCAGCGGCGTGAATGCCGGTGACATCGCGCGCATCGAGTGTGAGGTCGGCGAGGGCACCGTGCATCGGCTCTGGGCCCCATTGCCGTTGAAGCAGTCGCCGCCCAACGGTTACGCGGCCAAGTTCTCCTCGCCCTACTGTATCGCCGTGGGCTTCCTCGACGGACGTGCGGGTCTCGGCCAATTCACCGACGAACGCGTTGCGGAGCCAGCCGTCCGAGACCTCGCTGCGAAAGTCTCCTACGTCGTCGATCCCGCGAACCCCTATCCGCGCACGTTTACAGGCCACATCCGCGCTACGTTGAAGGACGGAAGCGTGCGCGAGGTCCGCCGTGCCAACATGCGCGGCGGCGCACACGACCCGATCCCGCCCGACGAGATCGTCGACAAGTTCCGTGACAACGCGCAGTTCGGGGGATGGGACAGCGAGCGCGCTGCGAAGATGATCGCGGCGGTCGATGTCGTCGTGGGCGGTGGTGCCGTGGATCTGGCGTCCGCGTTTCGATGAGGCGGAAGCCCAAGCCAGCCAAGTGGCACGCTGGAACTTCCATGTTCGATCCGGGTGTCAGACCCGGAGGGCTCTGACACCACCAGGAAAATCACCATGCAGGAACTCGCAGGACTGGTCGCCCTCGTGACGGGCGGGGCTCGCAACATCGGCCGCGCCATCGCGCTCGATCTTGCCGCTGGTGGTGCCAAAGTTGTAGTTGCTGCACGCTCCGATCGTGCCGGTATCGACGAAACCGTCGCTGCCATCACATCGGGCGGCGGAGAGGCGCTCGCCGTCATCGCCGACATCACCGACGAGGGCGCCGTCGCGGCAATGACGGCCGCAGCGATCACCCGGTTCGGCCGGCTCGATATCCTCGTCAACAACGCCGCCGTTCGCGGTGAAACGAAGCTCTCCGAGATGACGCTGGCCGAGTGGCGCCGCGTCGTCGCCCCGACGCTCGAAGGACCGTTCCTCTGTGCAAGAGCAGCGCTGCCCCATCTCGTGGCCAGCAAGACAGGTGCGATCATCAACATCGGCGGTCTGACGGGATACACAGGCGCGCGCAACCGCGTCCACGTCGTCTCGGCGAAGTCGGGCCTCGATGGCATGACGAAGGCGCTCGCGCACGAACTGGCCGAGAACAACATCACCGTGAACCTCGTCTCGCCCGGGTTGATCGACACGGTGCGCGGCAAGCATAATCCGACCAATCCAGACCACCACAAGCGTCACGACACGCTGTTGGGGCGGCGCGGGCGACCGGAGGAAGTCGCGGCAATGGTGCGCCACCTCGCTGGTCCGAACGGGCGGTTCATCACCGGGCAGACCATCCACGTCAACGGCGGCATCTACCTGCCATGACCGCGCAGTCCATCTTGGCGAGCCTCGGCCTCGCCGGCGTGATGAGTCTCGGCCAGACGGCCGTCATCGCCTTCGTCGCCCTGGCCGCTTCGATCATCACGGCGATCGCCGGCGTGGGTGGCGCGATCGTTCTGTCATTCGTGCTGACACCGGTGCTCGGGCCGGCAGCACTGGTGCAGACGATTTCGGTGGCGATGCTCATCAACAACTTCACCAAGATCAACGTCTTCCGGAAAGGCATCGACTGGGCGCAGTGCCTGTTCGTCACGGCATGTGCGGCTCCAGGTTGTATCATCGGCTCGCTGATCTATTCGAGCCTGTCGGAGCGCGCGATCACGATCGTACTCGGCGTGTTCCTGATCGGCATCGTGATCTTCAAATGGTTCCTACCGGAGAACACGGGACGATGGCCCAGGCCGGTCGTGGCGGGCGCGTCGTTCGTCTACGGGCTGCTGACCGGCACCACCATCGGTGGCGGGATATTACTCCTACCGATCCTGATGGGGACGGGCCTCACGGGAATGGCGCTGATCGGCACCGATGCCGTTTGCGGTCTCGCGATGCATCTGGTGAAAACGACGGTGTTCGGCACGAATGGCGTGTTGACCGCACAATATGCCGTGATCGGCGCCCTGATCGGAATCGTGATGATACCCGGCGCCTACATCGCCCGCGCGATCCTGCGGCGCATTCCGCTCAAGGTGCACGAGCGGATCATCGACACGGTCATCATCGGCGGCGGATTGATGTTCCTGGTGCGCGCCGTGCTGGGGTGATCGCTGCTATCGAAAATTGATCCCCCATTTTTGTCCACCTCCCCCTCGAGGGGAGGGGTTAGTGGTGAGAGACTTCGCGACGGTTCCGGATCCCAACCCACCCCCTGCCCCTCCCCAACAAGGGGAGGGTGAAGAAAAAGGGCTGCAGGAGCGACCGGTTATACTTCGATGAAACGCGACTACAGCGCCTTCTTGCGCTGCAGGTGCATCATGTAGTTGTCGTAGACGTTCTCGGAGAACTGCTGCCAGAGATAGGCCTCCGCGCGGAACGCCTTCATGTGCTCGTAGACCACCTTGAAATCCGCGTTCTTGGCAGAGATCTCCGCATAGACCTCGTTGGCCGCGCCGAAGCAGGCGTCGAACACGGGCTCCGTGAAGGGACGCAGCTGCGTACCCGCGCCGACCAGACGGCGGAGGGCCGGCGGATTCAGTACGTCGTAGCGCGCCAGCATCGTGGTGTTGGCGTGGGCGGCACAGTTGCGGATTATCGCCTGATAGCTCTTCGGCAAGCTGTTCCACTTGTCGAGGTTGGTGAAGATGTGGAGCATCGCGCCACCCTCCCACCAGCCCGGATAATAGTAGTACTTTGCCACCTTATAAAGCCCGAGCTTCTCGTCGTCGTAGGGGCCGACCCATTCGACCGCGTCGATCGCGCCACGCTCCAGCGATTGATAGACGTCGCCGGCTGCAAGCTGTTGGGGCACGACGCCGAGCTTCTGGAGCACCGCACCCGCGAAGCCAGCGACCCGCATCTTCAGACCCTTGAGGTCCGTCGGGGTGTTGATCTCCTTGCGGAACCAGCCGCCCATCTGCGCGCCGGTGTTGCCCGCGGGAAATGCGATGATCTTGTGCTTGGCATAGAATTTATTGAGGAGGTCGATTGCGCCCCCCTCATAGTGCCAGGCATTCTGCATACGCGCATTGAGTCCGAAGGGCACGGCGGTGCCGAACGCGAACGTCGGATCCTTGCCCCAGTAATAGTAAGACGCCGTCTGGCACATCTCGACGGTGCCGTTGGTAACGGCATCGGCGGCCTGCAGCGGCGGTACGATTTCGCCGGCAGCCGCGACTTTGATCACGAAACTGTTGTCGGTCGCCTCGGCGACGTTGCGGGCGAAGCTTTCCGCCGTGCCGTAGAGCGTGTCGAGGCTCTTGGGGAAACTCGACGTGAGCCGCCACTCCACTTTGGGCATCGACTGGGCGATTGCCGGCGATGCGACAGCCGAGGCAGCGGCGGCCCCGACCCCACCGACGCCCGCATTCTTGAGAAACTTCCGTCGGTTCACCGCGGTCATGTCGCCCTCTCCTCCCAGTTTCCCGTCCGGATTGCGCTGTGGCGCACCAGTCCCGGGTAAATCATGTGTTCAATACCGAACCGGTGGCTAAACGGCGACGCGCCTCTAGGCAACCGCATTCTCGCAGCCAAGATATATACACTGACGTCGACGCCACCTAGATCAAGCCCATTCGCTATCGACCAAAGTCGCAATTCCCGACGAGCCGCCCTTACACCACCGCGACCACGGCGATCACTACATGCTAAAGCGGGGTCCGCCATCAACCCGCCACGGCGCGACAGACTGCCCCGCTCCCGCGCAAGAGGACGACGATGATACCTCGCTTGGACGAATTCACGGTTCGCCCGACGCCCGATGACCCCCGGCTCTCCGTCGACGTTCCGGGTATCGACCACGAGGGCCGGAGCGTCACGACGACGGTCGTCACCGAACGCCCTCTGACGCTGTTCCTCAACGCCCGTGAAATCGTCACCATGATGACGATCGGCGACCATCCAGATCTGCTCGCAGTCGGCTACCTGCTGAACCAGAACATGCTTCGCCGCGACGACGAGATCGTCGCCGTCGACTACGAACCGGAGATCGAGACGATCGTCGTGCGGACGAAGCGGCAAACCGATTACGAAGAGAAGCTGAAGAAGAAGGTGCAGACCTCGGGCTGTGCGCAAGGCACGATCTTCGGCGATCTGATGGAGGAACTCGATAAGACGGCACTGCCCCTCGACGCGAAGATCAAGACATCGTGGCTCTACGAGCTCACTCGCAAGATCAACACGGAACCGAGCCTCTATCTCAAAGCCGGCGCCATTCACGGGTGCGTGCTGTGCGAGGCCGACCGTCCCATCGTCTATATGGAGGACGTCGGGCGCCACAACGCCGTCGACAAGATCGCGGGCTACATGTTCGTCAACGCCATCCCCGCGCACGACAAGATCTTCTATACGACCGGCCGCCTCACCTCCGAGATGGTGATCAAGACGGTCAAGATGGGTATTCCCATTCTCGTCTCGCGATCGGGCTTCACGGCGTGGGGCGTCGAACTCGCGCGCAAGACCGGCTTGACGCTGATCGGCCGCGCGCGAGGCAAGCGGTTCGTCGCGCTTTCGGGCGCCGAACGTATCGAATTCGACGCCGATCTGTCGCGCGTCGCGGAGGAAGACAGAAAGCACGCGCGCAAGAGCAGCGCGGCGCAGCACCAGGATTGAGCTTCATCAGCATGACCGCCCCAGAACCCATCGTCCGCCGCGACCATATCGCCGGCATCATCCTTGCCGGTGGGCTATCACGCCGCATGTTCGCAGCAGATGTGCAGGTAGGAGCCCAGCGCGACAAGGGTCTGCTCGACATCGGTACCAAGCCGATGCTGGCGCACGTCATCGAACGCATCCGGCCCCAGGTCGGCGCGCTCGCCATCAACGCCAATGGTGATCCGGACCGCTTCGCGGCCTTCGGGTTGCCTGTCGTCCCCGATACCATCGACGGGTTCGTCGGTCCGCTCGCCGGCGTGCTCGCGGGCATGAGGTGGGCCGCCGCGAATGTGCCGGCCGCCCGATGGGTCGCCAGCGTCTCCGCCGACGCGCCGTTCCTGCCCCACGATCTCGTGGCCCGTCTGGAGGCTGCGATTGCCCAGCGCGGGAGCGCAAATATTGATCGTGCCAACCCCATCGCGATCGCGCAATCGGGCAGCGAGGTTCACCCGGTCATAGGATTGTGGCCCGTCGCCCTCGCCGACGATCTCGACGCGGCGTTGCGTGGCGGTCTGCGCAAGGTGCTCGCGTGGACCGACAAGCACGGCACCGTTCCCGTGGAATTCGAGATGACAGTGGCCGGCCTCGAAAACGTGGACCCGTTCTTCAATGCCAACACGCCCGATGAAATGGCGCAAGCGCGCCGCCTCATGTCGCTGATCGAGGAACCGCGGACGTGAAAACTCCACCACTCATCGGCATCGCCGGCTGGAAGAACTCGGGTAAGACGACGCTCGCCGTGCGCCTCATCGCCGAGTTTACCGCCCGCGGTTTTGCCGTCTCCAGCATCAAGCACGCGCATCACGCCTTCCAGATCGACGACGGTGAGACCGACAGCGCGCGCCACCGCCGCGCCGGCTCGGGTCAGGTCGCCATCGTTTCGTCGGAGCGCTGGGCGCTCGTCACCGAGTTGCGCGATGCGCCCGAACCGGACTTTGCCGTCGTCGTGGCGAAACTCGCGCCTTGCGATCTCGTGATCGTCGAAGGCTACAAGAGCCACGCCATCCCGAAGATCGAGGCGCGCCGCACGGCCTCGAGAGAACGCCGCTCGCTCGCGAAAGAGGACCCCCACGTCATCGCCATCGCCGCCGACCATCAAGTTGCAGATGAGGCTGTGCCGGTGTTCGGCCTCGACGACATCGGGGGGATCGCTGATTTCATCGCGGCTCATTTGGGTCTCGGGAAGAGACGCGGATGACGACACACAAGCACTCGGTAGGATCGTCCGACACATCCCCGAACCCATGCTCTGACCGGTCCCCCTCCCCTTCCTGGGGAGGGGCGAAGAGAGCGAGCGTTGTGATGGCCGCGTGCCTGGCGCTCGACTTCGCAGTGGCATCGGCAGCGTTCGCCCAGAAGCCCGCCGCAAAACCGCGCGTGCCCCCCGGCGTCGATCCCGGTGGCATCGCTATCGCGATCATCGGCGGAGGCATCGACTACACCCGGCCGGAGATCGCTGCGCGCCTCGCGCGCGACGGGGAAGGTGAAATCATCGGGTGGGATTTCATCGACGACGACCGGCGCCCGTTCGAGCGATGCGGCAGTCGTGTCGCTCTGCCGGGATACTGCAACGAAACGCCACTTGTTTTCGTCACCTCGCCCAAAGTCCGCATCATACCGCTTCGCGCCCACCTCGGCAGGGAACGTAGCCTGGTCGAGGCGGTCCGCTTCGCTACCACGGCCGGCGCAAAGATCATCTTCGTCGGCCTGCCCGTCCCTCCACCGTCGAGCTTCATCGATGATGCCGCAGGTTTTCATTCAGCGCCGCTATTCATCGCCACCGTGATGCCCCATCCCAGGCAGCCATCGTTCAGGTTTCGAGCCGGTGACAACTTTATCGTCGCAAACGCAACGGCAGCCTCGGACGGGCCCGAGGGAATGGCCGCCGCGATGGTTCGGCTCCTCGACGACGCGGTCGAATGCGTGGCCAAAGGAACGAGCGATGCGCCGGCGATCAGGAACTGTACGCTCGCGTTTCCACCGGACAATCCCTAGGCGCTGACGCCGTAGAATTGTTCGAATCAATCGAGGTCTCAGGCAGCTTTGCGGCGCACCATCACCTTCGACAGGAACACGAGGCTCTGCGTTTCTGAAACGAGACCCGCATCGTTGAACACCGCATCGAGATCGTCGATCGCGAAGTTTCGGAAGTAGGGCTCGTGAAAGCGCACGGGGAACGCTTCGAGCAGACCGTCCCAGCCGGGTTTGTCGCCCATCTGCAAGCTGTCGACGAACACGAGCACGCCGCCGGGCTTCAGCACGCGCGCGATCTCCGCGGAGACCATGCGGCGGACGGCGGGTGGCAACTCGTGGAACAGGAACACGCACGTCACGATGTCCTGGCTCGCAGCGGGCAAGGGTATCGCCTCGGCGTTCCCTTCGATCAGATGCGCGGGCCGCAGGCTACCCATGTGCCGTCGCGCCTCGCTCAGATACGCCGCCGACAGATCCAGTCCCGTCAGGCCCAGCGCCGGCCACGCGAGCCGCACATCACGCAAGAGGCGGCCCGTGCCACAGGCGATATCGAGCAGCGCCAGCTTGCGCTGATCCCGTCCCGCGATTGCTTCGCCGACGAACCGGAGGGCTGCCCGCCGCATCGCCTGCGCCACGCCGTAGAAGAGCGTCTCGACTTGTACGTCGTAGATACGCGCAGAACGCTCCGAGAGATAGCCGCCACTCTGGAAATGGAAGTCCTGGACGTAGTAGTCGGGCAAGCCGACAGCGCCCGGTTCGAGCCGCGCGCTCTCGGCATCCGCCGATTCGCGCCGCGCGAGCGCTTCTGGAAACTCCGCGAACATCTCCCTGACGCGGGCGACGAGCCCGGACATACCGTCGGGATCGGGCTCTGCCGCTGCATACAGCCCGCGACCGACCGCGTCGGCGTCGGCCAACAGCAACTGCCCAAGCGATCCCATCAGTTCACGTTGCGACGGGACCGGACGCTTGGGCTTGTAGGCCGGCCGCTGCCCCAGGCGCCGAGCCTCGGCATCCAGAGCGCGATTGACCGCGTAGAACCAGCCGAACCGCGCCGCATTGGCCGCAAGCTGCGTCCCCATGCCGATCATTGAACTCTGCTGTGCCGCCACGATATCGCCGGTCCCTGCTGCTAAGAAAGTTTATCCTATCTCAAAGCTCGTTCACCGCCGAGGGGTCCAGCCATGTCCAAGATCCGCCATATCGTCATCCTGACGGGTTCGGGAATATCGGCCGAGAGCGGGATCGCCACGTTCCGCGACAAGGACGGCATCTGGGCCAAGTACGACATCGAGGAAGTCGCGACGCCCCAGGCCTTCGCACGCCAGCCGCACAAGGTGCACGATTTCTACAACTTGCGCCGGCGGGGCCTGGAAGGCATCGAGCCCAACAAAGCCCATTTCGCGCTGGCTCGTCTCGAACGAGAGCACCTCGAGAAGCCCGGCCGAAGCGTCAACATCGTCACGCAGAACATCGACCATCTGCACGAAGCGGCCGCCTCGCGGAACGTGATCCACATGCACGGGGAGTTGCTGAGGGGCCTCTGCGTCAAGTGTCAGGCCCGGTTCGATTGGACGGGCGATATGTCGACGGCCGCGATCTGCCCGGGTTGCAGACAGGCTGCCGGCGTCCGGCCTGATATCGTCTGGTTCGGCGAAATGCCCTACAAAATGGACCGCATCGCCGAACTGGTCCATGCGTGCGACCTGTTCGTGTCGATCGGCACCAGCGGAGCGGTCTATCCGGCCGCCAGCCTCGTCGAACTGGCGCGACGAGCGGGCGCCCACACGGTCGAACTCAATCTCGAACCTTCCGAGGGTGTGTCCCACTTCCACGAAGCGATACACGGCAAGGCGACCGAGATCGTCCCGGCGTTCGTTCAGCGCATTCTGGCGGAAGCGTAGAGAGCGGGAGCGAAGCTGCGCTACCGCACCCTACGTTGCGTGCGCCAGATCAACCCGCATGTTTTCTGATGAAAGCGACGATCGCGGCAAAGGCCTTCACGGAATTCGGTGCTGCCGGATGCTCGTTGAGAAACGTGTGCCGCTCCCCTTCGTAGAGGAGCACGTCCATGGTGCCGCCACGCGCGCGGTAAGCGGCGCCGAGCCGCTCGGCCTGCTCCGCCGACGTCCATTCGTCCTTGGTCCCCTGAAACGTCATCGCGGGGGGAAGCTGCACTTTCTCTCCGCGCTCCAGGATCAGCGCGGGCGTCGCCTCGATGTGTGTCGCCTCGTCCCTGAAGAACGTCGCATGGCTGGTGATCAGGTCCTTCTTGCCCTGCTCCTTGGCCATCGCGAGTCGGTCCAGCGGATAGAGGACCGCCCATCCCGCGATCACGAACGCGACCAGGGCGTCGACAATCGGGGCCTCCGGTAGAGGAAGCGCTGTGTAGCGGGCATCGTCTGCCCGAAGCGCGGACAGTAAAGCTTGATGGCCGCCGCTCGATGTGCCGTAGAGACCGACGCGATCCGGGCTCGAGCCCATCTCACCAGCGTGCGCCTTGAGCCAGCGGATGCCGAGATTGATATCCTGCAGCGAGGCGGGATACGGCGCTTCCGGCGCATTCCGGAAATCGAGCGAGAGCACGAGGATCCCAGCGTTGCAAAGATCGAGAGCCGTGTTCTGTCCGTCCGTCCTGTCCTTGTTGTTCCATGCACCGCCGTGGATGAGGACAACCGCTGGAAACGGTCCGGCTCCGGCTGGCTGATAGAGCCGCGCCAACCGATCCGTGCCGCCGTTTCGCTGATACACGATATCCCTGACGGAGAACGCATGATTGACGGCCGCACACGTTACCGGTGTTGCAGCCGACGCCGCACCCATCGCAGATACCTTGTTCATCGCCATTGCTCCAACATCCCACGCCGACGAGGCGAGCCTAGCACAAAAGCCTAGGGTGGGCAGGCTGGCGGATCATTGAGAATCTCGCCGTCCGGATAGTTCGATTCCCAACGCAAACCAGGCGGATCTCGATCCGCATCCCCAACGAATCAGATTACGACTTCGACATATTCTTCGGCGTGCTCGGCACGCGGTTTCTCCAACGGGACGGGAGACCAATCATGTCATTCGGGAAGAGGCATTCGGGCAGAGAAAGCGATGCCCCGACGGGTACTCCAGGCCTGCATACCCCGGTGGACCCAGCGTCATTCCGCGCGGCCGGACTTGATACGGCCGGCATCAGCCGTCTCCTCGTGATATCTGTCGCTGGCATAGTGATGTTGGCGTCGATCTCAGCCCTGCTCGTGATCCAACCTGGCCGCGGCGAGCCCATCGAGGTGGAAGCTGCCCTTATCGACGGGTCGCAGCCGGCGTCGGCGGCGCAGGGCCGTGTTGTTCAAATGTGCGTCGAACAGGCGATGTTGACGGCGACGCGGGGTGAAGATCCCGGTGACGACCAGCGGCCTCGGATAACCAAAACATGCGAGTGCACGGTCGAAGCCGTGGTTTCCCACCTCTCACCCCTGCAGATGCAAATGTTGTATGTCGACTATCGAACACTGATGCGGGTGAAGATCGCCGAGATCGATCGCACTGGAGAGAGCATCTCGAAGTTCGCAATGCCGAAGATCGAGAGCCGCGAAGGTGCGCCGGTCGCTCTGATCACCGCCGCCAGCTACGCCGCCCACTGGCGGGAAGCGCGCGGCCTGGTTTCCCAGAACGCCGCGCGCTGCCAATGATGCGCCTCGTCCTCCCCGATCAATCGGCGAGCGCGAGTTGTTCCTTGTCTTTGCCACGGGCCTGGGTGCGCACGGCCTTTTGAACCTTCTCGAAAGCCCTGACTTCGATCTGGCGAATGCGCTCACGCGATACGCCGAACTCCGCCGATAGATCTTCCAGCGTGGCCGGGTCCTCCGTGAGGCGGCGCGCCTCGAAGATGCGCCGCTCCCGATCGTTGAGCGAGCCGAGAGCGCTTTCCAGGTACTTCCGGCGCATGTCGAGCTCCTGGCTCTCGCCGAGGCTCTCTTCCTGGTTCGGGTCGGCATCGACCAGCCAATCCTGCCACTCGCCGGACTCCTGATCGGCGCGAACAGGCGAGTTGAGCGAAGCATCGCCCGACAGACGCCGGTTCATCGAGATCACGTCCTCCTCGGGAACCCCGAGCT
>LNFM01008866.1_pt1 | contig 14959 bp, 30 predicted proteins | sample 596031 | NCBI WGS metagenome assembly LNFM01 (sample SAMN04254537, study PRJNA301005) | activated carbon metagenome | isolation source: dual media filters at the Ann Arbor, Michigan drinking water treatment plant | place: USA: Ann Arbor
GCGATTCGGGTGTGTGGTAGCTCAGTTGGTCAGAGAGTTTCGGGCTGCCGGGATTGGTCGCGGGTTCGAGTCCCGTCCATGCATCAAGTTTTCAATTTGGTTTTTTGGGGTTTATTTGCCCGTGGCGCTGTATGGCGCTACGGGCTTTTTATTTACCCCCCCCCCGTCTCAACCAATCCCGGATAACCCGGTAGCACTCTTTTAATCTTCGCAGCGCCTTAGCGCAGCACTTTTCATTTGTGGTGGTCTGGAGATAATTTTCGAGAAACAAGGCATGTTTTACAAGCCGTTTCGGGTCTTTGAAGCGCATAAGAGCAATACGGGTTTGATTAAAAATATTAGGTGCGGCGCTTTGCGGGGGATTATCAATACAAGGTACAATCTTAATTCAGCATTATAACTATCAGCCTGGGGCAAGTATCCAAGCACATCACCATTGTGTCAAAATCGGCAGCGCCTACCTGCAACACGTTGCCCTGTACCAGGTGCGACGCATCGGCAGCAACTTCATAGTGTCGCGGCTGGGCAATATTTACCGTGTCCCTTATAACGCCATCAATCCTGATTTCTACCAGCGCATTGATGCCGCTAATAACGTCGAGTTTACAGGTCGTGCATGGCGATAGCGGTTCCGGTTCGTCGGGGCCGTTGTTCCCGCAGGAGGCTATCAATACGACAATCAGGCAAAGGGCAATAATTTTCATGCAGTTACTTTTTTAGAAAGGTTCTCGATTATATCCAGCAATTTAGTTTCGATGGTTTCCCGCTTCCGGCAGTCCTCAGTCATTTTCAATATCTCTTTTTTCAATTCCGCTATCTCATCGCGCAGAACGGCGTTTTCTTGGGCTGTTTCGCTTTGCGGGGTTTCGGGGTTTGGCATGTCTTTGAACATTTCGCCTTCGCCGGTGATTAGCCAGCCCGCGTTCACATTTGGGAACTTTTCGCAAATTTGATTCACAAGTTCAGCGGGTATTTTCCTTTGCCCGTGATAATAGTTGTGGAAAGTGTTTTTTTTAGCGCCGACGAATACCGCAAAACTCGTTTGTGTCATCCCTAATTTAGCCACAAGGATTTTTAGAGGTGTCAATTTTTCAATTTCAACATTCATTTGTTGCAAATTTTTCAATGAAATGTGTATTTCATTGAATAGAGTGTAAATATCATGTTGAGCGTGTTTTTTTGTGGACTAAAGTTTGCATTTGAGAACTGTGTGAACGTATCTTTGTCCTATCAGCAAGCAACTTGCAAGCGCAAACGTAAATCATTCCAACGAATTTTACAATGAAATTATCATCTGACCACAGCAATTTTCAAAACAACCGCTTCACCCGCTTCCAGCCGCAAAACCTATACCGGGGCAATGTGGAGCGCATAGCGGACAAGTTCACGCCGGAACAAATTGAAATGATGATAGCGGTTGAGTATGTGGTTAAGGATATGGAGAAAGTGCAGCGCGGTCGGGATGTGGTTGATTACGAACTGAATATCTTGGTAACAAGCCGCGCAGAATACGACTTCGCATTTACGGAAATCAAAAACGTAATGCGTCTGCATCGTGACGCTGACCCTGCCTTTGATGCCTCAAATTGGGAAGTGAAACAGGATATGCCCGGCGATTCTTTCCGGTACTGGGTGTGCAGGGCAGACGAATCCTATATCGGCATCAACGTAAAATGGAGCCTGCCGGATGTAGAAACACAAACCCGGATCAACGAAACAAAGCAAATAGCCGCTGAGGCTTACGCATAAAGAAATTTCTGTTAAGTGTGATCGGGGCGGCTAAGTGGGATTGGTCGCCCCAAATTTAAAAACGATGAATAAGAAAACGATACTACAAAACTGGAAGTGGGGGGACAATCAAAAAGTCGCCAGAGCAATGTACCAATTGCGCAAGATTGAAATTTCCGGCGAAGCGGTGCGGCAATGGATGTCAGGGGAAACAGCAGACTCGAAACTCGAACCGTTTTATTTGGAAGCCGCAAAGCAAGTACAACAAGCCAGGGCCACAGCAGCCAGGGCCACAAACTAAGCAACTTTTCATGAGTATTACACGAACCCGCGCCGCAAACGAGTGGCGCGGGTAAAGTGAAAACCGAAACCTTAAACTCAAAAATATAGCAGCATGTCACAAGAAACAGTAAAACATACGCCAGGGCAAGATGGCCTCACAAAGCGGGAGTACTTCGCAGCCTTAGTCCTTCAGGGGATTATAGCAAACGATAACGCTTGGAATGTAAATGAAGCAGATAAGATTGTAAAAGATTGTGAAAGGGTGGTTGCTTATGCGGATCACCTTATTGCCACCATCTCTAAAGCCGAAAACCTGTAACACCATGCCACAATTCACAACCTCCGCATTTATACCTGATTACAAGGGCGCCGCTCCGTGGATTTCTATTCTCAAGCCAGATGAAAGCCTTTTGTCTTGCATATTGGACACGCCAGAAAACCGAGTATTAATAGAAATCATGGTTAACGCCCTCAATGCGGCATACGACAACCTTACGCCGGTAAATGAAACGCCGGTTAATTACATTGAATACGAAACAGTGTAACAAAACTCAAAATCAAAATTTCAGCAACATGGAAAAGAACATGCCAGCACTCGCAATGAGCGACCTGATTAGCCAAGAAACCGGCGAAGTTCGCCCACTTAAGTACCGCGAAGGAAGCCCGCGAAATTACCGCTTCGATGCCAGTAAGGGTATCGTGAATATCAACGGCGAAACAGCCATAACAAAGCCCGGCGACCACTTTACGTTTATCCCGGTAGCCTGCCGGATTTTCAAAGACACGCTATTCCAGGCAGAAGGCCAAACGGGATTAAAGAAATGGGGTGAACTGTTTTTTGTAAACGAGGCTAGCGTTCTGTGCGCTATCATGGTACACGGCTACACGGTGGAGAACCTGGAAAAACTGGAAGCCGAATTGTTCTACGACGATTTGTCACTGAACCAGGTAGCGCTTACCCTGAAACCCGTACAGAAGGAAAACAAAACCGTCGCCTCTAAATACTACATTGGCGAATGGGGCTACAAGGCCGCACCCAAAGACCTGGTGGCCGAATTTGCCGGGCAACTTACGGGTGTTCCGGTCTACCGGGAAGATACCTGGAAAGAAACCGCCGAACTGCTTGTAACGCTGAATTACGCGGTACCAGTGAACGCGCTACCTCCCGGCGAATCAGCGCCCGCACTACCTGAAACGGTTGAACTGCAATCGAAACCCGCAAAGTAGATGCAAGCCCGCTTTCTAATAAACACGCCATCCTTCGTGCAAGGAACCGATGCGGAGTATTTCAGGCTCAAAGCCTGGAATAACTCCGGCCTCGGAAACCTGTACTACCATGCGCGCGGAATACCACAGCCGGACAGCCCGACACGCGCTTTTCATTTCGGTAGCGCTATTCACCGGATGATTTTGGAGCCGCAGTGGTGGATACCAGATGACTGGAAACTAACAACGGCAGAATTGCGGGCGGTGGAAGGAATGGCGAACGCGGCTACAAAAGACTTGTTTTTGACAACGACGATACAGCAGAGCAGACGCGAACAGATATGCACCTGGAAGGACGGCGAAACGAAACTACCCTGCAAGATTAAGGTTGACGCGCTACCGCCTTCCGAATTTATGATCGACCTGAAAACAACAAGCGCCAGCACCCGGCTGGAATTTCTGGAAGCGTGTACGAAATACGAATACGACCGACAGGCAGTGATGTACATGGATGGGGCAAAGCGCAGCAGGATGATTTTTATCGGCATCCAGAAACGCGCACCATACGAACTTTACTACTACGAGGTAGAGCCGGGAAAACGGTTTTACGAAATGGGACACAAGAAATACCGCAAACTCTTGTCAATAGCAGCGCAACACGGATACAAGTATCCACAGGCAATTGCAGGAAAGGCGGCAATGATTTGATTTTTGGTTTTGAGGTTTTTCCGGGGCGGCTCTTGCTGCGGTCGTCCCGGTTTTTGAAAGTGGCAAAGAGCAATAAAATGCGGGGGTGGCGAAATTGGTGAACGCATGCCGTTCTTGAGTGAAGGGTAGTTTGTGCGCACAATGCGGGTTCGATTCCCGCCCCCCGCACACTTAACCTTTTCATTACCCGGCGAAACTGTAAAGCGGAGCAGGTTTTTGAAAACCAAGCAAAGAAGGATGAAAAAAGGTTAATCGGAATTATCAAACCGGCGCGGCTGGAAAGTAGGGCCGGAATTTTTGGAACTAAAACACAAACCAAGATCATGAAAAAGGAAATGAGCGATGCGGAATTACAAAAACGGGCAACTGACTTTTTTGCTATGCTGGCATCGTATGGCGTGACCAAAGCGGTTGCAGCGACCCCTCCACCCGGCGCGGTTGGCAATACGGCGGAGATAAAAAAAGACGGCGCCGTGATTATGCAGCATGAATCTGGGCAGGAATTAGAGTTAACGATCACTGAAACTGAAACACAATGAGCAACCAGGGCAACGCAAAAGAATACCCGCTACACAGGGCGGAATCACAAAGCGCACTATATAAGCGCATCCAACGACTTGAGGAAGAAAACGCGGCGCTACGGGAGGCGCTGAAAACCGGCGGGTATTCGGACGCTAAGATAAACTGCAAAGGTTGCATGGGGCCATGTGGTCGGTGTGAAGAAAAGGGGAAAGGAAAATGATACGGACACCAACGATTAATTTAATGCACCGGGATTGCATGGATTTGATGCGGGAAACGCCGGACGGGTATTACTCCATTGCTGTAATCGACCCGCCTTATGGGCTGGGAAATAGGCTTAGCGACGGGGGGGCAAACTTAAAAACACGCCAATGGCGGCACTTTACAGAGAAAAGGATTGGGATGTTTTGCCGGACGCGGATTACTGGAAAGAGGTTTTTAGAGTCAGTGAAAATCAAATTGTTTTTGGCGCTAATTACTTTTTAGAATACCTGCCAAGCAGTAGGGGATTTATTTGTTGGGATAAAAAACAAGATATGCCAACCCTTTCCGCGTGTGAATTGATTTGGACTTCTTTTGATTGCCCGGCGAAGATTTACAAGCAGGTAAGCACCGACTTAAACCGCTTTCATCCTACACAAAAGCCTATTGGTGTCTATAAATATCTACTGTCAAAATTTGCCAAACCCGGCGACCGCATACTCGACACACACGGCGGGAGCATGAGTATAGCCATAGCGGCCTTTGACCTGGGCTTTGATCTGGATTTAACCGAATTGGATGCCGATTATTACCGGGATGGCGTGGCAAGATTTGAACGACACAAGGCACAGGGGCAATTGTTTCATGTGCCAGCGGAAAAATTACCGGAACAACAAAAAATGTTTGTGGAAAACTTTTGAAATATCATGGAACAACTTATCTTTGACCCAGCGACGACATACAACACCATCCTTCTGGATTCTCCTAAACTATTTCATAGTTACGATAACCCGGTAGGTTCGGCCCTCTTTCTTCGGAAGGATGGTTGTATGGCGTCGCTGCCTCCTATCGGGCTTTTTTATTTCACCAAAACAGCGACGCCTAAACATGATCCACACACTTTTCCGAAGTCCTCACGCCCCGCGCTAAACAGCGCCGTATCTCCATTTTCATTTTCTCAAAATTAATACCTGCCTGATGGCTGGGGTAAAAAATATTGCACAATGAGTAGCGTAAAACTAAACACGCAAAACCTTATCGACCTTTTCAGGGAGGCGAAAGAAGCGCGGGCAACTTATAAGTCATGGAGATTCGGGCAATCTGTTTTCAATGCAGGCTTAAATCTTTTCCCGAATCAGTTTGAAGGTATCAGGGCGACACCGTATGACCCATTTTACAATGACAGCTGTGTGCCCGAAATGGTGAAGAGGCTTTTTGACAGTGACGCTGTTACGCATTTTTATAGCGACGAACCCACAACCCTTTAATCCAAACACTACGCTTCCATGCTCAACTTTACCTATATCCACGAACAAGTCCGCGCCGCTTTTGGTATTTCCGGGGACGAATACAGGCTCCTGAACTACATCCAAACATGGGCCGGGTATAATGAAAAAGCGCCGGGATGGTGCGACAGAACGCAGGCAGAAATAAGCCATTTTGTAGGTATTACAGATCGTGGATTACGCAAGATGCTGGCCCGGTTGGATAGCAAAAACCTGATCCAGAAAAACGGAAAAACCGGGCAGTTTTCAATAACAGAAAGGTGGAGTTTATCGGTAAAAGATGCGGAACTAAGTTCCGGGCAAGAGGAACAAAGTTCCGCATTTAGAGGAACTAAGTTCCGAACATATAAAAGAGTTAAAAGAATATAAAAATACTCTTTTAAAAGAAAAAGAAAGCGAACCTCAAAAACCAAAAACCGAAATTCCAACACCATTAGAAGCCCCTCTTTTTTCTGAAAAAACTTTACCGGGGGCCGCGCCGAAATCGAACACCAAAACACCTGATTTAAGCGCCGTTTTTGCCCGCTTCGATAACCCCGCATTTGCCGCCGAAATCTGGCAGCGCTGGACAAGTTACCGGGCCGAAATTCGGAAGCCGTACAAGTCACAGGATTCAATTGAAACAGCACTTAAAAACCTGATTGAGTATTCCGACGGGGCGGCAAGGGTAGCGGGGCAGATCATAGACAAAAGTATCGGGAACGGGTATCAGGGATTTTTTAAACCGGATGCCGTAAATCAAAACCAAGCCAATGGCAACACAACTCGAAATACAACCCCATCACAACCCCAAAGCCGTTTCGATAGTCAAGCAACACTCGACAGGGCGGCGCGAATTGTCGCTGATCTCCGCGCAAACGGGATGTGAGTTGCGGGTAGTGCAGGTGGTTGAGCGGTCGTTTATGCAGGACAATATTCGGGCCGCTGCAAAACACGACCTTGAAGAAACTGTACTTGGCTTGACTGTGATACTCGAAGCCTGCGCAAAGGTTTACTGTGGTGGGGCGAAAACGGATAACGAAGTTTACTCTGAAGCGGTAAAATTCACCATGCAGCAATTCGGGCACCTGAATGCAGCGGAAATCAAACAGGCTTTTGCTTTGGGCGCTGCCGGTTCGCTGGATTTAGGCACGGAAGACATGACAACGTTTTACGGGATTTTCACCATCGGCATGTTGGGTAAAATCCTGAAAGCCTACGACGTGTACCGGAAGCGCATCATTGCCGAACTACAACGGGCGGAATCAGAAGCGGCGGCAATGGAGGCGGCAAAGCGCAAAACATGGGATGAGGTACAATGGGGTTTTGATCGGATGCAAAAATTTCAAAACCTGGAAGCGCCGACCTACACAGACTTTTCAGAAGCCGACTACAACTACTTTTTGAAAACCGGGCAACTCGAACACAATCAGGATGAAAAGCGCAAAGCCTGGGAAGAGGCAAAGGCGGTCACGATCCGAGAGTTTGAAACAGATGCTCACATTGAATTAACAACCAGAAAGAACCTACAACTATCCATCCTGCTAAAAAAAGCAGCACAGGCCGCAGGGGATGGGGAAACAAACGAAAAATTCACCGCCCGTCGCACAGCAATAGCAAAGCAGTTATTGGTTATGCGGTGGGTAGAATCAAAACGCAAATAACATGAAATTAGAAGCGGCAGAACACGAAATGAAGAAACTGCTTGCAAAGCACGGCATCACAAACGACACACACAAAGCAATGTTTTTGAATTTGCTTGTGTCGGTTGATGATACCGCGCGGAAAGAAACATCTAAAGCAGTGCGGGCAAATGGGTAACACGGCACAACATCTCTACATAGGCATCGACCCGGACGTGACGAAATCCGGCGTCGCAGCCTGGGAAAAAGACACGAAGCGCTTCCGCATGATTGAAAGCATGTACCTGGGCGATTTGATCGGGTACATGGAAGATCACAAACATGAAATTGCGCTGGTAGTTATTGAGGCGGGATGGCTGAATAGCGGAAACCGCCACACATTCAAGGGGCAGTCAATCGCCGCCGCTGCCAAAACCGGGCAAAATGTAGGCCGCAACCACCAACGCGGCATGGACATCGTGGAAATAGTGGAATGGCTTAGAGTCCCTTACCAATTGCGAAAGCCAACCACAAAAAACAGTTGGAAGGATAGCGAGGAAACATTTCAAAAAATAACCGGCACCAAAGGCGGGAACCCTGAAAAGAGGGACGCGGCTATGTTGGTGTATAATATCTGAAACATGAAAAAGCCAACATCTCAAAAAGAAGCGGTTTTAAACCACCTGATACAGTACGGTGAAATAACGCCCGACCAGGCCCGCGATGAATACGGATGCCGCCGACTTGCGCCCCGCATCGGTGAACTTAGAAAAGATGGTATTGCAATTGAAACGCATGATGTGAAATTTGTAAACAGGTTCGGCCATCGTGGCGAATTTGCCAAATATGTACTGCTCAAAACCGCATAACATGGGACAAATAGCAGAGGACGTGGTAATGCACACCCTCACCAACGACGCCGGCGAATGTTTCACTATTTCACACGCCGCGTTACTCGATAACCTTGCCGGGTTGGGTATTTTCGATATCAACGAGGCCGACCGGATCATAATGTTTTCCGGGGTTTTCCGGGAGCATATTAAGCGGGCAAAGCGGTTGCTTGCGGCGCTGGATTGGTTGGCTGCTGATAAGGGTAGCGAGGCGGCGAAGGTGGAGTATGGGGAGGCTCGGCGGGGGTTGGAGGGGGATTGTATTTATTATAAATTTGAAACAACATGAAAATCCTAATTGCTTGCGAAGAAAGTCAGGAGGTATGTAAAGCGTTTCGGCGCATGGGTCACAATGCTTATAGCAACGACCTAAAACCATGCTCCGGCGGGCATCCTGAATGGCACTTGCAAATGGATGCACAAGAAGCGCTGACTTACAAGCGATGGGATATGCTGATAGCGCACCCGACCTGCACACGGCTTTGTAATTCCGGTGTTTTGCGCCTGTATCGGAATGGTAAAAAATCGGGCGGCATTGATCCGGTAAAATGGGAAGAAATGGAACAGGCCGCAAGGTTTTTCAAATCGTTTCTGAGCGCCGATATTCCAATGAAGTGCATAGAAAACCCAGTACCGCACGGCTATGCAATGCAAAGGATTGGCGTAAAGTATTCGCAAATAATACAGCCCTGGCAATTTGGAGAAGATGCAAGCAAGGCAACGTGTTTGTGGTTGAAAGGATTGCCGCTGCTTATGCCGACGGGATATTTTGCACCCAGGACCGTAAACGGGCTAAATAGATGGAGCAACCAAACCGACGGCGGTCAAAACAAATTACCACCGTCCGAAAATCGCGCAGAATTGAGATCGAAAACATATCCCGGGATCGCAAAGGCAATGGCTGAGCAATGGGGCGGATTAAACAGGCGGATCATTCACCAACAGCCAACACAATTACAACTTTTTGCAACATGAAACAAGACAACACACCCCAAATCGGCTGCGGGCTTTCCGCTGCGGTGGCCGTTCTCCTGATTTTAGCAACTGCAATCGCCAAATACCTATGAAAACCAAACCCCGCGCAATCCAGCGCCCCATTCCGAAAGGTGAAGAGCATAAATATTTTGAGGTTCGCAAAAACTACTGCTGGTTGACCGGCAGCCCAAAACAAAGGATATGAGCAAGAAAATAACACACTACGAAGCCTATGTTGATCCAGGCAACAAAGAAGCCCTGATTGTCGCCTATTTCGACAATAACCCATTCGATTTCATGCACCTACCAAAGCGCTTTCAAGATGTTGAGGCGGCGGAATTGGAAATTCAGGGTTTGGTTGACAGGTATGGCGTTCCGGTTGATGCGGAAAAGATTATGCAACACTTTTTACAGGAAACCACATGACACAAGTCGAAACCGCAATACGCGCAATAAAGACCGCTGAAGCCGTCTACCTCCACATGATCGAGCGCGGCGACCGATTCGCAACCTACCCAGGCGAAAAGAACCTCGTCTACATAGAAGGCATGTCGCCTGATTTCACCCCAAACCCTGACACTGCCGACCGCTGGAATGATTTGAGGTGCTTACTGGAATTTCTCGCATCCGGGCAGCCGTATTTCAGTTATATGGCACAGGCTACGTGTGAGCCGGGGTTGTCAGCAACAAGCAGTTTTAATGCCCGGAGAAACGGCGGCGTGGCGCGGCTTCAGTTGATTCAGTATAAGGAAGCCTGCATAATGGGCTTTCATAAGTCCCTTGTTGCGCATCCGGCGCTTGTACAGGCGGGCGAAATCCTGGTACACCGCGACGCGAATAAAGACGGGAAGCGAACGGGCGACCCGATCCACCAAGCGTGGGGCATCAATCACCACGGCACCAAAATTGGATTCAAAAGCGAGCGAGTTGGTATGTGGTCGGAAGGGTGCTGTGTTGGGAGGGATTTCCTGCAACACCTCAGGTTTATCGAGTTTATGAAACAAGACCCGCGCTACATTGCAAATCCGGGGTTTAAATGGGATTTTGCGCTGGTGGATGCAGGGGAACTTAAAATTGAAATGGTGTGAGCAACGAAGAAAAGAAAAACGAAACCATTGTCCACCTGCTGCATTCAGGCTACAAGCAACGCACAAAAGTACTTTTTGAAAAAGGTAGTGTGCGGGTGAAACTGATAGACGAAAGGGGTATTAGGATTTCACTGCATTTGGCAAGCGACATGGAACTGGATGCGTTTTCGGACTGGGTAAATGTTGACATTTCAAAATTGACAGCGCTATGACCGTCAAAATCGAACTCTCCTACTCCGACAAACTCGACATCGCCCGGATGGTACTCGACCTGCAAAAACAGGAACGCGGTTCGGAAGCCGTGCAAGTTGCGCCGGATTATGTGCCTACCAAGCGGCTCACGGTTGCTGAGGCCTGTAAACATTTGGGGGTTTCCAGAACAACGCTATACGCCCGGGTGAAATCCGGCGAAGTGGAGCAGCGCTTTAGCCAGAGCGGGAAGCCGTATTTTTTGTTGGGGGAGTTGGATGGAGTGAAGGTGCGAAATGTTAATGTTTGATTATTTGTAAAAATAAATGCAAAAAGACTTGACAGATAATCAAGCACGCTGTATCTTTGTATCAACAAAACAGCGAAGCAATAAAGCCCGCTAAAAAAACAAAGATCATGGTAAACGGAATCGAGATTATCAAAGAAAAACTTGCAAAAACTTCCACTAATTTACTTAAAGAAATGATTACAAAATTGATGGATAATTTTGAAGATGGCGCGAGCGTTGTTTTTAATCTGGCATTATCAGAATTAGAAACAAGACTACCAGAAGGTGAATATGTCTCATTTTGCGACTCACTGTAATACACAACCAATGAACTACACTGACTTAAAACAACTTTTCCAGGTCGCTGGTAAATCAGCCCGCGACTTCATCCGGTGGGCTGAATCGCACGGCATAAAAGTACATGATGCGACAGTGAGCAGGCATTTGGCAGGAACGCAGGGAATAACAGGGCCGTGGGCGCTGGCTTATAAGTATTATTTTTCTGACATTGCATAACTCCAAACCTCCCGAAGTCCGGCGCTTAGCCGGATTTGTGGGAGGCGACAGTTATCCACCCCGCGCCTTCGCAAACGCCGCCGCCGTAACCTCTTTCCCTACCTTCACATAACGGAAAAAGGTTTGCTCCTTTGTCATTCCCAAAATATCCATGATCGGTCGCCACGATTGCCCGGAGCGCAGCGCCCGTAAATACTCAACGGTAGCATAAGACCGCCGCGCCGTGTGACTACTCACTAAATCACACTTATCGCTCACCACCTCCACCCTTTGCCCGCCCCGTACGCTGACAATCCGCACAGGCTCCACAATACCCGCTTTGCGGCACACTTCCTTTAGCGCCTGGTTTAATTTTTGGTTCGTCATCGCCGCCGGAACTTTCCCGCCGTTCTTATCGAGTAGCGCCCGCGCTTCCTGCATGATCGGTATGGATATGCGCGTCCGGGTTTTGCGCGTCTGTACATTCAGCATTTCCACACCATCGAACACGGTAATATTTTCAGGCTTCAACATGGAGTAATCAGAGAAACGCAGGCCGGTATAACAGCCGATTAGAAACAAGTCACGCGCTTTATCAAGCCGACCACCCGGAGGTAGTGACACGGCGGCAATGCTGGCAATTTCTGATTCGCTCAGGTAGATGTGTTCCGGCGTGAATGTTTTCACCGTGAATTTGCGGGACTGAAAATCGGTATTGGAATGCAGTTTCCTATCCATTGCCTCACTCATTACCACCTTCAACACGGCAACTACTTTGTGAATGAAGTTGGGTGAATGTTCCTGCTTTGACATCCATGCAATCAACTGCCCGTGAAAGTCCAAATTGATCGTGTCGAAATCCACGCGCCGCCGGGTAGACTTTGCAAACGCCTGAATCTTGTGTAGCGCGGTATTGTACGCCCGGTGTGTATTGGTGGCATAGTTGGGCGACACCCGGCGCTCTTCATTCAGCCGTTCCCAAAACTCGAATAACGTTGTTTGTTCCGGCCTATCCAGCGCCTTACCTTTCCAGGCCGCGTCTATTTCATCCCGGAAGCGATCAGGCGGCAAGGGTAGCCCGTCGTTACGATACCGCCGGAATATTTCAAGTATCAGCGCTTCAACGCGGTCTATGCCTGAATTGATCGAGGCGGAACCCGGCGCGTTTTTCCGTACCCGCTGCGCTTCCGCGTTCCACAGTGCGGGCTTTATCTTTTCTCCGACATAGTAAACGAGCCGCCCGCCGGAATAGTTGAACACGGCGCGAATATTTGCGGCATCGTGCTTGGTGTTTACGAGGTAAAAGTTTACCTTTGCCATACATAATGAATTGATTTTGATCTAAACCCGCCGCACCTGCAAAGCCTGGCGGGTTTTTCTTTTTAAATGCCGTGTGTCGAAATATGTACCGTTTTTTCAGTACAATATCGAACATTATGGTACAAGAAACCGGGGCGAATGTAGCGCAAAACATTGTAACTGTGTTCGATACTGTTCGATACTGTTCGCCGGTTGTGATCCAGTCGTGGTCACGCTCATTTCCCGTATTGTGTTGATGTTCAACATGGTACGGGATTTGTATTTATATTTGTGTCGGATAATGTACTGGAATTTGTATCTTTGTTGGAAATAACAGGAAATTATGATAGATTGGGTTTGGAATTACGGAATACCTATTTTTCTAACCTGCTGCGCATCTGCCGGGTTGTTGGCGTTTGCGTTGGTTCTTTTGAGTGATACAATAACCAACCCTATCCAATACCTACGCAACTATCTCAACGCCCGCAGGATGAAGCGGGAGCGGGAAGATTATCACAGGAAACTGAAAGCGAAATTCGGACACATTGAACTGTCTGATGAAGATAGGCAATATGTTTCCGGTAGACAAGTGAGCAAAGAAGACATTACAGCGCTTTATAGCCGATTATATGAGCAGATTTTGCGGGCCATGGAATTTCGCAATCGCCGATTAATGGATTTCCTGCCCGGCGGAATTTCTACACCAATGACACGCGAAAACGGCGAATATGCTATTCCAATGTCGGCCCGCTTCTCATTTTCAATAACATGTCACCCTGATTCGAGTATTGCTGTTGAATCATTGCAAGCACAACTCCAAGCCGCTATCGACCGCGAAGATTACGAAGAGGCAGCACGGTTGCGGGATGAAATAAAAAAGAAAGGCGCATAATCATGGCAAAGCGGAAATATTATCAAAACAACATAGATTTATCCGTGTATATGGACGGCGCAAAGTTTCACGTCAGGATCATAAGGCCGTCAGATGTTTGCCCGCATGGGTTCGCGTTTGCAAATGAGTTTTTTGAGGAGGAAAACGCGGAAAAGCATTTGGATTTGATTGCGGAATATTTGGGGTTAATTGAGGAGGTGGAAAGCAAAAATACTACAATATGAAACCACTACACGAATTACTTGAGGTAGACCGAGCGACATACGATGCGCTTGTCGAAAAGGTTCCGGCTGCGCTATTGAAAGCGATTAAAGAGCAGGAAACACCGAATGAGATAAAGGCGGCGGTAGTTGCCAGTATTCTTAATTCAGTTAGGATTGGCGAGGGGCTACACACCACTGGCATGGATACCTGTATTTTAATTGGCATCATGGTAGAGCAAGCGTATAACGCGGCTGTTTTGCAATCGCAACAGAAGAAACCGCTTTTTGGGAAAAGGAAATAAGAAGCATGAACACAGATCAAATACTTTCAATTGTATCGCTTATCTGGTCTTTAGCGGCCCTTATTCTATCTGTGCGGAACCTACTCCTACTGCACAAGTGGGAGCAAGGGCAGAATAAGACAGATGATAGACACAAAGGAATGCAAGACAAATAAACCATACCCACAACCAACAAGAATAAAGCATGAAATGCCCAGAATGTGAAAAGGCTGGATTAAAAAGCACGCTGCACGGCGGCGATTCATGGTTTACCACCTGTATGGGTGGATTGTCTTATTATGACGAAGATGGTTATTATCATAACCACGACCCAAACTGGAGCAGTAGTACTATGAGATGCAGTAACGGGCATCTTGTTTCTTTGAAAACCAGAAACAAATGCGGGCGGTGTGATTATGGTGGCGAAAAGGAAATAAAGGTTATTAAATAACATGCCTACAATTAACAAGTCCTCACCCCGCCGCCCCTGGCAACCCGAACGCAAGGCCCAGGAACGCCGCATCACTCAATCGGACGGCTTCTATCAGTCACGCGAATGGAAAGCCGCCCGGCTTGTTGCAATGCAGTTGAACATGGAGAAGTACGGGGTTGATGTGGCGATGTGTGAAGCGTGTATGGGGTTGGGCGTGTGGACAGTGGCTAATACGGTAGACCATACCAAGCGAAGGACGGCAAGGAATAAGCATTTGTGGGTAGAGCAAAGCAATTTAAAATGTATGTGTAGTAGTTGCCATAATCGGAAGAGTGGCAGTGAGGCGCATAGTAAAACGAAAGAATAATGGCAACAGAAGGCATGGTTACAG
>LNFM01008867.1_pt1 | contig 14958 bp, 17 predicted proteins | sample 596031 | NCBI WGS metagenome assembly LNFM01 (sample SAMN04254537, study PRJNA301005) | activated carbon metagenome | isolation source: dual media filters at the Ann Arbor, Michigan drinking water treatment plant | place: USA: Ann Arbor
CAGAATGCGCTGGCGTTCCTCCGCTGGGCGTCCGTTCGCATGATGCTGCGACGCCTCTGCCGACGTTGAATATGTTCTTGGACGGACTCTCAGGCTATCGCTCGAGTATTAAATATGTTTCGACAGGCGCCTGCGTGGCGCGTGTCGGAAGGGGCTGGGACCGGCTCCTGGGCGCGTGGGCGGCATCCAGGCCCGCGCTGAGGTGGGGGAGGACAGCCATGACATACATCCTCTACGGCGATGCCGGCTCCGGCTCCGCCCCGGTTGAGATGGCGCTGGCCGAGGTCGGCGCCGCGGTGGAATTGCGCGCGGTGCCGCTGGAGGGTGACCACCAGCTGCGCGACGACTACCGCGCCATCAACCCGATGGGCCGGCTTCCGACGCTGATCCTACCGGACGGCACGGTGATGACCGAAAGCCTCGCCATCCTGGTGACGCTGGCCGATCTGCATCCCGGCCTGCTGCCACCGCCCGGCGATCCGGCGCGCGCGCGGGCGCTGCGCTGGATGGCGCTGCTGGCCGGCGAGTTCTATCCGCAGATCACCCGCTGGGACTATCCCGCCCGCTTCGGCACCCCGCCGGACCAGCACCAGGCGCTGCGCGACGGCGCGCTCACCATGGCGCGGGACGTGATGCGGGTGATCGAGGCGCATGCCGGCCTCACCGGCGACCCCGCCGCGCCCTTCCTGCTCGGCGCCCGGTTCAGCGTGGCGGATATCTACCTCGCCGTGCTGTCCCGCTGGGCGGAAGGCCGTGTCTGGATTCCGGCCAACCTGCCGAAGATCGAGACCCTGGCCCAGGCGGTTGCCGTGCGCCCGGCCATCGCGCCGCTCTGGCAACGCCACCACCTGGCTTGACGGAACCCCGCGCCCATAGCGGAGTGCGCCGGCACAAAGCCGGAGCCCCGCCCCATGGTCCACGCCCCCGAACGCCCGCCCGCCGGCGCGCCGCCCGTCCGCATCAACCTCTATTCCGACACGCAAACGAAGCCCACCCCGGCGATGCTGGACGCCATGATGCGCGCCGAGGTCGGCGATGAGCAGCATGGCGACGACCCCAGCGTGCATGCGCTGTGCGACCGCATGGCTGCGCTGATGGGCAAGGAGGCAGCGGTCTTCATGCCGTCCGGCACCATGTGCAATGTCGCCTCCACTTTGGTGCATTGCCGCCCGGGCGAGGAGATCATCGCGCATGAGACGGCGCATATCCTGACCAGCGAGGGCGGCGCCCATGCCGCCCTCGGCAGCGTGCAGATCCTGCCGCTGCAAGGCGCGCGGGGCATGTACAGCCCGGACCAGCTGCGCGGCGCGCTGCGCGGCAAGTCCCGCCACACGCCGACCCAGCGCCTAGTGGAGGTGGAGCAGACGGCGAATACTGGGGGCGGCGCCGTCTGGGACCGCGCGGTGCTGGCGGAGATTGCGGAGATCGCCCATGGCGCCGGGCTCAACACCCATATGGATGGCGCGCGGCTGATGAATGCCTGCGTCGCCGCCGGCATCGCGCCGGCCGATATGGTGGCCGGCTATGACAGCGTGTGGCTGGACTTCACCAAGGGCCTCGGCGCGCCGCTGGGCGCCGTGCTGTGCGGGTCGCGCGACTTCATCGACGAGGCCTGGCGCTGGAAGCAGCGGCTGGGCGGCGCCATGCGGCAGGCGGGCATCTGCGCCGCGGGGTGCCTGTATTCGCTGGACCACCATGTGGACCGGCTGGCGGAGGACCACGCCAATGCGAAGTCCCTGGCCCGTGGCCTGGCGCAGATGGAAGGGGTGGAGGTGCAGGACCCCGACACCAACCTGGTCTTCTTCACCATCCCCGGCACCGGCCTGGCGCCGGGGGAGTTGGTCAGCCGCGTGCGGATGCAGGGCGTGGCGCTGTCCATGCTCGGCGGCCGGCTGCGCGCCTGCACGCATCTGGATGTGACGGCGCCGATGATCGAGGACGCGCTGGCCATCATCCGCGGCGCCTTGGCGAAGGCGTAGACCGCGCGCGCCGTCAGACCCGCGCGGCGAGCACGTAATAGCGCGGCAGCGGTGGCGGCATCACGCCCATCTCATTGGGCGTGAGGTCGCCGCGATCGGTGATCTGGAAGAAGCCGGCCTCCCGCATCAGCGCCTTCACCGCGGGGGCTGTGTGCGGGATGAAGCGGGTCGGCGTGAACAGGTTCTTGATCGGCGCATAGATGCGCTTGGCCTGGGTATCGACCCAGCCGGCCAGCCGCTCCGGATCCGGCTCCGCCACCAGCAGCGTGCCGTCACCACGCAGGCGCTGCTTCGCCAGGCGGAATTCGGCCAGCAATTCCGCCGTGTCCAGGTACATCATCAGGCCGAACATCATGATGAGGTCGAAATCGGTCTCCTGCGGCGGCATGTCGCGGGCGTAGTCGTACTGGGCGCCCACGCCGGATTGCGGATTGACGATGACCATGTGGCTGCCGGCCGGCAGCACCGCCTGTTTCAGAAAACCCGCCGCGGTGCCACCGAGGTCGAGGATCCGCGGCGGCCGGCCTTTCGGCAGGAAGCTCTCCAGTATGGCCGCGACGCAGCGCGCATGGCTGGATGGCGAGGCGCGGTTGAAGGCTGGATGTCCGCCGAATCCTGCACCCATGGCCCGCGCCCCCCGCCTCGACATCACGCCGCCATCCATAGCCTGCGGATGGCGGCGTTCTGTCTCCGCGTGTTTCGCGTGGCTTCAGCCCAGCTTCGCCAGCAGCCGCGCATGGCTGCGGGCGCCCTGGTGGAAGCAGCGCAGGTCGAATTTCTCGTTCGGGCTGTGCACCTGGTCATCCTCCAGCCCGAAGCCCATCAGCACCGTGTCCAGCCCCAGCACATCCTTCAGGGAGGACACGACGGGGATCGAACCGCCGCAGCCGATCATGGCGGCGGGCCGGCCATATTCATCGGCCAGCGCGGCGCGGGCGGCCTGCACGAAGTCGCTATCCGCAGGCACCTCGATCCCCGGGCTGGCGCCGCCGCCCTGGAAGGTCGCCGTGGCATCGGCCGGAAGCCGTGCCTTCACGAACTCCTGGAACGCCGCAAAAACCTTCTCGTGGTGCTGGCCGGGCACGAGCCGGAAGGTGATCTTGGCATGCGCCTCGCTGGGGATGACGGTCTTGCTGCCGGGGCCCGTATAGCCGCCCCAGATGCCATTGATATCCGCTGTCGGCCGCGCCCAGAGGCGTTCCAGCGCGCCGCGATCCTTCTCCCCCACCGGCACGGACAGCCCGATGCCGCCGAGGAAATCATGTTCGGAGAAGCCGAGCGCCTGCCACTGCGCGCGCAGCTCCGGCGAAAGCTCCGGCACGCCGTCATAGAAGCCCGGCAGTTGCACGCGGCCATTCGCGTCGTGCAGATCGCCCAGGATCTTCGTGATCAGGTTGTTCGGGTTCAGCGCGCTGCCGCCATACATGCCCGAATGCAGGTCCCGGCTCGCCGCCTTGATGTCGAGCTGCACGAAGCACAGGCCGCGCAGGCGCGTGCTCAGCGCGGGCGTGTCGATGTCCCACATGCCGGTGTCGCTGATGATGGCGACATCCGCGCGCAGCTCCGCCGCATTGGCCTCCATGAAGGGGGCGAGGTTGGGGGAGCCGATTTCCTCCTCCCCCTCGATCACCGCGGTGATGGCGCAGGGCGGGCCGCCGGCCACCTTCTGCCAGGCGCGCAGCGCCTCGATCCACATCAGCACCTGGCCCTTGTCGTCCACGGCGCCGCGGGCGACCACGCGGGGGCCATGCGGGCCGTCCACCACCACCGGCTCGAAGGGCGGGCTGGTCCACAGCTCCAGCGGGTCCGGCGGCTGCACGTCGTAGTGCCCGTAATACAGCAGGTGGCGCTTGCCGCCTTCGGGGCCGGGGTGATGCGCCACCACCACGGGGTGCTTCGGCGTCTGTCGCAGCGAAGCCGTGAAGCCAAGTTCCAGAAGCTGGTCGCGCACCCATTCGGCGGCGCGCACGCAATCCGCCGCATGATCCGGCTGTGCGGAGATGGAGGGAATGCGCAGCCACTCCACCAGCCGCGCCACCGCGGCATCGCGATTGGCATCCAGGGTGGAAAGAAGCTGGTCGGTCAGGCTCATGCGTGGTGCTCCAGGGCGCGGCGGATCAGGGCGAATGCGGCGGCGACGGTGGCGGCGCGGATCGCCGTGCGGTCGCCGGGGAAGATTTGCTTCAATGCCAGCGTCGGCTGGCCATTCATCGCGCAGGCCAGGTGCACCAGCCCCACCGGCTTGGCCGCGCTGCCACCGCCGGGGCCGGCAATGCCGGTGCAGGAGACGGCGATGTCTGCGCCGGATTCCCGCAGCGCCCCCTCCGCCATCTGCCGGGCCACCGGCTCGCTCACCGCGCCCACCGCCTCGATCAGCGCGGCGGGCACGCCGACCATCGCGGTCTTGGCCGCGTTGGAATAGGTGACATAGCCGGCGAGCAGGGTGGCGGAGGAGCCGGGGATGGCGGTCAGCGCCGCCGCGATCAGCCCGCCTGTGCAGGATTCCGCCGTGGCGAGGGTCAAGTCCCGCGCCTGCAACTCGGCCAGCAGCAGCCGCGCATCGTCGAGCGTCGTCTCAGGCAGCATCACGCGAGCACTCCCGGAAAGACGTGGAAAAGCACCAGCAGCGCGGCGGCGGCCAGCGCCCCGGCCATCACATCATCCAGCATCACGCCGAAGGCACCGGGCTGCCGGTCGAACCAGGAAACCGGCCAGGGCTTCGTGATATCCAGCAGCCGGAACAGGGCGAAGGCGGCCAGCGCGCCGGTCCAGCTCGCCGAAGGCAGGGCGGCGAGGGCCAGCAGCATGCCCGCGCCTTCATCCACCACGAACCAGCCCGGATCCTCCACCCCGTCCCGCAGCACCTCGCCCGCCGCCCACCATCCGGCCACCAGGCACAGCACCGCCAGGCCCAGGCAGGCCCAGGGGCCCAGCCACAGCGCCGGCAGCACGATGGCCGAGCCCCAGGTTCCAGGCCCCGGCCGCAACCGGCCGACACCGCCCAGCGTCGCCACCAACAGGGCCGGGGTCATGGGATGCGGTCGAGGAAGGCGTCGAGGGCCGCGATCGCCTCCGGCTCCTCCAGGGTCGGGCAATGGCCGGTGCCGGGGATCTCGACGAAGCGCATGTCCCGCCGGGCATCCGCCATGCGGATCGCGGTGTCTTCCGACAGCAGGCCGGACAGCGCGCCGCGCAGCAGCATCAGCGGCGCATGGGCCAGGGCGCCGAAGGCGGGCCAGAGGTCGGGCATGGCGCCGCTGGCCTGCATCACCTGGGCGATGCGGATGTCCCAGCGCGGATGCCAGGCGCCATCCGGCCCGGCCCGGAAGGTGCCGGCGGCGAAGCGCTGCCAGGCGGCCTCATCCATCACCATCGGCGGCAGGGTGGCCTGCAGATGCGCGACGGCCGCTTCCAGCGAGGGCAGCGCCGGGTCGCGGCCGACGAAGTTCTGCACATGGTCCAGCCCCACCGGTTCCAGCACCGGCCCGACATCGTTCAGCACCACGCCGGCCAGCGCGGTGGGGCGCAGCACGCCCAGGATCATCGCCAGGATGCCGCCATAGCTGGTGCCGACCACCACGGCGCGGTGGCAATGCAGCGCCGCCATGGCGTCCAGCACATCGCGAAGGCTGTTCTCGATGCCGTAGCGGCTGATGGAGTCGGCGCGACCGCTTTCGCCATGTCCCGCATGATCCAGCGCGAGTACGCGTCGCTTCTGCGCATGGCGCGCGGCGAGTTCGGAAAAATCCTCCGCCGTGCGGGTCAGGCCGGGCAGGCACAGGATCGGCGTGCGCCCCTCCGGCCCCGCATGGTCCAGGGCGGCGAGCTTCAGCCCATCCCGCGCGGTGATGAAGACCCGCTGTGTCATCGGCGGCCCGCCATCAGCGCCGCCAGCGGATGCGGCAGGTCACCAGTGCCGGGGGTGCGGGCGCGATAGACCACGACATTCTCGATCACGCGCTGCACGTAGTTGCGCGTTTCGCTGAAGGGAATCTGCTCGATCCAGTCCAGCACATGCGGCCCCTCCGCGCTGCGCGGGTCGCCATAGGTGGACAGCCACTGGTCCACCCGGCCAGGTCCTGCATTGTAGGCGGCCGCCGCCAGCGGCATGGCGCCGCCGAAGCGGGCCAGCATCTCATCGATGAAGGCGCCGCCGAGCCGCAGGTTATGCGCCGCATCGCTGGTCAGCATCGCCGTGTTGTGCGGCACGCCCAGCCGGCGCGCCACGCCGGCCGCCGTTGCCGGCAGCAGCTGCATCGGCCCCCGCGCATTGGCGGAGGAAACAGCGGAAAGGTCGAAATTGCTCTCCTGCCGGGTGATGGCGTTCACCAGCGCCGGCTCCGCCCCGTCGGCCGGGGTGGGGAAGGGGGTGGGCCAGCCATCCTCCAGCAGCATCACCCCATCCGCCCCGGCGCGGCGCGCGATCCACACGGCATGGTCCGGCCGGCGGATGGCCACGCCCAGCCGCGCAATCAGCCAGCGATCGCCGGCATCGGGGGAGAGTTCCTCCATCCGCAGCAGGAGCATCCGGGCGCGGTCGGATTGGCCGAGATCGGACAGGGACACCACCGCCCGCACCAGCTCCCGCCCCAGGAAGCCCGCCGCCTGGTCCTGGCCCGGCGCGGGGGAGGGGATGCCGACGATCCGCGCCGAAAGCTGGGCCGGGCTTTCGCCCAGCGCCAGGCTGGCCAGCTGGCCGTAGAAGGCGACGGGCAGGGTGGCGGCTTCGCGCCACTTCGCCTGCGCCTGCGCGGTGCGGCCGAGCGTGGCCAGCGCCACACCCTCCCAATAGGCGGCGCGGGCGCGGGTGATGACGCTGAGGCTGCCCTCGCCGAGCCGGGTGAAATGGCCCAGCGCCTGGGCCGGCTGGTTCAGCCGGCGCAGCGCGATGAAGCCGGCCAGGAACTCGCCTTCCTGCCGCGGCTCCCCGGCCTCGGACTGGCCGTGATTGGCGGCGAGGCGATAGGCGGTGGCCGGGTCGCCGAGGCGCAGGATCTTGCGCGACAGCACCTGGCGCTCCACCCAGATGGCGCGTTGCGCCTCGGCCGGAAGGTCGCGTTGCAGCGGCTCGGCGGCCTGCCAGGCGGCGGCGGCCTCGGCGTCGCGGTCGGCGCGGCGTGCATTGCGGGCCAGCTCATGCGCCACGCCGATATCCCGCGGCGTGCCGGCAAAGCTGCCGGCGCGGGCTGCGAGGCGGGCTTCCAGCGTGGCACGGCGCGCGGCATCCAGCAGCGGCACCAGCCGGGCCGCGGCGCCGGCCTGGTTGGCCCAGAACAGCCGGTCGGCGCGGCGCCAATGGTCATCCGGGCCCAGCAATGCGGCGTTGCGGGCCAGGAAATCCTGTTCCGCGAAGCCATCGCCATCGGCATCCCGCCAGCCGGCGCGCAGCACGCCAGCCGCCTCCGCGGCACGGCCGCTGCGGGTCAGCGCATCGGCATGGCGTTGCGCGCCGGGCAGGGTGCGGGCCGGGCTGCGGCCGAATTGGCGCAGTGCCAGGGCATCATCCGCATCGCCCAGCAGCAATTCCTCGGCGCGGGTCGCGACCGTGACCGGGAAGGGCCAATCCGGATTGGCATCCAGCCAGCCCACGGTCTCGGCCGCGCTGGCGCCACCATTGCGGTTCTGCACGCGGCCCCAGACCACCAGCTTGCGCACCACCGGATCGGCGGCGAGCGAGAGGCTGTCCGCTTCCAGGAACCGATTCTGGCGCAGCGCCTCCAGCGCCTGGCGGCCAGCGGCCCGGGTCGAATCGTCGGCCCAGGGCTGCGCCGAGACCGGCGTGGCAAGGGCAAGAAGCAGAAGGATCAAGGGGGTGCGTCGCATGCTGCGCAGTCTAGCGCAAAACGCGCCGGGTCTCGCGCCCTTGTCGCAGGGCGGCCCGGCCACTACTCTTCTTCCCCTTCATCAGCTTGGCACGGCAGGAAAAACATGTTCAGGGGATCGCTCGTGGCGTTGATCACGCCCATGCACGCCGATGGGTCCCTGGACGCCAAGGCTTTTTCGCAATTTGTCGCCTGGCAGATTGCGGAAGGCACCCAGGGCCTGATCCCGGTGGGCACCACCGGCGAAAGCCCGACGCTGAGCCATGCCGAGCACCACCAGGTGGTCGATCTCTGCATCGCCGCCTCTGCCGGCCGGGTGCCGGTGATCGCCGGCACCGGATCGAACAGCACGTCCGAAGCGGTGGACCTCACGCGCCACGCCAAGGCGGCCGGGGCGGATGCCGCGCTGGTGGTGACGCCCTACTACAACAAGCCGACGCAGGAAGGGCTGTACCGCCACTTCATGGCGATCGCCGATGCGGTGGAACTGCCGCTGATCATCTACAACATCCCGCCGCGCAGCGTGGTGGACATGTCGGTCGAGACCATGGCGCGGCTGGCGAAGCACCCGAACATCGTGGGCGTGAAGGACGCGACCGCGAACCTCACCCGCCCGCTGCACACCACCGCGGCGATCGGCGAGGATTTCTGCCAGCTATCCGGCGAGGATCACACGGCGCTCGCCTTCCTCGCCGCCGGCGGGCATGGCTGCATCAGCGTCACCGCCAATATCGCCCCCCGCCTGTGCCGGCAGATGCATGATGCCTGGGCCGAGGGCCGCATCAAGGATGCCATGGCGATCCAGGCGCGACTGACCCCGGTGCATGATGCGATGTTCTGCGAGACCTCCCCCGGTCCCGTGAAGCTCGCCGCCAGCCTGCTCGGCCACGGCACCGATCATTGCCGCCTGCCGATGGCCCCCGTGGCGGAGGCGACGCAGGCCCGCGTGCGTGCCGCCATGACGGGGGCCGGGCTGCTCAACTGATGGCCGAGCCCAAGAAGAAGGGCCTGATCAGCCACGGCATCGCCGCGCAGAACCGCAAGGCCCGCTTCGACTACAAGATCACCGAGGAGATCGAGGCCGGCGTGATGCTGGTGGGGCCGGAGGTGAAGTCGCTCCGTGCCGGCCGCGCCACGCTGACCGAGGCCTGGGCCGGGGAGCGGGACGGGGAGATGTGGCTGTTCAACTGCTACATCCCCGAATGGCAGGCCGGCAGCCATGTCGCCACCTTCGAGCCGCGCCGCCCGCGCAAGCTGCTGCTGCACCGCAAGCAGGTGAAGGAATTGGCCGCGAGCATCGCCCGGGACGGTATCTCCCTGGTGCCGCTGGCCATCCAGTTCAATGAACGGGGCGTGGCGAAGATCCTGCTCGGCGTGGGTGAGGGCAAGAAGAAGCACGACAAGCGCGCCGCCATCGCGGAACGCGACTGGTCGCGCGACAAGGCCCGGCTGATGCGCGACCGGGGCTGAGTCCCGCCATGCGCGGCGTGCTGCTGGCCCTGTTCCTCGCCGGCTGCACTGCCGCGCCCGACCCCGCGCTGCAATCCATCCCCGTACCCGGCACCGGTCGCAGCATCGAGGCGCGGCTGTGCCGGCCTGACATCGCAGGTTTGTTGCCGCTGGCCGTCATCAACCACGGCTCCCCGGGCAATGCCGCGGCGCGCAGCGGAATGCAGCCGCAGCCCTGCTCGGCGGAGGCGGTGCGCTGGTTCACCGATCGCGGCTTCGCCGTGCTGCTGCCGCTGCGCCGCGGCTATGGCGCGGATCGCGCGGGCTGGGCGGAAGGCTTCGGCCCCTGCGACCAGCCGGACTATGCCAGGGCCGGGCGGCAGACGGCGCGGGATATCGCCGCGGCGGTCTCCCATGGCCGCAGCCTGCCCGGCATCCGGCCGCAGGGCGTGCTGGTTGTCGGCCAATCCGCCGGCGGCTGGGGCGCGCTGGCCCTGGCGGCGGACCCGCCGGAGGGGCTGGCTTCGGTGGTGAACATGGCGGGCGGCCGGGGTGGCTGGGCCGGCGGCCAGGCCAATGCCGTCTGCGGTGCGCCGCGGCTGGTGGAGGCGGCCGGTGCGTTCGGCCGCACCGCCAGGCTGCCGACACTGTGGCTCTATACCGCCAATGACAGCTATTTCGGCCCCGACCTGGCCGCCGCGCTGCATCGCGCCTTCGCGGCCGCCGGCGGCACCGCCCAGTTCCGGCCGATGCCCGCCTTCGGCCGCGACGGCCACGGCCTGTTCTTCGGCGCCGGGGGCAGCGCCGTGTGGGGGCCGGAGGTGGAAGGCTTCCTGCGGGCACAGGGCTACGCTGCCCGATAGAAAGCGCCCCGGTGGAGCATCCCGGTCGAGCGTCGTATACCCCTTGCAGGATGCGGCCGCAGCGGCACCTATCGCAGCGTGGAGAAGACGATGCCCGAGGATGAGGTTATTCCGCTGACCGGCCGGCTGCGGGACAAGCTGGTGGAGACCAAGCAGGGCTGGGCGCGCGATGGCCGCCTGCTGACCGGCACCACATCCTCCCCCCAGGCCAGCCGCCTGCCGCCGGGCCAGCGCCTGGTGTCGGATTTCCCGGTGCTCGACCTCGGCGTGCAGCCGGATGTGAGCCGGGACACCTACCGGCTGCGGGTGGAGGGCCTGGTCGCGGCGCCGCTGCGGCTGACGCTGGATGAGGTCCTGGCCCTGCCGCAGGCCAGCCGGACCAACGATATCCACTGCGTCACCCAATGGTCGCGCTACGACAATCACTGGGACGGCGTGCCGGTGCCGGACCTGCTGGCGCTGGCGCGGCCGAAGGACGAGGCCCGCTTCGTCGCCCTGACCAGCTATGATGGCTACACCACGAACCTCGCCATGGCGGATTTCGCGCGGCCGGAAAACCTGTTCGCCCATGCCTGGGCAGGGTCGCCGCTGGAACGCCAGCATGGCGGGCCGCTGCGGCTGGTGGTGCCGCATCTGTATTTCTGGAAAAGCCCGAAATGGCTGACCCGCGTGGAATTGCTGCGGGAGGATCGGCCCGGTTTCTGGGAAGTGCGCGGCTATCACAACCGCGGCGATCCCTGGATGGAGCAGCGCTATGAGTGACCCGTCGCGACGCGCGATCCTGGCCGCCATCCCGGCCGCCCCCTTGCTCATGGCCGCAGCCCCAACCCCGGCCCCCAGCGTCTTCGATTTCCGGTTGGATGCGCTGGAAGGCGGCCCGCTGCCGCTGGCCGATTTTCGCGGCCAGGCGCTGCTGGTGGTGAACACCGCCAGCTTCTGCGGCTTCACCCCGCAATATGAGGGTTTGCAGGCGCTGCATGACCGCTTCGCGGCGCGCGGCTTCTGCGTCATCGGCGTGCCATCCAACGACTTCCGGCAGGAGAACACGGATGCCGCGAAGATCCGGGAATTCTGCGAGACGGTCTACGGCATCACCTTCCCGATGGCCGGGCTGACTGCGGTGCGCGGGCCACGCGCCCATCCGCTATTCGCCTGGCTGGCGGCACGCGCCGGCGGGCCGCCGCGCTGGAATTTTCATAAGTTCCTGGTTGCACGGGATGGATTGGCGGTGCGGTCCTTCCCCAGCTCGACCGGCCCGACGCATCCCGACCTGCTGCGGGCGGTGGAAACGGCGTTGGAGCGTCCCGCGCTGGGGTGAAACGACCGGGCTGCAACTCTGCCCCGGTTGCCTCGTTGTCCCATCGTCGTGAACCGAGGGACACCCCATGAACAGCATCGTCTATATCGTTGGCGCCGTGGTCATCGTCATTGCCATCCTGAGCTTCCTCGGGCTGCGCTGATCTGGTCCAGGGGTGCGGCGCGCCGCGCCCCTGACCACCCCCTGCCGGGCCCGGCAAGGCGTGGTCTTTCGCGGCTGCGGATTGTAGAGCGCGGGACATGATCCTGATCGCCCTTGGCGCCAATCTGCCCGGTTCCGACGGGCGGGATGCGCTGGAAACCTGCCGTGCCGCCGCCGCGCTGCTCGATCTGTTGCCCGGCCTGCGGCTGGTGGCGCTGTCCCGCTGGTATGCCACCGCGCCGGTGCCCTACAGCCCGGATGTGCCGGACTACGTCAACGGCGTGGCGCGCCTCGCCCCGCGCCCCGGCGCCGCGCCGCCCGACCCGGCCGCGCTGCTGGCCGCGCTGCAGGACCTTGAGCATCGGTTCGGCCGGGTGCGCCCCTATCCCAATGCGCCGCGCACCCTGGACCTTGATCTGATCGACCTCGATGGTCTGCGGCGCCTCGCGCCCGACCCGATCCTGCCGCACCCCCGCGCCCATCTGCGCGCCTTCGTCCTGGCGCCGCTGGCCGATGTGGCGCCCGGCTGGCGGCACCCCCAGCTGGATGAGACGGTGCAGGTGCTGCTGGCGCAATCCGACCGGGCCGGGGTGCGCGTGCTGGCCTGAGGTCAGGAGATCGGCGTGCCGGGCCGGAAGGCACGCGGGTTGCGCGCTTCCTCCGCCACCAGGGCCGCCAGGAACTGCCGGATATTCTCCTTGACCGACCCTTCATTCGCCAGGCGCAGCCGCTCCACGCCGGAGAAGGCGGCATTGAAGGGGGCGGTATAGGCGGCCTCGATCGTGCGCTCGAACACGACGCTGCCGGTGGCCAGCGCGGTCAGGCGGTAGCTGACGGTCGAGGTGACTTCCATCGAGAACCCGGCCATGGGCTGGCGCAGCCCCCCCAGCGTCGCATCCAGGCGGTACCGCTCCGACCCGATCGCGAGCATGGCATGGGTGCCCAGGCTCTGCCGCAGCGCCGTGGCGAAGGCTTCGTTGGAGACCTGCGACGTCCAGAGCGGGTTGGTGTCCTGCCCGCCGCCGACCGTGCCGGTGGCGATGGACTGCCGCAGCGCGGAGCCATCGGCGATCATGGTCTCCGCCGAAAGCGGCACCGTCATGGCCCCCGGGGAGGCGCCGCTGGCGCAGGCGGCGAGCGGCAGCAGCAGCGCCAGAGCCATCGCGCGGAGCGCCAGGAGCCCTCTTTTCGACCCAATCCGGGTATAGAACAGTGCGGGCATGAAGAACGCGTTTGGCACCCTGTTTATCCTCTCATTGCTGGCAGGCTGCGGCGCCCGGCAGGCCCAGCCACCCGCCGAATCGACCGCGCTCGATGATCGTTTGAGCTGCGAACACATTCAAGGCGAACTGGCCGCGAACACCGCCCGCCTGCCCGAGCTGGCGCAGGAGGCGGAGCGCCGCGGCGCGGATAATGTCGGGATGCTGCTGATGATGGGCGTGGCCGGCCTTGCCATGATGGATTCCGGCGAGAGCCAGCGCGCCGAATCGGCCGCGCTGGAGCGGCGCAGCGCCCGCCTGCGGCAGCTGGCCGCCGCGCGGAACTGCCCCGGGGCAACCCCTGCCTGAGCTGCCGCCACGGCGCCTTGCAAGCGGCGCCTCGGCTGGCTACATGGAGCGTTCACCATAGGGTGGGGAGGGGAGTCCCGCGCGCAATGCCTGCGTCTCGGGTTCCCTGGACTATTCCCCCCGCATCGGGATTGGAGCCGCCATGGCGCGCGTTACTGTCGAGGACTGCATCCTCCGCGTCCCCAACCGCTTCGAGCTGGTCCTGCACGCGGCGCAGCGCGCCCGCAATGTCAGCCGGGGCGAGGAACTGACCGTCGAGCGCGACAACGACAAGAACCCGGTCGTCGCGCTGCGCGAGATCGCCGAGGGCACCGTGGACCTCGATCTGCTCCAGGCCGACCTGGTGAAGTCGCTCCAGCGCGCACCGGAGCCGGAGCCGGCGGAGGAGGAGGTCCTCGACCTCATTGCCACCGACGAGAACATCTTCGGCGTGATGGATGTGAACGAGGAAGCGATCGGCGAGGGCGCCGGCCTGGAAGACCTCTCGGCCGACGACATCGAGGCGGCGATCGCCGCCGAGCTGGGCGGGAAGCGCTGACGCCGGGGCGACAGCGCGGAGGCCACGCGGCCGCCGCGCCGACGCCAACGGTCCTTCGGGGCCGCGCATGAACACGCCCGACGGCGTCCCCGCCGGTATTGCGCTGGATCCGGTTCCGGGGTCGCCAGCCCTGCCGCCCGCAGGACAGCCCGTGGCCGGCGAGACCATCGGCCAGGAACTCGCCCGCCTCGTCGCCGCCTATGCGCCGCGGGCCGATACCTCCCTCATCGAACGCGCCTGGATCACCGCCTGCGCCGCGCATGAGGGGCAGAAGCGCGACAATGGCGACCCCTACATCATCCACCCCGTCGCCGTGGCCCGCACCCTGGTGCAGTACCGGCTGGACGCGGCCTCCATCGCCACCGCGCTGCTGCATGATGTGGCGGAAGATACCAAGGTGGGCCTGGCGGAGCTGGAGAAGCAGTTCGGCCGCGAGGTCGCCCGGCTGGTGGATGGCGTCACCAAGCTGACGCGGCTGGAGCTGCAATCCGAGCGCACCAAGCAGGCCGAGAATTTTCGGAAGCTGGTCCTGGCGATGTCGGAAGACATCCGCGTGCTTTTGGTGAAGTTGGCCGACCGGCTGCACAACATGCAGACGCTGCATTTCGTCCCGCAGGAAGCCCGCCGCCGCAAGACCGCCCGCGAAACCATGGAGATCTTCGCCCCGCTGGCGGAGCGGATCGGCATGGATGCGCTGAAGACGGAGCTGGAGACGCTCGCCTTCCGGGAGCTGGAGCCGGATGCCAGCCAATCCATCGTCGCCCGCCGCGGCTTTCTCTACGGCCAGGGCGCCGACCTGATCGTGGAGATCCGGCAGGATCTGAAGCGGGTGATGGAGGAAGCCGGCATCAACCTGCTGGAGCTGACGGGGCGGGAAAAATCGCCCTATTCCATCTGGCTGAAGATGCACGGCAAGAGCATCGAGTTCGAGCAGCTGTCCGACATCATGGCGTTCCGCGTCATCGTGCCGGACCAGGCCGCCTGCTACCAGGCGCTCGGCGTGCTGCACTCGGCCTATCGGGTCGTGCCGGGGCGGTTCAAGGACTACATCTCGACGCCGAAGACCAATGGCTACCAGTCGATCCACACCGGGCTGACGGTGCCGGAACGCCGCAACGCGAAGATCGAGGTGCAGATCCGCACGCGGGAGATGCATGAGGTCGCCGAATACGGCGTCGCCGCGCATTGGATCTACAAGCAGGGCGGGGAGGCGGCGCGCGACCAGCAGAAATTCCCCTGGGTGAAGGCGCTGCTGGAAATCCTGGAACAGGCCAGCGAGC
>LNFM01008868.1_pt1 | contig 14958 bp, 10 predicted proteins | sample 596031 | NCBI WGS metagenome assembly LNFM01 (sample SAMN04254537, study PRJNA301005) | activated carbon metagenome | isolation source: dual media filters at the Ann Arbor, Michigan drinking water treatment plant | place: USA: Ann Arbor
CGTGCAGCTGGGCGACACCATCACCGACGGCTCCATCGCCCTGCAGTACACCGGCCTGCCCTTCTTCGCCCCCGAGCTTTTCATGACCGTGGTGCTCAAGAACCCGCTGCGCACCAAGCAGCTGCAGCAGGGCCTGGCCCAGCTGGGCGAAGAAGGCGCCATCCAGGTGTTTCGCCCCGAGATGGGCGGCAACATGCTGCTGGGCGCTGTCGGCCAGCTGCAGTTCGAAGTGGTGCAGCACCGCCTCAAGGGCGAATACGACGCCGACGTGCGCCTGGAAGGCTGCCAGTACACCGGGGCGCGCTGGATCACCGCCGACACCCCGGCCGAGCTCAAGGCCTTTGTGGATGCGTATCCCACGCGGATGGCACGTGATGCGGCCGACACCCTGGCCTATCTGTGCACCTCACCGTATGACGTGCGGCTGGCGCAGGAGCGCTTCCCGAAGATTCATTTCCATCCGCTGCGGGAGCATGCGGGCTTGGCGCTGCAGAGCGCGGGCTGATCAGGGCGCCGAGAACCAGGAGGCCACTGCGTGCTGCAGGCGCGCGTAGCCTTTCTGCAGATGCAGCATGTGGCCGCCGTCCGGCACCACCACATACTGCTTGTCCGGATTCGGCAGGGCCTTGAAGAAGGGCAGCAGCCCTTCCAGATCGGCCACGTCGTCGTGCTGGCCGTGGATCAGCAGCGTCGGCACGGTGATCCGGGTCGGGTCGACCAGCGGCAGGCGAGTGAGCAGGTCCACCTGGGGGCCGGTCGGTGATTTCGTTTCGACCAGGGCGGCCGAGCGCGCGAAGGCGTCCATCACGACAGGGTCGTTGACGGCCTCGGGCGTCATGGATTTGAAGCGCAGTTTCCAGCCCTGTTCGGTGATACGGATGTAGGGCGCCCGCTGGAAGGTCGCCAGGCGCTCGCGCCGCGCCAGCAGGTCCGGGCTCTGCGCATGCATCTGCGCGTAGGCGGCGTAACGTTTCACCTTCTGCGGGTGCGCCATCACAAACTGGCCGCTGTACTGGGTGCCCCAGGACCAGGCCAGCAACTGCACCTGCGCCACACCACGCAACTTGCAGATGAAGTCCACCACGGCATTCAGATCGCCCGCCGCCTGTTCGGTCGTGATGTGGCCCTCAGGCCGGGTGGAGCTGCCGAAGCCCCGCATGTCGGGCGCGAAGACATCGAAACCCCGGCGCGCCAGGAAGTCCATCAGGCTGTATTCAGGTTGGCCCGGCACCTTGAGGTCGAAGCTCTCGCGGCCGGCGGTGGCCGAGCCGTGCGCCAGCACAACCACCTTCTTGCCCTGTGGGCTGCCCTGGTATTTCTCCCACACGAAGAGCCGCAGCCCTTCCTGCACCACCCAGTGCTGGGTGCCCTGCACGGGCAACTCTTCATCTCTCATACCGGCGCCTCAGTTAAAGTTCCTGTGATTTTCCTCGAACTCTGCATGCAAGCCCTCTCCGACTGGCCCGCCGGGCAACGCCGCACCATCCACGGCGTGCTGACCGACATCGACGACACGCTGACCACCGAAGGCGCCATCACGCCCGACGCGCTGCAGGCCTTGCATGCACTGCGCGCCGCCGGCCTGCGTGTGATACCGGTCACGGGCCGCCCAGTCGGCTGGAGCGTGCCTTTTGCCCAGACCTGGCCGGTGGACGCCATCGTGGCCGAAAACGGTGCCGTGGCGCTGGTGGACGGCGGCACGCGCAAGATCTACCAGCAGGACAGCGCCACGCGCCTCACCAATCACGCCCGCCTGCAGCAGGTGGCCCAGCGCGTGCTGCGCGAGGTGCCCGGCACCGCCCTGGCCCGGGACTCGGCCGGCCGGGAGACCGACATCGCGATCGACCACAGCGAGTTCACGCAGCTGCCGGCTGAAAAAATCGAGCAGGTGGTGCAGCTCATGCGCAGCGAGGGCCTGCAGGCCACGGTCAGCAGCATCCACATCAACGGCTGGATCGGCGCGCATGACAAGCTGGCCGGCGCACGCTGGATCGTGCGCGAGCTGCTGGGCCGCGACCTAGATACGGAAATCGGGCACTGGGTCTACGTGGGCGACTCCACCAACGACCAGCTGATGTTCCAGCACTTTCCGCACAGCGTGGGTGTGGCCAACATCCGGCGTTTCGAGGCCCAGCTCAGCCACAAGCCGCGCTACATCACGCGCCTGGAGCGGGGCGGCGGTTTTGCCGAAGTTGCGCAGGCCCTGCTGCAGCACCGGTCCACCTGAAGCGGCGCCCAGGGCCTGGCCGGCTGGCGCCGGCAACCTACGTATACTGAGACGCGGGAAAAGGAGGAGCCCAACTTCCTCCCTCACGGCCGGGGAGGTCGTCGCGTCGATGCCAAGCGCTACCAGCTTCTGTCCCGGCCGGAACCGGCAGGCCACGTCCATGATCTGCACGCAGCCGTGCGCGTTGGTCTGACACACCATGAGCACAGGCGCGGTCGATCCCCTGCTCACGCTGCGCCAGGCCCTGCTCGCCGCGCTGCTTTACGCCCTGGCCTGCCTGCTCTCGATCTGGCTGTCGTCGCTGCCGGGCATGGCCGCCGCCCCCTGGTTTGCCAGCGCCATCGGCACCGTGACCCTGCTGGCGCTGCCCCTGCGGCGCTGGCTGCCCATGCTGCTGGCCCTGGGCCTGATCCACCTGCTGACGGTGGTGGTCCCCCAGGGCGGCGTTCCGCAGGACTGGCTGCAGGCCGCCTCCCCCCTGCCCGGCAGCACCGCGGGCATGCTGCTGGCGGCGGCCCTGTTGCGTCGCCTGGGCGTGAACGCCGATACCCTGCGCCAGCCCGGGCAGTTCGGTCAGGTGCTGGTGCTGGGTGCCGTCATTCCCGGTTTCTGCAGTGCCCTGATCGGGGCCGCCCTGATCGCCGCGCCGGCGCAACCGACCGCCGAAATCTGGTCCCAGGGCTTCGCGGGCCAGCTGATCGGCAGCGTGGCCGTCCTGCCCCTGGCCCTGACCCTCTGGCTGCACGGGGCCACGTCACTGCGCAAGGTCCTCGGCCAGCCCCGCACGCTCGCTTATTTGTCGCTCAGCCTGGCCATCACCCTGCTGGCCATGACCACGCTGCCCCGCCCCTTTGTGGTGATGAGCATCGGCTTGGTGCTGGTCGCCACCCAGACCAGCTTCACGGTCACCACCCTGGCCACCCTGGTCAACGCCATCCTGCTCGAACTGCTGCACGCCACCGGTCTGCTGCTCCCGCCGCCGGCCATCCACTGGTGGGATCCCGGCCTGTACCAGCTGTCCGTCATCGCCAGCCTGCTGCCCGGTCTGCTGCTGTCGAGCTCGATGGAAGGCCAGACCCAGGCCATGCGACACCTGCTCGCCAGCGAGCAGCGTTTTCGCTCGCTCTACACGCGGACCCCGGCCATGATGCATTCGATCGACCCGCAGGGCCGCATCCTCAACGCCAGCGAGCTCTGGCTCCAGACCCTGGGTTACGAGGAACGGGAAGTGCTGGGCCATCACACGACTGAATTCATGACCCCGGAAACAGCGCGTTATGCGCGCGATGTCGTGATTCCCCAGGCCAAGCGCAACGGCCGCTGCGACAACATCGAGTACCAGATGCGCGCGCGCGACGGGCGGGTGCTGGACGTGCTGCTCTCGGCCATCTGGCTCTACGACAAGGACGGCCAGCCCCTGCACAGCCTGGCCGTACTGCAGGACGTGACCGAGAAAAAGCGCCTGCAGGCCCTGAGCTACTACGCCGCCCACGACCCGCTGACCGGACTGCCCAACCGCGTGCTGCTGCAGGACCGGCTGGAGCGCAGCTGCGTGCAGCACGAACGGCACGGCACGCGCTTTGCCATCGGCTTCCTGGACCTGGACCACTTCAAGGCAGTCAATGACACGCACGGCCACCATGCCGGCGACCTGCTGCTCAAGCGCGTGGCGCGTCGCCTGCTGACGGCGCTGCGCGCCTCCGACACGGTCTGCCGGCTGGCGGGTGATGAATTCGTGCTGCTCTTCGCCGATGTGGAACAGGACGCGGACCTGCACCACCTGGTGCAGAAGATCCTGGCCAGCGTGGCCCAGCCCGTGCGCCTGGGCGAGCAGCCCGACTCCCCTGTCGTCAACGTGGCCGCCAGCATGGGCCTGGCGCTCTGCCCCGACCACGGGCAGGACCCGCAGACCCTGCTCGCGCATGCCGACCAGGCCATGTACGCCGCTAAACGCAGCGGACGCAATCACTACGAGATCTACCAGCCCGGCAACACTCCCGGCCTGTCGAGCCGGCGCGAAGCCGGCGAAGGCACCCGCTAAAGCCTCAGCGTGCGACGACCTTGATGGCGACCGGCTCGGAGCGACTCATCACGTTGCCGGCCGCCGTGGTGCTGACCAGCTCCAGGCGGAGGGTGTAGTCGTCGGCGGGCGGGTTGAGCCAAACTTCCGTCTGCCCGGCGGTGAAGTTCATCACCTCGGGCTTGCGACCGGTGCGCTCCATCAGCAGACGGAAGTGGCCGGTGTCAGCGGCCTTGGCCCCGATGTGGGAGATGTTGTAGCCGCTGGCATGGAACTGGACACGGAAGGGCGGACGCACCGCCTCCTGGTCGGCCGGGCTCTGGATCTCGATGCGCGCCGGGCCCAGCAGGCTGGCCGGCGTCACGTCCTTATTCTGCTTGCTGATGGTGAGGGTCAGGGGTTTGCTGTAGACGAAAAAGGGGATGTGCCCCTGGTCGGCCAGCAGCATGCGCAACTCGTACTTGCCCGGCGGCAGATTCAGCACGGTCTCCATCTGGCCCTTGCCGAAGTGGATGTACTGATCAGTGAAAGGCAGGGGCTTGTTGAAGTCCAGCGGCAGGGGCTGGTTCACCAGCAGGTGGTGGTGCCCGGCACGGCCGGCCGTCTTGCCGGCCGGCACGATGCCACGCATGGACAGGCCGAAGCGCACCACGAGCGGCGCCTCCCTCACCTCCCCGTCCTTGAGGTTGGTGAAATAGGACTCGGCCGTGCGCGAGGTGGGCAGCGTCACCCAGGGATGCGGCAGCAGTTCGGGTGCATCGTTGGCCGTAGCCACGCCCTGGGCTGCCACCGTGCTCGCGAACAACAGGGCCGCGAGGGCGGAAAACAAGAGGCGGGGCTTTTGGGTTGGCATGCGGTCTTCTAGAAGAGTGACCGCTGAGGCTAACAGGAAGTCTTGACTTGCGTCAAGACAAGGGCAATCACACCGGAATGGATCGCCTCCGTTCTGTCTGCCTTTTGTGTTCAGCCCCGCGCCAGCACCGGCCCCAGCGCCTGCCCCGTGTGCGTGCGCAGCCGCACCACCTCTTCCGGCGTAGCGGCAGCCACGATGCGGCCGCCGTCCTTGCCACCGTCGGGGCCCAGGTCCAGGATCCAGTCGGCTTCGGCGATGACGTCCAGGTCATGTTCGATCACCACCACGCTGTGGCCGCCATCGACCAGGCGGTGCAGCACGCGGATCAGCTTGTCCACGTCGGCCATGTGCAGGCCCACGGTGGGTTCGTCCAGCACGTACAGCGTGTGCGGCGCCTTCTGGCCGCGCCGGCCCACCTCGTCGCGGACCTTGGAAAGTTCGGTCACCAGCTTGATGCGCTGCGCCTCGCCGCCGGAGAGTGTGGGCGAGGGCTGGCCCAGGGTCAGGTAACCCAGACCCACGTCTTTCAGCAACTGCAGCGGGTGCGCGATGCTGGGCATGGCGGCGAAGAAATCCACCGCCTCGTCCACCTCCATCTGCAGCACGTCGCCGATGCTCTTGCCCCGCCAGGTGACCGCCAGCGTTTCCGGATTGAAGCGCGCGCCCTTGCAGCTCTCGCACAGCACCTTCACGTCGGGCAGGAAACTCATCTCGATGGTGCGCACGCCCTGGCCTTCACAGGTCGGGCAGCGGCCTTCGCCGGTGTTGAAGCTGAAACGCCCGCCGGCGTAACCGCGCGCCTTGGCTTCGAGTGTTTCGGCAAACAGCTTGCGGATGGTGTCCCAAAAACCGATGTAGGTGGCCGGGCAACTGCGCGGGGTCTTGCCGATGGGGGTCTGGTCCACTTCGAGCACACGGTCCACGGCTTCAAAACCGCTGACGCTCTCGCAACCGCTCCAATCCACGCCACGGCTCAGCGCATCGCGGCCGGCCTTGGTCGCGCGTTGGGTCACAACGGCCGCCACATTGGCCAGCAGCACGTCACGCGCCAGCGTGGACTTGCCCGAACCGCTGACGCCGGTGACGGCGACCAGGCGCTTGAGCGGCACCTGGGCCGTGACGTTCTGCAGGTTGTGCAACTGTGCCCCCTCGACGGTGAGCCACTGCAAATCTGCGGCTTTCATGTCACGGCGCGGCTGCAGCGGATGCTTCATGGCGTGCAGCAGGTAACGACCGGTCTGCGAATCCGCCGCGTCGGTCACGTCTTGCACCGAACCCTGCGCCACCAGCCGGCCGCCGCGTTTGCCGGCGCTGGGACCGATGTCGATGATGTGGTCCGCGCGGCGAATGGTGTCCTCGTCGTGCTCCACCACCACCAGGGTGTTGCCCTGGTCACTCAGGCGCTGCAGGGCATTGAGCAGGATCTGGTTGTCGCGCGCATGCAGGCCGATGGTGGGCTCGTCCAGGACGTAACACACGCCCTGCAGATTGCTGCCGAGCTGGGCGGCCAGGCGGATGCGCTGCGCCTCGCCGCCGGACAGCGTGGGCGCGCCACGGTCCAGCGTGAGGTAACCCAGGCCCACCTGCTCCAGGAATTCGAGGCGGCTCTTGATCTCGGGGATCAGGTCGCGTGCGATGTCGGTTTCACGCTGCGTGAGCCGGCCGATCAGCTGCAAGGTCTCGACCCAGGCCCGCACATCGCTCACGCTCAGGCGCGCGATCTCGGTGATGCCCACGCCGTTGAACTTGACGGCGCGCGCCGTGGCGTTCAGCCGTGTGCCCTGGCACGAAGGACAGGCGACGTCGGCCACATCCTCCACCTCGGGCTCGGCAAAGGTCTGCTCACGGCCCTTGTCCTTGTCGTCACGCACCGAATCGTCGAGCAGCTTGCGCTGTTCCTTGCTGAGCTTGACGCCCGTGCCCACGCAGTCCGGGCACCAGCCGTGTTTGCTGTTGTAGGAGAAGAGGCGCGGATCCAGCTCGGCATAGGAGGTGGCGCAGACCGGGCAGGCGCGCTGCGTCGAATAAGCCTGCAGCGTGCCGATGCCGGCGGTCGATGTGCCGCTTTTCATGGCCTCGGCCAGACCGTCCAGGGAACTCAGCACGTGCAGCACACCCTTGCCGTGCTCCAGCGCCGTCGTCAGCGCCAGGCGCAGCGCAGCCTCGTTCTCGGGTGTCACTTTCAGGCTGGCCACCGGCAGCTCGATGGTGTGCTCCTTGAAGCGGTCGATGCGCGGGAAAGCCGTGGTGGGCAGGAAGTTGCCGTCCACCCGCAGGTGCGTGTAACCACGCGGACGCGCCCACTCGGCGAGTTCGGTGTAGACGCCCTTGCGGTTCATCACCAACGGCGCGAGCAGGCCGATTTCCTGGCCGCGGAACTGCTTCATCAGCTGGGCCAGGATGCTGTCGGGCGTCTGCGGTGCCACCGCAGCGCCGTCGTGCACGCAGTGCTGCATGCCGAGCTTCACGAACAGCAGGCGCAGGAAATGCCAAACCTCGGTGGTGGTGCCCACCGTGGACTTGCGACCGCCGCGGCTGAGGCGCTGCTCGATGGCCACCGTGGGCGGGATGCCGTAGACCGCGTCCACCTCGGGGCGGCCGGCCGGCTGCACGATGCTGCGCGCATAGGCGTTGAGCGATTCGAGGTAACGGCGCTGCCCCTCGTTGAAGAGGATGTCGAAGGCCAGGGTGGACTTGCCCGAGCCGCTGACGCCGGTGATGACGTTGAACTTGCCGCGCGGGATGTTGACGCTCAAGGACTTGAGGTTGTGTTCCTTGGCATTGACGATCTGGATCGCATCCGGCGCTTCGGATTGGATGCGCACCGGTTTGTGCCCGGGAGTGAAGGCCTGCGGGATGAAACGCGCTGCGCCCTCCGCAGCCTCGTGCACCTCGCCCATGGCCAGCGCGTATTCGCGCAACGCACGGCCCGTGTGGCTGCTGGGGTGCAGGCGCACCTCTTCGGGCGTGCCCACGGCCACCAGTTCACCGCCGGCGTCGCCGCCTTCGGGGCCGAGGTCGATCAGCCAGTCGCTGGCGCGCATCACGTCCAGGTTGTGCTCGATGATGAGCAGGGAATGGCCGGCGTCGAGCAATTTGCGCAGCGCGCGCATGAGCTTGGCAATGTCGTCGAAATGCAGGCCCGTGGTGGGTTCGTCGAACAGGAAGAGCGTGCCCTTCTTGCCCACCACCTGCCGGCTGGCCGTGGCGCTTTTGGCCGCCTCGGCCAGGAAGCCGGCGAGCTTGAGGCGCTGCGCCTCGCCGCCACTCAGCGTGGGTACGGGCTGGCCCAGGCGCACGTATTCCAGTCCCACGTCCACGATGGGCTGCAGGGCGCGGATCACGTCGCGGTCATTGGCGAACAGGCCCGCGGCCTCGCTGACAGTGAGCTCCAGCACATCCGCCACGTTGAGCAGGCGACCGCCGCGCTCGATGGTGATCTCCAGGATCTCGGGCCGGTAACGTTTGCCATCGCAGTCCGGGCAGCGCAGGTAGACGTCGCTCAGGAACTGCATCTCCACGTGCTCGAAACCCGAGCCGCCGCAGGTGGGGCAGCGGCCGTCGCCGCTGTTGGCGCTGAACTTGGCCGCGGTGTAGCTGCGCTGGCGCGACAGTGGCGCATTGGCGTAGATCTCGCGGATGGCGTCCCAGGCGCCGACATAACTCACGGGGTTGGAACGCGCCGTCTTGCCGATGGGCGACTGGTCGACAAACACCACGTCGGCCAGCTGCTCGGCGCCCAGCAGGCGGTCGTGCAGGCCCGGTGTTTCCGTGGCGCGGCCGAAGTGGCGCATCAGCGCCGGCGCCAGCACGTCCTGGATCAGCGTGGACTTGCCCGAACCGGAAACCCCGGTGACGCAGACCAGGCGGCCCAGGGGGATGTCGATGGAAATGTTCTTGAGGTTGTGCTCGCGCGCGCCTTCGAGGATGAGGCGCGGCGTGTTCTCGGCCACCATGCGCTTGAAACCCATGCCAACCTGCTTGCGCGCGCCGAGATAGGCGCCGGTCAGCGTGTCCGCATTGCGCAGGTCATCGGTGCTACCGTCGAAAACGATCTGGCCGCCGCGCTCGCCCGGGCCCGGGCCCATGTCGATCATGCGGTCGGCGGCGAACATCACGGCCGGGTCGTGCTCCACCACCACCAGGGTGTTGCCGGCGTCGCGCAGGCGGTGCATGGCCTCGATGATGCGGTGCATGTCGCGCGGGTGCAGGCCGATGCTGGGCTCGTCCAGCACAAAGAGCGTATTGACCAGCGAGGTGCCCAGCGCCGTGGTGAGGTTGATACGCTGCACCTCCCCACCCGACAACGTGCGGCTCTGCCGGTCCAGCGTGAGGTAGCCGATGCCCACGTCGCACAGGTACTTCAGGCGGGTGGTGATTTCCTCGAACAGCAGTTTCAGCGCCTGGGCTTCGCCCTCGGCGTGGGTCGAGGCGGTGATCTCGCTTTGCTGGAAGCCGTCGAAAAAGCGGCGCAGGCGGTCCAACGGCAGCAGCATCAGGTCGTGCAGGCACAGGCCGGGCAGGGCCTCCAGCTGGGCGCGGCTCCACTGGGTACCGGCCGGCAGGAAACGCTTGGCGGGCTCGAGCACGGCGTCGGCATCGGCCTTGCTGCCGATGCGCCAGAGCAGGCTCTCGGTCTTGAGGCGCGCACCGTTGCAGGCCTCGCACGGCGTGTAGCTGCGGTACTTGGACAGCAGCACCCGGATGTGCATCTTGTAGGACTTGGTTTCCAGGTACTCGAAGAAACGCTTGATGCCGTACCACTGCTGGTTCCACTTGCCTTTCCAGTTAGGTGAGCCGTTAATGACCCAGTCTTTCTGTTCCTGCGTCAGCTTGTACCAGGGGGTGTCGCGCGGGATGCCGGCCGCCTCGGCATGGCGCATCAGGTCGTCCTGGCACTCGGCCCAGGCGGGGGTCTGGATGGTCTTGATGGCACCGGCACGCAGGGTGACTTTGTCGTTCGGGATGACCAGGCCGTAGTCCACCCCAATCACACGGCCGAAGCCGCGGCAGACCTCGCAGGCGCCCACGGCCGAGTTGAACGAGAACATCGACGGGATGGGGTCGGCGTAACGCAGGTCGCTGTCGGGGTTGTGCAGGCCGGTGGAGAAGCGCCAAATCTCGGGTTCGCCTTCGTCCTTCAACTGGTAGACATTCAAACGCCCGCTGCCGCGTTTGAGCGCGACTTCGATGGCCTCGATCACCCGGGCGCTTTCCGCACTCGACAAGCGGAAACGGTCCGCCACCACGTCCAGTACCTTGTGCGGACCGGCCGGGGTGGCCAACTCCCGCTCGGCCTGCACCTTGGTAAAGCCGCTGGCCGAGAGCCATTGTTCGATCTCCTCGCGGCTGGTGTTGCCCGGCAGTTCGACCGGGAAGGTCAGCACCAGGCGCGGATCACCCGCCTGGGCTGCACGCTTCTGCAACTCGGCATAGATGCTGTCAGCGCTGTCGTGCTGCACGGGCTGGGCGGTCTGGCGGTCAAACAGCTGGGCCGCACGGGCGAACAGCAGCTTGAGGTGGTCGTTGAGCTCAGTCATGGTGCCCACCGTGGAGCGCGAGGAGCGCACCGGGTTGGTCTGGTCGATGGCAATGGCCGGGGGCACGCCCTCGACCTTGTCCACCGCCGGCTTGTCCATGCGGTCGAGGAACTGGCGCGCGTAGGCGCTGAAGGTCTCGACGTAACGACGCTGGCCCTCGGCGTACAGGGTGTCGAACACCAGGCTGGATTTGCCGGAGCCGCTGGGCCCCGTGACCACTGTCAGCTCGCCTGTACGAATGTCCAGATCAAGGTTCTTGAGGTTGTGCTGGCGCGCGCCGCGAATGCGGATGGTCCCCTGGGTCATGGCTGCTGTCTTTCGGTGTGGCCCAAACATTCTAGGCACGCCCCCTTACCCCAGCATGGCCACGGGGCATGCTGCCGGGCAATACGCTTCCGCTAGACTAGACCCCCCTCCAGAACGACACATCCACGGAGACACGATGCAAACCATCAAAGTGTTGGGAACCCTGCTGCTCACCCTGGCGGCGACGGTCAGCCAGGCCCAGATCCTGATCGGCCAGACCGCCGGTTTCACCGGCGCTGCTGCGGCCGGTGTGAAAGAAATCACCGACGGCGCCAAACTCTACATCGACGCCATCAACGCCAAGGGCGGCATCGCGGGCCAGAAGATCGAGCTGATCTCGCTGGACGACAAGTTCGATCCCAAGCTCGCGGCGGAAAACGCCCGCAAGCTCATCGAGGAGCAGAACGTGGTGGCACTGTTCCTCAACCGCGGCACGCCCCACTCCGAAGCCATCATCCCGCTGCTGGACAAGCATGGCATTGCCCTGATCGCCCCTTCCACCGGGGCCATGAGCCTGCACCGGCCGGTGCGCAAGCATGTCTTCAATGTGCGCGCCACCTACCAGCGCGAAGCCGAAAAGGCAGTGGGCCATCTGGTGACCATCGGCATCGACAAGATCGCCGTGGTGCATGTGGACGACAGCTTTGGCAACGACATCCTGGCCGGCGCACAGCGCGGGCTCGACGCCGCAAAACTCAAGCCCGTGCTGCTGGAAAAGTTCGACCGCACCAAACCCGACTTCAGCAAGATCGCGCCGGCGCTGGTCCAGTCTGGTGCCCAGGCCGTGGTGCTGATCGCCACGGGCGCATCAGCCGCCGATGCCGTGAAAGCCTTCCGGGCCGCGGGCAGCTCGGCCCAGGTGGTCACCCAGTCGAACAACGCCTCCGGCGGTTTCATCAAGAGCCTGGGTGAACATGGGCGCGGCGTCATCGTCTCGCAGGTGTTCCCGCAGTCGCTGACCTACACGCTGGTCAAGGAAGCCCAGGATTTCGCCCGTGCCAAGGGCGGCGTGGAGGTGACGCCCTCGGTGCTCGAAGGCTTTGCCGCCGCGAAGGTGCTGGTGGAGGCCTTGCGTCGCGCCGGCCCCAAACCCAGCCGCGAGCGCATCCAGACCGCCCTGGAAGGCCTGAGCAAGTTCGACATCGGTGGCCTGGAGGTGAACTTCAGCCCGCAGGATCACACGGGCCTGGACTTCGCCGACCTGTCCATCATCACGGCGGACGGCCGCTTCCGGCGCTGAGTCGCGCGCGCCTGCGCGCGCACATCAGGCCGCGGCTCAGGTCGGGCCGGCCGTCTGCGCCAGCCAGCCCGGGCCGTCGAACCAGGCGTCGCCTTCGAGGTAACGACGCAGCATGTGCAGGCTGTCCAGGCCCCAGAACATGCGCCCATCCACCACAAAGGACGGCACGCCGAACACGCCGGCGGCCACGGCCTCGTCGGTGTTGGCGCGCAAGCGGGCCTTGACGGCTTCGTCATCCGGCGCCAGGCTGGGCTCCAGCTGCTCACGCAAGGACTGCAGGCGCACGGGGTCGTTGGCATCCAGACCGCCATGCCAGACATGGCGCAGAAGGGTCTCGCAGACATATCGGTTGGGGTCGCCGCCCTTGGCTGCGGCAATCGCCAGGCGCAGCAGGGGCAGCGGGTTGAAGGGGTGCACGGCCGGCATCTGCAGCGCCACCTGGTTCTGCTGGCCCAGCCACATCACATGCCGGTAGGTCCACTCGCGTTTGGCCGGCACCTCGGCCGGGCCCAGCAGCTTGTGGTGCCGCAACAGGGCCCCCAGCAACACCGGCCGGTAGCTGACGGAGTAACTCAGTCCCATCAGCGCCTCGGGCAGCCGCTCGAAAGCCAGGTGCGTGTAGGGCGAGATGAAGTCCAGGTAGAAGGTGATCTGTTTCATGGTCGTGCTCTTCCCTCCTGCGTTGCCCGCACTTCGATGCGCGCCCAGATGGCGCGTTTGCCCGCGTCGTCCAGGGTGGACCAGACGCCGATCTCCTCCAGCGTGCGCAGGCAGCCACGGCACAGGCCGCTGGCGATCTCCATGGTGCAGACCGAAATACAGGGCGAGGGCAGATCCCGCTCCTTGGCCTGCGCCCGCACCGCCTGTCTGGCCAGCCATTCCATGCCAAGCACCTCAGCCACGCTGGTTGAGCAGCGCGGTGGCCGCACGCGAGTTCGGCTTGCGCTGCAGGAAATCGCTGATGTACCGGCCGGCGTCGACCAGCCGGTCCAGATCGATGCCGGTGGCTATGCCCATGCCGTGCAGCAGGTAGACCACGTCTTCGGTGGCCACATTGCCGGTGGCCCCCTTGGCATAGGGACAGCCGCCCAGCCCGGCCACGGAGGACTGGAAATTCCAGACCCCCATTTCCAGCGCGGCATAGGTGTTGGCCAGCGCCTGGCCATAGGTGTCGTGAAAGTGGCCCGAGATGGCGTCGAGACGGAAGTGCGGCAGCGTCGCCTCGATCGCGCGCTGCACCTTGAGCGGAGTGCCCGTGCCGATGGTGTCGGCCACGTCCACGCGCTGCACGCCGATGTCTTTCATCAGCCGGGCCAGCAGGCCCACGCGTTCGGGCGCGACCTCGCCCTCGTAGGGGCAACCCACGGTGCAGCTCATGGCGCCGCGCACCCGGATGCCGGCCTTGAGCGCAGCCTCCACCACGGGCGCGAAACGCTCGATGCTCTCGGCGATCGAGCAGTTGATGTTCTTCTGGCTGAACAGCTCGCTGGCCGCGCCGAAGACCACGATCTCGTCGGGCCTGGACAGCACCGCCGCCTCGTAACCCTTCATGTTCGGCACCAGCACCGAGTAGCGCACACCCGCCTGGCGCGTGATGCCGGCCATGACCTCGGCGTTGTCGCCCATCTGTGGCACCCATTTGGGGCTGACGAAGCTGGTGACCTCGATTTCCTTGAGGCCGGCAGCCTGCAGGCGCTGCACCAGCCCGATCTTGACGGCCGCCGGCACCGGCAGCTTCTCGTTCTGCAGGCCGTCGCGCGGACCGACATCGACCAGTTGGACTCGGGTGGGCAGGCTCATCACATCACCTCAAAAAATCGGCCAGACGCCTCAAATACCAAGCGGCAGTTCCCGCGCGTCAAAACCCATGGCCTGCATTTCTCGTTTGAAATACGTCATCGCCAAAGGCACGGCTTGGGCAACGAGCAGATACTGGTATGGCTCCTGCTCAAACAGAGGCGTCACCTCCTGCTCCTTCACCTCAGGCGCATAGGCAAACTTGGCCTCGTAGCCGCCTTGGAACGAGGCCTGCTGCTCGGGCGCGCCGTCCTTGCTGGCCTTGGCCTCCAACTCAATCTGCACCACGGCTTGCAACACCTTGGTTTCCTTGCCCACAGTGGCCAAGCCGACATTGACGGTCTGCGTGAACTGGATCGTCCACTTCGCTTTCCCGTCGGATGCGTCCTGGTTATCGCCATGAAAGCTGGTTGTGCGGAACGACGCCAGCCTCGGCCTAATGCTCAGTGCTTCCATAGCAGCTTCGTCTTCACAGATTCAGAGTAAGCGGTGTATTGCCGGGTCGCGTGCACCTCGAACAAAACATCGTCCGCAACCAACGCAGCAGGCATGGCGACCGTGATGTCCTGTCGCGCAAATGTGTGCATGGGCACCGCCGGCTTCTTCAACGCCAACTCAGTAGCCATACCGCGCTCATCCACCAACTCCCAGAACGCGACTTCACTGCGCCGCACCAGCCGCAGCAATGCATCCATGGCCTCGGACTGCGCCACGTCATCGTTCTCATACTTGCTGAAAGCCACCGGGCCACCGCCGAACAGCCCGGCCGCCTGCGCCTGCGTCAGTTGGTACTTCGCGCGCAGAGCGGTGATCTCGGCGCCGGTCAGCAGACCATCCACCGACTTGCGAAAGGCCATCACGGCACGCTTGTTCAGCTTGCTCTCGACAGCACCGGCGAAGTCTGAATGACAGGCATCGCACAACTGATAGTGCAAGGGCAACAGCTTCTTGTGCCCCTTGTATTCGCTCTCCACC
>LNFM01025184.1_pt1 | contig 14956 bp, 14 predicted proteins | sample 596031 | NCBI WGS metagenome assembly LNFM01 (sample SAMN04254537, study PRJNA301005) | activated carbon metagenome | isolation source: dual media filters at the Ann Arbor, Michigan drinking water treatment plant | place: USA: Ann Arbor
CGCGGATCACGCCGGTGGACTCCTCGAACAGGATGTTCAGGCGAGCGGGGCTGTAGTCCATGGTCACCGGGCAGGTGGTGCAGGTCACGCGCCAGACCTCGCCCGACGGGCGCGCCGGCAGTTCCGAGCGGTTGCGGCCGACGTAGCGCTGATACTGGTCCGCCCTGCACTGGGTCGGACCGTCTTCGGGCGGCATCGGCGCCGGGTCGCCGGCGTCCACGGGTGCGCAGGATGCGACCAGCAGGGCCGCGGCGGCGAGGGTGAGGGCCTGGAATTTCAACGGCGCGTCTCCTGTGAGGGGCTCAACCGCAGCGGACCTGTTCGACGACTTCGGTCTGCTCGTTGAAGAAGATGTTCAGGCGGGTCGGCGAATAGTCCTCGGTGACCGGGCATGTCGTGCAGGTGACGCGCCGGTTCACCACATCAACGGGAACGGGGATGTCGGTCCTGGGTTTCCCGACCAGCCATTGCAGCTCACCCGCGCGGCACATGTCGGCCGTGGGGTTCGACGGGCGCGAGCCGGTCGGCTGGTTGATCTGGGCTTCCTCGATGGTGCGGGGCGCAAGCGCCTCCGAGGCGGGCGCCGCGCAGGCCGCCAGAGCCAGCACCGCGATCAGGCCGCCTTTTCCCAGCGTCCTTCCGGAGACTGTTTCCAGTAGGCCAGAGCCGCGCCCGCGTCCTTCAGCGACTTCCACCGGACCCGCGCACCGGTCAGCGCCGTCTCGTCCCGTCCGTCGAAGATGATGAAGCATCGCTCGAAACCTTTCGTGTCGCCCAGTTCTGAACCGTCCACGATGAACAGCGCCTGAGCCGCGTTCGGGTTCTCAAGCGATTCGGTCAGCAGTATGGGCTGCCGCGCCGCCTCCGGCCCGGAGGCCCGGCCGTGGGCGAGGAAGCTGTCGTCGCGATAGGTCCAGAGCCGCTCGTCGATGTCGTCGAGCAGACGGGCGTCGGCGGCGCGCACGAGCGCCCGCCAACCCCGCTCACGCGTCTTCTCCATCAGGCCGGGCAGCACCTGTTCCAGGGTCGACCGCTCGAGGTGGTAGAACCAGATTTCCGGCTTGGCGTCAGACACCCGGTTCTACCTTTTCAGAGACTTACGACTCGTAGCTGTCGGCCACCATCCGGTCGAGCGTGCGCACGCCCCAGCCGACGGCGCCGTCCGGAACGGTCGGGTTCCGGCTGTCCTTGACCCAGGCGGTCGGGGCGATGTCGATGTGGGCCCAGGGCACGCCATTGGTGAAGCGCTGCAGGAACAGGGCGGCGGTGATCGAGCCGCCGGCGCGGCCGTTGCCGGTGTTCTTCACATCGGCGATCGGGGTGTCGATGTGGCGCTCATAGAAGGCCGGGATCGGCATCCGCCAGGCGTTCTCGCCGACCTTGGGACCCGCGGCCAGGAAATTGTTCGCCAGTTCGTCGGAGTTGGAAAACACCCCGGCGTATTCCAGCCCCAGAGCCACGATCATGGCGCCCGTCAGGGTGGCCAGGTCGAGCATGAATTTCGGCTTGAAACGGTCCTGCGTGTACCAGAGGCAGTCGGCCAGAACGAGGCGGCCTTCGGCGTCGGTGTTCAGGATTTCGACCGACTGGCCGGACAGCGACATGACAACGTCGCCGGGACGCTGGGCGTTTCCATCAGGCATGTTCTCGACGAGGCCGATGACGCCGATCGCATTGACCTTCGCCTTGCGGCCGGCCAGCGCGTGCATCAGGCCGACCACGGCGGCCGAGCCGCCCATGTCCCACTTCATCTCTTCCATGCCGTCCGCCGGCTTGATCGAGATGCCGCCGGTGTCGAAGGTCACGCCCTTGCCGACGAAGGCGATACCTGGCTGTCGCGCACACTGCCCTGGCCCACGGCCAGCAGGGTGCGGAAGCCGAGCTTCTCAAGCTCTTTCTCGCCGAGGACCTCGACCTCGAGGCCCAGCTTCTCGAGGGCCTTCACGCGCTTCGCATACTCTTCCGGGTAGAGGACGTTGGCCGGTTCGGCGACGAGGTCGCGGGCGAACTCGACCGCCGTGGCGACGGCGGCATGGGACTCATAGGCGGCCTCGGCGGCCTTCGGATCGGCGGCGACGACACGAATTGTCTCGATCGACGGCGTCTTCTCGGGCTTCAGCTTGGTCCGGTATTTGAGGAACCGGTAGGCGGCCAGACGGGCGGCGAAGGCCGCGCGGGCCGCCTGGTCGGCGGTCAGGTGGGCGGCGTCGAGGGTCAGGACGGCCGAGCCCGACAGCTTCACCGCGTGATAGGCGGCACCGGCGGCGGCCTCGAGGGCGAGGTCGTCGAACTTGCCGGACTCGCCCGCGCCGCTGAGCAGGATGGTCCCCGCCTCGACTCCGGCGGGCGCGGCGATCACCAGCGTGCTGTTCGAGCCGCCGGTGAAGCGGCCAGCCGTCATCGCCTTCGTCAGCGCACCTGAGGTTGCCGTGTCGAGCTGTGGGCCCATGCCGGAGAGGACCCGGCCTTCGTGGACCAGAACGGCCAGAACCTCAGCAGCGCCCGCGGACGCGACGAACTCGATCTTCATTTACTACTCCCGCCGGGCGATACGCCCCGGCTCTGTGTCGATGGGATGAGCGCGCGCGGTTTCGCCGGCGCGTTCGGGTGTGTATTAGATGCTCCCCCTCGCCGCCGCCCGCAACGGGTGATTTCCCACCTCATATGACCCTGATTCAAGGCTATCTTTTCCGGCAGATCGCCCGCCCCGTCGTGGGCGCGTGCGCCGCGCTGGCCGGAATCGGCATTCTGAGCCAGAGCCTCGACCAGCTGGAAGTCATCGTCGAGCGCGGCCAGAGCGTCTGGGTGATGGTCAAGCTGACCCTGCTGGCGGTGCCGCAGCTGCTGGCCGTCATCATCCCTATCGGCCTGTTCGTCGGTGCCCTGATCGCCCTGACCCGTCTGCAGCGGGAGCAGGAGCTGACGGCGGTGTTCGCCTCGGGGGTGACGCGCTGGTCGGCGATCCGGCCGGCCGTGAGGATCGCCGCGATCGCGGCCTTGCTGACACTCGTGGTCACTACGGTGGGCCAGCCATGGGCGCAGCGTCAGTCGCGGGCCGAGGCCTTCGCCGTCCGCACCGACCTGGCCGCCCTGCTGGTCGAGGAAGGACAGTTCGTCCAGGGCCCCAACGGGCTGACGGTCTATGTCCAGCAGATCGAGCAGAACGGCCTGCTGAAGAACCTGTTCGTCTATCTGGAAGACGGCGACAAGATCACCACCTGGGACGCGGCCGAGGCGCGGTTCACCCGTATCGACGGCCAGCCGTATCTGACTTTGCTGAACGGATCCTGGCAGCGCTATTCGTCGCGCGGGGTGCTGGAGTATTTCGCCTTCGGCCGCAATGACGTGCCTCTGGCCCAGTACACGGCGGTGACGGACCAGGTCCGCTACAAGCCGTCCGACCTCTATGTGACCCAACTGTTCAATCCGTCGCCGGCAGACCTCGAACGGGTCGGGTCCGCGGGAGAGCTGATGGCCGAGGGCCATTCCCGGCTGTCGGCGCCACTCTACGCCCTGATGGCCATGGCCATGGCGCTGACGGCGATTTTGGGCGGGCCGTTCAGCCGGACGGGCTACGGGCTGCGAATCGCCAAGGTGGCGGGCGTGTTTCTGCTGGTCCGCATCGCCGGCTATGGCGTGGTCTCCGCCAGCGCCTGGAACGGGTGGCTGAACATCTTCCAGTATCTGCTGCCGATCGTGGCGACCGTCATCGCCCTGAGGCTGCTGTTCCAGGCGCTGAAGCCCCGCCGGCGTCCGGTCTGGCCCGCCTATGAGCGGCTGAAGGCGCGTTTCGCATGATCAGCCGCACTTCCCTGCCCGTTCCCTGGCTGAGGCTGGGCCGCATCGAACGCTATGTGCTGGTGCAGCAGGCGCGGTCGCTGGGCATTGCGCTGGGCGTCATCGCCGCCCTGATCATGCTGATCGACTTCGTGGAGATTTCGCGCGGCGTCGGCTCGGATGTCGACCTGTCGGGCGTGCGCATCCTCGGGCTGATGCTGCTGAAGTCACCGCAGGTGATCATCCAGCTGCTGCCGTTCGTCTTCCTGTTCGGGACGCTGGCGGCTTTTGTCGGCCTGAACCGTCGCAGCGAGCTGATCGCCATGAGGGCGGCGGGCGTCTCGGCCTGGCGGTTCGTCCTGCCGGCGGCCGGCGCGGCGCTGATGTTCGGCGTGATCACCGTTGCCGCCCTCGGTCCGCTGGCGGCGTCTGCTGACGGCCTGTTCCAGCGCGAGCGGGCAAGGCTGTCCGGATCGGCGGCCGGGGCGGAGGCCCGCCCGACTGTCTGGATCCGCGAGGGCGATGATACCCGGCAGATGGTCATTCGCGCCGAGCGTCAGGATCGGGCCAACGCACGGCTGCTGGACGTGACCTTCTTCATCTACACCAACGACGCCGCGGGCATGCGGACGTTCTCGGAGCGGATCGACGCCGACTCGGCGTCCCTGTCGAACGGCAGCTGGCGGCTGGTCAATGCGATCGGGGCCGAGATCGGCCAGCGCGCCGTGCGCTACGCCACCCTCGACCTGCCCTCGAGCCTGGCCGACGAAGAGGCGTTCGAACGGTTTGCCCGGCCGCAGGCGACGTCCTTCTGGTCCTTGTCGGCGCAGATCGACCGGGTCGAGGCCGCGGGCTTCTCCTCGACGGCCTACCGGCTCCGTCTGCAGCAGTTGCTGGCCACGCCGCTGATGTTCGCGGCCATGTCGATCCTGGCCGCCGCCTTCTCGCTGCGACTGATGCGGCTGGGCGATCTGGCGCGGATGAGCGTCGCGGCCGTTGTGCTCGGGTTCGGCTTCTTCTTCGTCAATCAGGCGGCGTCCGCCTTCGGTTCAGCGGAAGTGATCCCGCCCTGGCTGGCGGCATGGCTTCCGCCCTTGCTGACAGCGCTCGCCGCCTTCACCTTGCTGTTCTATACCGAAGACGGCTAAGCGATCCGGCCTGTCCCCCGGCTTGCCGGGCCGCCCGCCCTTCAGAGTGATTCTTGCATGCAGCGTGACCGCCGCGCGCCCGATTTGGGAGCCTTGCGCTACCGGCTTCTGGCCGGTGCGGCCGCAATCGCCCTGTCGTCACTGGCCGGTGCCGCCCAGGCGCAGCAGACGCCCGCAGCGACGCCCCCCGCGCCAGCCGGCGCGGACGGGCTGACCCCGGAGGCGGTCTACATCGAGGCCGATTCCGCGGGCCGGGCGGGCGACGTCATCACGGCGGAAGGTGCCGGGGCCGACCGTGTGCTGGCCCGGTTCCGCGGCGCGACGCTGAGAGCCGGCGCTGTCACCTACGACCTCGGGCTGGGCATCGCGACGGCAGACCGGCAGGTCGAGTTCAGCGATCCCGAGGGCAATGTCGTCTTCGCCAGCCATCTGGAGCTCGACTCGGATCTGAAGGCGGGCGCGGCGGTCGATTTCGCCACCCGCTTCCGCAACGGCGCCAGCCTGATGGCGGCGACGGCGGTCCGCCGGAGCGAGAACGTCAACGAGCTCAACTACGTCCTCTTCACCCCCTGCCCGATCTGCGACACCGACGGAAATCCGAAGGAGCCCAGCATCGCCATCCAGGCGGAGAAGGTCGTCCAGGACGAGGAACTGCGCGCGATCCTGTATCGCAATGCGGTGTTCCGGGTCGGCGGCGTTCCGGTCTTCTACCTGCCGTTCTTCGCCCATCCCGATCCGACCGTGGAACGGGCGTCCGGCTTCCTCGTGCCGATCCCCAGCTATGACGAGGGACGCGGCCTGAGTCTTGAAGTTCCCTATCTCCATGTCGTGTCACCGTCCGAGGACTGGCTGATCAGCCCGCAGCTGAACACCGACGTGGCACCCCTGCTGAACCTGCAGTGGCGCCGGCGGTTCGCCGACGGGATGATCGTCGCGCGCGGCGGCTACACCTATGAGCGCAGCTTTGGCGACTTCGACCTCGACAACGACGGCGACGCCGAGAGCAACGTCAAATACGGCGATCGGACGAGCCGCAGCTATTTCCTCGGCCATGGGCGGTTCGATCCCATGGGGCCCTGGCGCTGGGGCTTCACCATCGAGCGCGTGTCGGACAAGACCCTGTTCGACCGCTACGACGTCCGTGATCCCTATCAGGACAACGGCCTCTACTATGGCGACCAGCGGCGGCTGATCAGCCAGTTGTACGCCGAGCGGCAGACCGCGCGTTCCTACCTCTCCATCGCCGCCTTCGACCTGCAGAGCCTGCGGGTCAGCGTGTTCGATCCCGTCACGCCGGCGTTGAACGAGTTCGAGGCTGACGGTGCCCTGCCGGTGGTCGCGCCGCTGGTCGAGGCCCGCTGGGAGCCGGAGGGCCCGGTACTCGGCGGTCGACTGCGGCTGCGGGGATCGGCCGTGTCGCTGTATCGCGACGACTATGTCGGCGGCCCCGTGCTGCGGCCCCAGATCATCCCGGCCGTGCTGACGCCGGGTCTGCCCGGCGTCGACAGCCGGCGCATCTCGGGTCAGGCGGAATGGCGGCGCACCCTGATCTCACCGCTGGGCGTGCGGTGGGAGCCGTTCGTCGACGTGCGCGCCGACTTCTATTCCGTCGGCGACCTGCCGCCCATGCTGGGGCTGGAGGAAGAAGCCATTTCCCGGGGTCGCGCGACCGCCGGCCTCGACATCAGCTATCCCCTTTTCCGCAGCGTCGGCCCCGGAGCCGATCTGATCCTGGAGCCGATGGCCCAGCTGTCGGCCTCCACCAGCTCCGACCTCGATCCGCGCATCCCCATCGAGGACAGCCAGACGCTTGAGCTGGACGAAAGCTCGCTTTTCCGGACCGACCGGTTCCCCGGCTATGATCTTTACGAGGGCGGTCAACGCCTGACGCTCGGTGCCCGCGCGACCCTGCGCTGGAACGATGGCCGGCAGGCCAGTCTGTTCATCGGCCGGAGCTACCGCGCCAAGGAGGAACCCGCCTTCCTGACGCCGGTCCCGGATTTGCCAGCCCAGCTCTACGATCCAACCGGCCTGGCCTCCCAGACGTCGGACTGGGTCGTGCAGGGCAGCTTCTCGCCGTCGGACCGGATCCGCGGCTGGGGCCACGCGACGATCGACGCGTCCGGTGAAATCCGGCGCGCCGAGACGGCCGTGGATGGCCGTTGGGGGCGCCGCAATCTGGCGACCGTCAGCTACATCATCGACCGCTCGAATCCGTTGGCCGGGCCTCTGAACCGCAACTACGAATTCGTGCAGCTGTCGGGCCAGCAGTTCATCTACGGCAACTGGGGCGTGGCGGCCTCGGGCATCGCCGATCTGGAGCGGGACATCATCACCCGGTCGGAAGTCGGGCTGCTGTTCGACGATGACTGTTTCCGGTTCGAGATCGGCTACCGGCGCGACAACACCCGCGTGCGCCCGACCGGACCGTCCGAGGGCGTCTATGTGCGCCTAAACCTCGCCACTTTCGGCGGTACAGGGTATTGACGCAGCGACGGGCGCTGACGGCCGCGCGGCCCGGGGGTGCGCGCGCTTGAGGAATACGGACTGACATGGGTTTGCAGCGTTACATGACGGGCGTGGCGATCGCCGCCCTCCTGGCCGGTTCGGCCATGGCCCAGACCGCGCCTCCGGCACAGCCGGCGGCCGCCGGCAATCTGAATCCCGCCGCCGAGGCCGCGCCGGTCGCGCCGCCGGCCGCGCCCGCGTTCCAGATGTCGGACGGCATCCTGGCCACGGTCAACGACAGCGTCATCACCGGGTTCGACCTGCGCCAGCGCATGCTGCTGCTGATCGCCATGACCCAGGTCCAGCCGACGCCCGAGAACATTCCGGCCATCCAGCAGCAGGCCCTGAACGCCCTGATTGATGAGCGTCTGCAGGTGCAGGAACTCAGGAATTACGAGGATCTGGTCGTCTCCGACGAGCAGGTGGACCAGGAAATCACGGCCATGGCCGAGGAAGTGGGCGCAGCGCCCCAGGCCTATGTCGACTTCCTGTCCCAGGGCGGCATCCGGCCGAGCACCCTGCGCGAGCAACTGCGGACCCAGATCGGCTGGTCGCAACTGGTCGGCGGCCGGTTCCAGGGCCGCGCCCGCGTCAGCCGTGCCGCCGTGGCCGCGGCCCTTCGCCAGGTCGCCGAAGCCGCCGCCAAGAAGCAGTATCTGATCGGCGAGATCTATATCGAGTCCGCCCGTGTCGGTGGCCAGCAGGCGGCGCTGAACGGCGCGAATCAGCTGGTGCAGCAGATGGTCCAGGGCGCGCCGTTCCAGGCCGTGGCCCAGCAGTTCTCGGCGGCCCCGTCCGCGACCCGCGGCGGCGACGCCGGTTGGGTTGTCGAGGGCACCATGCAACCGGCCCTGCAGCAGGCGCTGGACCAGCTTGATGTCGGCCAGCTTTCGCGGCCCATCCCCGTCGATGGCGGCGTCTATATCGTCTACATGCGCGACAAGCGGGACGGCGCATCGGCCAGCCTCGTGACGATCAAGCAGGTGATGATCGAACTGCCGGATACGGCCACCGACGCGGACGTTGCGGCGGCGACCCAACGGCTGGAAGCCCTGCGTCCGCAACTGACCTGCGACACCATGCTGGCCCGCGCCACCTCCGAGACGGGGCTGCTCGGCGCCGATCTGGGCGAGGCCGACGTCCAGAACCTGGCCCCGCAGTTCCAGCAGGTCGCCCGGTCCGCGGAAGTCGGCTCGGTCAGTACGCCGGTGCGCACCCCGCTGGGCGTACACCTGCTGGGCGTCTGCGGCCGTCGCGTCGGCGGCACCGAAGCGCCCAATCCGCAGGAAGTCGAGAACACCCTGTTCCGCCAGAACCTCGCCACCCTCGGCCGCCGCTATATGCGCGACCTCCGCGAGGATGCGCTCATCGAGTACCGGTAGTGACCGGCGCCCCTGCGCCGCTGGCCCTGTCCATGGGCGAACCGGCGGGCGTGGGGCCGGAGATCATCGCCGCGGCCTGGGCCGCTCTTCGGGCCGACGGACCGGCCTTCGTCGTCATCGGCGACGCAGGCTTGCTGCGGCTGCAGGGCGCGCCGGTCGAACCGGTGCTGGCCGCCGCTGACGCCGTCGACGTCTTCCGCCGGGCCATTCCCGTGCTGGACCATCCCCTGCCCGCCCCCGTCACACCGGGCCGTCCTGAAGCGGCCAACGCCGGGGCCGTGGCCGACTGGATCGAACAGGCGGTCAATCTGGCCCTGTCCGGGGAGGCCTCGGGCGTCGTCACCGCCCCCATCGCCAAGGCCCCGCTCTATGCCGCGGGCTTCCGCTTCCCCGGCCATACGGAATTCATCGCCGAACTGACCGCCGACGTCCCCTTCGCCGGAACGCGTGGGCCGGTGATGATGCTGACGGCCAAGGACTTGCGCGCCTGTCTGGTGACCATCCACGCGCCGCTGGCGGAGGTCCCGGAACTGGTCACCGCCGAGCGGGTCTGCCGCACCGCCCGCGTCGTGCATGAAGCCATGAAGCGCGACTTCGGGATCGCCGCGCCACGGCTGGCGCTGGCGGCGCTCAACCCGCATGCCGGCGAAAGCGGTTCGATCGGGCTGGAGGAGATCGAGGTCCTGATTCCGGCCGCCGCGAGTCTGCGCGCGGAAGGCATCGCCATCACCGACCCACGGCCCGCGGACACCCTGTTCCACGACGACGCCCGCGCGACCTATGACGCCGTCCTGTGCCTGTACCACGACCAGGCCCTGATCCCGGTCAAGACGCTGGACTTCTGGGGCGGGGTGAACACGACCCTGGGCCTGCCGGTGATCCGCACCTCGCCCGATCACGGCACCGGTTTCGACATCGCCGGCAAGGGCGTGGCGCGGGCCGACAGCCTGATCGCGGCGATCCGTCTGGCGGGAACGATGGCGGCAGCGAGGAGTGGCTAGTGGCCAGTGGCAAGTGGCTAGTGGTTAGTGGCTGGCCGATGCCGGGGCGATGGCGCGGTCCGCGCCGCCCTTCCGCTGACGTCGAGGCTGCAATCACTAACCACTAACCACTAACCACTTCTCCCGGCTATGACACACCGGTGAACCCCTCCGACCTCCCCTCCCTCCGCGAAACGCTCGACGCCCACGGGCTGCTGGCCAAGAAGAGCTTTGGCCAGCATTTCCTGCTGGACCTCAACGTGACCCGCAAGATCGTGCGGCTGGCCGGACCGTTCGACGGCCGGGCCGTGATCGAGGTCGGCCCCGGCCCCGGCGGCCTGACCCGCGCCCTGCTGGAAAGCGACGCCGGCAAGGTTGTGCTGGTGGAGAAGGACCCCCGCTTCCTGCCACTGCTGGCCGAACTGGATGACGGCTCCGGCCGGCTGGTCGTGGTCGAGGCCGACGCGCTCAGGGTCCACGAGGCGGAGCTGGTCGAGGGACCGGCGCATGTCGTCTCCAACCTGCCCTACAATGTCGGGACGCCGTTGCTGATCAAGTGGCTGACAGGCCCGTGGACGCCGCATGCGCTGACGCTGATGTTCCAGAAGGAAGTCGCCGAGCGGATCACCGCCGCCCCCGGAGACGACGCCTATGGCCGGTTGGCGGTGATCGCCCAGGCGGTCTGCGAGGCGAAACTGGTCATGCACCTGCCCGCCGCCGCCTTCACCCCGCCGCCCAAGGTCGCCAGCGCCGTCGTCCATCTGGTCCCGCGTGCCGATCGTCCGGAAAAGGCGCTGCTGGCCGCTCTGGAGCGGGTCACAGCCGCCGCGTTCGGCCAGCGGCGCAAGATGCTGCGATCCAGCCTGAAGTCCCTGGGAGGAGCGGACCTCTGCGAGGCCGCAGGCTTGAGTCCCGAGGACCGGGCCGAGGTCATCGATCTGGCCGGCTTCCTGCGGCTGGCCCGGGCCGTGACGGGTGAGGCGCAGCCGACGCCGCCGAACGATGGCGGGGCGACGATGATGCGGCGCAAGCGAAGCTGAGCGGCCGCCGGCCTGCCCGGCGACTGCGCTGAATCGGACCGGCCTTGCTTTCAATCAACGTCCGCGCGGGCCGGACGGCCCAAGGTGTGCGTCTTCACAAGGGCTCTGGACCCGTCATGCGCCCGGCAACCGCGCCGCGCGCGAGGCGTTAGCCAAGCCCCCACAAAATCGGAGACCACCAGATGTTACTTTCCGCAGGCACCCTCGTGGCCGTGGTCGACGGCGAGAAACTGGCGCTGTTCCACAACACGGGGCATCAGTCGGTCGAGCTCACGCCCCAGCCGACGCCGGACATCGCCGAGCGGGCTTCGGGCGCCGCGGGCCGCGGCTCCAGCGAGGCCAACCCCGACAATGACACCCAGGCCGAGGACGGTTTCGCCGTGGGCGTGGCCGAGGTGCTGAACAGGATGGTGCTGAACCACAAGGTCGAACACCTGCTGGTCATCGCCGCACCCAAGACCCTGGGCCAGTTGCGCAAGGGTTGGCACAAGGAGACGACAGCGCGTCTCGTCGGCGAAATCTCCAAGGACCTGACCGGGCACACCCCGGCGCAGATCGCCGCGGCGATCGACAAGGCCTGAAGGGAGCCTTCTCCCCTCGGGGGGAGAAGGTGGGCGGCGAAGCCGCTCGGATGAGGGGGCTGGCGAACGCGAAACGACCGACAGCCGGTCCTGATCAGACGACCCCCTCATCCGGCCCTCCGGGCCACCTTCTCCCCCAAGGGGAGAAGGACGCAGCTAGACCGCCTCGTTCAGCAGGGCGCCCTTGTAGGCCTCTATCCAGATGTTGCGGAACCGCTTCGACCGTTCGGCGTGATAGATGTGGGCCAGTTCGGCGTAGCTGCGGTCGAAGTCGTCATTGACGAAGACGTAGTCGAACTGGCTGCAGTGCTCGATCTCGCCCTTGGCGTTCTGGATACGGCGCTCGATGACGTCGTCAGCGTCCTGGGAGCGGGTGACGAGGCGGCGGCGCAACTCCTCCAGACTGGGCGGCAGGATGAAGACGCGGACGGCGTCCTCGGGGCATTTTTCCGCGATGTCGCGGGCACCCTGCCAGTCGATGTCGAACAGGACGTCGCAGGGGTGCCGTAACGGGCACCGTGGACGTCGGCCCATTCGAGGAAGGCGTCGGCATCGATCAGGCGCTGGAACTCGGCGTCGTCGACGAAATGATAGTCGCGGTCCGCGACCTCGCCGGGGCGGATGCCGCGGGTCGTCATGGAGATGGACAGCTCCAGCCCGCCATGGTCGGCCATCAGGCGGCGGCACAGGCTGGTCTTGCCGGCGCCCGAAGGGCTGGCGACGATCAGCAGGAGGCCGCGGCGGGGATGGCGTTCATTCAACATTCTGGACCTGTTCGCGCAGCTGTTCGATCACGGCCTTCAGCTCCAGGCCGATGCCGGTGAGCGCGGTCGTAGCCGATTTCGAGCAGAGGGTGTTCGCCTCCCTCATGAATTCCTGCATCAGAAAGTCGAGTTTCCGGCCGGCGGGGGGTTGCTGCAACAGGGTGCGGGCCGAGGCGACGTGGGCGGCCAGCCGGTCCAGTTCCTCACGGACATCGGCCTTGGTCGCCAGCGAGGCGGCCTCGAGGAAAACCCGCTCCTCCAGACCCGGCGCGTCGGGGGCCAGTTCCGTCATGCGGCGGCTGAAGCGCTCGCGAATGGCGGCGGTCTGGGCGGCGGCTTCGGTCGCGGCGTGGGCCGTCAGGGCGGCGATACGATCGATGAAGTCGGTGATCACCGGCAGGAGCTGGGAGCCCTCGCGATCGCGGGATGTCCGAAGGGCGTCGAGCGCCTGGTCGATCGAGACGGCCATAGCGGCCTCGACGGCGGCGCGGGCCTCGGGGTCGTCGACCTCCTCCGGCGCTTCCAGCACGCCGCGCAGCGACAGCAGGCCGTCGGCGGACGGCGGCGTGGCTCCCTCCTCCGCCAGCTGGTTGGCCAGGGTCAGATAGCGGGCGAGTACGTCCTCATTGACCTTCAGAGACGCGGCCCCGACCTCGCGTTTGGCCTGGATTCCCAGCGTGATCTGCCCCCGGCTCAAACGGGCCTGGGCAGCGGTCCTGGCATGGCGCTCGAGCCCATCGAAGCCGGGCGGGCCGCGGAAGCGGACCTCGAGATTGCGGCCGTTGACCGAACGGGCCTCGACCGACCAGGTCCAGTCGCCCTCCGCGCCATCGGCCCGGCCGAAGCCGGTCATGCCCGAGATGGCGCTCATCCGGCGGGGGCCGGGGCGGGAATGGTAGTCACGCGTGCACCGGGGGGAACAGCCATGCCGGACGTCGGGTTGGCCGGAGGGACTTCCGGGACGGGCGTCACGACCGGAGCCTCAGGCGCGGCAGGCGGAAGGCCCGCCCGACGGCGCTCGATCTCACGCCAGCGAGCGACATTGGCGAGATGTTCCTGATAGGTCCGGGCGAAGGCGTGGCCGCCCGAGCCGTCGGCGACGAAGAAGATGTCAGCCGTCGACGGCGGATTGAGCACGGCGGCGACGGCGTCCCGGCCCGGGTTGGAGATGGCCGTCGGGGGCAGGCCGTCGATCTGATAGGTGTTCCAGGCATTGGGCCGGTCCAGCTCGGACCGCCTCAGCCCCCGGCGCAGCGGCACGCCCCTGGTGATGCCGTATTCGATGGTCGGATCGCTCTCCAGCCGCATGCCGGAGCGCAGCCGGTTGGTGAAGACGGCGGCGACGCGCGGGCGTTCAGCGGCCAAGCCGGTCTCCTTTTCGACGATGGAGGCCAGGATCATGGCCTCTTCCGGCGTCCGGACCACGGTGGCAGGCCCCCGGGCAGCCCAGAGGCGGGCGAGGTTCTCGTCGCGGGCGCGGCGCATGCGGGCGATGACCGAGGCGCGGGTCTCGCCGCGGCTGATCTCATAGGTATCGGGCCAGAGACTGGCCTCCTCCGGGATGGCGTCGATGGTCCCGGTCAGAATGGCCTGTCTGTTGAGAATCTCGACCGCCTGGGCCGAGGACCAGCCTTCGGGCAGGGTCACGTAGTGCCGGACCACGCGGCCCTCGACCAGCAGGACAAGGACGGAGCGCAGCGAGGCCTTGCTCGGCACCTCGTATTCGCCGGCGCGCAGCTTGCGGTCGGCGCCGGTCAGGGTGGCGGCCGCCTTGAACATGTCGGTCGAGCGGATCACGCCCGCGGACTTGAGCGTGGCGGCGATGGCGCTGACACCGGCACCGCTGGGCAGGCTGACCACGGTCGTCTCGCCCTCGCGCGCCGCCGGTCCGGGGGCGTAGAAGACGCTCCAGGCCGCGACTAGGGCGATGATCAGGAAGGTGCTGAAGGTGGCGGTGGCCGCCAGAAACGCCGTCTTGCGGCCGGAACGACGCTCCACGGACATCAGCCCACCTTCCGGAAGATCACAGAGGCGTTGGTGCCGCCAAAACCAAACGAGTTGGACATGGCCACGTCGATCTCCATCGGCTGACCCTTGCCGCGTACCAGGTTCAGGGCGGTTTCGCGCTCGGGGTTGTCGAGGTTGATGGTCGGCGGCGCGATCTGGTCGCGAATGGCCAGGATGCAGAAGATGGCCTCGATGGCCCCGGCGGCGCCCAGCAGGTGGCCGGTCATCGACTTGGTCGAGGACAGGGCGACGTTGGGGGCGTGGTCGCCCATCAGCTTCTCGATGGCCCCGGCCTCGATCCAGTCGGCCATGGTCGAGGTGCCGTGGGCGTTGACGTAGTCGATGTCGGCGGCGGTGATCCCGGCGCGTTTCACGGCCATCTGCATGGCGCGATAGCCGCCGTCGCCGTCCTCGGCCGGGGCGGTGATGTGGTAGGCGTCGCCGCTCATGCCGTAGCCGACGACCTCGGCGTAGATGGTCGCGCCGCGCGCTTTCGCGTGTTCGTACTCTTCCAGCACCACGATGCCGGCGCCCTCGCCCATGACGAAGCCGGAATGGTCCTTGTCCCAGGGCCGCGAGGCCTTTTCGGGCGTGTCGTTATAGGCGGTGCACAGCGCCTTGCAGGCGAGGAAGCCGGCGATGCCGATGGGGACGATGGAGCTTTCCGCCCCGCCGGCGACCATGACGTCGGCGTCGTCCAGCATGATCATCCGGGCCGCGTCGCCGATGGCGTGGGCGCCGGTGGCGCAGGCGGTGACGACCGAGTGAT
>LNFM01009829.1_pt1 | contig 14953 bp, 13 predicted proteins | sample 596031 | NCBI WGS metagenome assembly LNFM01 (sample SAMN04254537, study PRJNA301005) | activated carbon metagenome | isolation source: dual media filters at the Ann Arbor, Michigan drinking water treatment plant | place: USA: Ann Arbor
CGTCGAAGTTCAGCGAGCCGCTCTGCACCTTGAGCTTGAAGGACATGTCGTTGCCCTTGTCCGTCGGCGTGCCGACCGACGCCATCAGCGACAGCGGCACGCCGTTGACCGTCGCGGTGCCGTCGAAGCTGAACGGCCCCTGAAACGAACCGACCGAGGCCAGGAGCTCGACGTTCTCGGCCTTCAGGGTCTGGTTGGTCTTGGGATTGGTGTAGCTGAGCGTGCCTTCGCGGATCTTGAGGGTGCCGATCGCCAGGTGCAGGCCGCTGCTGGGTGCGCCGGAGGGCTGGCTGGCGCCGGCACCGGGATTGAACTCCCAGTTGGGCCGGCCGTCGGCATCGCTCTCCAGCACGATGCTCGGCCGGAAGAGCGTGAGCCGGCCGACCTCGATCTTGCCGCGCAGCAGCGCGCCCAGCGACGGCGAGACGCCGATCCAGCGCACATCCACCATCTGTGCGCCCTTGGCGCCGACGGCGTTGGCGAAATGGACCTGGCGGGCGCTGATGCGGGGCCGCGGGAAGAAGGTGAGCTTGAGCGGGCCCTGGATCACCAGTTCCCGGCCCGTCGCCTCCTTCACGGCGGCGATCATGGCCGGTTTGTATTGCTCGACGTTCAGCAGCGTCGGCGCCAGGAAGCCGGCAAGCGTCACCAGGGCGAAAAACGCCGCGATTGCCGCTCCGATCCGGATCCAGGTTCGCTTCCGCATGGCCAAATGGGTTCTCGTCACGCCGGCAAGGGCATATGAACGCCGGAAGCCCCCGCAGGATGCATCCAGTTTAGATGAGGGCCCGCTTTGGGGCTATTCCAAGGTGGGCCCCGTCACAGGCTTGCCGCCGCCCGGGTCAGGCCGCGAGCTCGTAGCGGCGGATCAGCCGGTAGAGGAGCGCGATCGGGACCAAAGTCACCACGATCAGTGTCGATGCCGCCGCCGTGGCGATGCCCCCGCCGCCGCCTTCGAGGGCCTGGAACATGACCACCGTGAGCGTGCGCCACTGGCCGCTGTATAGCACGACGGTGGCGCTGAGTTCAGAAGCGATGGTCACCCAGGTCAGCACGAAGCCGCTCATGATGCCGCCCAGCATCAGCGGCACCAGGATGCGCGCGAAAGTCTGCAGCGGCGAGCGGCCGAGGCTGATCGAGGCTTCCTCCAGCGAGGGATCGATCTGGTGCAGGATGCCGCTCGACGAGCGCACCGCGAACGGGATTTTGCGCACCGTATAGGCCAGCACCATGATGAACGGCCCGCCCGTCAGGATCAGCCAGCCGCTGTTGAACGACACCACGAAGCCGATCGCCAGCACCGTGCCGGCCACGGCGAACGGCAGCGAGGCCCGAGCGCAGCCGCGTCACCACATAGGCGATCGGCACGCCGATCAGCGTGACGCCGATCGCCGCCAGCGTGGCGAACATCAACGTGTTCAGGAGCGGCCGCGTCGAGCGCTCGAACAGGGCCGTGAAGTTGGCCGTGCTGAAATTGGGATGGAGAACCGGTCCGCGGAACTCCATGAACGACAACACGACAATCGCGAAGAACGGCACCAGGGCCAGCAGCACGACCGCCCAGCAATAGACGGTTGCGGCGATCCGCAGGCCGGGGCCGACCTTCAGGATCGGCGGCGCGGAGCGTGCGCCGGTGGCGAAGCGGCGGTTGGCGAGGAAGCGCCGTTGGATCAGCAGCACCAGCGAGGTCATCAGGATCAGCAGCACGCCCAGCACGCCGGCCGACGACGGGTTGGGTGCGGTCTCGCCGACGAACAGCTTGAAGGCCTCGACGGCGAAGATCGGCATGTCCTCGGCCAGCACGAAGGGTACGCCGAAATTCTCCAGTGTCTCGATGAAGACCAGCAGGCCGCCCGCCAGGATCGAGGGGACGACGATGGGCAGGGTCACGGTCCACAAGGTGCGGCGCGGCGAGGAGCCGAGGCTCTGCGCGGCCTCCTCGATCGAGACATCGACCGCCTTGAAGCCCGCCATCGTCGGCAGCAGGACGTAGGGATAAAGCGTCAGCGTGTAGACGAGGATGATGCCGCCGGCGCCATAGATCGAGCCGAAGCCGATGCCCCAGGAGTTGAGCCACTGCGTCACCACGCCGGCACGGCCCAGCAGCAGCACGATGGCGTAGGCGCTGACGAAGGACGGCAGGACCAGCGGCATGGCGGCGAGCGCGATGATGGCGGCCTTGCCCGGCACCGGCAGACGCGCCAGCGCGAAGGCGAAGGGCACCGAAATCACGATGGTGGTGATCGTGGCCGCGACGCCGATCATCAGCGTGTTGGCGACGGCGCCGCGATAGAATGGACGGCCCAGGATCTTGACGTAGTTGGCGAAGGTGAACTTCTCGCCATCGCCGTCCAGCACGCTGGCGCCGAAGACGTTGAACAGCGGATAGAGCAGGAAGAGGCCCAGGAACAGGAACCCGAGCGCGGCGATGGCCAGCGGCAGGCGCTGCTGGTGCGGAACTGAGAGCGTCACGGCAGCACGGTCACTCGTGCCGGATCGTAAGCGAGCGTCACCTGTGCGCCCGCCGCCAGCGTGCGATGCGGCTCGTCGAGCGACGCGACCCGGATCAAGGCGCCATCGGCCAGCTGCACGTCGAAGCGCGTGATCGGCCCCAGGATTTCGACATGCGTTACGGCGCCCGAAAGTCGCGGCCAGCCGGAAGGCGCCTCCGCATCCAGGCGCAGCGCTTCGGGTCGCAGCGAGATCATGCCTGTGCCGGCAAGGCCCAGCACTTTCGGTTCGAGCAGGTTGGTGGTGCCCATGAACTCCGCCGCGAAGCGCGACGCGGGCTGGCGGTAGATCTCGGCCGGCGCGCCGACCTGCTCGAGCTTGCCGCTCTGCATCAGCGCGATGCGGTCGGACACGGACATCGCCTCTTCCTGGTCGTGCGTCACGTAGATCGCGGTAATGCCCAACGATTTCTGCAGCTCGCGGATCTCGGCGCGCATGCTGACCCGCAGCCGCGCATCGAGATTGCTGAGCGGCTCGTCGAACAGCAGGACCTGCGGGCGGATCACCAGCGCGCGGGCGATGGCGACGCGCTGCAACTGGCCGCCCGAGAGCTGGTGCGGCCAGCGCTCGCCGTAACCGCCGAGCTGAACCAGCGACAGCGCTTCCTCGACGCGGCGCGCAACTTCCGCCGCGGGCACCTTTCGCGCCTTCAGGCCGTAGGCCACGTTGCCGGCCACAGTCAGGTTGGGAAATACCGCATAGTTCTGGAACACCATGCCGATATCGCGCGTATGCGCCGGCAGCGTGTCGATGCGCTTCGCCCCGAACCGGATCTGGCCCGCGTCGAGCTCGCAGAACCCCGCGATCATGCGCAGCAGGGTGGTCTTGCCGCAGCCCGAGGGCCCCAGGAGGGTAAAGAATTCGCCTTCGCCGACGGTGAGATTCACACCGTCGACCGCGCGCACCGTCCCGAAGGTCCGGGTCGCGCCGTCAATGACGATATCGGTCACGCTCAGCGGGACTCCTGCAGCAGGTCCTTGATCTTCTCGAGCGTCTCCTTGCGCTTCTCCGTCCAGGCGTCCTCGTTGTAGGTCAGCATCTTGAGGCTGCCGATCGGCGGCAGGCCGCCCGGCAGGGTCGCGAGGTCGAGGTCGGTGCGCGTCGGCCGGCGATACGTGGCCTTGAGGATCATCTCGCGCACGTCCTTGCGGTTCACGAAATCGACGAAGGCCCTGGCCTCCTGCGGATCGGGGCCGTTCTTGATGATGGCGACGCCTTCCATGGTGGCGAGCGTGCCGTCGGCCGGATAGATCGTCTTCACCGGCGCGCCGCCCGCGGCCCACATCGGGCCGGCATATTCCAGCGAGATGCCCAGCGGGTACTCGCCGTTGCCGACGCCCTGGAAGACCAGCGACGAGCGGTTCAGTACCTTCAGGTTCTTGAAAAGCTGCCCGACCTTCTTCCAGCCCGCCTCGCCGCCGCCCCACAGGTCGACCAGCATGGTGACCGTGGTGTAGGCCGAGCCCGAGTTGGCGGGATCGGTGAAGGCGATCTTGCCCTTCCACTTCGGGTCGAGCAGGTCGTTCCAGCCCTTCGGCCCCTGGTCGGCCGGCAGGATCTTGGTGTTCTGCAGGATCACCAGCAGGTGGAGGTTGTTGCCGACCCAGAGATCGGTCGGATCGCGATACTCGACCGGGATCGCATCCTTGTTCTTCGAGGCGTAGGGCGCGAACAGCGCCTTGTTGGTCTGCAGCAGCGAGCGGCTGATGCCCCAGACGATGTCGCCGAGCGGACGCTCCTTCTCGGCCTGCAGGCGGCGTATCACCACGCCGGAGCCTGCGACCACCGGCTCGACGGCGATGCCGGTTTCCTTGGTGAAGGCCGCGAAGACGAGATCGTTCAGCGTGCTTTCGTTGGACGTATAGATCACGACCTTCTTCTGCTGCGCCTGCGCGGCCATCGGCAGCAGCGCAGCCGCCGCGAACGCCAATCCCAATGCTGCAACGCAGCGTCTCGTCGGTGCCATCCAGCCCTCCCCAATAACGTCCGGGCTTTATATAGTCAGGGACAGGAAGAGGGAACGAAGACGATGGCTGATATTGCGTTCGGGTTTCAGGCCGCGCCGGCCAGCGACGTCCACAAGTCGGACCAGACGCTCTATCGCGAGGTGATGGACGACTGCGCACTCGGCCAGAAGCTCGGCTTCGACGCAGCCTGGCTGCTTGAACATCATTTCAGCGACTACTATCCGACGCCGAGCCCGCTCCTGTTCATGGCGCACATCGCCGCCGCCTTCCCCGACCTGTCGCTGGGCACCTCGGTTCTGGTGCTGCCCTGGTATCATCCGCTGCGGCTGGCGGAGGAGATCGCCATGCTGAACAGCATGACCAACGGCACGCTCCATCTCGGCATCGGCCGCGGCACGGCGAAGATGGAGTACGACGCCTACAACATCGACATGAACGAAGCGCGTGCCCGTTTCGCCGAATGCTATCGCATCGTGGAGAAGGGCCTCACGGGCGAGCCCTTCACGCATGACGGGCCGTTCTGGAAGATCGAAAAGCCGATCAGGCTGCGGCCCGATCCCACCACCAAGAAGGTCCGCTTCTACGGCGCCATCGGCAGCCCGGCGAGCGCCGAGGTGATGGGCGACCTCGGCGTCGCGCCGATCTGCCTGTCGACCTTTCCCGACAAACTGCTGGTGAAGATCCTCGAACGCTGGCGCGCGCGGGCGGGCGCCGCATCGAAGGATGCGATCCTGCCGATCTCGGTCAAGATGTTCATCGCCGACACCGACGAGGAGGCGCGCGATCTCGGCCGCCGGTTCTATCCGCCCTACTTCGACCTGCAGTGCACCCACTACGAGTCCGACGCCAACCCGTGGGCTGACATTCCCGAGTACCAGGACTTCAGCCGCATGTTCGCCAACCTGCGCAAGCTCACCGACCCGGCGGAGCTCGGGCCGTTCATGGACTCCAACCTGGTGGGCAGTCCCGAGACGATCTGCCGGCGCATCGACCAGCTTGCCGCACTCGGCTTCAACTACTTCATGGTGTCCTCGGCGACTCCCGGAACCCCGCTGGAGCTGCGCCAGCGCATGATGACCCGGTTCGCCCGGGAGGTCTGCCCCCGCTATTCGAGCGCCATGCGTTCCGCGCACGCCGCGTGAGCCGACGGGCATTTGTATTGCTTGTATCCTGAGAGGCGCTCTCGCCTTCCCGAGCCACCTGCGCCAGTCCTACTGTGCAGGAATGAATATTTCGCCCGGGCCGCCAGCCTGTCAGCCTAGTGACAATGCTGTGGCCGGCGAGTCCGGCGTCGCGTGAAGGCTTTTGAAGATGCGTACGAGGCTGCTCATCGGGTCCCTGGCCCTGCTGCTGGGCTGGTGCGATGTCGCGCTCGCCCAGCGTACTGGCGGCGTGCTGCGCATCTTCCATCGCGACAATCCCGCGAGCGCGTCGATCCTCGAGGAAACCAACGCCTCGACCGTCGTGGCCTTCATGCCGCTCTTCAACAACCTCGTGATGTTCGATCCGGCCGTCGCACAGAACAGCGAAGAGGCAGTCGTTCCCGACCTCGCCGAATCCTGGGCCTGGAACGACGACAGGACTGAGCTGTCGTTCAAGCTGCGGCGTGGCGTGAAGTGGCACGACGGCATGCCGTTCACGTCGAGCGACGTGGAATGCACCTTCAATCTCCTGACCAACAGGGCACGCAACCGGCTGCGCACCAATCCGCGCGGCTCATGGTTCGGCAACGTCAACTTCGTGCGCGCACCGACCGACTTCGACGTCACGATCCATCTCAACCGGCCGCAGCCCTCCCTTCTGGCCATGCTGGCCTCGGGCTTCATCCCTATCTATCCCTGCCACGTGCCTCTGGCGCAGATGCGGGTGAAACCGGTCGGCACCGGCCCCTTCAAGCTGGACTCGTTCAACCAGTTCGACCGTATCCGCCTCGCGCGAAATCCGGACTACTGGAAGACCGGCCGTCCCTATCTCGACGGCATCGAATTCTCGGTCGTCGCCAGTCGTTCGACGGCGTTGCTGAGTTTCGTCGCCGGACGGTACGACATGACCTTCCCCAGCGACGTGTCGATGTCGCAGCTGCGCGACGTCCGGCGCCAGTCTCCGCGCGTGATGTGCGAGGCGACGGCGATGAACAACAACACGAATCTGATGCTCAATCGCGAAGTGCCGCCGTTCGACAACCCCGACATCCGCCGGGCGCTGTTGCTTACGCTCGACCGGAAGACCTTCATGGATTCCCTCGCAGACGGCAGCGGCGCCATCGGCGGCCATCTGCAGCCGGCCCCCGAAGGCCGCTGGGGCCTGCCGGCGGAGATGCTGGCAAAATTGCCCGGCTACGGCGCCGATCTCGAGAAAAACCGCGCCGAGGCCCGCGAGTTGATGCGCAAGGCGGGCTACGGGCCGGAAAAGCCGCTGCCGCTCAAGATCTTCACCCGTGCCGTCTCGCTCTATCGCAGCCCGGCGGCAGTACTGGCCACGCAACTGCAGGAAATTTACTTCGATCCCACGCTCGACGTCGTCGAGACCGTGCACTGGTTCACCCGCCTGCAGCGCCGCGACTATGCGCTGGCGATCGAGACGACGGGCAATGCCCTCGACGACCCCGACCAGGTCTTCTACGAGACCTTCGCCTGCCGCTCGGAGCGCAACTACAATCGCTACTGCAATCCCGAGATCGAACGGCTGTTCGAGGCCCAGTCCTCGGAGCTCGATGTCGAGAAGCGCCGCCAGCTCGTCTGGGATCTCGAAGCCAGGCTGCTGGCCGACAGCGCCCGCCCGCCGCTGATGTGGAACCGCGCCGCGACCTGCTGGCAGCCCTACGTCCAGGGCTTCGTGCCGCAGACCAACAGCTCCTATAACGGTTTCCGCTTCGAGGAAGTCTGGATCGACCGGCGCTAGGGCTGGCGGCGCCGGATCTTCTGCACCGCTTCGTCGAGCGCCGAGAGGAAGCGCGAGCGGTCCCGCGCCGCCATCGGCTTCGGCCCACCCGTCACTTCTCCCATCGCCCGCAAGTTCGACATCAGGTCGCGACTCGCCATCGCCATGCCGATCGACGAGGCGGTGAACGGCACGCCGGTCGAGCCGATCACCGAAGCGCCCTTCTTGAGGCTGCGGTCGGCCAACGGAATGTCCGACGTGATGACGATGTCGTCGGGGCCGGCACGCTCGGCGATCCAGTCGTCCGCGGCATCGAAGCCATCACTCACGACAACCCGTTCGATCCGCGGATCGCGCGGCACGCCGATATAGGAATTGGCCACGACGAAGACCTTGAGGCCGTACCGCTCGGCGACGCGGTACACTTCCGCCTTCACCGGACAGGCATCGGCATCGATGTAGATCTGGATCGGCCTCACGTCAGGACGGCTACTTTCTTGCGCTCGATCAGGGCAAAGTCGATGGCGGCCCCGAGACCCGGTTCATTCGGCACGTGCACCATGCCGTCGCGCCCGACGACGATGTCGCGCTCCAACCCGTATTTCTGCGCGCCGTCGGGCAGCAGCACCTCGAAGAACTCGGTGTTGCGGATCGAGGCGATGACATGGAGGTTCGCCACGTTGTTCAGCGAGTTGCCGCCATGGTGGACCTCGTAGTTCATGCGGAAGGCCTCGGCGAGATGCGCGGTCTTCACCAGGGTGGTGATGCCGCCCTTCACCGCCACGTCGCCGCGCAGATAGTCGGTCGCCTTGGCCATGATCCATTGCTGATAGGAATCGAGACCGGTGACCGGATACTCCGTCGCCATGATCGGGATTGAGAGCTGCTGCTTCAGCTTGGTGTAATTGTAGATGTCCTGGTCGGCGAGCGGGTCCTCGTACCAGTAGAAGCCCATCTCCTGCACGGCGCGGCCGACCCGGATGGCGGCCGGATAATCGTAGCTCCAGGTCGAGTCGAGCATGATCGTGTAGTCGCCGACGGCGCGACGCACGGCCTCGCAGACCTTGATATCCTCTTTCCAGCGCGTCGGCGGATGGATCTTGTAGGCGGCCCAGCCGTATTCCTTGAAGCGCATCGCCTCTTCGGCGTACTCGGCCGGCGAGGCCAGCACGGCGGAACTCGCATAGGCTGGCACGGTCTCGCGATAGGTGCCGAGCAGGCGATGGATGGGCTGGCCCATCGCCTTGCCGATCAGGTCCCATAGCGCTACGTCGACGGCACCGATGGCCCGGACGCCCGCCGAGCGCTGGCGCTTCCAGATTTCCTGGTTGATGTGCTCGCGCTGGAACGGGTCCTTGCCGATCAGGACCGGCTTGAGGTGGGTGATCAGCCCCTGCCCGTCGGTCGTCGCAGGGTTCATCGCCGAGCCGAGGAAGGCATGTCCTTCGAGGCCCTCGTCGGTGACGAGCCGCAGCAGGCCAAGCGCGCTCTTGCCCGAGAACCGGCCCGTGTGCGCGCCGTAGGTGGTCGCCGGGATATCGTCCCAGGCGAACAGCGTCAGCGTGACGTCGGTGATCTTCATTCCTTAATCTCCCAGACCCGCCGCTCCGTGCCATACGGGTCGATGTCGAGGTGGCAAACCGTGTCGAAAATCATCGTGGCCCGCATGCCGCCCGAATAGGCGGGCCAGACCGGCAGCCCGGCATGGTTGGGATTGCCGCGCTTCGCAAAGGCAATCCAGGCCCGGCTCATTGCCTCGCCGAGCGGCAGTCGCGCGGGATCGTCGCCGGTCAGTTCCGCCGATTCGAGATTGGAGAAGACGAAGGGGATCTCAAGCGTATGGCAGGATCGCAGCCTGCCGCCCAGCACCGGAGTCTCCCAGGCGAAGAGATAGACGAACACCGGCGCGGTCTCCTGCACCAGTTTGCGCTCCGCGATCAGGAGCGACGGCGCGCGGACGCCCAGGTCCGAAACGATGGCGATGGCGATCTCATCCGGCCGCAGCCGCGGCTGCGCCTTGCGATAGGTGGCGATGACCTCGGCCGCCTTCACGCCGAGATAGGGCGTGAGCGATTCGGGCAGGCTCTCGAACGTGGCATCCGCGACCCAGGGCATGTGACCCAGGAACAGCGTCATCTCGTCCTTGTTGCTGCCGATCATCAACGGCACGTCGAGCGACGTCAGAGGCGCCTTCGGCGCAAACGGACCGCCGGGGAAAAGCGTGCCGTCGATGACCGGGTTGAAGCCCAGCCGTCGCCGGTCGGCGAAGGCGGCGCGGCTGACGCCCGCCAGCACCTTGACCTGCGCCTCGAGGATCTTCGCCGGCGGCATCTCGCGCAGTTTGCCGGCATCGGCGGGATCGAGGCCCAGATGCTCCAGCATCTGCCGCGCCGTCTTCGTGCCGTCCTCGCGGTTGGCCATTTGCACGGCAGGACCACTCTGGATGATGGCCTTGTGGAACAGGCCCCTGGCCGGCGGCATCGCCATCAGCACGCTCACCTTCGCGCCCCCGCCCGATTCGCCGAAGATGGTGACGTTCTGCGGATCGCCACCGAAGCGGGCGATGTTGTCGCGCACCCATTCGAGCGCCGCGATGATGTCCAGCACGCCCGCCAGGCCCGCCTGCTCGAAGCCGTCGGCGATATCCTCGAGGTGCAGGTAGCCCAGCGCACCGAGGCGATGATTGAACGAGACGACCACGACATCGTCGAGCCGGCAGAGATTGGCGCCGTCGGACCAGGGCGAGGAGCCCGAGCCGGTGATGAAGGCGCCGCCATGACACCAGAACAGGACGGGCCTGTCCGCGCCTTCGCGACCCGAGGTCCAGACGTTGAGATAGAGACAGTCCTCGTCGAGCTTCTGTTTGCCCGCAAGCGTGAAGAGGCGCAGCAGGTCGTCGGGCAGAGCAAAGACGTTCTGGCTCTGTACGGCCATGTTGCCGTAGGCCGTCGCATCGCGAACGCCGCTCCAGGGCTTCGGCTTGTCCGGCGGCCGGAACCGCAGGTCACCCAGCGGCGGCTCGGCATACGGAATTCCCTTGAAGATCTCGACGCCGCGGTCGCTCGTGCCGCGAACCTTGCCGGCGGTGGTCTCGACGACGACTTCTGTGCTCATGGCCGCAGTCTAGCGCGAACCGGAAGCCCGGCGCTGCTGCGGGATCGCATCAATTTCGCCAGGCTGCAGAGCGGGATGGCGCTCATCTGCCTACCATCCGGTCACGGTTGCCCATAGACTGGCGGCATGATCGACAAAGCCCGAGCCCAACTTGCCCCCACCGGCGTCCTGCGCGCCGGCATCAACCTGTCCAACTTCCTGCTGGTCACCGGCCGCAGCGAAAAGAACGATCCGGTCGGCGTCGCGCCGGACATGGCGGGCGCGATCGCCGAAGCGCTGGGCGTGCCGGTGAAGTACGTCCCCTTCAAGACGCCAGGAGAACTCGGCGACCAGGTCGGCAAGGACGTGTGGGACATCGGCCTGATCGGCGCCGAGCCGCAGCGCGCCGAGAAGATCCAGTTCACCGCCGCCTATGTCGAGATCGAGGCGACCTACATGGTGCCCGAGGGCTCGTCGATCAAATCGATCGCCGACGTGGACAGAAAAGGCGTGCGCATCGCCGTGTCCGCGCGCTCGGCCTACGATCTGTGGCTGGTCAACAACATCAAGAACGCCACGCTGGTGCAGGTGAGCGGCCTCGACGCGGCCTACGAGAAATTCATGTCGGACAAGCTCGAGGTTCTGGCGGGCCTGCGTCCGGGCCTTCTCAAGGATGTCGAGAAGGCACCCGGCCTCAAGATCCTCGACGGCAAGTTCACCGCGGTCCAGCAGGCCGTCGGCACCGCCAAGGCCAACACCGACGGCGCGGCCTTCCTCGCCGACTTCGTGGAGAAGGCCAAGAAATCCGGCCTCGTCCAAAGCTTCATCGACCGCCACAAGGTCAAGGGCCTGACTGTCGCGCCGCCGGCCTGACGTTCCCGGACCGGCCGAGCCCTTCATGGAACTCAACATCAAGACGCTCTACCTGGTCGGCGCCATCGTCACGGTGTGCGGCGCGGGCGCTGCGCTGCTGACCTGGTACCATCATCGCGACGCGCCGGGCCTGCGTGCCTGGACCGCGGCTTTGCTGCTCACCAGCCTGGGCGCGTTGATCCTGCGCTTTCAGACCTCGCAGGCCGACCTCACTCTGGCGCTCGCCGCCGACATGGTGATCGTCGCGGGTTTCGCCTGCATGTGGCTCAGCCTCAGGTTCGCCAATCACGGGCGCTCCGGCCTGCCGCGGCTGATCCTGCTCTCGATCACCGTCAGCCTGGCGTTTCTCGTCCTGTTCGTCGTGCTGCGCGCGATGGGCGCGGGCCGGCAGGCAGCCGCCATCCCTTTCTCGCTGTTCCTCGGATTGCTGGGCCTCGCCTCCGCCTGGGAAATCTGGCAGGGCCGCCACAAGGACCGGCTGAGCAGCCGCCTGCCGGCCGCTCTGGCGTTCGTGGGCCTCGGCATTGCGCGCGTGATCCGCGCGGGCGTGCTGGGCTTCGAGGTCCTGCATGTGCTGCCGGCCGGCTCCGCAGCGGCGACACACCCCTACACGCTCTACGCCACGATCGTCTTCACGCTGGTGGTCACTTACGGTCTGGTGATGATGGCCAGCGAACAGGCCGGCCGCAAGGAAGCGGCCCAGTTCGCCGAGTCCTGAGGCAGACCGGCTAAAGCTCGCTGCCGACGAACTGCCTGAACTCGGCCGTCTTCGGATCGGCGAACAGTTCGGCCGTCGGGCCGATCTCCCAGACCTTGCCGCGATGCATGAACACGACGAGGTCGGCGACCCGGCGGGCGAATCCCATCTCGTGCGTCACCGTGATCATGGTCATGCCGCGCCGCGCGAGATCTTCCATCACGGCCAGCACCTCGGCCGTCAGTTCGGGGTCGAGGGCCGAAGTCACCTCGTCGAACAGCATGACCTGCGGCTTCAGCGCCAACGACCGCGCGATGGCGACACGCTGCTGCTGGCCGCCCGAGAGCTGCTCGGGATACGAGAGCAGCTTGTCGGTGAGACCGACCAGGCCCAGCACTTCCGCGGCGACCTTCTTCGCTTCGGCCTTCCCAAGCTTCTTCACCAGGGTGAGCGCCAGGGTGATGTTCCGCTCGACGGTGAGGTGCGGGAAGAGATTGTAGCTCTGGAACACCATGCCGACGTCGCGACGAAGCTGGGCGCGCGCCTCGCTGCCCGGCCGGCCGACGGCATGGCCGCAGACCTCGATGGCGCCGGCCTGGATCGTCTCCAGCCCGGCGATGCAGCGCAGCAGCGTGCTCTTGCCCGAGCCGCTGCGGCCCACGATCGCCACGGTCTGGCCGCGCGTCACGTCGAAGCCGACGCCGTCGAGCACGCGCAGCGGCCCGAACTCCTTCACGACGTCGTGGACGCGGATCACGGCGTCAGTTTCTCCCGGCATGGGCCTTCCTCTCGAGATGGCGGCTCGCCAGCGACAGCGGATAGCAGATGGCGAAGTAGATCGCGCCGACGATGGCGAAGATCACGAACGGCTCGAAGGTCGAGTTGTTGACGATCTGTCCGGCCCGCGCCAGTTCGACGAAGCCGATGACCGAGGCGAGCGACGTGTTCTTCACGATCTGGACCATGAAGCCCACAGTGGGCGGCGTGGCGATGCGCACGGCTTGCGGCAGGATCACATAGGCATATTGCTGGAACACATTGAGGCCCAGGCAATCCGACGCTTCCCACTGGGTCTTCGGCACCGCCTCGATGCAGCCACGCCAGATTTCGGCGAGGAAGGCCGCGGCGTAGATCGTCAGCGAGAGTCCGGCGGCCACCAGCGGGTCGAGTTTGAAGCCCACGATGCCCAGCCCGAAATAGGACAGGAACAGTACGATCAGCAGCGGCGTGCCCTGGATGAGCTGGATGTAGACACTGGCGATGCCGCGCAGGACGCGCGACCGGGCCACGCGCATCAACGCCAGCGGCAACCCGACCAGCGCGCCGCCCACGAAGGCGATCAGCGACAGCAGGATCGTCCAGCGCGCCGCCTCGACGAGATAGAGGATATGGTTGGCGCTGAGCTGGATCACAACGGCGTACCCAGCCGCCGGCGGCGCTCGAACAGCACCAGCCCGATCGCCCACAAAGCGAGGCGGTAGAGCGCCGACAGCGCGAGATAGACCACCGCCACGATCATGTAGACCTCGAAGCTGCGGTAGGTATCCGACTGCACGAGGTTGGCGGTCGCCGTCAGCTCCTCGGCCGAGATCTGCGAGGTGATGGACGAAGCCAGCATCAGCAGGACGAACTGGCTGGAGAGCGCAGGATAGACGCGCTCCATCGCCGGCAGCAGCACGACATGCAGGATGGTCTGCAGCCGGGTGAGGCCCAGGCAATCGGCGGCTTCGAGTTGCGTACGCTGAATCGACTGGATGCCGGCCCGCATGATCTCCGTCGTGTAGGCGCCCATGTTGACGGTGAGCGCGACGATGGCGGAGACCTCGGCGCTGAGCTTCAGGCCGAGGCTCGACAGGCCGAAATAGACGATGAAGATCTGGATCAGCAGCGGCGTGTTGCGGATCGTCTCGACATAGATTCCGACCAGCCGACGCAGCACCGGCCCGCCATAGACGCGCACCAGGGCGCACACCGTGCCCAGCACGAAGCCCAGCGCGATGGACGCCACCGTCAGTTGGACGGTGAGCCACGCGCCGGCCACGAAGTCGGGCCATTTGTCGGCTAGGAACGCGAAGTCGAACTTGTAGGACATGGTTCAGGCCGGCCTGCCGTGGAACCGGTGCGCACGATCGCTGCGCACCGGTTCACGCGGGTTACTTCTGGTTCAGGATCACCTCGGGCAGGCCGTTGCCGTGGAACTTCTTGTAGATCTCGTCCAGCTTGCCGTTCTTGAGGTTGGCCAGGATCCACTTGTTGACCTCCTCGACCAGCCGCGTCTCGTCCTTCTTGACGCCGACGGCGAGCTTGAAGGTATCGAGCACGAACTTGACCTCGACCTGGCGGGCCGGATTCTTCTTGTCGATCTGCGCCACCAGCAGTTCGGCGGTGGAGAAGATGTCGACCTGGCCGCTCAGGAACGCCTGCGCCTCGGTGGCGTCGTCCTCGTAGCGCACCAGCTTCATGCCCTTGGGCCCTTCCTTGGTGAGCTGCGTGTCGTGCGTCGTGCCGCGCACGGTACCGACGGTCTTGCCGTCGAGATCGGCGAGGCTCTTCACGTTCACGCTCTTGGGCGCGGCGATCACGGTGCGCAGGACGGCATAGCCCAGCGAGAAGTCGATCACCTTGGCCCGCTCGGGCGTGATCGACAGGGTCGAGATCACGAGGTCGGCCTTGCCGGTCTGCAGCGAGGGAATGCGCGACGCGCCGGTGGTCGGCACGTGCTCGAACTGCAGGCCCCAGTCCTTGGCGAGAAGCTTGGCAGTTTCGATGTCGGAACCCGTGGGCTGCATCTTCTCGTCGGTCATGCCGTAGGGCGGCACGCCGAGATCGACGGCGATGCGGATCTTGCCCGACTTCTTGATGTCGTCGAGTGCGTCGGCGTGAGCCACCTGGGCAACACCCATCATCGCCACCGCCGCGATCGCGACGGACA
>LNFM01008871.1_pt1 | contig 14952 bp, 12 predicted proteins | sample 596031 | NCBI WGS metagenome assembly LNFM01 (sample SAMN04254537, study PRJNA301005) | activated carbon metagenome | isolation source: dual media filters at the Ann Arbor, Michigan drinking water treatment plant | place: USA: Ann Arbor
CAGTGCCTGGCACGTGCCAGGCACCGATTTACGAGGGAAGGGGTAAACGGGAGACGGGAAAGGCCGGACACGCCATCGTGTGACGATAAGTGGTGGGTGAGATCAGAGATTCAGCCGAGCCGCGGAAAGGATCGCGAGGTATGACCGTTCCGGCCTTTCGCTCTTCCCCTTTCCCTATTCCTGGATTGGCTTGCACCGTTCTAGGAGAGGCAATTGACCCGCCGCGCGAATCTGGCGAGACTCGCCGCTTGCTCAAGGGGAGTCGTCAATGAATGTCGAAACAACGGCCGATCACGAGGCCGATCTCATCGTTCTGGGGCTGGGGGTCGCGGGCGGATGCACGGCCATCGAGGCGACCGATCTCGGCGCGAAAGTCATCATCGTCGAGAAGCAGCCCGAACACTCGCACATCTCCAACACGCGGATGAGCGGCGGCGGCTTTCACAGTCCGGATCCGGGCGGGGACTTCGAAGCGCTCAAGGCCTACGCGAAGGCCATGTTCAGCGGCGACAACGTGCCGGGCAAGTTCGAGGGGGAACAAACCGAATTTGCGGATGAACTGGCTGAACTGTGGGCACGCCATTGCCCGCAGAATGTCGAGTTCATGAAGTCGCTCGACCCGGATTTTCGGGCGGTGCCTTCCGCGGGCGCTGCGTTTCCGAATTTTCCCGGCGCGGAGAAGTCAGCCTATGCCTGCATGCGTGCCACCTACACCGGCAAGTTCGACGAGGATGCCCTGACCGGCCGCACCCGCGGCGAAGCGAAGACGGCCAAGCAGTCCGGCGAGGCGTTCCACGCCTGCATGATGACCGGCATCCAGACGCGCAGCATTCCCGTGCACTACGGTGTCGCCGCCGATGAGCTGATCGTCGACGGCGATGGTGTCGTCGTCGGCGTCAAAGCCAAACGCGGCGACGACACGGTCCTCTACCGCGCCCGTCGTGGCGTCGTCATTGCGACCGGCGGTTTCGAATACAACGTCCGCATGCGCAAGGCCTTCCTGGACGGACCCGCCAAGGATGGCTGGGCCTTCTACGGATCACCCGCCAATACCGGCGATGGCATCCGCATGGCGATGAAGGTGGGCGCTGCGCTGTCGAAGGTCAACAGCGTCGCAGCCCGCGTGATCTGTGCCGTGCCCGAGCGACGACTCGGATTGCGCATCGGCATGAACACTTCGGGTGTGGGCAAGCCCAACGAGATCGTCGTAGACAATTTCGGCAACCGCTACGCCTCCGAGCGCCGCATCACGAAGGATCCGAGCCGCTATCACTTCTACAAGGAGGCGCTGAAGTTCGACGCCATGACGCTCACGTATCCGCGCATACCGTCGTGGATGGTGTTCGACTCGGTGATGATGAAGCGCGGGCCGGTGGTGAGTGTGGCGGCAGCGGCCTACAACGGGCTCGACTGGGGCGAGGACAATCAGGCCGCGTTGCGCCAGGGCTGGATCCTGATGGGCGAGACGCTCGAGCAGCTTGCCGATCGCATCCGTTCGCATCCGGACAATCAGGAGAAGATGGATGCGGCCTCGCTCAAGCTCGCAGTGGCCAATTGGAACCGCGCCTGTGAAACAAAGCATGATCCGGAATTCCAGCGCGAGCCCGGCACGATGGGGCCCGTCTCCGAGCCGCCGTTCTACGCGATCCCGCTCTACCCGGGCGGCCCGAACACCAAGGGCGGACTGCGCGCCGACCCGCGTCGTCGTGTGCTCGACTGGGAAGACAAGCCGATTCCGCGCCTCTATGCGGTCGGCGAGATCTGCTCGGTGTTCCAGTTCGTCTATCAGGGCGGCGGCAATCTTGCCGAGGGCATCACCTTCGGCCGGATCGCAGCGCGCAACGCACTCGGCGTTGAATGACTGTGCCTGGCGGGGAATCACTGTGCGAGGCACAGTGATTCAAGCGAACTGGGAAAAGGGAAGTGGGAAAAGCCAGATACCCTGGTGGGCGCTGGTGCATTAGCGAGCAAATTCGGAGTTGCGAAACGGCTCGCGAGGCATGACCCTCCCGGTCTTTTCCATTTCCTGAAATTCGGTGCCAGGCACGTGCCAGGCACCGAATTTTCAGGCACCGAATTTTCACAGGGTGAAAGCTGGGCGCGTCGCGGCGTCGATAGATGCGGTCGATCAAACCGGGCAGTGCGCGGGCTCGCGATTCAAGTCCGTTCCGGCCTTTCCCATTTCTCTAGGACTGCACGCCGATCGCGCGAACGAGCTTGCTCCAGCGCTCGGTCTCGGCCTTGTGATAGGCCGTAAACTCCTCGATCGTGCCGCCGACGAGCCGCTGGAACTGCTTGCGGTAGGTCTCCTGTGCCTGGGGAGTCTTGATGTACTGGTTCACTGCTGCGTTCCACTTCTCTGCGACGGGGCGCGGCAGGTTCTTCGGGCCGTAGATCGAGAACCAGTTCGACGATTCGAATCCCGGCACGCCGGATTCGGCGACGGTAGGAACCTCCGGCGCGTAGTCCGCCCGCTGCGCGCCCGCGGTGGCGAGCATTCGCACCTTGCCGGCTTTGGACAGCGGGATGAATTGTGCTGCGGAGTTGAAGAACATCTTCACCTGCCCGCCCATGAGGTCCGTAATGGCCGGTGCGCCGCCCTTGTACGGCACGACCAGGATGTCGACATTCGCCATGCGCTTGAAGAGTTCCGTCGTCAGATGGGTATTGCTGCCGAGTCCCGACACCGCGGCGGTGAGTTTGCCGGGCTGAGACCTGGCCAGCGCGATCAGATCCTGCACCGACTTTACCGGCAGCCCCGGATGCACGCCGAGCATGCCGGAACTCGTCGCCACCTGAACGATCGGCGTGAGGTCGCGGATCACGTCGAAGCGCAACTTCGGATACATGCCCGGCATGATCGCGATGGCTGAACTGTTGCAAAGCATCGTGTAGCCGTCGGGATCGGCCCGCACGACGATCTCGGTACCGATCTGCGTACCCGCGCCCGGGCGATTGTCGACGATCACCTGCTGCTTCCAGACCTCCGTCACGCCGCTCGCCACGGTGCGGCTCACCAGATCGACGGAGCCGCCCGGCGCATAGGGATTCACGAGCCTCACCGGACGATTGGGGAAGTCGCTTTGTGCCCATGCAGGCAGAGAGAGAGCGATCATTCCAACGCAAGCGACGCCGATCGCTCGACGAGACAAGTTTCGATGTAACGACATATTGCTTCTCCAGAAACGCGATGCGATGTAGCCATCGGCTTCGACCTCGCCTCGCTCCTTAGCGATGCGGTCGGCCGAGGAATGTTCAATGTTCCGGAGCGTGCACGTTGCCGTGTCGGTCGCACCGGCGGCCCATGGTCAGTTCGGGCGCAGGCCGGCCTCCTTGGCCACCTTGACCCACTTGGCGTACTCGGTGCGCATGTGTGTGCCCAGCCGTTCCGGCGGGCCCACCGCCACATCGAGCCCGGAGGCACGCAGCTTCTCGCTCACGTCGGGCATCCCGACCGCCTTGTTGATCTCGGCATTGAGCCGCGCAACGAGATCGGCCGGCATCTTCGCCGGACCGAGGACGCCATACCAGGCCGTTACTTCGTAGCCCGGCACGGCCTCCGCGATCGCGGGCGTATCGGGGAACGCGGCGGCCCGCTGGCTGCTGGTCACGCCGAGCGCGCGCAGCCTGCCCGAACGCACATGAGGCAGCGAGGACAAGACATTGTTGAAGATCATCTGCACTTCGCCGCCGATGAGCGCCGTCGTGGCGGGCGCACCGCCCTTGTACGGCACGTGTACCATCGATGTGCCGGTCATGACATGAAACAGCGTCGCGGCCAGGTGCAGCGAACTGCCGGCCCCCGCCGAGCCGTACACGAGCTTGCCGGGCTGGCTTTTCGCAAGCTGGATCAGTTCGGTGAGGGTTTGCGCCTTGAGCGACGGATGGGCGACCAGCACGAACGGCGATGTGGACACCATGGCGATCGGCGCGAAATCGCGCAGCGGATCGAACGGCATCGACCGATGAAAATTGTGCGCGATGGTGTGGCCGGCCGAGACGAAGACGAGCGTGTGGCCGTCAGGATTGCCTTTGGCCACCATGTCCGCCGCAATGATGCCGTCGGCGCCCGCGCGATTGTCGACGACGACCGGCTGACCCAGGCTCGCATGGAGCTTCTGGGCGATCAGGCGAGCTTGGGTATCGTTGGGCCCGCCGGGCGAGAAGCCCACGAGCAGTCGTATCGGTCGCATCGGGTAGTCGGCGGCAATCGCACCGCCACCAATCAGCGCGAGCATGAAAAAACCGAAGCGGCGCATGTTGGCCACGATGAGTCGTCCTCCAGTAAGTATCACTCGATTGTGCCGCCCGAGCGAGGGATCGGCAAGGCGGCCAGCGCGGTCGATGGCCGCTACTTCAGTTCGTGGCGACGCGCGTAGAGCGCATCGAATGCCACTTCGAGTCGCGGGTTCGCGCCACGCAGCCCGGCGACCACGTTGGCCGACCAATCGAAATAATTCTGCTTGCGCAGCAGCGACCAGCTCGACGGCGGGTGCGCCAGAATGTCGCGGACGTTGCAGATCTTGTCGGCGAGCTTGACGAGCTTCGCCTGCTGCGTGAGGCGGGGTGCGTGATCGACCTGCTGCTGCTTGCGCTCCTTGTATTCGAGGTTCTTGTCGTCCGTGACTTCGAGGACCACGCTCGTGATGTGAGCACCGAACGCAAGCTCGAGCTCTTCGGCGGTGGTCTCGGTGTCTTCGATCGTATCGTGCAGGATGGCCGCGCACAGGACGACCGGATCGTGGACATCGCCTTCGTCCACCAGCACGTTGGCAAGCGCGATGGGATGATTGATGTAGGGGGACGCGTGCGCATCCTTGCGGCGCTGATGCCGATGCTTTTCGGCGGCGAAAGACACGGCAGCGACGAAGAGGCCGATGTCCGAGACGACGGTCGGTGGAAGCGTGCGGCTCATAGTGTGCTCGCGTGAGGTGAGGTGCGTTGCTTGCGCGGGTGCGGCGACATGCCGACCGCGTTGCGGCCCTTGGAGGGCATGATATAACACGTGCAGTCCATACGTTCGATACGCCGCAGCCGAGGAGGTGCGATGAGTCCGTCCCTTTTGCCGTCCCCGACGTTCCATCATGTGCACTTGAACTCGGTCGATCCGGAAGCAGCCATCGATTACTACGTGCGCCACTTTCCGAGTTCGAAGCGCGTCGAGTGGTGCGGCATGCCTGCCGTGCACGCGGCAACCGATGTCCTCATCCTGCTCGACAGGGTGAGCACGCCCGCGCCGCTTACACCGGAGACGGCGTACTGGCACTTCGGCTGGCACGTCACCGATTCGCGCCAGTCGCTCGAACACTTTCGCACGGTGCGCGATCTGAAGCTCCTGCCGCTCTATACCTCGGAGGCCGGCGGCTCCGTACTGATCAGCAGCGACGCCTATCCCGGCGTGGACGGCGTGCTCGGCCGCTCGCGCGCGGAACTCGCCGAAGCCGCCCGCACCGGCGTCAAACCCAAAGGCGGGCCGGGCTTCGCCTACATGGCCGGGCCAGACGGATTGGCGGTGGAGTATGCAGGCGATCATCCGGTCGAACGCTTCAACCACATGCACATGTGGCACGAGGACTTGTTCTGCGCGCAGCTGTGGTATCAGAAGCATCTGAACGCGCTGCCGATGGATGGGCGCTCGGCGGCGCAGCCGCTGGACGAATCGAACTGCAGGGTGCCGCGCGGCCCCGAGCCTTCCTGGCCGTCGCTCGACCTCAAGGGCACCTATCGCACGCCGCGTTCCGCCGTCGCGTTCAGCGATGTCGGTCTGTACTGGTATCCGCGCCAGGGCGATGTGCCGCTCGCGAGTTCGCGCGGTCATGCCATCGATCACATCGGGCTCGGCGTGCAGGATCTGGATGCCTGGATCGACAAGCTCGTCCACGAGGATGTCGCGATCCTCGAACAGGAGTACGCGGTCGGGAACACGCGAGCCGTGATGATCGAAGGCCCGAGCCGCGAGGCGATCGAACTGATCGAACTGAAATAGCCGTAGGCGGGCAGCTTGATCTGCCTCGGCCGCACATCCGATATCGACGAACACCGAGAGGTACATTGATGAGAAAGAACTCCCTCAAGCAGAAGCTGCGCGACGGCAAGGCCGTTTTCGGTTCGATGATCACCTTCCCGTCGGCACCCATCGTCGAGATGCTCGGCTACATGGGGTTCGACTGGGTGCTGATCGACAACGAGCATGGTTCCGTGACGGTCGACGCGGCCGAGCCCATGATCACTGCAGCCGAGCTGAGCGGCGTCGCGCCGATCGTGCGCCCGATCGCGAACCGCATGGATTCGATCACGCCCTTCCTCGATCGAGGGGCCTGGGGCGTGCAGGTGCCGCACGTGAATACGCGCGAAGAGGCCGAGATCGCCGTCGCGGCATGCCGCTATCATCCACTAGGACAGCGCGGCCTCTTCAGCGGCGGGCGTCCCGCGTTCTACGGCATGGGTGGGCTCACGACGCAACAGTACGTCGACAAGGCCAACGAGGAAGTCCTGGTGTGCCTCATGCTCGAAGAAGTCGAAGCGATCGCCAACATCGAAGAGATCGCGAAGGTGAAGGGCATCGACGTGCTCTTCATCGGCTCGGGCGATCTTTCGGCATCGATGGGGCTTGCCGGTCAGCAGACCCACCCCGAAGTGCTGAAGCTCGTCGAAGACGGCGTGAAGCGCATCAAGGCCGCCGGCATCATCCCCGGCTGCAGCATGCCGGATTCGCATGTGCCGAAGTTCATCGACCTCGGCGCCCGCTACTTCCACAGCACCATCGGGCGCATGCTGCAGGCGGGCGGGGATGCCTACCTCAAGACGATGCGCGGGGCGGCGGGGAAAGCTGGCGCGTGAGTCGCTTGCGCTTTAGCGGTGAAGATTAAACGGTGAAGGGCAAACGCGAGGATCCGCACGTTGTGGCGCTGAGCTCGGACTATGCCGTTAAGGCGTGCTTCGCGCCATAAAACGACGATGGCGCGGGATTGCGGCGCCATCTCTCGCCTGTTGGGTTGCGCGAGTCTGAGGCGCCCTCATCCCTGCAATACACGCTCATCCATTGAGCGCTGGGCGGCTGCTGACAGCGAATAACTGTGCCTGGCCCAGTTATTCGCTGCACCTTTCACAGCGGCGCGTGGGAAGCCCCTCGCCGCTAAAGAACGTTCGACGTGCCGCCATCCACGTTGATCGCCGTACCCGTCACGTAGCTCGACATGTTCGAGCCGAGGAACAATATGACGCTACCCGCCTCGGAGGCCTCCCCGTAGCGCTTGAGGGGCAGGCCCTTCCCGAGTTCGGCATAGCTCGCTTCGAGATCCTTGCCGGCAGCCTTCGCGCGACGCTCGTGCTGGCCGGACTTGATCAAGCCGATGCACACGGTATTGACCAGGATGTTGTCTCCGGCGAATTCCTTCGACAGGGACTTCGTGAGGACCAGGCCGGCGGCGCGTGACATCGTCGTCGGCATCGACTGCGCGGCGGGCTGCTTGGCGCCGACGGTCGTGATATTGATGATCCGGCCGCCCCCTTGCTTCTGCATATGGGGGATCGCGGCGCGTGCACAGCGCATGGCACCGTACACCTTCAGTTCGATGTCGCCGGCGAACTGTGCGTCGGTCAGTTCGAGGAACGGCCCGCGGATCGACGACCCCGCATTGTTGACGAGCACGTCGATGCGCCCGAACTTGGCTGCGACACCTTCGACGAACCGGCCCGGATCTTCCGCCTTGCTCATGTCGGCCGACATGCCGAAGCCCTCACCGCCTGCCTTGTTGATCTCCGCCACCACCTTGTTGACGTTGTCGATGTTGCGCGAGCAGATGGCCACCTTGGCGCCTTCGGCGGCGAAAAGCAGCGCTGCGGCGCGCCCGATACCATCGCTGCCGCCGGTGATGGCGACGACCTTGCCTTTGAGTCCCAGATCCATCCTGTTCTCCTTCCGTGTGTGTATCAGGTTACGGCGGCCGGCCGTCGATTCGTTGTGCAGCCGGTTCTGGCCGATCTGCAAGATACCGCATTCGTGGATCGATCGGCGGTCACGGGAGGCGACCGGCGTCCGAACCGACCGAATGTCATCGGCGCCGTGGGGACGAGGGACGCTCTTCCACAGATCGGCGCAACGCGAGGTATAGTCCATGCCCGAAGGGCGCCGCATCGTACGGGCCGTCGACTCTGCCGGAGGAGCAATGAAGCGTGTTTACCTGGTCGTGCTGGCCGCATTCGTCGTGGTGTTCGCCGTGCAGGCGCAGGGTCAGGCGTATCCGACCCGCTCGATACGCATGATCGTGCCCTTTGCGCCGGGTGGCACCGCCGATCTCGTCGGACGCCCCCTCGCGCAGAAGCTCGGCGAACTGCTCGGTCAGAACGTCCTCGTCGACAATCGCGGCGGCGCCGGGGGCGTGGTCGGTGCGACCGTGGTCGCCAAGGCGCCCGCGGACGGCTACACGATTCTGCTCGGCAGCAGCGGTGCGCTCACCATATCGCCCAGCTTGAGCAAGTTGACCTACGACCCGACGGTCGACTTCACGCCCGTCGGGATGGTGGCTGTGTCGCAGTTCGTGCTCGTCGTGCACCCATCCATCCCCGCGAAGGATGCGCGTGGATTGATCGCCCTGGCGCGGCAGCGGCCCGGGGCACTGCGTTACGGTTCGGCCGGTACCGGCAACGTCGGCCATCTCGCCGGCGAACTCATGGCGTCGATGGCGAAGATCGCGATGGTCCATGTACCTTACAAGGGCGCGGCGCCCATGACGGTGGACTTGCTCGCCGGTCAGGTCGATCTCGGTTTTCCCGGGCTCTCCTCGCTCGTGCCGCACATCAAGTCGGGGCGGGTGCGTGCACTCGCCGTGACCGGGATGAAGCGCTCGGGCGCTTTGCCCGACGTAACGACGTTGAACGAGTCGGCGCTGCCGGGCTACGAGACGATCACGTTCTGGGGCATCCTGCTGCCGGGCAAGGCGCCGCGCGATCTCGTTCAACGCTTGAGCGGCGCAGTGAACGAGGTCATGAAGCAGTCGGAACTGCGCGAGACCTATAGTCGGGCCGGCAACGACCCGGCCACGAGCACGCCCGAGGAGTTCGCAGCCCGCATCCGCACCGATATCGGCAAATGGGCGAAGCTCATCGCCGCCGCCGGCATCAAGGAAGAATGAGGTCGCAGCGTTCGGATTCTACTCGGTGACCTCCTGCATCATCGGCGCATGCAGTGTCGCGATTGCATCGCGCCAGCGGCGTAGTTCGGCATCGACCAGGGCGGCCAGGTCGGCGGATGCCCCTCCCGTGACGACCGCGCCGTTACCCCGCAGGGTGGCGGCGACCGTCGGCTGCGCAAGCGCTGCGGCGAGTTCCGCGTGGCGTGCTTTCACGATGCCATCCGGCGTGCCGGGTGGCGCGAACAGCGCGTACCACTGGGAGAAATCGATCTTTGCCAGCCCCTCGCTAGCCATCGACGGTACGCCGACGAGTTGCGGGTGATCGGCGCCCGACGCTGCGCACAGCGCTCGCAGCATGCCGCTGCGCAAAAAGGGGAGCGCTGCATGCAGACTCGCGAGCATGAAATCCGAACCGCCGTCGCATACGTCCGCGAGCGCCGGTGCCGAGCCGTCGAAGAAGCGCGGTTGGAGGTCGCCCTCGGCAAGTCGGCCGAGCAGCGCAGCCCCCAGATGCGATAGGGTTCCGCGCCCCGCGGCGGCATAGCGAAGTCGCATGCCCGAATCCCGCACTGCATGCATGAGCGTGTTCGTGGAACCGTATTCTGAATCGCTGCGAACGACGAGCACCATCGGCGAAGCGCACACGCTGCCGATCGGCGTGAAGTCGCGGCGGGGGTCGTAACCGACGTCTTCCCAGGCTGGATGGATTGCGTGCGTGGCCGTGTAGCCGAGGAGCAGCGTGCAGCCATCGGGCGCCGCATGGCGCACGTGCTGGCATGCGATGGTGCCGCTGGCGCCGGCACGATTGTCGGTGTGCACTATACGGCCCTCCTTCGCTGCAAATGCGCGTGCGAGGAGACGCGCGACGGCATCGTTGGCGCCGCCCGCACTCGTGGGGACCACGATATCGACGGGACGAGTTGCAGCCCTCACGGTCGAGGGCTCGCGCGCATCTTGCTTGGGGGCGGCAGCGCCGGCGAAAACGTAGGCCGGCAGGGTCAGCTCGCCTTGCATGATCTTGCGCGCCGTGCGCAGCAGCGCCGCCCGGGTGACGCCGATGTCATCAGCCCCGCCCTGCGTCTCGATCTCGACCTCGATGCGTCCTTCCGGATGCAGGACCGCGAGCCGGTGCGTGCCTTGCGGACGGGCCAGCCCACTCGCCACCGTGCCCGGCAGCGCAAAAGCCGTCGTGACGCCGATCGCACCCGTGACCGCATGCGAACTGTGACAGCGCAGCGGCGTGAAGTAGCGCGACGTGATGCTGTCGGAATCGTCTCCACCACTGACGAGCACAGGCTTCGGCACGACACTGCCGGAAACGTCGCCCAGCCCCATGCGCTCGCCTGCGATCCGACGCAGCCGCTCGATGCGTTCGAGGAGCGCGGCGTTGGCATCGAGTTCGGTCGGCGTCTCGCGCCCGGTCACGCCGAGGTCTTCGGCACGGACGATCATGAGTGGCATGGCGGCATCGATGCAGGTGATCTCGGTGCCGTCGATGATGTCGATGCGCTGCCCGGTAGGGAAGAGGCTGCCGGTCACCGATCCCCAGCAGTCGAGGAAGCTCAACCGCACCGGCGCCGCACTGCCGGCCACGCCGTCGATGCGCGTGTCGCCGTCGTACGTGAGGCGGCCGCCCGGCGTGCAGACCGTGACGTCGATCCTGGCGCGCGTGTTGACGTTGAAGACGCGTACCGTCGTCAGGTCGCCCGCGGGCTCGATCAATCCCTGTTCGATCGCGAACGGTACGACGCCCGAGAGCATGTTGCCGCAGTTGGGTCGCAGGTCGACCGAACGCACGCCCACGCCGACTTGTGCGAAGAGGTAGTCGAGATCGCAGCCCGCTTCGCGCGAGCCCGACACGATCGCCACCTTGCTGTTGAGCGAACTGCCGCCGCCCAGCCCGTCGAGCTGCAGCGGGTCCGAGGCGCCGATGGCGCCGATCAGTGCCTGTTCGAGTGCGGCCGGATCCTCGGGCAGCCATTCGCGCAGGAAGAACGGGCCGCGGGAGGTCCCGGCGCGCATGAGGGTGCAGGGGAGCGTAATGCAGGCGGTCATGGCGGCTCGTCGGTCGGATGGAAACGACGCCATGATGCAGCCTGGACGTGGTAGAGTGAAATGCATCTTTCGTACGTATTGATGCATATCACGCATGAAACTCGACATCGACGGCGTACAGGCCTTCGTGCTGGTGGCCGAACTGGGCGGCTTCCACAAGGCGGCGCAGAAGCTCAATCTCTCCCAGACGGCGCTGACCCGGCGCATCCAGAAGCTCGAACACTATCTCGGCCTGCGTCTGCTCGATCGCACGACGCGCTCCGTCAGCCTCACGCGGATCGGTCGCGAGTTCCTGCCGCGGGCGATCCGTGTGGTCGACGATCTCACCGGTTCGCTCGGCCGCCTGCGCGACATCGCGCGCGATGCCTCCGGCGATGTCGTGATCGCGTGCGTCCCGTCCATGGCCTATCAGCAGCTGCCGCACGTGATTCGTGCCTACGCCGCGCGCCATCCGCGCAATCGCGTGCGGGTGCTCGATCGCAGCAGTGCCCAGGTGGCCGAAGCCGTGCGCGCGGGCGAGGCGGAACTGGGCATCGGGCTCAAGCTCGGTCCGAATCCGGATCTCGTCGAGGCCGTGATGCTGCGCGATCCCTTCGTGCTCTACTGCCGGTCGGATCATCCGGCGAGTACGCGCGGCGAGATCGTCTGGAAGGATCTGCGCGATTTCGACCTCGTCGCGATCAGTGGGGCCAGCGGCAATCGCGCGCTGCTCGATCACCAGCTGCGCCGCCACGGCATCGATCTGCATGGACGGTTCGAAGTCGAGCATCCCTCCACCGCGATCTCGCTCGTTGCGGCGGGCGTCGGTGCAGCGGTGTTGCCGGCGGCGACCCTGCTTGCCGGCAGCTTTCCGGACGTGCGGCGCGTCGCCTTGAAGCAGCCGGTGCTGCAGCGGATCATCGTTCGCTTCGTTCGCCGGAGGGTGACGCTGTCACCTGCGGCGCAGGCCTTCCACGACATGCTCGAGGAAACATTGGTCGAGGCGGCCGCGAGCCGGGTACATCCGCGCGGCAAGCGTGCGGCAAAGGGTGCTTCAGGCGAGTAGGTCGATCGGTTACCATCGACGTCGACCGTGCGGCAACACGAGGAGATCGTAGACATGGCGCAACCGCGCTCGATGTTCCAGAAGATCTGGGACGCGCACACCGTTTCCCGGGACGAGACAAGCGGCGAGTGCCTGCTGTACGTCGATCGTCTGATCCTGACCGATACGTCGTCCTTCCATGCGTTCGATCTGCTGCGTACCGAACGCAAGAAGGTCCGGCATCCGAGCAAGATCTTCGGCGAGCCGGATCACTTTGCTGCGAGCCGCGGGCCGACGCTGGCCGACATCGCGGACGACGAGCGGCGCACCCTGGTCACGGATCTGGAGCGCGACTGCAGGGAGTTCGGACTCACGCACTTCGGTCTCGGTGATCCGCGCATGGGCATCTCGCATGTCGTCGGGCCCGAGCAGGGGATCACGCTGCCTGGCCTGTTCCTGCTCTGCGGCGATTCGCATACATGCACGCACGGCGCGCTCGGTGCATTGGCCTTCGGCATAGGCGGACAGACAGCCCACATCATGGCGACGCAATGTCTGTGGCAGCGGCCTTTGAAGAACATGCGCATCACGGTCGACGGTGAGTTGGCGTTCGGCGTTTCGGCCAAGGACATCATCCTCGGCATCATCCACAGGCTCGGCGCATCGGGCGGCTTCGGCCATGTGATCGAGTATGCCGGTTCGACCATACGCAGCCTCACGATGGAGCAGCGCCTCACCATCTGCAACATGTCGATCGAGGCGGGTGCACGCAGCGGCATGATCGCGCCGGACGACACCACCATCGCCTACGTGAAGGGTCGGCCGTACGCCCCCAAGGACGAGCGTTGGGAGCAGGCGGTCGCCTACTGGAAGGCTTTACCCTCCGATCCCGACGCCACGTTCGATGCGGAATTGCACTTCGATGCAAGTACGCTCGCGCCGATGGTGAGCTGGGGCAACACCGCTGCCGATGTCGTGCCGGTGACAGGCAGCGTGCCCGACCCCGCGCAGGAAGCGAACCCCGACCGCCGTCGCAGCATGGAGCGGGCGCTCGACTACATGGGCCTGCAGCCCGGCGTGGCGATGCGCGATCTTCCGGTCGATCAGGTCTTCATCGGCTCGTGCACCAACGGACGCATCGAGGACTTGCGCGCGGCCGCCGGCATCGTCAAGGGGCGCAGGGCGAAGACGCGCGCACTGGTCACCCCCGGATCCGGACTCGTGCGGGCGCAGGCCGAGCGCGAAGGCCTGGATCGCATCTTCACGGAAGCGGGCTTCGTCTGGGGGCATCCGGGCTGCTCGATGTGCGTCGGCACCAATGGCGATACCGTGCCGGCCGGGCAGCGCTGCGTATCGACCTCGAATCGCAACTTCGTCGGCCGTCAGGGCACCGGAGCGCGCACGCATCTGGCGAGTCCGGTGACGGCTGCCGCAACGGCGATCGCCGGTCGCATCGCGGACGTGCGCGAGTACATGACGGAGGCACGCTGATGGAACCGGTCAAGATCCTCACCGCCGTTGCGGCACCCTACGATCGGATCAACGTCGATACCGACCAGATCCTGCCCGCGCGCTTCCTGCTCAAGCGTCGCACCGATCCGGAGTATCCGACCTATCTCTTTCGCGATTTGCGCTGGCATGCCGATGGCAGCCTCAATACCGAGTTCGTGCTCAACCAGGCGGCCTACCGGGACGCAAAGATCTTCGTGGGCAACACGAACTTCGGCGGCGGATCCTCGCGCGAAGCCGCCGCGATTGCATTCCAGCGCTACGGCATCCGCTGCGTGATCGCGCCTGACTTCGGCGACATTTTCTACAACAACAGCGTCAAGAACGGGATCCTGCCGATGCGTCTGCCGGAGGCCGTTGTCGCATCGCTTCGCACCCAGTTGCACGCGCAGCCTGGTGCGACGCTGACCATCGATCTGCCCGCGCAGGTGCTCACCGATGTCGAAGGCAACCGGCACGCGTTCGAGATCGACGGTTTCAGCAAGCACTGTCTGGTCGAGGGGCTGAGCCAGATCGATCTCACGCTGCAGCGGGCCGATCTCATCGATGCTTTCGAACGACGCTATCGCGAGACGCACGGCTGGGCCTGAGGCCCGCAGCCGCAACGACGAATCGAATCGACACGAGGGAGTTCGAACATGGGAAAGAGTGCGCGCGCCACCACTCGGCTGCGAGAATTGTTGCGAGAGCCGGGCATGATCGTGGCGCCGGGCGTGGCCGATGCCCTCAATGCGCGGCTCGTGGCCGCCGAGGGCTTCAAGGCGATCTACATGACGGGCGGAGGCACCTCGGCCGTGCGTCTGGGCATGCCCGACGTCGGCCTGCTGACGATGCCTGAGATGGTCGACAATGCCGGTCGCATCGCGGACGCCTCGGGGCTACCGGTGGTCGCCGATGCCGATACGGGCTACGGCAACGCGCTCAACGTGCAGCGCACGGTGCGTGCGTACGAGAAGGCCGGCGTCGCCGGCGTGCATCTCGAAGATCAGGAACTGCCCAAGCGCTGCGGGCATCTCGGCGGCAAGACCATCGTCTCGATCGACGAGATGTGCGGCAAGATCCGGGCTGCATGCGATGCACGCACGGATGACGATTTCCTCGTGATTGCGCGCACAGATGCCTTGCTCGTCGAAGGCTTCGAGCAGGCGCTCGACCGGGGGCGCGCCTACGAGGCCGCCGGCGCGGACATGATCTTCGTCGAATCGCCGTTGACGATGGCGCATCTCGAAG
>LNFM01014858.1_pt1 | contig 14949 bp, 16 predicted proteins | sample 596031 | NCBI WGS metagenome assembly LNFM01 (sample SAMN04254537, study PRJNA301005) | activated carbon metagenome | isolation source: dual media filters at the Ann Arbor, Michigan drinking water treatment plant | place: USA: Ann Arbor
AGCCGCTTGCGCTCGGTGATGTCCTCGACGATGCGCAGGAAATAAAGCGGCTGCCCGTCGGCATCACGCACCAGCGACACCGTGCGGTTGACCCACAGCAGGCTGCCGTCCTTGCGCACGTAGCGCTTCTCCGCGGACAGGCTGTCGGCCTCGCCGGCCAGCAGGCGCTGGCGGTCGCGGGTTGCGGAACCGCGGTCCTCCGGATGGGTGAAGTCGGTCGCAGCCTTGCCCATCAGTTCCCCGCGCTCATAACCCAGCATGTCGCAGAAACGCTGGTTGACCTGGAGAAAGCGGCGGTCCATCGAGGTATGGGCCATGCCGATAGCCGCCTGCTCGAAGGCGCCGCGGAAACGCGCCTCGCTGTTCGCCAGCGCTTCGCTCGCGCGCTTCTGCCGCCTCAACATGACCATCAACAGCACCGCAAATCCGGCGATCACCAGGCTGATCAGCGCCGCCATTCCGAAGTCACGGCGGCGGTTGCGCATGAAATCATGCAGCACCTCCGGCTCCGCCGCGCCAACGGCCACGATCAGCGGATATTCGCGCAGCGTGCGATAACTGATCAAACGCTGGATGTCGTCGAAGCCGCCGAGGCTGCGGAACTGGCCGTACTCGAGCTGGGCGCGCTCGCGCAGCAGGCTGCTGTTGCTCATGTCGATGTCGAAGCTGAGTTCGCTGCCGACACGGCGCACGCGGGCGATGCCGTCGAGTCCGACCAGGGTCACCAGTCCCCTGGTGCCGATATCCGCCTTCTGGTAGAACCGCGCGAAGTAACCGGGATCGACCGACAGCACGACGACGCCGCCGAAGGATCCGTCGGCCTTGCTGATCCGCCGCGACATCGGCACCTGCCAGGTGCCCGATACGCGGCCAAGCACCGGCCGGTTGATGTAGAGGACGTCTCCGCCGCCCCGCTGGTGGACGCGGAAAAACTCGCGGTCGGCGTAATTCGTCGGCTCGAAATGCCGGCTGCTGCTGACAATGTTGCCGTGTTCGTCGACCACGCTGAGAATGCTGAACAGCTGGCCATCGACAACGCCGTCCCCGATGTAACGGGCAATGTCCAGCGTGCGGCCGATGCGGCGGTATTCATGGCGCACGAAAAGCAGCGCGCTGTCGAGGCCTTTCAGCGTGCGCACGATGTGTTCTTCGTAGGCCACCGCGAGGTTGGAACTCTGCCGGAATGCGGCTTCCACCGTTTCGCGGTATTCACCCTCATGCTTGTTGACGGTGTACAGCCAGAGCCCGCCGATCAGCAGCGCGCTGAACACGCCGATCGCCAGGTTGACGTCGGCGTGGCGGCGCAGGCCGCCGGCCGCTGCGGGTGCCGGGTTCATCGGATCCGCCATATCCCCGCGGCCTGTGCCGCCCGTCCGTTGCGCTCGAGCCGCAGCAGATGCGCATGCAGCGAGCGCATTGCGACCTGATGGATGCGTTCAGGCACATCGTCATAGGCATGGCGCACCAGCGCCTCCAGCGTGCCCGGCCCCTGCGCCGCCAGCGCGGCATGGATTTTTTCCTCACGCTTCAGGCGGTGCGCGATCAGCCGGCGCACTTCCTCCTCCGGCGTGTTGATGACGTGCCCATGGCCCGGCGCGAAGGCCGTGATCGGCAGTTCCAGCAGGCGCTGCATCCGGCGGCGAAATCACCACCGTCGAGCCCTGCATCACGTGGTCACCGGTAAACAGCAGGCCACTGCCTTCGAGCAGGTAACAGAAATGGTTGGAAGCGTGGCCGGGGGTGTGCACGACACGCAGCCGCGCACCGGCGCAGTCGACGACCTCGCCATCGTGCAGCACGCGGTCGGGTTTGAAATCCTCGTCCTGGCGCCCGTCGGCCGGCGTCCGGCCATGGCCCAGCACCTCGGCACCCGTCGCCTCTTTCAGCGCACGCGCCAGCGGCGAATGGTCACGATGGGTATGCGTGCAGAGTATCCAGCGCAGCCGGTCACCGGCTGCGGCAAGCAGCGCATCACGGTGCGCATCGAGTTCCGGTCCCGGATCGATCAGCGCCAGTTTCGCGTCGCCGATCAGGTAGCTGTTGGTGCCCGGTCCCGTCATCACGCCGGGGTTCGGCGCGGTGATTCGCCGCACGCCGGGCGCGACAGCGACGATTTCGCCGGGAACGATGGGCGCAGGCGTGTTCATCGCTCGGCAGCCCCCGCTTCCTCGTAGCCGGGCTCGCCCGGCAGGATACGCCGGCCGTCGGGGCCGATGCGCGGCAGTTGCACGCGCACGTCACGGCGCGCGGCGAGGCCGCGGCGCAGGCTTGCCACGCTGTCGTAATCGGCAAAGTCCTCCAGCGTGCGCACGGTCGGCGTGCGCATTTCGAAATCACCGCTGCGGTGGCGCGTCAGCGCCTCGCCGGGACGCATCCAGGCGGCGGCGATGGTTTCCTGCTCGTCCTGCAGCGGCTCCTGCCCCTGCGGCGCTTCGGCCATGAAAAACCGCGTGTCGTAACGCCGCGGCAATCCCACCGGCGTGATCCAGTGCGCGAAGTAGGTCAGCTGGTCGGCCGCCAGTTGCAGGTTCTCGGCCTGCAGCAGCTCCGGGAAGGCCACCACGCCGGCGTTGAGGCGGCGGCGGTGTTCGGCAAAACGGCGCGCGGTTTCGGCATCACCCAGCGACAGGGTTTCGCCGCTGCGCCGGCGCGCCAGCAGCAGCCCCGACTCCTCGAAGGCCTCGCGGATCGCGGCCACCCAGTACGCCAGCCCGTCGCAGGCAAGACCCAGCGTTCCGCTTGCCGCGCCATCATCGAGGCATTTACATAACTCATTGTTTTTAAAGAAAAAATCTGTTTCATCCACACCGCCGCCGGGAAACACGTGCATGCCCGGCACGAATCCCGACCGGAGATTGCGGCGCATCATCAGCACCTCGATGCCGCCCGGCGCATCGCGCACGATGGTCACCGTGGCCGAAGGCATCGGCACCACCGGCTCTGCGCCGCGCTTCCCGCTTTTCATCTGCTCACTGCTCACCATTCACCCTTCACCATTTGCCGTTCATTGCTCAACCAGCAGCTTGATCAGACTCGAAGTGTCCAGCCGTCCGCCGCCCACACGCTGCACACGCGCGTAAAACTGGTCGATCAGCGCGGTCGTCGGCAACTGCGCGCCATTGGCGCGCGCCGCCTCCATTGCGATGCGCAGGTCCTTGCGCATCAGGTCCACCGCGAATCCGAAATCAAATTTGCCGTCGACCATGGTCTTGCCGCGATTCTCCATCTGCCATGACGTGGCGGCGCCTTTAGAGATGACGTCGACTACGCGTTTGGCGTCGAGGCCAGCGTGCAAGGCAAAAGCCAGTCCTTCGGCCAGCCCCTGCACCACGCCGGCGACACAGATCTGGTTGACCATCTTGGTCTTCTGCCCTGAACCGGAGGGCCCCATCAGCGTCACCGCGCGCGCGTAATGCGCGATCACCGTCTCTGCCCGCGCATAGGCTGCGGCATCGCCGCCGACCATCACGGTGAGGATGCCCTGTTCCGCGCCGGACTGTCCTCCGGACACGGGGGCATCGAGAAAATGCAGGCCGCTCGCCGCAGCCGTCGCGTGCAGTTCCTCCGCCACCGCGGCCGAAGTAGTCGTGTGATCGACGAAGATCGCGCCCTCGCGCATCGCCGCAAAGGCGCCGCGGCTGCCGATCGTGATCTCGCGCAGGTCGTCATCGTTGCCGACGCAGCTGAACACGATATCCGCATCCCTGGCCGCAACCGCCGGCGATGCGGCAGCCGTGCCGGGATGACGCACGAGCCAGGCCTGAACCCGGGCCGGTGAACGGTTGTAGACACTGACGCTGTGGCCTGCGCGAGCGAGGTGGCCGGCCATGGGGCCGCCCATGACACCGAGGCCGATGAATGCAAGTTTCATGTTCGCGTGCTTCCGGCAGAAAACTGGGACTGCCGAATATATCGGCAAACCGTGCGGCAAGACATGATCAGTCCGTGATGTCTGCATTCTGTTGCAAATAATAATGAGAACAATTATCATTAAGATCCATTGAAATACCGTTTTGCCCCTGCCTTCAACATGTTCCCGCAACGCAACATCGCCTGGTCTGCACCGGCTCACGGCGGCATCAAGTCCCGGCTGCCGGGCATTGCCGTCACTGTCGGCATCCATGCCGCACTCGTCCTCGCCCTGCTGAGTTATGCGCCGGCACGGCAGACACTGGCGGAACTGGCGCCGATCATGGTCAGCCTGGTGCAAGCCAGGCCCGCCGAGCCGCCGAAGGAACTGCCCCAACCCAAACCGGTGGTCAGGCAGCCGGTGAAACGCGCCGAACCCAAACCGTTGCCGCTGCTGACCAGGACGGCGCCGGAAGTGCCGGCTCCGGCCGCAATCCAGCCTCCACCCCCGGCACCGCCTCCGCCGCCTGAACCGATCGCGGCCAAACCGGCACCGGTGATCCCGCCGCAGTTCAACGCGGATTACCTCAACAACCCGGCGCCCGCCTATCCGGCACTGTCGCGCCGCCTCGGCGAGGAAGGCCGAGTCGTGCTGCGGGTGTTCGTCGATGAACGCGGCCTGCCGGCACGCGTCGAGCTGCGCACTTCCAGCGGCCACGAACGCCTCGACGGCATCGCGCTGGAAACCGTGCGCCAGTGGAAATTCCTGCCCGCACGCCGCGGCGACCAGGCAGTCAGCGCCTGGGTGCTGGTCCCCATTTCTTTCAGCCTCAGGAGTTGATCCCTTGGAACCGCAACAGACACTGGGCCTCGCCCACTTCCTCGCCCAGACCGACGCCGTCGGCAAAACCCTGCTCGTTGTCATGCTGCTGATGAGCGTGGTCACCTGGTACCTGATCATCACCAAGTCGATCGTCGCGCTGACGACGCGCCGGCGCAGCCGGCGTTTCCTCGACCGTTTCTGGAACGCGCCCTCGCTGCAGGCCGTCGCCACCCAGCTCGAAAATGACCATCCGGATGAACCCTTCTCGCACCTGAGCTGGCATGCCATCGTCGCCGCGCGCCATCACCAGCGCCACGGCGCCAACAAGCTCGACGAAGCCGGCTCCGGCGCCGACTTCATCACCCGCGCGATGCGCCGCGTGATCGACGAGGAAACGGCGCGTTTCGAATCGGGACTGACCGTGCTGGCCTCGATCGGCAGCACCGCGCCCTTCATCGGGCTCTTCGGCACGGTGTGGGGTGTCTACCACGCACTGGTCAACATCGGCATGAGCGGCCAGGGCACGCTGGACAAGGTTGCCGGCCCCGTCGGCGAGGCGCTGATCATGACCGCCCTAGGCCTCGCGGTGGCGATCCCCGCCGTGCTCGCCTACAACTTCGCCGTACGCGGCAACCGCCTCGTGCTGGCACAGCTCGACTCCTTCGCGCACGACCTCTACGCCTTCCTGACCACCGGCTCGCACGTCAACGATGTCGCCGCGGCGGCGCCGATGCGGCCCGCCGCAGTCGCCAAGGCAGGAGCCTGAGGCCATGGCTTTCGGCGGATTCAACAAGGGCGGCGACGGCGCGCCGATGGCGGAAATCAACATGGTGCCGCTGATCGACGTGATGCTGGTGCTGCTGGTGATTTTCATCATCACCGCGCCGCTGCTGACCCACGCGGTGAACCCAACCACAGCAAGCCGGACAACATACAGCTCGGCATCCGCGCCGAAGGCGATGTCTACTGGAACGGCGAGAAGGTCGACCTCGAAACGCTGGAAGCCCGCATGACGGCCGCCGCCGCCATCGAACCGCAGCCGGAGGTACACATCCGCGCCGACCGCATCACCGAATACCGGCATGTCGCCCGCGTGATGGCGGCTGCAGGACGCATCGGACTGGCGAAAATCGGCTTCGTCACCGAACCGGGGGAAACGCGATGAGCCGGCTTCGTCTCGCGCTCGTCGCCCTGCTTGCCCTTTCACTGCCAGCGCAAGCGGACAACACCGCGCAGACCATCGTGCACATGCTCGATTACGTCAGCGTGGACTACCCGGAATTCGTCCGCGACGGCAAGGTGCTGGACAAGGCCGAGTACGAGGAGCAACTCGAGTTTGCATCACAGTCGGCAATGCTTCTGGCGAAACTGCCGGCCGTGCCGCAGCAGGCCAGGTTGCTGGTGCAAGCGAATCAGCTGAAGGCGCGCATCGTCGCCAAGGCACCCGGCCCTGAAATCACGGCACTGGCAGTCGCCCTGCGCTGGGACATGATCGAAGCCTACGGGTTGGCCGTCGCACCGCGAACTGCGCCGGACCTAAAACGCGGCGCCTCGATTTACGCTTCGCATTGCGCAGCCTGCCACGGCGCACAGGGGCGCGGCGATGGCATGGCCGGCAAGGGAATGGAACCGGCGCCCTCGGATTTCCATGACGCCGCACGCATGGGGCAACGCAGCGTCTACGGTCTCTACAGCACCATCACGCTGGGTGTAACCGGCACCGGGATGACGCCATTCGGCCATCTCGACGAGGATGAGCGCTGGGCGCTGGCGCTATATGTCGCAACCATGGGCCAGTCGGACGAACGCGTAGTCAAGGGCGGCGCGCTGTGGCAGGCCGGAACAGGCAAGAAGGAAATCGGCACGCTGCGCGCCGTTGCAACGCTGACCGACAATGACGTTCATGCCAGACACGGGCAGGACGTCGCCGCGGCATTCGCCTGGCTCAAGGCCAACCCGCAGGCATTGGCAACAATCAAGGAAGAGCCGATCGCGTATTCGCGTCGCCTGCTCGGCGAAAGTCTGGCCGCGTACCGTGCCGGCAAACGCGATGACGCACAGCAGCTCGCGCTGACGTCGTATCTCGAGGGTTTCGAACTGGTCGAAGCCAGCCTCGACACCCTGGACCGCAATCTGCGCCAGGAAGTCGAAACGCAGATGATCGCCTACCGCGACCTGTTGCGCCGAGGCGCGCCAATAAAACCCGTGGCGCAGCTGGCCGAGCGCATCGACGGCCTGCTCGCCGCCAGCGCCGGCAAACTCGGCCACAGCGGCCTGTCGCCCACCACCGCGGCGATCTCGGCCTTTTTCATCCTGGTACGCGAAGGCCTGGAAGCCCTGCTGGTGGTCGCCGCGATCATCGCCTTTCTGCTCAAGTCAGGAAGACGGGAGGCTCTGCCGTGGATCCATGCCGGCTGGATCGGCGCGCTGGCGCTGGGCGGCGCAACCTGGCTCGCCGCATCGACGCTGATCGAGATCAGCGGTGCAACCCGGGAACTGACCGAAGGGATCACTGCCCTGCTTGCCGCGGCCATCCTGCTCTACGTCGGTTTCTGGCTGCACGGCAAGAGCTACGCCCATGCCTGGCAGGCCTTCATCGACCGCCATCTCTCTGCCGCGCTTCGCGGCGGCACGCTGTGGGCGCTGGCCGGCGTCTCTTTCCTCGCGGTCTACCGCGAAGCCTTCGAGACCGTGCTGTTCTACCAGGCGTTGTGGCATCAGGCCGGAACCGGTGGCCACAGTTCGGTAATCGTCGGCTTTCTCTGCGGCATCGCTGTGCTCGCCGTTCTGGCCCGGGCAATCCTGCATTACGGCTTGCGCCTGCCGATCGGCCGCTTCTTCGCGGCCTGCTCCGCCCTGATGGCGGGTCTCGCCGTTGTGTTCACCGGGCATGGCATCAAGGCACTGCAGGAAGCCGGACTGGTCTCGGCAATTCCATGGGGCGACTTCAACCTGCCCGTGCTCGGCGTCTACGCCACCGCCGAATCGATGCTGGCACAGCTGCTCGTGCTGCTCGTCTTACTCGCGACATTCTTCTGGTCTCATCAAAACAACGGCAATCACCGAAAGCCGAACTGAATCCATTCACTCGCAACACCCTGCCAGCACGCGCGCAGCGCCAGCCAGCCCCGGGTACAGGAAAACAAGAAAAGGGGGCAAGACATGCGTGCAATCTGGGTCGTGGTTCACCGCTGGTGCGGGCTGGCCACTGCAATGTTCCTGTTCGTGGCGGGGCTGACCGGCGCGATCATCTCCTGGGACCACGAAATCGACGAATGGCTGAACAGCCATCTGTTCGAAACGGCCAACCGCGGTGCTGTCAGGGCACCGCTCGATCTGGCGCGCGGCATCGAGGCAGCCGACCCCCGCGTACGCGTGACCTTCGTGCCGCTGCAGCATGAGGAAGGCCACACACTGGTATTCGGCGTGCAGCCGCGCGTCAATCCCGCAACCGGGCGCCTGTTCGAGCCCGGTTACAACCAGGTGTTCGTAGACCCGGTCACCGGCGATACGCTGGGCCGGCGCGAATGGGGCAAGGTCGCCCTCGATCGCGAACACCTGATGTCCTTCCTCTACAAGCTGCACTACAGCCTGCACATCCCCGAGATGGGGGGTATCGACCGCTGGGGCATCTGGCTCATGGGCATCATCGGCGTCATCTGGCTGCTTGACTGTTTCTTTGCGCTGCTGATTTCCTTCCCCAATCCCCGAGCCTGGGCAAAATCCTTTGCCTTACGCTGGCAAGCAGGCGGCTACCGCCTGAATTTCGACCTCCACCGCGCCGGCGCCCTGTGGACCTGGTTGCTGCTGTTCCTGCTGGCGCTGACTGCGGTATCGCTGAACCTGAACCGGGAACTGTTCCAGCCACTGCTGGCGACCTTTTCCACGTTGACGCCGACGCCCTTCACGACCCGGGCGCCGAGCCCCCTGCACCAGCCCATTGTGCCGCAGCTGCCCTTCGACAAGGCCATCAACATCGCCGAAGCAGAGGCCGCACAGCTCGGGTGGCCGGAACCTATCGGCGCAATCTCCTATTCCCAGCGCTACGGCCTCTACATCGCACGCTTCCATGAGCCCGGCAACGACCACGGCAGCGGCGGCATGGGCGTCAAGGGCATCTATATCGACGGCATCGGCGGGCGCACGCTGGGGGACCGCGTGCCATGGAAAGGGACCGCGGCGGATGTTTTCGTGCAGCTCCAGTTCCCGCTGCATTCTGGGCGAATCGCCGGAATTCCAGGGCGCATCCTCATTTCGCTGATGGGAATCATCGTCGCCATGCTGTCGGTCACGGGCGTGGTCATCTGGATCCGCAAGCGCCGGGCACGGCGCGTTCGCGAAGCCATCTCCGGTCGTGACAACGGCAGCACTGCAGTTGCAACAACCTAGAAAGCATCCGTAATCCGGAATCTTCGCCAGCCAGCACATCGTGCACAGCCAGCCATGCCCAACCATCCATCAAGAAAAAGGGAGAAGCACGATGCACAAACTGATGTTGAAACCCGCAGCAATCGCCGTGGCGCTGGCCATGGCAGCGCCGTCCATTGCACAGCAGACTGAACAGCGACTGCCGGAAGTCAGGGTGCAGGGCAGTACCGTGGAGGAAACCGCCACGGGCCCCGTACAGGGTTACCGCGCCACGCGCAGCGCTAGTGGCACCAAGACCGACACGCCACTGCACGAGACGCCGCAGTCGGTTTCCGTCATTACCCGCGAACGCATGGAAGACCAGGGCGCGCAGACGGTGCAGGATGCACTGCGCTACAGCGCTGGTGTGCGCTCCGACGCTTACGGCTACGACAATCGCGGCGACTGGGCGCTGGTGCGCGGCACCAGCTTCGTCCAATACCAGGACGGCTTGCGCATGCTGTTCGGTTCTTACAACAATATCCGGCCGGATCCGTACACCCTGGAGCGCGTCGAGGTGGTGCGCGGTCCCGCTTCCGTGCTCTATGGTCAGGGCGGCTTTGGCGGACTGGTCAACCTGGTTTCCAAACGGCCGCAGGCCGAGGCACAGCGGGAAATCGTCGGCGAGATCGGCAGCTACAACCGCAAACAGCTCGCTTTCGACACCACCGGCCCTCTGAACGCCGACGGCACCCTGCTTTACCGGTTGATCGCACTCGGACGCGACAGCGGCAGCCAGGTCGATTTTGTGCCTGACGACCGCCAGGTGATCGCGCCGGCGCTGACCTGGAAACCCGATTCCGGGACATCGTTCACGCTGTATGCCAATGTACAGGAAGACCTGTCAGGGTCTTCGGTCGGATTTTTCCCCTGGATCGGCACGCTTTATGCTCCGCCGTTCGGGCGCATTTCCACCAGCACCTTCGTCAGCGAACCGGGGTACGACGAATACCGCGCCGACCAGAAGGCGCTTGGTTACGAATTCTCGCACCGCCTCAATGACACGCTGACCCTGCGCCAGAACCTGCGCTACAGCGACAGCGAAGTGAGTTACCGGTCGTTGTACAGCCGTTTCCCGGTGCCGCGCCTGAACCCGGACAATCGCACCCTCAACCGCACGATCATCCACCAGATCAACCAGGCGGAAACACTGACTGCGGATACGCAGGTACAGGCCAAATGGAATGCCGGCCGCTTCGAAAACACCACGCTGTTCGGTCTCGACTACCAGAAATCCACCCTCGGCGGCGCCAGGGGAAGCGGCAATGCGCCGGCGATCGACGTCTATGCGCCGGTCTACGGCAATTTCACGCCGGTGCCGGTCGCGGCAATCGCAGACACGGATCAGCGGCAGACCGGCATCTACCTGCAGCACCAGTTCAAGTACGACCAGCGCTGGCTGGGCGTGGTCGGCCTGCGCCAGGACTGGGCGAAGTCCGACACCACCAACGCCCCCGCCTCCCGCCTTGATACCGACGCGGTGACCATGCGACTGGGCGGCGGCTACCTCGCCGCCGGCGGCTGGATGCCCTACGCCAGCTATTCGGAATCCTTCGTGCCGGTCGGCGGCGTCAACTTGTTCGGTGTGGCCTACCAGCCGCAAACCAGCGAACAGAAGGAAATCGGCATCAAGTACCAGCCTCCCGGCAGCAACAACAGCTACACTGCTGCGCTGTTCGACATCACGGAAACCAACCGCCGCACGGCCGATCCGGCCAATCCCGGTAACAGCATCCAGGTCGGCGAGGCGCGCAGCAAGGGCCTCGAACTGGAGGCGCAGACCGCGCTGACCCGCAGCCTGGACATGGTCGCCGCCTATACCTGGACCGATGCCAAAGTCACCCGCGACAACAGCAACCAGCAGGGCAAACGCATTGCCACGGTGCCCGAACACAGCGCCTCGGTATGGGGACGCCAGCGTTTCTCGATCGGCGACACCAGCGGCTTCATCGCCGGCCTCGGCCTGCGTTACGTCGGCGCGAGCTGGGACGGTCTCGACACCGTACGTACGCCCTCAGTGACGCTGATCGACGCGATGCTCGGTTACGAGAAGGGACCGTGGCGCATCACGCTCAGCGCATCCAACCTGGCGGACAGGGAACATGTCAGCACCTGCCTAAGCCGCGGCGACTGCTTCTATGGCAGCCGGCGTACTGTGCTGCTGCGCACGGCCTATCGCTTCTGAACGCGGCCGGCTGCACTGCAGGCCATCTGACGAAAGAACAGGAAGACCGTCCGGTCTTCCTGTTCTAGCTTGGGTACCGGATTAATTATCAGGATCCGCCGCCGCCCTCGCCCATCTGCGACTGCATGTAGTTCTGGATGCCGACCTTGCCGATCAGGTCGAGCTGGGTCTCGATCCAGTCGATGTGCTCCTCCTCGGACTCGAGGATGTCCTCGAACAGTTCGCGCGAGACGTAGTCACCGGTCTCTTCGCAGCAGGCGATGGCATCCTTCAGCATCGGATGGCCGTGCATCTCCGCCTTGAGGTCGCACTCCAGGCATTCCTTGACGTTCTCTCCGATCATCAGCTTGTTCAGCTGCTGCAGGTTGGGCAGCCCCTCGAGGAACAGGATGCGCTCGATCAGCCTGTCGGCGTGTTTCATCTCGTCGATCGATTCGTGGTACTCGTGCTCGCCGAGTTTCTTCAGCCCCCAGTTCCTGAACATGCGGGCATGCAGGAAATACTGGTTGATCGCCGTGAGTTCGTTGGTCAGGATCTTGTTCAGATGGGTGATGACTTTTTTATCGCCTTTCATCGCGGCCTCCGGCGTGAGTGATGATGGCCGAGGCTAGCACAGCGATGCGTCGCGACCAAGACGTGCCGCAGGGATGAAACTGGGCATCAGTTGCGGATTGGCGAAGGCTGCAGAACGGCCGTTTCAGGCCGGCTGCAGCTGCGCGCCGAAGGCGCAATCGCGGCGCGATTCGCGCAGCAGGCACTGCGCTTCGCCGGCACACTGCCCGCAACCGGAGGCGACACCCAGTTCGCGTTGCAGGTCAGCCAGCGTACGCGCGCCGGCATCCACCGCACTGCGGATGTCGCGCTCGTTGATACCGTTGCAGACACAGATGTACATGGCGGGGAAAACGACTCCTTACTAATAGGAATCATTATCATTCAATCCGCCAGCACACCGCAAGAAAAACTATAAGTATTTGTTTTTATTGATATTTTTATTCAACAGCGCAACCTGCCGTGGTCGCCTTCGGTGGCTGCGCGAAGGTGGCAATGTCCACGCCGTTACGGATCGCGGTCATCTCGGCAAGGATCGCCACCGCGATTTCCGGCGGCGTCTTGCTGCCGATCTTCAGGCCCACCGGACCGTGCAGGCGCGCAATCTCCGCCTGCGACAGATCGAATTCCGCCAGCCGCTGGCGGCGGGCGTCGTTGTTTTTCTTCGAACCGATGGCACCGATGTAGAAGGCCGGCGACTTCAGCGCCTCCAGCAGCGCCATGTCATCAAGCTTGGGATCATGGGTCAGCGTCACCACCGCGCTGTGGCCGTCGAGATTCATTTCCGTGACCACATCATCGGGCATGCCGCGCTTCAGTTCCACGCCGGGCACATCGAAGGTGGTGCTGTATTCCTCGCGCGGATCGCAGATCGTGACCTGGTAGTCCAGCGCCTGCGCCATCTGCGCAAGGTAGGTCGACAACTGTCCGGCGCCGATGACCAGCAGCCGCCAGCGCGGGCCGTATACCGTCTGCAGCGTGGTGCCGTCGAAGGTCAGCTGGTCCTGCCATTTCGCCGGCCCGGTGCTGGCGCGGCCGGTTTTCATGTCGAGCCGGCGCAGCACCAGTTCGTGGCGTTCGATGCGCGCCAGCAGTTCGTCGAGGCCGCTGTCCGCCGTCAGCGGCTCCAGCACCAGTTCCAGCGTGCCGCCGCAGGGCAGGCCGAAACGCTGCGCCTCCTCCGCCGATACGCCGTACTTGGTGGTCACCGGCGAATTTTCGGCGAGCGTGCCGTTCTTCACGCGCAGGATCATGTCATCCTCGACACAGCCGCCCGACACCGAGCCGACGACCATGCCGTCGCCGCGGATCGCCGACAGCGCACCGATCGGGCGCGGTGCCGAACCCCAGGTGCGGATCACCGTGGCCAGCACCACGCGATGGCCGCCGGCGACCCAGTCGCGCGCCGTTCTGACAACCTGCAGATCAACACTGTCCATGAAAATTTCTCCGTCCATTCATTGCCGGGCGACCGGCAGGGCTATTGTAGCGCGCCGCATGCGGTAACATCGGGCGCTGGACACACGGAGAACCGCAACAATGGAAATGACCGGCGAACAGCTGATCGCCCTGCCCCAGCAGGCCACCTGGGACGCACTGAACGACACCGCCGTGCTGATGGACTGCATACCGGGCTGCGACTCGATCGAAAAGCAGTCCGACAACGAATACCTGCTGACCATGACCGCCAAGGTCGGCCCGGTCAGCGCCAAGTTCAAGGGCAAAATGACCCTGCTCGACGTGCAGGCACCGGATTCCTACACGCTGCAGTTCGAGGGCCAGGGCGGTGTTGCCGGTTTTGCCAAGGGCGAGGCCCGGGTCAACCTTGCTCCCGAAGCAGAGGCCACCCGGTTGAGCTACAGCGTCAAGGCCAACATCGGCGGCAAGCTGGCTCAGGTCGGCGCGCGCCTGATTGACGGCGTCGCCAAAAAAACCGCGGAACAGTTCTTCACGGCATTCAACAAACGCGCCAGTGGCGGTGCAACGGCCTGACCCGCCCCGCTCCGCGACAATAAAAAAGCCGGCGTTCACGCCGGCTTTTTTTGCGCCTGCCGGAATTACCCGACGTGTTTGCGCAGGAAAGCCAGCGTACGTTCACGCGCGAGCTTCGCGCTGGCTGCATCATAGGATCCGCGCTGGTCACAGTTGAAACCGTGGCCTGCGGGGTAGACATGGTGTTCGAACTGCGGGTGCGCAGCCTTGACCTTGGCCACCGCATCCATCGGGATGCCCTGGTCCTTTTCACCCCAGTGGAACATCACCGGGCATTTCGGCTGCAGGCCGGCATGGTTGGGAATGCCGCCGCCGTAATGCGGCGACGAGCAGGCCAGGCCGTCCACTTCCGCAGCCGCTTTCCAGACCACGGTGCCGCCCCAGCAATAGCCGACAATGCCGATGTTCCCCGCACCCTGCAGTGCCTCAACCGAGGCACGGACATCCTTGATCGCATCATCGAGGCTGGCCTTCTGCATCAGGCCGCGGCTGACCTCGATTTCCGGCTGGGTATAACCGCATTCGTAACCGCGCTGCACGCGGTCGAACATCGCCGGCGCAATCACCAGGTAACCGTCGGCGGCGTAGCCGTCGGCCACGGAGCGGATGTGGCTGTTGACGCCGAAAATCTCCATGACCACGACCAGGCCGCCGCGCGGCTTGCCTGCGGGCTCAGCCTTGTAGGCGCTGAATTTGTGGCCGTCGGCCGCGGTGAGTTCGATCATGCTGCCCATGCTGTTCCTCCATGCTGTGGTTAAACTGCGGACGATTATAGCCTGCGGTCGTCCTGCGCTAGACTACGGTCCACCGAATGGAACCCGCAAACCAAAAGGAACGACCATGCTGAAAATCTGGGGACGCACGAACTCGATCAACGTGCAGAAAGTGCTGTGGACCTGCGCAGAACTGGAACTGCCGTTCGAGCGCATCGACGCCGGCATGCAGTTCGGCATCAACAACACGCCGGAATACAAGGCGATGAACCCCAACGGGCTGGTGCCGCTGATCGACGATGATGGCTTATTGCTGTGGGAATCCCATGCCATCGTGCGTTACCTCGCACGAAAACACGGCCTCGGCAACCTCTGCCCCTCGGACCCGCGCATCGCCGCAGACGCCGACCGCTGGATGGAGTGGTACA
>LNFM01008872.1_pt1 | contig 14948 bp, 16 predicted proteins | sample 596031 | NCBI WGS metagenome assembly LNFM01 (sample SAMN04254537, study PRJNA301005) | activated carbon metagenome | isolation source: dual media filters at the Ann Arbor, Michigan drinking water treatment plant | place: USA: Ann Arbor
CGCGGATGGTGCGGGTGACCGCGTCCACCTCGGGCAGCAGCGTCTGCACCTGGCCTTCAAACGTCTGGCCGGGCGCACCGGGGCTGGTGGTGCGTACGCGCGCTCCCGGCTGCAGCAGCGCGGCCTGGCTCTCTGGCACGGCCCCTTCGGCCCACACCGTGCGCGTGCCTTGCAGACGCATCAGCGTCATGCCCGGCATCACGGTGGCGCCTTCGCGCACCATGAGTTCGCTCACGATGCCGGCGATGGGCGCGGTCAGCGTGAAGCGCGGCTGCACTGCGCCCGAGCTCACCACGCGCTCGATGTGCGCGGGCGTCATGCCGGCCTGGCGCATGCGCTGGCGCGCGGCATCTTTCAATGTGTCGGTGCCGTCACCGCTCAAACGCGCCAACGCGAGGTACTCCTCCTGCGCAGCCACCCAATCGGGCACGTACAGCTCGGCCAGCGGCGCACCGGCTGCCACGCGGTCAAGCACCGCTTTCACATACAGTTTCTCCACGAAGCCCATGGCGCGCGAACTCAGCTCCACACGCTCGCGCTCGTTCCAGGCCACGTTTCCGACAGCCGTCACCTCTGATACCAGCGAGCCTTCCACCACCGGCGCCGTGCGCAGACCCAGGTTCTGCTGAATGCGCGGGCTCACGGTGACGCTGCTGGCGTCCGCTGCGTCGCTGCCGGCGTAGCGCGGCACCAGCATCATGTCCATGAAGGGCGACTTGGCCGGCGCGTCGAAGTTCTTGCCCGGCACCATGGGGTCGTGGTAGTTCAGGATGCGTCGGCCCGTGGCCGGGTCCAGGTCGCCGGCCTTTAGCGATTCGCGGATGTGCCGGCGCGTGGCTTCTTCGCCCTGCGGAATGGTCCACAGCGACGGATCGTCGGTGGCCAGGGCGCTGCTGCTGGCCACAGGCTGCGCAGCGACCGCTGTGGTGTGGCCCATGCCCTGTTGCATGCCCAGCCACCAGGCGCCACCGCCCACGGCTACGAGCGCTGCCACAGCGGCGAGCGCGACGAAGGATGTTTTTTTGTTCATGGCTTCACTCCGGCCGAGCTGTCGGGCATGAGGTATTCAAGTTGGGCCCACAGGCCGGCGGTGTCGCGCTCCAGCGCCAGGCGTTCGAGCGCGAGGTTCAATGCGTCGCGTCGGGCCTGCAGGACAGCGCCCAGGCTCTCGCGCCCGCCCCTGTACGCAGCCAGCGCCACGTCAACGCGCTGTGTGGCAAGCGGCTGGCGCTGCGTATCCAGATAGGCCAGCCGATCCAGCCCAGCGCGCCAGTCCTGATGCCAGCGCTGCACCTGCAGCACCCTCTCGCGGGTCCGCTCATCGCGCTCGGCTTCCAGCTCGTTCACACGGGCCAGGCGGGCAGCGAGTTCGCGTTGCTGGCGCTGCGGCTTGTCCCATTGCAGCGGCACAGAAACACCGATCGACACCATGTTGGAGAACGGCGAGCCGCGCTGGCTGAACATGATTTCGGCGCTCCAGTCGGGCTTGAGCTCCTGGCGGGCCACTTCGGCCTCGGCTCGGGCCACAGCCTCGCGAGCTCGCAGCGCAACGAGATCAGGCAGGTTGCGCCATGGGTCCGCTTCACCCACCGCTGCGGTGGTCTGCCACATGGGCGGTGGATCGGCCAGCGGCTGGTCGGGTGGCCCACCGGTGAAGCGTGCCAGCGTGAGGCGGGCGTTGGTGCGCCCGGCCTGCGCGCCGATCAGGGCCTGCTCCAGTTGCGCCAGTGCTTCGCGCGCGCTGAAGACGTCTGTGGTGGAGCCGCGCCCACCGCGCAGGGCCGCATCCAAGGTCTGCAACAGCACACGCGCCTCGGTGATCTGCGCCTTTAGCAACCCGATGCGTTGCTCCTGCATCCGCCGCTCCAGCCAGGCCTGGGCCACCTCGGTCTGCAGCAAGGCCACCCGCTGTGCCCGCTCGCTCGTCGCCGCCTCCGCTTCGCGCTCGAAGCGCTCGCCCCGCGCGCGGCGCTTGTCCGCGCCCGGCAGGGTCTGCATGAGGCCGATGGATCGCATGGTCATGAAATCACGCGTGACGCTGAAGCGCTCAGGCCCATCCACCGGCAGGTTGTCCAGCGACAGGCGCAGCACAGGGTCGGGCCGCTGCGCTGCTGCCACCGCCATCTCGCGTGCGCCTTGCGCGGCGGCGGTTGATGCGTCGAGACTGCGCGAGCGGGCCAGGGCTGCGCTCACCGCAGCGCCCAAGCTCAGGGGTTCATCGGCGGCAGCGGGTGTGATCAGCACGAGCAGGCCAGCAAGGGCCAGCACGGCGCGTGCAAGAAAAAGCGAAGGGTGTTCCATGTCTGAGCTCCGGAGCAGGCACGCACGGGCATAAAAGCCCTGGCAGCGCGCGACAGCAGCGCCACCGGCGGGCGGGCTGCGCTGTGCGGGGAATCAGACGGAAGTTGGAGGGCGCCAGAGGCGCGAAGTCGCGCCCGGGGGAAGGCTGCGCCAAGCTGGCGCTTCAGGGTCCTGAGCGACCGGGGCCTGGGCCACGAGGGATGGGAAGCACGGCAAGCCTGCGGCGGGTGCGACGCAACTCTGAACGCTCTTGCAGGGCTGGCCCGTGCGCTCAAAGGTGGCCATGTCGTTGCAGCAATCGTCCATGGCCTCGGCCAGGGACTCTTCCATCTCGCCGGCTTCGTCCGCCATCGCCATCATGCCCTGCATGGGACATGGCGCGGCAACGCCCTGCACAGCCGCAAACCCCTGCAAGGGCAGCAGCAGACACATGACGAGGATCAACAGACGGCTCATCATTTGATTCTAGATTGCGCGGATCATTCGCGCTTGATCTCAAGCTTCCTGGATCATCGCAGCGCACTTCGAGTTTTTCGCGTTCTTCATCTCGTCTCGCTTGAAGTGTCAAGGCTTGCGCGCGACGATGGACGCGAACGACTTCACCGTGTTGCCCGGTGCTGCAAAGTCCTGGTGGGTGGACGCGATCACTTCCCAGCCTGCCAGGCAGGTCTGAAGAAAGTCCCTGGGAAACAGGCAGTGCGCGGTAGGGTCGAACATATCCAGGTAGGTCGTGCCCTCGACGAGCACATTCAACAGCAGCGTGCCTCCCGGCACCAGGTGTGCCTTGAGGTCGTCCAGTGCGCGGTGCGCGCTGGCGCAGTCGAGAAACATCAGCAGGCCGATGGAAACGATGGTGTCGAACTCACCGCTCACGCGATGACGGGCCAGGTCTGCAATCTGTGCTTGCACCGTAAGTCCCTCGGCGTCAGCCGCTTTTTGCAAATGGGCAATCGCGACCGCGCTGGCGTCAAGCGCGAGCACCGTGCACCCAGCGCGCGCGGCGGTCAGGGCGAGGTTGCCCATGCCGCAGCCAAAGTCGAGCACGCGGCCGCGAAGGTGGGGCAGCGCGGCCTGCTCGAACGGGTTGAGCGCCGCTTCGGCCTGGTGGATCTGCCGCTTGAACTGGCGGTCGAAAAAGTCAACGCTGCGGTTGCTGCTCATGGGGGCCTCGCACTTTCGTTGTCGGGGGTCGGGGGGGCGGACCGATTCCCGAAGACTCAAAATCGGCTCACAATATCAGTACTTGCTAATTTACTTCCAAATATCGGAGACAACATGCACCCCCGCCACTTCGCCCTCTCGGTGCTGAGCACCTTCGCCCTGCTCGGTCCCAACGCTGCACTCGCCGACAAGGCCGCCGCCATCGACGAGATGGAGGCCTACCTGGAGTTTGTGGACTACGGCGGTGGCGTGATCTTTGCCGAGCAGATTCCCAAGGACGACTGGAAGAAGTTTGTGCTGATCGACGCGCGCGACGCCGGGCAATTTGCCAAGGGCCACATCCCCGGCGCCATCAACATGGACTGGCGCCAGGTGCTGGCCAAACGCGCCTCGATCCCCAAAGACAAGCCTGTGCTGATCTACTGCAACACCGGCTCGCTGTCGGCCCAGGCCGGGTTTGCGCTGCGCGTGGCGGGCTGGGACAACCTGCGCATCTTGCAGGGCGGCATGGAGGAGTGGAAAGCCAAAGGCGGTTTTGATGCCGCCAGCCGCACCACTTCCGCCGCCAAACACTGAACCCCTGCGACCCAGGAGCGACCAACATGCCCACCCTGACCTCCTTGCGCCGCTGGCTGAGCCGCACCATGGCACTGAGCCTTGCCGCGTTGAGCCTGCTCGCCTCGGCGCAGACCGCCGCCGACATGAAACCGCAGAAGGTCGGCCCCAACAGCTACTACGTGCAGGGCCTGGCCGCGCTGGGCTCGCCGGCCAACCAGAACTTCATCAGCAACGCTGGCTTTGTGGTGGCGCCGCAGGGCGTGGTGGTGATCGACGCGCTCGGCTCGCCCGCGCTGGCGCGCAGGCTGGTGCAGAAAATTGGCGAGATCACGCCCAAACCCATCACCCACGTGATCGTGACCCACTACCACGCCGACCACATCTATGGTCTGCAGGTGTTCAAGGAGCTGGGCGCACAGATCATTGCGCAACAGACCGCGCGGGAATACCTGAATTCCGACACCGCCGCCCAGCGCCTGGTGGCTTCGCGAAGCGAGCTCGCGCCCTGGGTGGACGACAACACCCGCCTGGTGCCGGCCGACCGCTGGCTCACCGACTCCACCACACTGGAACTGGCGGGCACACGATTTGTGGTGGAACGCGTGGGCCCGTCGCACACACCGGAAGACCTGGCCATTCATGTGCCGAGCGAGCGCGTGCTGTTCGCGGGTGACCTCATGTTCGCCGGGCGCCTGCCGTTTGTGGGCCAGGCCGACAGCAACCAGTGGATCCAGTCGCTCGACCGCTTGCTGCGCTTTGACGTGACCGTGGTCGTGCCTGGCCACGGCGCGGCGTCCACCGAGCCGCGCAAAGACATGGTGGTGATGCGCGACTACCTCACCTATCTGCGCAGCACCATGGGCAAAGCGGCCAAGGAGCTGGTGCCGTTTGAAGAGGCCTACACCGCCACCGACTGGAGCCGGTTCGAGCCCATGCCCATGTTCCGCTTTGCCAACCGCATGAACGCCTACAACACCTACCTGCTGATGGAGAAGGAAAGCCTGGGCGGGCGCTGAGCAGTCCCCGGCGGCCATGCCGCAAAATCGCCCGGTGACGCCCACCCCCGATTCGCAAGACACCCCCTCAGCACCACCCGCTCTGTCACCCGCCACCTGGCGCGGCGACCTCGGCGGCGCGCTCGGCGACCTGGGCACGCTGCTGCCCTTTCTGGTCGGCTTCATCGTGCTGGCCGGCGTGCACCCCACGGCCATCCTGCTGGCCTTCAGGCTGAGCCTCATCGCGGTGGGCTGGCGCCTGGGCATTCCCTTCCCGGTGCAACCCATGAAAGCCGTGGGCGCCGCGGCATTGGCCAGCGCGGTGGCCGGTGGGTCGGACATGCCGGCCGTGCTCGCGCTGGCCGCGCTGATCACCGGGGTGTTCTGGCTCATCGCTGCGTGGAGCGGGCTGGCGCGCTGGCTGGCGCGCCACGTGTCGCGCGACGTGATCCACGGCGTGGTGCTCGGCCTGGGCATCGCGCTCATCGTGGCCGGACTGCGCCGTATGGAAAGCGACGCGGTGCTGGGCGTGGCGTCGGTGGTGCTGGCGCTCGTGTTGCTTGGGCGAGGTGGCTGGCTCACCATGCCGATGCTCATGGCCATCGGCTGCGCAGTGGGTGGCTGGCGCCAGCCCGAGCTGCTGCAGGTACTGGCCAGCACGCCGTGGGCGATTCAGCTGCCCGAGTTGCAGTGGCCTGCGTTCAACCAACCCGGCGTGTGGCTCACCGCCATCGGCCTGGCCGCCGCACAGATACCACTGACCTTCGGCAATGCCATCCTCGGCATCGTGGCCGAAACGCGCCGCCTGTTCCCAGCCGTGGCGCTGGACGAGAACCGCGCCGCTCGCGGCACCGGCCTGATGAACCTGCTGGCCGGTGGCCTGGGCGCGCCCCCGATGTGCTTTGGTGCGGGCGGCATGGCCGCGCAGGTGGCCTGCGGCGCACGCACCGGCCGCGCACCCATCTTTCTGGGCGCTGTGCTGCTGCTCGCCGGCCTGTTCGCCAGCGGTCAGCTCACGGCCCTGCTCAGCCTGCTGCCCACCGGCACCCTGGGCGCCATGCTGTTCGTGGCCGGCTTCTCGCTCACCATCGGCACGGCCGGCAGCTCGCGCGACAAGGAAGCCCGCGCCGTGCTGCTCACCACGGCCGCCGTGTCGGTATGGAACGCCGGGGTGGGTGTGGTGGTGGGCGTGCTGCTGGAAGCCGGGCTGCGCGCGCGGGTGCTGCGGATTTGAAATAACCCCGCACAACGTGGCGGCGGCCTCTGAAACCTTGAAACGGATCAACGATGTGGCATGAAATCTGGGCGACGGTTCGACAGGAGTTTTCAGACATTGGCAACGCAGAGGACCTAACGAGGATCTGTCTTCGCCTCTCCATCGCCTTGCTGCTCGGAGCCCTGCTGGGCTATGAGCGCGAGTCGGTGGGTGCCTCGGCAGGACTCCGAACACACATGCTGGTGTCGCTCGGCTCCGCCCTGTTCATGGTCAGCACGCACCAGGCGGGCATGCGGATCGAAGATGCCTCCCGCGTCATGCAGGGGGTCATTGCCGGCATCGGGTTTCTGGGGGCTGGCGCCATCATCAAGTTGCAGGATGAGTCGATCAAGGGTCTCACCACCGCAGCGGGCATCTGGCTCACGGCGGCGGTGGGCATGGCCGCCGGCATGGGCCTGGAAGCGACCGCCGTGGTCAGCGCGGTGTTTGGCTGGATCGTGCTTTTTCTCTTGAGGAAACTGCAAGCCTGACACACATCAGCGCCGGCCTTCCGAGAGCCTGGAAGCCGGTGCAGGGAGTTCGAAGGTGAGGTTTCCCCAATGGCTGTCCCAGTCCCAGCCCTGATCGTCGGTGGCGCTCACCATGTGCACCACACTGGCCATCCACATGCCCGCCCACGGCAGCGTGGTGGTGCTGCGGCCCGCAGCATCGGTTCGGGTGCGCAACACATTGACCTGAGCGCCACGCTGGTTCCACAGTTTCACCAAAGCACCCGGCAGCGGCTGGCCTTTGAACAGGACCTGCAACGCCAGTGCACCGCCCGGCTGCAGGCGCTGCGGATCGGTCAGCGGCACGATCTCCAGCGTCTGCCCGGCGCGCACACAGCAGCTGGCATCGCTCTGGCCACCCACACTCAGCAAGGTCTTCACATGGCGGCGGTAGCGCTCGCGCCCGGGCTGCGTGTCTTGCCCGGCGGCTTTGCGCTGCGCCATCACGCTTTCAAGGCCTTCTTCGCGCAGGTAGGCGTTGAAGGTATCGGGTGTCAGCGTGATGGTGAAGGGCTGGGTGTCGAGCACGATCAGCTGGGCGCCGGCCCGGTCAAAGGCCATCGCCACGCTGTCCTGCTCAAGGTTGCCGGGCAGCTGCGCGGTGAGCGCCACCTCGCCCGACTGGCTGAACCAGCGCAGCGACTCGGCCATGGGCCGCCCGAAAGCGACCGGGTCGCCCACCAGGTTTTCGCCCACGCGCAAGGCGAGCTGCACCTCGCCACCCACCGGCGGCGAAAAGCGGTCGGGGACCATCCAGAACTCGTGCGCTTGCGCGACTGAGGCCAGCCACAGGACGGCAGAAAAAAGCCATTTGTTCATGTGAAAAACGGGTCGGCACACACGTGCACCGACCCGCTCCGTTGAAGGTGGGATGGCCCGGTGTCAGACCGTGTCGTCCACCGGCAGCGGCGTGCTGTCCACCGGTACCGGCTCGGTGGTTTCGCTGGTCTGTGCAATCAGCTGCTCCATGTAGTCCAGCAGCGACTGCACCGTGGTGCCCATGAAGGGCGAGGCGGCTTCGGGCTGGGCGGGCGCTGCGTCGTCGCCGCCGCCCCCGCCACAACCGGCCAACGCAGCGGTGGCCACTGTCGCCGTCAGCAGCGCTTTCGCAAGAGGGAGTCTCATGGTGTTTCCTTGGTGTGGATGAACGGCATCACAGGTTCTGCGAACCGGGGTTGGGCGTGTTCAGGTAAGGGAACGCGGGCTGGAACGGCACCACCGCCTGGTCCACGGCATCGTGGATGTTGGCCGACTGGGCACCCAGCGGCACGCTGGAGGGCCGGCAGGCAGACGTCAGCGACGGCACGCCCGGTACGCTGTTCAGGCCCAACGCATTGCTGTCGCCGTTGATCACACACAGACCACCGAGAACCGCCACCAGGGCAATGTCGACCACATCGTCCTTGGGACGGCGGCCGTTGGGGAAGCCGGCGTTGTCGTTGACCTTGTTGGGGTCGGTGTTGAGTGCATTGCCGGCCACACCCAGGCGGTTCTGGCTGGCAAACGGCACGGGTGGCACAGCGGTGTTCAAGCGCAACATTTCCGATGGCGTCGGGTTGGCTGGCTTGTTCACGCCGGTGATGCCGGTCAGGAAGGTGGTTGCCAGGTCGGTACGCGGCAGGTTGGTGGGTGCCACGGCGGCGGGATTGCCGGCCAGCACCAGGCCCAGCAGAGCCGGCAGGGTCGGGTTGGTCACGTATCCGAGAAACTGGCCATCGTCCTTGGGCGCCGAAGCGTTGAACTTGTCCTTGTCTCCCAGACCGATCACCACCTCGTTGACCAGCGGGTTGCCCAGTCGCGACACCTGTGTCCAGGCACCTCCGGCCTTTTCGCTGACCTGGTGGCCCGACTGCGGTGCGCCATTGAGCAGACGTGCCTGGCGCAGGCTGGCCGTGGTCCAGCCGCCGATGACGGTCTCGCTGCCAGCCGTCAGGCAGCTGGTGTGCACTTCGAGCGCCAGCGATGTCACGTTCTGCTTCTGGATGTAGTGGTTGCCGTTGGCACCTTCAGCATCCCTGAGCGCGGGATTGAGCAACACCTCCACGGGTGCGTTCACCAGGTCAAAGATGCGCCCGAGGTTGACCGCGAAGCCTTCCTGACGCTGCCCCACGAACACCTTCGCCGGCATGCTGCAGCCCGGAATGTTCACGGTGTGGATGTGCTGATCAGCGTAAGCCTTGTAGGCGGCTGCGTCACCCAGCGTCTTCTGGCCGATGTAATCGACCGGCTTCGGCAACGAGGCCGCCACGGTCTGCACTGCACCCTTGCGACGATCACCGCGCACCACGGTCAGGCTGTAGCTCTCGTTGAGGTTGAGGTTCGGATCGTTGACGGAGGACACGGTCCCCGCCTGGATCAGCGGAATCTGCACGTTCTGGTTGCCGATCGGCAGCGCAACGCTGTTGAGCCGGTTGTTGAAGCGGAACTGGAAGGTGATGTCTTCCCTCGCGTCGCCGTTGTTGTCCACATGGATTTCATACAGCGCGTTGGGATCCATCGAAAAATAGTTGGGGCCGCCGTAGGGGCCTTGCAGCGGCTGGTAGTTGGCAATCAGCGTGACGTAATCGGAGCGCCCGCCGGTGCCGTTGGTGGCCACGCCTTCGTAGCTGCGAAACATGTAGAAGTCGGTGCCGTCCACCTTGGGCACGGTGGTGATGAACGGGCCTTCGCGGTGGCTTGAAGCGATCGCCGCGCCGGCGACGGCCATCAACAAACATCCTCTGGCGATGGATGCGGGTTTGAGTTTCATGGGGGTGCTCCTGGGTTGTGGTTGCAGTGGTCTGCCTTCCCAGTACGTGGCCCGCAGCGTGATGGATTCAACAATTTGAATGCCCCACTTCAACTCATGGGCATGACGGCAAAAAAAAGGCCCGCTGATGCGGGCCCTTTCTCGCGTGCAAGCGAATCACTTCTTCTTGCACTCGTCCTTGGCTTTGTTTTCGTCTTTCATGCAATCCACTTTCTTGTCGTCCATTTTGCCGCCGGCATGGCTGGCGGCAAATGCTGGAACGGACGCCATCATGAATGCAGCGACCACTGCGGAGATGAGAGTTTTCATAGATTACCTTTGGGATTGAAATGTCTTGTGACACCGGCTCACAATGGAAAAACGCCCATCGCAGCCAACGCCGAGGATATCGATTTCAATGGCCCGTTACCTGACAAAACTTGTTCCCATGAGCGCCCATCGGGTATTGATTGGATTCAGGTGGAAACCCTGTTGCAAAGCTTTGCTGACCCTTGTAATCGGTGTGTCAACGAGTGCATGGGCACAACCCCGAATGACGCCCGCACCCAATCAAATCGTGTTGCCCGCTTCGGTGCATGCCCAGAGCAACCAGGCCGGTGCGCTGCGCGAGGTGGAACGCGAATGGCGCAAAAACCGCAACGACCTGCCCGCCTCGCTCGCCTACGCGCGCGCTGTTTTCTTGCTGGGATTGACCGAAGGCGATCTTCGATGGTACGGCTCGGCCAAGGCGGCGCTGCAACCCTGGTGGACCGCTGCCACGCTGCCGGCCGAGGGCCACTTTCTGCGCGCGCTGGTGAAGCAGGGCTTTCACGATTTCAAGGGCGGCATCGACGACTTGAGCGCCGCCATCACGCTGGACCCGGCGCAGCCCGAGTACTGGTCGTGGCGTTTTTCGCTGCACCTGCTCACCGCCAACATGGCGGCCGCTCGCACCGATTGCGATGCCATTGGCCAGCGCTTCGGCCGCGACGAAGGCCAGGCCTGCGCAGCCACGCTCATGTACCGCAGCGGCCAGGCGCAGCAAGCCATTCCCCTGCTCAACCGCCTGGTCGATCTGCCCGACTACCAGGGCCCGTTCACCCAGGACTGGCTGCGCTACCACCAGGGTGAGGCGTACCGTGCCGCAGGGCAATACGCGCAGGCCATCGCCGTGTGGGAGAAGCACGTTCAGGCCAGGCCAGAGTCGCATCTGGTGAAGCTCACGCTCACCGAGCTGCTGAACCAGCAGGGCCAGTTCGCCAAAGCCAAGCGCTACACCGCCTCACCCTCACCCACCGACGCGCTGCTGGTACAGGCGCTGCTGGCCAGCCGTGGCCTCAAGGACGGCGACACACAGCGTCTGGCCGACCAGTTCGAGAACCGCATGAACAACCAGGCCTTGCGCGGCGAAAGCCTGATCGAGCGACCCACCATGGTCTACCTCATCACCTATGGCCGCGACAACGCGAAAGGCCTGGAACTCGCGGCCGAGAACTGGCGCACGCAAAACGAACCGGCCGATGCGGTGTTGCTGGTGCAGGCAGCGCTCAAGGCCAACCAGCCCAAACTCGCCGAGCCCGTGCTGGGCTGGATGGCGGCCACCGGCTACACCGACCCGGTGCTCAAGGCACTGGCTGACGAACTGCAAACCCGTCTGGGCAAATCCTGATGACTTTCCTGTTCAGACACCTGGCCACACGCCTGGCCACGCTCACCCTGCTCGCCGCTTTCGTGGGCCCTGCCCTCGCCCACTCCAGCAGCAACGCCTACCTCTCGCTCTCGCAGCGCGAGGCCGATCTCGTGCTGCGCACCGACATCAACCTGCGCGATGTGGATTTGATCTTCGATCTGGACGACAACCGCGACGGCCAGGTGAGCTGGGGTGAAACCGCTGCGCGCGTCAACGAGCTCAAGAGCTGGATGCAACAAGGCATCACCGTGCGCGGCACCTCGGCCGCCTGCCAGCTGCAGCCGCTGGACGTGATGGCCAGCCCTCATTCCGACGGCTTCTACCTCAGTGCCGAATGGAAGGTTGCCTGCGCGGACCCCGAAGACGTTGCAGCGAGACGGCTCACGCTGAAGTACAGCCTGATCTTCGATCAGGACAATCTGCACCGCGGCCTGCTCAAGGTCGATCTGCCGGGCGCACAGAGCAGCGCCATCTTGAGCCCGGAGCGGCCCGAGGCTGCTCTGCTGGCGGGCGAAGTCTCGGGCTGGTCCGTTTTCACGCGGTACGTGGTCGAAGGCATCTGGCACATCTGGATCGGGATCGACCACATCCTCTTCCTGCTGAGCCTTCTGGTGCTGGCCCCACTGGTGCAGTCTCGCCAGCGGGTCACCCAGTGGCCCGCGGTGGAGAACTTCAGAACGTCGTTCATGGACGTGCTGGCGGTCGTCACCGCCTTCACCGTGGCGCACTCCATCACGCTGGTGGCGTCCATCGTGGGATGGGTCAACCCGCCGGTGGCCATCATCGAATCGGTGATCGCGCTCTCGGTGATCCTGGCGGCGCTCAACAACCTGCTGGGCTGGTTCTCGCTCAAGCGCTGGCGCCTGGCCTTTGTGTTCGGCCTCATCCACGGCTTTGGTTTCGCCAACGTGTTGCTGGACCTGGCCCTGCCGGCGCAGCAACTCGCACTGGCGCTCGGTGGTTTCAACGTGGGTGTGGAACTCGGCCAGCTCGCCATCGTGCTGGCGTTTCTGCCGGTGGCCTGGTTGCTGCGCCACACCGCGTTTTACCGCTGGGTGGTGGTGGCCGGCGGTTCACTCGCCATTGCCGTGATCGGCTCGGTCTGGCTGGTGGAACGCATGGGGTTTTGACACGCCAGGCCACCGCCAGGCGCCGGGCGCGGTGGTCATTCCTGCACGTTTGGACACCCGATTCCGTGGGCCACCCTCTGCCTGAGCGACACTCGTCTGCTACCTCGCATTTCACCCAGGGACCACGATGCAGATTCTCACGAGCTTGTTGACGCTGATCGTGCTCGCGCGCGTGCTCGGACACCTGTTCACGCGCTGGGGCCAGCCCGCCATCGTCGGTGAGATGCTGGCGGGCATCTTGCTCGGGCCGGCCATCTTCGGGCTGGTCGAGCCGAATCCGGCGCTGTCCGGCATTGCGTCTCTGGCGATCTTCCTGGTCGTGCTCGATGCGGGTTTGGAGATGAGTTTTCAGGACGTGCAGGCCGCCATGCGCGGGCGGGGCTTTGTGGTCGCGATGATCGCGTTCTTCCTGCCCTTTGGCGCCGGTGCGGCCGTAGCCTGGGCCTTTGACCAGGACCTGATGCGCATCATCTTCCTGGGACTCTGCATTTCCATCACGGCCATGCCCGTGGCGGTGAAGATGCTCGACGAAATGGGCCTGCTGAAAACAGCCATCGGTCGCTATTCCATATCGACGGCGGTCATCAACGACATCATGGCGCTGTTCATCCTGGGTGTGCTGCTGGCGCTGCCCGCACAAACCAGCTGGTCCGCGATCCTGGCCACCGGCGGTGTGGTGACGCTCAAGCTGCTGGTGCTGGCCGCGGCTGTGCTCGGCCTCAACGCCCTGCTCAACCGCCTGCACCGGGGAGGCGTCGACATCTCGGCTGGGCCGGAGAAGCTCGCGGCCATGTTTGGCCCCGAAGCCGTGTTCGGCATCGTGATCGTCTTCGTGCTGGCGTTTGGTTCGCTCAGCGAGAGTCTGGGCTTTCACTTCGTCATCGGCGCGTTCTTCGGGGCCTTGCTGCTGGACAAGCGCCAGTTCGCGCCCGCGCGTTATGCCGACCTGCGCCACACGCTCAGCTCGATCACCGGGGGCTTCCTTGCGCCGGTGTTCTTTGCTTACCTGGGCCTGGAGTTCCAGATATCGGCATTGGCTGACTTCGCCTTTGTTGCGGCAGTGCTCACCGCCGCCATCGCTTCAAAGGTGTTGGCGGGATGGATGGGTGGGAGAGCCATCGGCATGTCCAACAGGGAGGCATTTGGCCTTGGATTCATCCTCAACGGACGGGGTGCGATGGAACTGGTGGTGGCCAGCATCGCACTGGAGCGCGGCTTCATCGGTCAGGGCATGTTCTCGGTGCTGGTGCTGATGGGGGTGGTGACCACGTTGCTGGCCCCCATCTCGTTCAATGCAGCCATCGACCAGAAGATGCGGGATCGATACCGCGAGACCGGCCATCTGTAGCCGTTTCGTTCGGTTCACGCAGATGACCGGCGACCAGCCAACCAACGATTTCATCTGTGTCGCGTCGACAGGAAGCGGTCAGGCTCACTGAACCGCCCCGTGTTTTGAGGAGGCTCAACTCTCTGAGAGGATTGAGCCATGAGCAAGAAGTCAAACAAGTTCTCACCCGAGGTCCGTGAACGCGCTGTTCGCATGCTCAAGGCGAAGCCGACCAACGAGAGCTTGGGCGCAACAGAGCGGATCCCCTTGGTCCGTTGATTCTGAAAGCTGACTGTGGAAACCACTTTGCTTTGGCTACTGAGTAGTGCGTTGATTTTGCTGGGCTTGGCGGGCACCGTGTTGCCTTTGTTGCCGGGCACCTTGCTGGTATGGGGCGGGATCTTGCTGGGGGCGTGGATTGACGACTTCGCCCGCGTGGGTACGACCACGGCGGTGATCGTCACTGTGTTGGCTGTACTTGCCTGGAGCCTGGACTATGTGGCTGGGATGCTGGGCGCCCGAAGGGTCGGTGCCAGCAAGAAAGCACTTCTTGGGGCAGCAGTGGGAACTGTGGCGGGACTCTTCATGGGTTTGGTCGGCGTGCTCTTCATGCCCTTCGTGGGTGCCGCCATTGGGGAGTACATGGTTCAGAAAGACCAGCGGCACGCCGTCAGGGTGGGCGTTGCAACCTGGGTCGGGATCATGGTGGGTCTGATTGCCAAAGTCGTACTGTCTTTCATCATGGTGGGGATCTTTGTGTTGGCATTGCTGATCTGAGCTCTCTTCTCCCAGCAATTTCTGTTGAATGAATGAAAGGTTTGCGAGATGAGTGCACAAAAAATGCTCGAGCAGCTGCTGAAGTCCGGTTTGTTCGGGATGGACAACAGCAAGAGCCGAAACAGCAGAGGCGATCGATCATCCGATCGCTATGAAAACTCTGATTGGGGAAAGTCGGTATCGGGCACCTCCGCCGGAGGACTGCTGGGCATGCTGCTTGGCAGCAAGAGGGGCCGCAGCATGGGTGGCTCAGCACTGAAAGTTGGCAGCGCTGCTGCTCTGGGGGCTGTAGCGTTCAAAGCCTACACCTACTGGCAATCGCAGCAGGAGCTGCAGAAAGCCCCTTCAGAGTCACCGGCGCGGACACTGCATCCTGAACCAGGCACAGGCTTACGGGGAGAGGACGTGAAGAGTCTGGCGGTGCTCAAGGCCATGATCGCAGCCGCCAAGTCGGATGGTCACCTCGATGAACGTGAGCGCGGGCTCATCCATGACGAACTTGAGCGACTTGACGCAG
>LNFM01008873.1_pt1 | contig 14947 bp, 10 predicted proteins | sample 596031 | NCBI WGS metagenome assembly LNFM01 (sample SAMN04254537, study PRJNA301005) | activated carbon metagenome | isolation source: dual media filters at the Ann Arbor, Michigan drinking water treatment plant | place: USA: Ann Arbor
TGGCGCCGGCGACGCGGCGGGTGGCGGCGATCTGCGAGCCGGGCGCGGCGATGGTCGGCAGGATGCGTCCGTCCACCGCAGGGCCGCGGCTGCTGGAGGTGGCCACGGTATTGATCGAGCCGGCGCGCTGGTTCAGCGAGTTGCCGGTGGTGATCATGTTCTTGGCCTCCTTGGGCGCGGTGATCGTGCGCGCGCCGCTGCCGGAGTTGCCGGCGGAGAACACCAGCACGAAGGGCTCATTGGTGGCCTGCGTGTCGAAGTCGCCGTCGCGCACCATGAAATCGTGGGTGCGGGCAGACGCGTTGTAGCCGATGCCCGTGCCCTCGCCGGAGGTCCAGCTGTTGTTGCTGCCGATCGCACCAAGACTCAGGGCGCGCTTGGACAGCTCCTGCCAGCCGCCAGCCGGCGGCCAAGCCGTGCCGCTACCGCCGCAGATCGGATTCAGAGCCACCAATCGCGTGGCTGGCGCCACGCCGATGCCGTAGTGGTAGCCGTTGGCGTCGACACCACCGTTGACCACGCCCGCGCCGGCCATGATGCCGGCCACATGGGTGCCATGGCCGCCGCTGGCTTTGTCGTCTCCCGGCCGGCCGGCGGGCGAAGTGCAGCCTGCGTAGTCGAAACCACCGACGATGCGGCCGGCGAACTCGGGGTTGTCGTAGTCGATGCCGGTATCGGTCACGGCGAAGGTCACGCCGGCGCCGCTGAGGCCCAGCGACTGCAGGAAGCCGAGGTAACCGGTGCCGATCACCTGGTTGGAGGCGTTGTAATTGCCCGCCACGATCTGGCTGGACAGCTCGTCGTCGAGGATCGGCTTGGGGCTGGAGTACTCGGTCCACAGCACCTGCGGCAGCGCGTTCAGGCTGTCCAGGCGGTCGGCTTCGATCCCCAGCACGATCGTATGGATCGCGCCATCCGGCTGGGCCGGCGCGTGCGAGCGGATCGCTCCGCCAAGGCTGGCGATGCGCAGCAGCAGCTCATCCAGCTTGCCGTCGTTCACCACCAGCGTGGCGACATTGTCGATGCGGCCGTCGCGGCCCTTGAGCTCGGGGGCGAGCTTCCAGTCGACGCTGAACTCGCCCTGCCAGCGCAGGCCCTCGATGGTGGCGGCACGCCCTGCTGCCGTTTGGTCGGCCCACACCAGGTAGGCATTGTGCGGGTAGTACTGCAGCACCCTGGCACCCGCCGCTTGCAGCTGGTCCAGGGCGCGCTGGCCCGGTGAATGCTCGAACTGGACCAGGCGCAGGGCATGGCCTGCCGCGGTCCGTGTGCCAGGTCGGTAAGCCACGGCTTCCGTCGTGGGATCAAACTGCTGTCCACCGAACGAAAGCAGGCGCGTTTCGTCGGCGGCGGCGGCCGCTGTGAACGAACTCATGCCGATGACCAGTGCGGCCATCAGACCCTTGCGAATCCTCATCTTCCAGTACTCCCCGAACACGCCCCCACGGCGTCGCAGGGGAGGGTACACCGCTGGCGAGCGGACGTGGGGCGGGCTCGACACGTCCCGCAACAACGCCCGTACGGATGGCCGGCCGAAGCAGGGCTTTCCCAGGGATGGCGTGCGCCACGGCTCGCTCGCCGTGGCGCATGCTTGCTGCTTCAGTCTGCGCTGTTGCCGGCGGCCGCGGTCCAGCGCGAGCCCTCGGGCCCTTGCGCGATCACGCCCGAGGTGGTGCGGCGCTGTCCCGCATGCGGCTGCTGGACGGTGAAGTTGGCGAGCACGCCGGGCAGTCCGGTCGCCTCGAAGCTGGTCACCCACAGGCCCAGGACGGGCAGCCCCAGGAGCACGTTGTCGCCGCCGTTGGCCGCCGCCGGCGCATCACCACTGAAGAGGAACTGGTGCGCGGCCTCGGCCTTCAGTTCGGCCCGGCCTTCCGCGAACTGCGCTGCGCCCTGGGCGCAGCCGCCCGGAGCCCAGACGCTGCGCTCGGCGCAGGTCACCAGGTTGTGGTTGAGCCGGCTGCCGAGGATCGACGAAGCCGCGTTCGAGCCGTCTGCCTGGCCCGCCTGGTTGAAGCTCCACACCTGCGAGGCGTGGCACAGTCGCGGCAGGTTGGCATTCGAGTTGGGCGGGGGCGTGCCGTTGGTCAGCACCGCGAGCTCGCGGTTCTCGCGATCCCAGTAGCGCAGCCCGACGTTCTCGCAGGCGCCCTCGAGCTGGCTGCTGGCCGGGTTGAAAGGCTGGCGCAAGGATGCACTGGACGCGCCCAGGTGCAGGCCGCGGGTCGGCAGGGTCAGTACCCACTCCGCGCGGGCATCGAGGTTGCCGGAGGTGCGCGTGTTGTACTCGTTGCCGATGCTGGCTTGCATCAGTGCGGCCGAGACCGCGCGCAGGCCCGCGCCCTCGCCCTCGAAGCTGTACACGTACTCACGGCCATCGCGGTGGAAACGCGCGCTGCTGCCGCCGGTGTCCAGGTTGCGCGCGCTGGCCAGGTTCGGGGCCAGCGGGGTTGGCAAGGCGTGCAGGTTCTCGCCTGCGACGCCAACGCAGGGCGCGGCGCAGTCGGAGCTGGCGCGGAAGAAGTCCTGCAGCGCGGTGGCGCGATAGGAGAAGCTGCTGCCGTTGGCGGCGTCGACCAGGATGGCGCTGCCGCTCAGGCCGCCCGCCGGCGGCGCGATCGCCACGCTGGGATTGATCTCGGTGTTGTTCTGTCCCCAGGGGCCGTTGGACCAGGCGTTGTTCAAGGCGATGCAGTTGCGCTGGTTGGCATGGTTGGCGGCAAACACCGGGCGATCGCCGGGCGCGTTCTCCAGCTCGCCGGCTTCGATGACCTCGATGAAGCCCTCGCGAGTGCGCGCCAGCGTACCGGGGCCCACTGCGGCCGGATCGCCCACGGCGTATTCGAAGTTCAGGAAGGGCTGGCCAGCGGTCGGCAGGGCGGGCACGGTGCAGGTGGAGTCCGAGCTGACGATGCGCGCCGGTTCCTCGCCGTCGCCGCCGGCTACGACGGCTGCGGTCCACACATCGTGGGCGCCGAGATAGATGTTGAAGGTCAGCGCCCGCGCGCCATGGCGTCCTTCGCGGAAGGTGATACGCAGCGCCTTGGGGCGATCGCGGTGGTTGCTGATCGACAGCAGGGTACTGTGACCGCCATTGACCGTGTAGTAAGGAAACAGAAGCACCTGGCCCTGGCCGTCGGCGGAGACGTGGACGGCGTGGCTGGGTGCAAAAGGCATCAGGGCAAGCGCGCCGGCAGCGGCGGCACGGGTGATCGCGGAAAATCGCATGGAGCTCTCCAGAATGCGCACGGAAAGTGCCGCTGCAGAGTACGCGCACGGCCATGCCAGTTCATGTACGTGAATGTGGGCTCTTTGTAGTGACCGGACTGAGTCGATAGTCGGCAGCCGGATGAATCCACGCAGGCGTTTCCGGTGCGCCCCGCATCGTGGCGCGCAGCACCCAGGTCCGACGGGTTGGCTGCGCATCGATGCCCTGCGCGCCCAAGCATTGCGAGCGTCCTCGCCTGGCGCTCGCACGATCCCCTTGCGCCATGGCGCAAACACGAACGGCCCGGTTGCCCGGGCCGTTCGTGCTGCAATTGTCGTGCTGTTGCCGCGGCGCGCGATTACCAGATCGCCACGCGCTCCTCGCCCTCGCGGCGCATGCGTTCGCCGGGCTGGCAGCCGAAAGCCTCGTGGAAGGTCGGCATGTTGGAGGGCGCCCCGACCGCGCGGAACATGCCCGGCGCGTGCGGACCGTTGGTGATCTGCAGCTTCATCGCCTCGGTGGTGAAGCCGCGGCGCCAGACCGTGGCCCAGTTGAGGAAGAAGCGCTGGCTCTGCGACAGGCCCTCGACCATCGGGTCGGTGTAGCCCTCGCCCTGGGCGCGACGCATCGCCGCGTAGGCCACCGTCAGGCCACCCAGGTCAGCAATGTTCTCGCCCAGCGCCAGCCGACCGTTGACGTTCAGGCCCGGCAGGGCCTCGTAGGCATTGAACTGCGCGACCAGGCGATCGGTGCGTGCGTTGAAGCGCTCGCGATCCTCATCGGTCCACCAATTGGCGAAGTTGCCCGAGGCGTCGAACTTGCTGCCCTGGTCGTCATAGCCGTGCAGCATCTCGTGGCCGATCACCGCGCCGATGCCCCCGTAGTTGAGCGCGTCGTCGGCATTCGGATCGAAGAACGGCGGCTGCAGGATCGCCGCCGGGAACACGATCTCGTTGGCCGAGGCGCGGTAGTAGGCGTTGACCGTCTGCGGGCTCATGCCCCACTCGGTCTTGTCGACCGGCTTGCCGATCTTGTCGAGCATGAAGCGGTAGTTGAAGGCGGCCGCCGCCTCCAGGTTGGCGACATAACTCTCGCGACCCACGTTGAGGCCGTCCCAGCTGCGCCACTTGTCGGGGTACCCGATCTTCGGCGTGAAGCTGGCCCACTTCTCCAGGGCCTTGGTCTTGGTTTCGTCGCCCATCCAGTCGAGATTTTGCAGGCGCTCCTTGAGGGCCTCCGACAGGTTGGCAACCAGCTGCTGCATCTTGGCCTTGGATTCCGGCGGGAAGGCCACGGCCACGTAGAGCTGGCCGAGCGCCTCGCCCATGCTGCCGTTGACCGCATTCAGCACGCGCTTCCAGCGCTCCTGCTGCTCCTGCTGGCCGCGCAGGGTCTTGCCGTAGAGCGCGAAGTTGGCGTCCTCGAAGGCCTTGCCTAGGTAGGGAGCGGCGTCATTGAGCGTGCGGAAGCGCAGCCAGGTCTGCCACTGCTGCACCGGCACTTCGGCCAGCATGCGGTCGAACTCGCGGAAGAAGTCCGGCATGGCCAGCGAGAACATTTCGGGGCGCGCCACGCCAACCGCGTCGAAGAAGGCGCCCCAGGGGAAGTTCGGCGTTACCGCATCGGCCTGCTCGATCGAGACCGGGTTGTAGCGGGTGGCCGGGTCGCGCAGGCTGACGCGGTCCAGCGAGGCCTTGGCCAGCAGGGTTTCGAATTCCAGGATCTGCTGGGCCTGCGCCTTGGCGCTGGCCTCATCGGCGCCGGCCAGCTGCAGCACGGTGGCGGCGTAGGTCAGCAGGGCCTCGCGCGCGGCCACGAAGTCCTCGCGGTCTTCCAGGTAGTAGCTGCGCTCGGGCAGGGACAGGCCGCCCTGGCTGGTGTAGCCGATCACCATCTCCGAGTTCTTGAGGTCGGCATTGGCGTAGAAGCCGAACAGCGGACCCTGGCCGACGGCATAGGCCTCGCGCAGGTAGGCGGCGATGCCGGCGGCATCGCTGATCGCGTCGATCTTCGCCAGCCGCGGCTTCAGCGGCTCGATGCCGGCGGCCTCGATGGCGGCTTCGTCCATGCCCGAACCGAAGAAGTCGCCGACCTTCTGCTCGATGCTGCCGCCAGTGGCGTTTGACTGCGCGGCTGCCTGCACGATGGCGTGCTGGATCTCCAGCGAGCGCTCGCCCAGCACCTCGAAGCTGCCCCAGCTGCTGCGGTCGGACGGCACCGGATTGGCGGCCAGCCAGGTCTGGTTGGCGTGCAGGTTCAAGTCGGTGCAGGCGGTGACCTCGGGGTTCAGGTCGGCTGCGCGGAAGCTGATCGGCTGGGTCTTGATCGCGCCCATGTCGATGGCGATCGGCTTGGGCGCAGCGGGAGCCGCGGCGGCAGGCGCGGTGTCTGCCACAGGTGTGGCGGGCGCACTGTCGCCGCTCGGGGCGGAGCAGGCGGCCAGCGCGGTGAGAATGGCTGCGGACAGCAGCGAGCGGAAAGGCAGGTTCACGGTAGGGGCTCCTCGGGCGCGCGGCCCGTCAGGCGTCGTCCGGGGATCGGATCGGAACCGCGCACCCTAAGCGCTGGCGCACCGCCCCGGATGTGGCGGGAGTCACGCGGGCGGAGCCCGCGTGGGCGGTATGCCCGCGTGGGCGAGGACAGTCGCGTGGGCGCGCAGAGCGCGCGTGGGCGGCATGCGCCCGCGTGAGCGCGTACGTACAGGACTGTCCCCGCGACCAGCGCACCTGGGCAGGGCGCGCAACGTGCGTGGCGCGCCCTGCCAGTCGGTGCACCGTTGCCTGAATCGTATTGGCGGCGCATCGCAGGCAGGCATCTCCACCCCCCTAGTCAAGCGCGAGTGAAATCTCCACTCTTTCCGCCAGCGCGCGACAGGCACTGCGTCGCGCGCGGCGCAGCACCCGTGCTGGCCCGCAAGGGCTCAGGACGAGACCGGTCCACAGGGATCGGCACGCAGCGGTCGCGGGCTCCGGATGGAACCGGTGCGCGCAGCCGCAGGGGGCAGGCACCAAGCCTGCCTCCGCAGCGCCTGCTCCCGGGCAGGCGTCATCGCGCGGCCCGAGCGCATTCCAGTGCTGCTGTGTCAGCGCTATCCGGCGCGGGAGAACCCGTGATCCACCCCAGTTCGGAGCTTCGCTTCATCTCTGCCGAGATCGGCTATGGCGTCTTCGCCACCGAGTTCATTCCACGCGGCACCTTTCTCTGGGTGCTGGATGCCTTCGACCGCATCCTCACCGCGGCCGAGCGTGAGGCCCTGCCGCCGCTGCTGCGCCAGCAGGTCGACCGCTACGCCTACCAGGCCGCGGACGGCGACTTCGTGTTCTGCTGGGACTTCGGGCGCTACATGAACCATTCCTGCGCGCCGGCCAGCCGCGGCATCGGCGATGCCTTCGAGATCGCCGTCCGCGACATCCAGCCCGGCGAGGAGCTGACCTGCGAGTACGGCACCCTCAACCTTGTCCAGCCCATGGCCTGCCGCTGCGGCGCCCTGAGCTGCCGCGGCGAAATCCGCCGCGACGACGCCGAGCGCTACTACGAGCGCTGGGACGCCGAAGCCCGCGCCGCCTTCGCGCTGGCCGCCAAGGTGGCGCAGCCCCTGCTGCCTTATGCGAAAGCAGGTCCACGCGACCTTCCCCTGCTGGCAGCCCTGCACGCCGGTGGCGAGGTCGAAGTGCCCTCTGCCCGCGCCTACCACGTCCCGGCGGCGGAGGCGCAGAGCCGATGATGCATCCGCATACGCGACTCGTGCCGATCAACGACGTGGTGGGCGAGGGCGTCATCGCCACCCAGGCAATCCCGCGCGGCAGTCTGGTCTGGGTGATGGATACGCTCGACCAGGCCATCCCCGAGTCCGAAATCGCCAAGCTGCCGGCCTGGTGGTCACCGCTGGTTGACCGTTGGACCTTCAGCGACGGCCGCCGTCATCGCGTGCTGCTGTGGGATCACGGCCGCTACGTCAACCACAGCTGCGCGCCCAACTGCGGCGGCACCGAATTCGGTTTCGAGATCGCGCTGCGCGACATCGAGGCCGGCGAACAACTGAGCAACGACTACGCCACGCTCTTCATGGGCCCTAGCGAGGCCTTCGACTGCGAATGTGGCGCACCGAACTGCCGCGGCGCAATCGATCACCGCCAGGTGCCGGAGGCGGTCGCCGCCGTGCGTCGCGCCCTGACCCAGGCGCTGGACTTCATCGAGTCCGCGCCGCAGCCGCTGTGGCCCCTGCTGGATCCTCAGCGACTGCAGTCCGCGCGCCTGAGCCTCACTCAAAGCCTGGCCGATGTGCTGAACGCCAGAGGCACGCGCCGACGCCGCGCTGTCAGCGGCTGAGGGGTGTCGGCAGCTCTGAACCGTCGCGACGCATAGGGTGGGCCCTGGCCCACCGAAGCCGAACACGGGTCACGTGGATCGCACAGGCCTTGAAGCGATTGGACCTCGCAGATTGACTGAGACCGCCTTGTGCCCTCGCTCTGTCAGCAGATTGCAGTTGCGGGCAACACCGTCCGCCGAGAGCCTCAAAGACTGTCCGGCAAGAACTCCAGCGACACCTGCGCCGGGCGGCCCGGAAGATCCAGCGCGCTGAGCCGCTCCGGCGCGCGTGCAATTACCCGCCCACGCCGGACTACCGCAAGTCGGGCCGCCTTCAGGCGGATCGCCTCGAACGGATCCGCCGCCTGCAGCAGCACGAAGTCGGCCGGGCCGCCCTCGCGCAGGCCGTAGTCGTCGAGGCCGATCACCCGCGCGGCGGTGTCGGTGACGCCGTCATAGCAGGCGCGGATGCCGTCCTGCGAAGTCATCTGCGCGACGTGCACGGCCATGCTGGCGACTTCGAGCATGTCTGCGCTGCCGAAGCTGTACCAAGGGTCCATGCAGCAGTCCTGGCCCAGGGCCACGTCGATGCCGGCGGCCAGCAGCTCGGGCACGCGGGTCATGCCGCGACGCTTGGGATAGCTGTCGTGGCGGCCCTGCAGGGTGATGTTGATCAGCGGGTTGGCGACGGCCGAGAGCCGCGCTTCGGCCATCAGCGGCAGCAGCTTGGACACGTAGTAGTTGTCCATGCTGTGCATCGAGGTCAGATGCGAGCCGGTGACGCGGCCCTGCAGGCCGTGGCGGAGCGTTTCGGCGGCGAGCGTTTCGACGTGGCGCGAGTGCGGGTCGTCGCTCTCGTCGCAGTGCATGTCGACGCGCAGGCCGCGCTCGGCGGCGAGGCGGCACAGGCGCGCGATGCTGTCGGCGCCGTCCGCCATCGTGCGCTCGAAATGCGGGATGCCGCCGATGACATTGACGCCGCGGTCGAGCGCGCGCTGCAGGTTCTCGATGGCGCCAGCCGCGCGCAGATAGCCGTCCTGCGGAAACGCGACCAGCTGCAGGTCGATGTAGTCGGCGACCTGGCGCTTCACTTCGAGCAGCGCATCGACGGCCAGCAGGCGTGGATCACAGACGTCGACATGGCTGCGGATGTGCAGCAGGCCCTGCGCCGCGGCCATGTCGCAGTAGGCCAGCGCGCGCCGCACCACGGCTTCGACGGTCAGATCGGGCTTGAGCTCGCCCCACAGCGCGATGCCCTCAAGCAGGGTGCCGCTGGCGTTCAGCCGCGGCAGGCCCAGCGAGAGCGTCGCGTCCATATGGAAGTGGGCGTCGACGAAGGGCGCGCTGAGCAGGCGGCCGCGCGCCTCGATCACTTCGCCGGTGTGTTCGGCCGGCAGCGCTGGCGCGATCGCGACGATGCGACCGTCGCGCACGCCGACATCGACGCCGCGGCGGCCGTCGGCCAGGGCGGCGTCGCGCACCAGCAGGTCGAAGCTCATCCCAGCAGGGCCTTCAGCGCACGCGCCGCACGCGCGTTCTGAGCGGCATCGGCCTGCGCCGCATGCGCAGCCCAGGCCAGCAGGGCCGCGCGTGGATCCGGGCGCGCCGCGCCGCTGCCCATGCGTTCGGCCAGGCGCTGCATTTGCAGCTCGCGGCGACGTGCGGCCGATTCGGCCGGGCTGTCCAGGCTGGCGTCGAGTTCCAGCCCGATCAGCGCGTCTTCCGCGCTTTCGTCGGAGACATCGCGCAGGCGTGCGGCGGCGAGCTCGCGGCGTTCGGCGTCGCTGAGTGCGGCGTCCCGCGAGGCGTCGATCGCGGCGTCCAGCAGCGACTGCAGGGCGTGCTTCGCGCGCGCCTCGCGCTGCGCTTTCTGCGCGGCGCGCAGGCGTTCGACCGACTTCTCGAACTCGCGCTCCAGGCTGCCTTCGGCGGCGCGCGGCGGGCGCGGACGGCGTTCGTTGCGCTCGCCACGCTCACCACGTTCGCCACCGGACCGGTCGCCCTGCGACCGATCGCGCGGCGGGCGGCCGGGCCGGGCGTCACTGCCGGAGTCCTCGTTCTGCGGCTGCTGGGCCTGCCAGCGCGCTTCGAGCTCGGCCAGCTGGGCGTCGATCTGGCCCAGGTCCTCGGACTGCGCAAGCGCCTGCACGGCCTCGACCAGCCCGCGACGCTCGGCTTCGACCGCAGCCAGCGCGTCGCTGCGCGCCTGCACGCCAGCGCGGACCGCCTCGAACAGCGGATCGACCAGACCGCGCAGCTCGGCCCACAGGCGGTCTTCGGTCTTGCGGTCGGCGCGCGGGGCGGCGCGCCATTCCTGCTGGATCGCCTTGGCGACGTTGATGGCCTGCGCCGCATCGCCGCGGGCGGCGAAGCGCAGCCGCTCCAGCAGGGCCTGTTTGCCCTCCACCGCAGCGCGGTTGCGCGCATCGCGCAGCGCGTCGAGCTGGTCGAGCTGGGCGCGCAGGCGCTTGCCCAGGGCCGCGCGGGCGCGCGGTTCGACTTCGTCAAGCTCGCGCAGGGCGGCCACTACGCGCTCGCGCAGGGGCTTGAGATCGTCCGGCGCCTGCTCGATGTCGGCGGCCAGCGCGCTGATCGCCGCGTCCACCGCCTCAGCCTTCTGCGAGCGCAGCGCGCGACGCTGCTCGAAGTAGGGCCGTGCCGGCGCCAGCGCGCGGTGGCAGAGCGCGCGGAAGCGCTTGCTGATGCCGGTTGCGTGCTCGCCGTGGTCGGGCTCTGCAGCCTCGACCTTGGCCCACTCGTCCTGCAATTCCTTGACCCGGTTGGCGACGGCATCGGGATGCAGGCCTGAGCCGATCAGGGCCTCGACCTCGTCGCAGAGGCGCGCCCGCACCTTGTTGCCGGCCCAGCGCTGCCAGCGCTCCATCTCGGCGATGCCAGCTTCCAGCTCGCGCAGCTTCTCCCGTTGCCCGGGCGTTGCCTTGATGCCTGCGGCAAGCCGCGCGCGGGCGGCCTCCAGCGCTGGCCTGGCGACGCCGAGGCGCTGCTCTTCGACGCCGGCGAGGCCCTGCTTGAGTGCGTCGCGCAGGGCTTCGTCGGGCAGCTGGACGGCGGGTGCGGCTGCCTGGGCGTCCGTTGCAGCGCCGACGGCATCAGTGGCGTCGACCGCGGTCACTGTCCCGGAGTCGGCCGTCGCCATCTCGCTCGTAGCGCCGACCGCAGACTCGGCCACGGGCACCTCGGCATCGGTTTCTGCAGGATCCGCGGCAGCAGCGTCAACCGACGCGGCTTCGATCGCGGCGGGCTGCGGCTCCGGCTTGGGCAGGTGCGCGGTCTTGAGCGCGTTCACCGCGGCGCGCGCGCTGACGGCATGGCCCTGCAGGCGGCGCAGCAGGCCCGCATCGAGGCGCGGCGCCAGCTGTTCGACCTCGACATCCAGCGCGGCCAGCTGCGCGTCGGCATCGGCCGGCAGGCTGCGCGCCAGCGCATCGAAGGCACTGCCCAGCTGCAGGGCGCGGTGGGTGATGGCGCCGGCATCGCCGCGCGCGAGCTTCAGCGCATCGGCCTTGTCGCGGGCGCGGCGCGACAGCGCCTTGTCCTGGCCGCGGGCGGCTTCGGCGATGCGGTCCAGCGTGGCCTCATCGCTGATGTGCTCCAGCAGGCGCAGGCGCAGGGCGGGATCCGGATCCTTGAGGCAGCGCCGCTGCAGCAGGCCGGGCTTGTTCAGGCGCAGCACCGCCGCCTCGCGCAGCTCAGGCTCTGGCGCCGATTCGGCCATGGTCTCGGCCAGCTCGGCCGGCAGGGCGGCATGACTGGCGAGCTGCTGGCGCTCGCCGGCAGGCGCCTTGGCATCGAGCAGGCGGGCGCGAACGCGGCCGAGGATGGCTTCGCGGCAGCCGCTGTCCTTTTCCGCGGCCAAGAGACCCAGCAGGGCCTCGGCGCTGTCGATGCGAGCGATCGCCGCGCGCCGCACTTCGGCCGCAGTGTCGCTGGCGGCGATCTGCGGCAGCAGGCGGATCAGCTCGGGCGCGGTCTCTGAGCGCACGGCCTCGGCGCGACGCAGGGTTTCAGGGTGTTCCCACAGCGGGCGGCGAAAGCGGGCGAACAGCTTCATGCAGGGTCTCGGCGGTTGGTCAGCGAAGGGCCGCACGCGGCGGCGCTCCGGATTATGGCGCCTAACGCGTGCCGCGGACGCCCTGCTGAAACGCCTGAGGCCCCGCTCGCGGGGCCTCAGAGGGGTTCATTGCGGTGGTTGGGCTCAGAGCGCGGGGGGAGGCGGCGGCGCTGCCGCGGGCGTGCCTGGCACCGTCTGCGGCGGCGTCAACCCGGCCTTGTCCTTCAGTTCCTTGAACTTGTCCGACATGCCTTCGAGCTTGGCTGACCACTGCGGGTCTGGCGTCTGCCCTTCGGTGACCTTGAAGAAGACCTGCATCAGCGCGGCCATGGCCAGCGGATCCACCAGTGCCGCCTTGAGGCAGATCGCGGTAACGATGGCCAGGGCGAAGGTCCAGAAGCCGGCCAGGCCCGGGAAGAAGCTGGCGATCAGCGCCACCGGGCCGATCACCAGCAGGAAGATCACCAGCGTCAGGCCCCAGATCACGAAGGTCAGCCAGACCGCGTTCTTCAGCATGGTCTTGTAGTTCTGCGCGTACAGCACCACCGCATCGCGGGCCGAGGCCCAGGCGTTCGTACTGCCGGTGCGGATGGCGTGGGCGAGGATTACCTCGTCGACATAGGTCAGCGAGGTGTTGATCACCGTATTGGCGAACTTGACCAGGCCGTCCAGGCCTGGAATCGGCAGGAAGTTCGCGATCATCAGCATGGTGCGGTTGAACACCCGCAGGATGCCCTTGATCAGCTGGTCGACGCCGAACAGCACCGAGCTTTCGACGAAGCGTTCCTTGACAACGGCCGAGGCGTGTTCGATCTGGCCGCGGCCGCCGGGAATCTCCTTGCCTTGCAGCAGTTCTGCCAGCACCGCGATGTGGCCGGCCTTGACCAGGTACAGCAGGTACTCGCGGGCCCAGTACAGCACGCCGCTGATCAGGCCGAAGCCGATGAAGGCACCCCAGGCGCTGCCGGCGCCGGGGTCGGCGGCGACCTTGCCGAACAGATAGCCGATGCCGGCGCCGCCGCCGGTGGCGATGACGTAGGCGAGCGTGATGCCGAGGTACACCGCGAGGCGCAGCAGCAGGAAGGGCAGGGTGCGCAGCAGCAGGCCGAGGATCTGGCCGAGGCTGAAGTCCATCATTGCGGGTGTCTCCGGTGGGCGGGCTGGGGTCTGGCGGATCGGCGCAGGCGCGCCAACCGCGGCGCGGTGCGGCGCTTCACGCGCGGTTCGGGAGATATACGCAGAGCCGCGGTGCAAAGCGACATCGCGGGCGTTTCACCTCACCCTGACGCGGCCGGCGTAGCCTCTTCGGCGACTTCAGCCACCCGCGGAAAACCGACCATGCACCCGATGTTCCCGAAAGCCCTCCTGCTGGCGCTTGTCTGCGCCGCCCCCGCGCCTGCGCTCGCGGCCTGCGGCCTGCTGGAGGGAGAGAGCTTCCGCCCGCTGGCCGGCAAGGAGCCGGTGAGCCTGTGCGAGCGCTACGAGGGCCAGGTGCTGCTGGTCGTCAACACCGCCAGCAAATGTGGTTTCACTCCGCAGTACGAGGGCCTGGAAGCCCTGCATCAGGAGCTGTCGGCCCAAGGCTTCGCGGTCGTCGGCTTTCCGTCCGGCGATTTCATGGGCCAGGAGTTCGAGGACGAGCAGCAGATCGCCGAGTTCTGCACGAACACCTACGCAGTGAAGTTCCCCATGTTCGAGCGGGTCTCGGTCAAGGGCGAGCAGGCCGTGCCCTTCTACCGCGAGTTGGCGGAGGCCGCCGGCGAGGCGCCGGGCTGGAACTTCCACAAGTACCTGCTGAATCGCGAGGGCCAGGTGGTGGCCAGCTTCGGCAGCCGCACCCGCCCCGACGACCCCGCGCTGCGCGCGGAGATCGACAAGCTGCTTGGTGGCTCCTGACAAGCGCTGCCGGCCCGCTCGTGGGCCGGCAGGCGCGGGCTACAGGCGTCGCTTGATCAGCCGGATCAGGCCGCCGAGCACCGGGATGTGCTCGTACAGTCCGTCGGCGGCGTTCCAGTAGTCCTGCTGGTAGACCACGCGACCCTCGGCATCGAAGCGCAGATGCGACAGGCCGACGGTTTCGGTATCAATGCCACGGCGGAAGCGCTTGAAGCGGATGCTCATGCGCCAGCGGATCAGGTGCTCGCCTTCGCGGGTCCGGGTGGTTTCCAGCAGCTGCACGCGGCAGTCCTCGACGGCTTCGGCGCTGTCGCGCAGGTAGTGCTGCAGCGAAGTGCGGCCGCGGACCGTCTTCAGGGTGTCGTTGAAGTAGACGTCCTCGGCGTAGGTGTCCGGCAGCAGTCGCTCGATGCGGTCTGGGCTGAAGCTCTGGAAGAACGCGGCGAAGCGGGCGATTGCGTCCGCCTCGCCCGGGCTGCCGGCGATCGGCGGCGCTGGATGTCGGCTGCGGATCCGTTCAAGCTCGGAAAGAGTTTCCACTGAATGGGCACCATGGCAGGGCAGGGCGTCCAGCATGGACCAGGCACAGGGAGTATCGAAGTGAAGGTGCGCCGATCGGAGCGGGTTGCGGTGTGGTTGGGCTTGGCAGGGCTGCTGCCCTTCCTGGTGCTGTCGGTGTCGGTCTGGTCGCCGGACTGGCGTGCGCTGGCGCTGCCGTCGCTGCTGGGCTATTCAGCCCTCATCCTGTCGTTTCTGGGCGGTGTGCGCTGGGGGCGTGCGCTGGCGACGGACCGACCGCTCGAATACGTCTGGGCGGTCCTGCCCAGTCTCTGGGCCCTGGCTGCACTGCAGGTTTCGCAGACCGCGGGACTGTTTCTGCTCGCGGCGGGATTCGTTGGCCAGTGGTGGCTGGATGGCCCTGGTGATCGGCTGGCAGCGCCGGCCTGGTTCCGCCGCCTGCGCGGCCTGCTGACTGCGGTCGTGCTGGCATGCCACGTGCTGGCGGTCAGCGCGCTGCTGGCCTGACCGCCCGCGAGTCGGGAACCTTTCGCGCTTTGCGCCGTCGATGGCTCCGGCGTTGCGCCCCCGCGGGTGCCACCCCACAATACCGCGCCCCGTCGCCGTCGGACTCACGGCGCCCCATCCGTGTTGGAGAACCCATGAAGCATTCCCTGCGCACCACCCTGCTCGCCGCGGCTACCGCCGCCGCCGTGGGGTTTTCGTCCTTCGCGGTCGCGAACGACACGTTGGAAACCGAGAAGGACAAGATCAGCTACGTGATCGGCCTGCAGATCGCGGGCTCGCTGGTGCAGATCAAGGATGAGGTCGACCTGAAGGTGCTGATGCGCGGCATCGAGACCGGCCTGTCGGGCGAAGAGCCGGCGATCAGCCAGGAAGAAGCGATGGCGGTGCAGCAGGCCTTTGGCCAGAAGCTGCAGGCCAAGCGCGAAGGCGAGATGCAG